>Ga0081455_10005822_pt1 | contig 13412 bp, 14 predicted proteins | sample TabmetS3T2R1_FD_70207 | JGI IMG/M metagenome (GOLD analysis project Ga0081455, IMG submission 70207) | Tabebuia heterophylla rhizosphere microbial communities from the University of Puerto Rico - S3T2R1 | ecosystem: Host-associated > Plants > Roots > Rhizosphere ... | reverse complement strand
TCTGTAGCCCAATATTGATACCGTTCTTCATAAAGTACGTTCTGGATATTACCCCTATGGTTGTATACTCGTGTAAGAAAGGTGTTGAATTAGATTCTTTTCTTAGTTGCTCTGAATTTTTAATAATGTATTTTCAATAGCCAGTTAGGGGCCGAAGCAAAGTACTAAACTCTATAATATGTGAAGGTTAAGTAGGAAACACAGAGATTGACAAACGACAATGTTCCTCATGAGACAAACCTCCAATACATTCGATACATCATATTATATAGCTGGTATGCGTATTATATACAACGGTAATTCTTTGATGCAAAATAATAACTGTTATCCTCTGAGAGAATGGCATTTTGAACATATGAAAAAAACAGTCCTGAAGTTTGTAACGGGCGTACCTGATGACGCCACCTCATGGCAAAAAAAACAGCACAAAAAATACAACAAAATATCAAATATCCGTAGAGGCATAAGCTATGATATCAAACATGGAGTTACAAATGAAGAAGTACTTTCATTCATCGACGAAGTACGAGACGGTGCTTCCTTTTCTGATCTCAGAAGGGTTGATGGTTCTGAAGGTAGGTTGAATGAAATTAAGCTACTTTTTATGCCACTGCGTCGGCAACCACATTGGGGCCCATAGGACAAGTGTATAGTACTGGAATCGGCCAGCCTTATTTGCTAAAGAACACAAACATATACTTCTGTTCAAGACTTAATGTTATCGGCAGGGGTAACACTTAGCTATACTATACTATCCACTAAGGTTTTACTCCGACTAGTCAATAGAAGATTTTTAAAGTTTCCTTAAATGATGCCCAGATCACAAATGATCTTAGGAATAAACATCAAGAAACTTGCGCAATCCCAATCACTTACAAGAAAATTCATATATTTCTATAGGTTTTTCACGTTTTATCTGTTATATGAACACGTATCGTTCATTTTAAGGTACAGAATCACTTATAACCGGTGGAGTCAGCGGGAGAATAGAGACGATATTATTTGCGATACAGTAAGACATAATATGAATTCAGTTAGAAATCAAAACAAAATCTTGTTAGTTGATGACGAGCCAGATATTATGATGGCATTCAAACTGACCTTAGAGAAAGCTGGGTTCATAGTTGATACATACCAGGATCCTATTGTAGCATTATCAGAGTTCAAACCAAACTCTTATGAGCTGGTTATTTTGGATATCAAAATGCCTATCCTCTATTACTGAATATTATGCTACATCAATACATTTGAATGAAGGAGTCAAACGGTTAGCAAAAACAAAAATTGTATCAACTTAATTAGCTATAGTGTCTATCACGAAAACCGTGTGAATCTTCGTATCCTAATAGACGTCGAACAACGGTTGTAGGATGTCTAGTCTCCGATTTTAATGCCGCAGGAGACTCAGCGTATTAATGGTTCCATGTCAAGACGTGCTGAGTCTAGGACCTTCCTACGGTGGTGTCTGATATTGTTGAATCCCAATATCTTAATGTGAAATATCGTATTTAGACATAATATCAGAATATAGCCGCAGGAGACTCAACATGAACACGAGTTGGAACAGAATTGTTGAATCTCCTGGAGAGGATACATTATATCATATGCACTGAGGAAGTATAATCTTAGCTAGACTCATATTAAAGATATGAGTATCATGTTAGTCTCAGATCATCGACGCCAAGTACTGACCTTTATTTCTCTTGGACTATTCCAAGTATGGTTTTGCATTGTTTGCATGAGACTAAATATCCAGTCAGATCATTAGGGAGTTTCAATTCTTCTGTCTCATATCCCGTCGCCGCAATATCAGCTCCACATTTTGTACAATTAGCCATAATATTGTATATGAATCCAGTAACAAACAATATCAATCTTTTCTGTCAGAAGGCCCAACTAATGAGGCTCTATCCTATGCAAAGTACAGCAAGCAATACTACATGAAACCTTAGGATAAGTTGTAATACGTTTATAATCTATATTCAAGAGAATTTTTCATCGTATAAGTGAAGATAACGTATCATTGTTTTGGATGTAAACAAGACTTTGCGGACATAGAAATAGCAAAGGTACATTCTAAATCTTTCAGTCATGAAGTTGTTGAAAGTATTCAAGGCGCTAACAAAGATGGCAAGTCACTTCTCGTATGAATAACTATTCGCTCGGCCTCTAGAATGGTTATTCATTTAATAATAACTGCATAATATCACAGGACTCCTTGGAACAATTTTCAGTATTAGTTATATATGAGATTTATACATAAGAAATTATCGTGCAGTCCGATATTCACCTACTGGAACTGGCTGACGGAATAAAGAGTGCTCTGACTAACGCAGGATTTTCAACCATTAAATCTGTACTGGAGTGTTCAACTACTGATATTTCCAACAAAATTGGGGTAGATCAGTATGTGGGTCAAATTATTCTTGAAGAGGCAAAAAGAGTTACAAAAGAAATGACCAAGGAACCGCCTGTCCCAGATGAAAAAACATTTACTCCACCCGAGGTAACGATCGAAAAAGAAGAAGTTTAGGTTCTTTAGACTTGAGGGAAATTGTTCTGAGGAAGTCTTATTGAAATTAATATTGCCTATAAAAAAACCGCAGGAGACCCAACATGAACACGAGTTGGAACAGAGGCGTTGAATCTCCTGCAGGATTCTTTATGTCATATGCACCGAGGAATTGTAATCTTATCTAGACTTATATTAAAAACATGACTAACTTTGTTAATCTCACACTCAATGGTTAAGATAGAGATACTGTGGGAGACTCAATATATGGTGGTTGGAGAGAATGTTTTCGCTGAGTCGGACTTTTTAGTTAAGTAATACGCAACTAGGACAAGATTCTATGGGACAAATTCTCCCGTTGTAAGCAGGACTCGACAATGAATTAATACCAGAATACTTCTTGTGGGTTTATGTAGACCCAAAAATACGACAAGTCGTAAATATATAGCAGAAAGGATAGTTACGTGAATTCACGAATATCATTTGCAATTAGTGTAGTATTAGCTTAATTACATTTTCAATGATCCCATTGCAACAACAAATACAGCAAAATGCATTCGCCCAAGACGATGAATCTGAAACTGAAACTGATACGGAACAAAGACTAAGCCAAAAGAATCTTGGAAGTGGCGAATCAACAAACTTCAACTGCGCCGAGAATATGATTACTAGTGCCAGTGAAAGTATTGATTGTATACCATCAGGCCCCGCGCCTCCCACTCCAGCCATACCCTTTACCATTGTTGGAAGTTTAGGGGGAGCAATCACCACATGCGAAAACCAGAATTTACCCTCTAGGATGTCTATAGACGCAACGGGAGGAGAGAGTGGAACAGTGACAGGGACAGTCACCCTCGACGAAGCGATTGTCGTATTTACGTTACCCATTACTGGCGGAACCACAGACGGAAACACATTTATTCTAAGTGGTGAAGATGGCCGTTGCAATGGGGGAGCCTTCACGGTAAGTGGAAATTGTGGAACTGATGTGACAGTTAGCTATGAAGAGGATAATGCATTAGGTTCCTTTGGCGGAGACGTAGAATGCATATTGGCTTAGTTGACTCTGAGGGGGCTAATGAAATGTCGATTTTTCACAAATATACACTAATTCGGTCATCTTCAACTTTAACTTCATAGATCTCCTGATCATATGTTTTGATTCGAGACAGAAGTTGACCAGCATATTCCATATACTTTTGTAAATTCTTTGGTAAAGAGTCGGTTTCTATCGATGGGAATTTTGGATCTGACACCTTCTTTCCTGTTGTAATATCAAATCGAGCCCCATGCATAGGACATGTTACGATTTTACCTTGAATATGTCCCATTGAAAGAGGAGCATTTGTATGACTGCATCGATCATTTAATGCGTAAAATTTACCGTCTAAGTTTGCTATCATTATTTCTTTTCCATTAAATTCAACATGCTTCATATTTCCAGAAGGTATTTCATCTACTTTGGCAACTTCGACATAAGATTTATTGTTGGACACATACACCTTATCCTGAGATTTTATTTAAGCTTAGTGTAAAATGGAAATCAATCCTAAGATAATATATAGATCATTTATGATATCGCTAAATATGATACTTTTCTATTAGACAGTAAGGCTTAACTGGTAGCTCATCGACCCCGCATGGAGGCCCCAGATTTAACCTAACCAACTGGACTAAAATGTTCAGCGACAAGAGCGAGTCATTTTTCATGGGCCTCCTGCACCTTAATTCTAAAAAGTCTGCGAGAATTATCAGCACAATTCAGTCGGATATGCGAATTGTGTCCGTTATTTGGAGTATTGCTATCACCAAAGATAAATAACTTTTTGGGATATTCATGACATGATTTATTACGTGCGAGACGACGATACCGACTGGAGTGTTGGGATAATTTATGAGCTAATTAGGATAGATCGGAATCGAAGCTTGAATTTTTCATAGTCCAGTGGGAAAATTAAGACAAAGGATTGAGTAAGAAGTTGGCTAGGCTAGAAGAGGACGTCCACAGTTCGGGATGGAGCACGCTAATCATCCTGAGCTGTTTGGGACTAATTGTCATGTTTGACGAGACAATGATCTTGCCTGCCATTCCTGATTTCATTCGTGAATTTAATATCTCATATAGTACGTCGTCTTGGTTGCTGTCAGCCTACCTAATCTCAGCCGCCGTCATGACCCCAATTGGAGGAAAGTTGTCTGACATCTATGGCAAGAAAAAGATATTGCTCATAGTAATGGCAGTCTACGCTGCGGGTATTATGGCAGGAAGATTTGCCACTAACATAGAATTCATGCTCGCTGCAAGGGTAGCACAGGGCGTTGGTATGGCAATGTTTCCTATCGCTTTTGGAATCATTAGAGAGGTTCTTCCGGAGAAAAAGCTAGCAATCGGTCAGACAATATTCAGCTCGACATTTTCTGGAGGAGCAGTCGTCGGTCTTATCGGCGGCGCAGCCATAATCCAAAACTTTGGTTGGCCGGCGACATTCCTGGCAATCCTTCCTGTAACAATAGCACTCTGGTTGATAATAGTAAAGTTCATACACATCAAGAGTCCGGGATTCGAGAAGCCGGGACTTGGGGATGATAATAGTATTGCCCCGGATGTTCAGACAATTGACATACGAGGAACTTTGGCGTTAGCATCTACGATTATATCGTTTCTCGCTGGAATATCTATCTTAGAAAATAATAGCATCGGAAACGAATATTATGTTGCAGGACTATTTGCCGCGTCTGTTGCATCGCTTGCGGCCTTTATAATTATTGAAAAGAGAGTGCACTCGCCGCTGCTTGATTTCAAAATAATGACTAGCAAAAGCTTCCTACTTCCAACTATTATTCTTATGTTAGTCTTCATGTCCATTTTCATGGTTTACCTGACAATCCCTGTCCTGGTAAGGAGCCCGGAACCTTTAGGATTCGGAGGAAACGCTATTGCAGTTGCAAGTGTCCAGCTGCCCTTTATGATTGTGTTACTAGTTGGGACAATTCTGTCAGGCTTTATCTTGAATCGAGTCAAAAATACCAAGCTAATATTAGTCGGGACTGCGATAAGCACAATCGGATTCTTTATACTGCTGAATTTTCATTCCACAGAGAACTTGGTATCAATTGGACTCACAATTCTGGCAGCTGGTTTATCTCTTTCAATAAGTGGCGGATTTAATGTAATACTTCTTTCAGTGCCGATCCAGGTGACTGGGATTGCGCTGGGAATGACTCTTCTTCTCAACCTTGTTGGGATGTCATTGGGGCCAGCTCTCTCTGGAATATTTCAGGAGATGTATAAAGAAACAGTTCCTGGAATTCCGGGCCTTTTCCCGACCGATCAGGCCTATAGCATGATATTTATCACAGCGGCTCTTGTGTCACTAGCGTCACTTGCCATGTCGCTTTCTGTATCTAGGACAAGAATAGAACGGCTTTGAGGTTTGATAGCTTAGCTTAGTCTAAAGATTCGGATAAGTTCTCTCTTGCCAGCAATGTAGACAGAATTCGCCACTTTCTTGAAATATCTCTGCTACGTTTATTCGACAATTATTACACACTAACCTAGGAGAAATAACCGGTTCTAGATTTACTTCCTGTTCATTCATATGAATTATCAGATGGTGCGATGACTTCATTAAATATTCGTATATAGATCCTATGATCATTCATAACCTATTGATACTCTATAAGACTTTGCGAACTTTGACTTGTTGTCAATTGAGTAATGGAAAGAAGATTAAAGTATCATACTGAATGAATCTACGTCAGTATTAGTAGTATGCCAATAGTAGTCGTCAATAGAGCAGCTATTGCAACTTTATGACTTAAAGGAATTTGATTTATCAAAGGTTTTTCTCTAGTCTATCAAAATAATTAAAAGTCATAGAGCATCCTTAATTTTTAAAAGTGACTATAGCTACCCTAAATAGTGGCTAGTCAAATAAAACAGCCTTCACTTTTTCCTATACTATTAGTCAATTTTGTAGGTACTCTTGGCTTCAGTATTGTTTTGCCTTTCCTAGTTTTTTTAGTTATGAAATTTGGAGGGGATGCAATAACTTACGGGTTTCTTGCCGCTACTTATCCAGCTTTTCAACTTGTTGGAGCCCCATTATTAGGAAGATGGTCTGATACTTTTGGACGAAAAAGGGTTCTCCTATTAAGTAACGTAGGAACATCGATTGGTTGGATTCTATTCCTTTATGCAATATTTTTACCAGCTGAAAAATCCTTTACCGCTAATATTGCCTTTATTGGAACATTTGTCATTTCTGTTCCATTGTTTATGTTATTTCTTGCCAGAGCCATCGACGGTGTTACTGGTGGGAATATCTCCACCGCATATGCATATCTTGCTGACCTTTCAACAGATGATACTAGAAGTAAAAACTTTGGAAAGATGGCAATATCTTCTAACCTGGGGTTTATTATAGGTCCTGCGATAGCCGGAATCTTGGGTGGAACCATCTATGGAGAAATATTGCCAGTTCTAGCAGCGCTTATCCTATCTGTGGTCACAGTTATTGTAATTATCTTTTTATTAAAAGAATCCAAGGCCCCATCAAAAGAAATATCAATTCCAGTAGATGGAACCGTCCGAAGAGTTTTTGCCCAAGAATGCAGGGATCCACATTCAAGGGGAGGCATTAACAAACCTAGGTTTCAAGACGTATTCAAATTAGAATATGTTTCCTTTCTACTTGTAGTATATTTTTTGATATTCCTTGGATTTAATATCTACTATGCTGCCTTTCCTACTCATGCCGCTAATGATCTAAAGTGGTCAGTAACACAGTTGGGAATTTATTATGCGGTGTTAGGTGGAGTGATGGCCTTTGTACAAGGTCCAATTTTACGTAAGGCACTAAAAAAAACCTCTGAGGAAAAATTAGTAGTAATTGGTAGTCTGATTCTAGGTGCAGGTTTTGTCTTATACGTCTCAAACAATATTGTCTGGGTCAGCGGGGCTCTAATACTATTTGCAGTTGGTAACGGTCTTATGTGGCCCTCATTTATGTCCATATTATCTAGACGTGCAGGATCAAAACTTCAAGGAACAGTACAGGGTGTTGCAGGTAGTTTTGGAGGCTTGGCGAGTATTATTGGACTAATTTTAGGAGGGTTCTTGTATACTTCAATTGGGGGAGCTACCTTTCTAATTAGTGCTGGAATAATATTGGCTATATTCGTTATGTCTTTTCGACTATTGGTTAAGAAGGCTGTTTGATTGATGACTTTTAATCGAGACCTTCTGTTGAGTATGTCTATCTTATAGAAAGAAAATACGACAATGTCATTTGGGATCCTAGATTATACCATCCAACTAGATAAGTAATATACCAGTTGATTATCTAGGCAATTATTTTTTTCTAGACTTTGTAAACCTGTACGAAACACCATCGATTTCAGAGACTCTGAATCCCTTTTCCTCCAAGTAATGGCCTATCCATCCGTCATATGGAATTACGTCCCCATTCTGTGATACGATCTGATAATAGCTTGCTTCCATTTCATCATAATCGATTCTCCAAACATCCCATGGCCCTCCTGAATTTGGATTTACTCTTACAAATTCAATTCGATTTATCTTATTTTCTATCATCGTCATCGTCGTAAACCATCCTATAATCGTCGTGTCCTTCCAAAGTTGTGAGTCTTGAGCCATTATCCCACAGAACCCAAACCTTGAAAGGCTTATCTCCATAAGACAGTTCAGATACGTCCACAACTGTTCCCCTATCCTTAGGTTTCAGGTCTGCATGTGGGTTATCAGTGCGTATGAGTTCAATCCTCTTCCCTAATACTACAGGCTTAATCTCCAACCTAAGCAAAACTAAACATTAACCTCCCCAAAAGTGGAACCATGTTAAAAATTCGAATCGGATCCTTGTTTATGCTCATATGCTGTCGCAGTCTGGACAATTGTAACAAACACAACTGCGACAGATAGAAACCATATATGAAATCGCTGGTGATATCTGACATTTGATATTGACTAACTGGTCAGTTATTAATAAAGTAGAATGAAACTAAAAAATAAAAATGATGACAATGTATACATTTGATCGGTAGATCTGCTAGTTGCCCAAGAAAAGAGAAAAAGTCGTAACTTTAAGGATGGATGAAGAATCATTTAAGACAGTCGAAGATTATGCCAAAGGTAAGGGGTTAAGTGTAGGCGCTTACATAAACTCTGTATTAGATTCATATACTGAATGGTTTATACCTCTGGCTTCTAATGAAAAAATTGCAATTCCAAAGAAGGCACTATATCAACTTTTTTCCTATGCTAGCAAGGGGAGCTTGGACGACTTAATAAAAGAATGGGAGGATCAGCCGAAGAATGCTCTCCGTCTTCTTGGCGGTGATTTTAATATAGAATCAGTATTAGATACAGTTTCCAAGATCGGTAGATATATGATGGGAACGGATGTGAGAATTATCACGACACAACAAAGGAACACTTGGATTGTAATGAGACATAACATGGGCGAAAATTTCTCATATTTTTGGAATCGAATGTTTATACACTTTTTTGGACTGTTACGAGACCAAATAGATATTATAACAGAATATGATGATACAACGATTTCTATCAGAATAAAGGAATTGTAGTTATCATATTAGAAGTTGTAACCTAAGGTATCATTTTTCGAGACCACTAATGAAACAATAATACTCATAGCCCAACTACATACTCACCCTCAACTACATTTCGGTAATCTCTCTAACTTACAAATAGATGCTATTCCAATTCCTTTTGTAGTTTTTTCAAGAATCTATATACACACATCGCTGTTTGCTAAATTAGTGACAGTTGTAATAATAGCTAACAACTAAAAAAGGGCCAAATCCTATTTAATTTCACAAACAATAAAGGAAAGGGTGAGATAAATATTGACAACTTGGATAGATCGGAATTATCTCCCATTTCCACAGACGATATAGATGTTATAATGAAGAAATCTCAAACCCGAATGTGGAAAACACTAGATGGAGAGCCACAGTTCATTATTTCCGTTGCAGAGACACAAAATGTTCTGGATAAATTTGCTGGTTCAAAAATAAACTTTGTTATTTTGAATGTGGATGTCGTAGCATCGACAAAGCTATCTATGACACTACCTTTAGACAGACTCGCACTATTGATTCAATCTTTTAACCAAGAAATGTCTCTTATAGTAAAGGATTTTGGGGGATTTGTTCTGAAATACCTAGGAGACGCAGTTCTAGCATTTTTCGTTGTTGATACTGATCATGAATCTAAAGAGAATGTGGCATGTACTCGTGCTATACATTGTGCAAATTGCATGCTTCAGGTGGCGCACAGGGGAATAAATCCGATTCTGGATCGATATGACTGCCCTCTATTGAATCTAAGGATAGGAATAGATGTAGGCGAAAACGCTGTAATACAGAGTGGTTGGGATATCCATCCGGACTTGACTAATGTAGAAGAAAATAGTATCAATAATAGCATGAGCAAACGAAGTCAGTCTTTTGTAAAGAAACCAGTTTATGACGTTTTAGGCTATAATACAAATCTCGCGGTAAAAATGACTGCACTCGCCAGTCCTAACCATATCGTAATAGGCGAGCTAGTTTATGATGCTTTGGATGATAACCAAAAATCGCTATTTCAGAGGCTTGTTCTAAGCCCAGAAATATGGAACTATGTTAACAATAATACTGGAGGAGATAGATACAATGTTTATACAAACAAGAAGTCATAGTATGGGTTGTAGTTGTAGTGAGTAATATCCGAGTTCTAACTTGTGCTCGGCCATCCCTGCCTACTAACCGAAAGTAAAGGTATAGAATTGAAATCCTTTTCCTTTAACATCGATAAGAGTATAATGAGCAGCGTAATTGTCATGTATAGCCAAATTATACAGCCTTTGTCCGTCAATTCTGAAACTACCATCAGATGATAAATCCTCTCCTAATGAATTATCCGATATTTTGGCTGTTGAATTTCCAACTGCTTGCACATATCTGCCTGTATCCGATTTGTCACCATTGTCGTTAGATACAATACCTCCACCTTTCCCTCCTGCTATTATATTAACTGACTTTGCATAATAAACCAATGCAATTCTGCCTGTATCACTTTGAAGTTCCATACCTTCGGGATTGTTTTTCCACTTGCCTTGCAGGTATACAATGCTAGGCTTGAAATTCGTATTAGATGGTATTGAGTATGAAACTGTCTGATCTGGTTTGAAGCCTTCAGGATTTCCAAGTGGAGTTCTGGCTGTATTATATCCTACGTATATTTCTGGGGTTGTGCTCTGACTTAAATTTACATAATACAAACTTCCTGGGTTGATTTGTGTTGTTGGCTTTGTATTGAAGCTTATTTCTTTTGCACCCATCAGGGCAGCACGTTCAGCAACTAGCGACTGAATTGATTTTTCTATGTTATCATAATCGCCTTCACCTATGTGATCGTATCTTATATATCCTTGAGTATCAATCAAGTAAAATCTAGGCCAATAATTATTATCATATGCATTCCAAGTTCCATGGTCACTGTCTAGTATCACTGGATAAGTTATTCCAAATCTTTGGACAGCATCCTTCACATTGGCATGGTTTTTTTCAAAGGTAAATTCGGGTGCATGAACACCTACTATGACTAAACCCTTATCAGAATATTTTTGTTCCCAATTGTCTATGTATGGCATAGGACGAATTGAGTTAATGCACGTATATGTCCAAATGTATACCAATACTACTTTTCCTTTAAGAGATGAAAGTGTAATTGGACTATTATTATTAGGTGTATTTATGTAACCACTGATTTGAGCAAATTCAGGCGCCTTTTTGAATTGTGACTTGTCAATATGCTGGAACATAGTCGTATTGAGCTTCATCGTAGTTACAGTTTGATTTTGATTTTCTACCATTCCTTCTGCTAAAGCAGGATTAGTTATTCCAAATTTTTGAGCAGAACCATTCGCACTACCTATGTTTTCCTCAGATCCGACATCAGGGGAGTGAACACCAACACCAACTACTTCTTCATTACCTGTCATATTAGAAGTGAGGTTTTGTTCTTGTGCAAACGATGAATTTAACAAATTGCCGGTTGCACTTACAACTATTGTAACAACCGCCAAAGATGCTATAACTAATCCGAATAAACGGAGCACCTTCCTAATATACATATTATCTTACAATTAGTTTCTCTATTTATTATACTATTAAAAATTATATCTTTAAGGGAGACGTCAGCAATTAATGCGATACGAGCATCCGGCATCGGCAACAAGTTTACCAAAGAGGAATTAAGAAAGAAAGACAGTTGAAGCTCTCATAACGAATCAGTCACCAGTTGAAACTGTATCTCGATGCAATATAATCATTATAGTGAAGAATGAAATGTGATAATACAATTGCAGAGCCATGGGTCAATAACCACCAAAGAAATTGTTGCGCTCCTTCCTTATTCTTGCTTTTCCTTCTGCTCCTTATTTTCTGACAATGGTTTCATCCAAGAGATATAGTTCAACCAATATTTACTCATTTTTTCTGTACTCTCAGCGGTCTCCTTATACAATTCAGTCATCTTATCCGCAATCAAGGCCAGTTCTTTGTACAACTCTGTCATCCTCTCAGAGCTTTTTGCATATTCTTGATATATTTCGGTCATTCTTGTTGTATACTTGGCGTATTCATTGTACATTTCGCTCCAAGATGTAGGAGAATATCGCTGCCATAAATCAGTAAATGATTTGGCTAAATTAGTGTTAAAATCAGTATAGTCGATGTCATCCTGTTTTTTCTTCTTGTAACTCGTATTATCATTATTGCTTCTAACTTGTCTATTCTTCATATTGGCTCCCTTTGTAAGAAAAAGTCTGAATATTGCTTAAGGTTTTAAGAACTCCTTTCATGTTCTGATTTGTAATTAGGACAACAGTCGCTTATTTTGTTTGCTCATTGGTGGGATAGAATACAAGGCTATAGTCAATTATAAGATAGCAGGAATATATATTAAATCTTGTAAACTGTTACGATATCTATTTTCACTCTTCATTACATGGTATACAAATTTTTCTTTCTTGATATAAGATAGTCATATGGCGAATAAAGAAATAATGGGTTATAAGTATAAGACTAAAACTGTTTTTAAGTTCTCCCATTACTATGGTTATCGTATTTATCGTGTCACATTTTTCACACTTGGCACAAAAGTCAGTTATATTCCAGAAGGCCGTCAACTATTGCTGAAAGCATCATTATAACTCCATCTTACTTCTGCTTGGTTTGGGGGGGAGACCACGTAGCTAGACCTCCCCAAGGGGAGCAACGCTTTTTATTATTTCATGGATACAACAATTATGAATAAGGATGTTTCCAAAGTATGGATTGACCCTCGTAAGTCCGTTCTAAAGAAGGAAAGTTTACCTCTCGAATCTGATGATGAGAACCAGCATACTGTGACTAGAATTTTCCATGGGCTATATGTCTCGACAACAAAAAGATATTAGAGACTACTACACATTTCGTTAACTGGCTTATGCAGAGATGTAATTGACTGGATGCGATTAACCGGAAATGAAAAACCACTACTTAGTTTGCCCGACTTCGATAAGATATCCGTCCGGATCACGGATGTAGCAGCGAAACTCAAGCTTATGTTCTTTTGGCTCGGTAAGAAATTCAGCTCCTCTCTTTCTCCACTCCTCATAATAGGCCCAGATGTCTGCCACACGAATAATCATAAAATTATTAACCTCGTTCAAGTTCTGAGGCAATCGAAGAGTCACCGTAGGCTTATCATCTGTAGGACCTCCGCCTGTGTTAAAGACTAGCCAGCTATTTGCAACTTGGATGATAGTAGGTTCACCACTGCGGACAGTTTTGCCTCCAAAAATTGTAAGATAAAACTCTGCCGATC
>Ga0081455_10005821_pt1 | contig 13416 bp, 13 predicted proteins | sample TabmetS3T2R1_FD_70207 | JGI IMG/M metagenome (GOLD analysis project Ga0081455, IMG submission 70207) | Tabebuia heterophylla rhizosphere microbial communities from the University of Puerto Rico - S3T2R1 | ecosystem: Host-associated > Plants > Roots > Rhizosphere ... | reverse complement strand
CCCGAAGCATCGTTTGCGCATAAGAAGTTCACTGCCAACAATCTGGTCGTTGGCGCTCCGTTCCTCGGCCGCCCAATCTTCGTGCTCCAGAAGGGGCAGGCGCCAACACCAACGATTGCGCTCAGCCGGTTGAAGCGGCGCGCGGTTTGGGTTGAGAACCAAGTAGAGACCGATACACGTGTCACCGAGTTTGGTAGCTTCTTCCGCCTCCACCGCTCGGCGCCGGAGGACGGCAAGGTGTTTACGAACAGGCCGTTCAATCTGAGGCGGCACTACATCCCGTCCGACGCGTGGAAGCGTCTGATAACGATCCAACCAACACCACGCCTGCCCTGGCGTGGGCCAGTTACGCCGAGTCTTCAAGCGGTGACGTCCGAGCCAGAGTTGGTCAAGATCCCGCATTTCCCGCCGTCGGGAGGAAAGAACTATAACTCGTTCTCTGGCGAACCTATGTGGGGGAAGTTCCTGATCCCATCGTCGGCAAGGTTCCGACGCTTTGAGCGCTACGCAGTCTTGGACCCCACCGTCCGGTTGCTGCGTCGCACACCCATCCAATTCATGGGTGTTGGCCGTTATGGGTTCCCTGCCTTCACGGCATGGGTGCACACCACGGTCGGCAAGCGTCTATCGCCTTGGGCTGCGGGGTATGGGTTTATGCTCCCAAAGACCAAGTTCTTTGTTCCGCATGACGGTGAACCCACACGGCAAGTCCGGTTGGCTATCCAAGCGGCGAAGACGCTACGTGACAAGGTGCTCATCAGAACTGGCCGACGCCCACTGTTCTTGGCCGCCGGAACTCCTGTCTTGGCTGACATCGACACTGTTATCGTTGGTCGGCCAGTTTAACACCGCATCGGAGGATAGCGATGGAAAAGCAAGTCATCTTTCGGGACTACCAAGAGCAGCAGGCGCAGGACCACAACGACCTGCAAACCTTTGCTCGGGCAGCGCTCGATCATATCGTCGTGGATGCCGTTACTACGACTCGACGCTACGCAGGCTTCAGCACCCAGAAGACTGCCCAAGCGGAAGTCCAAGTGGCGGCAGGACGGTTCTACGACGTCGCAGGCGCAGTCTACGGGCGGACGACGGTCCTCACGCAATCGATGATTGCTTTCCTCCCGGCTGTCTCCCAGCGTATTGTGTCGCTCACCGCGTACGGCACTGAGACCGAGACCGACGTGGAGGAGCGGGACTTCCTCGTGGACGTTGACACCGGCCGGACGGAGCCGGAGGCTGTGGCCACCACGCGCAGCCGTGATGCCGTGTTGGCCTTCGTGGTAGGCACCGAGTCCGCCGACCCGCAGGCTCCGGCCATTCCGGTCACCTCCGTGGAGATTGCCCGCATTCGCCTCGACCCTGTCCAAGTCGTCTCCGTGGAGATGATGGTCGTGAATGAGGTTGCCTCCACGGAGGACCTTGACACCCGCGCGGATGCCTTGGAAGCCTTCGACCAGCAGATCGGCCCACGTGTGCAGGCGTTGGCCTCTGACTTGGCCACCCTGGCTGAACAGATGAAGACCAAGAGCTCGGGCTTCGACGCCACCCGCATCTACGAGGACCTTGCGCGCGTGAAGGCGCGCGTGGAGCTCCCATCGACGTTCAGCGACTTCGGCGCCGACCGCTTCCTAAACACCAACGAGTCGGATGTCTACAACACAAAGTTGTTGGGCTACGACGCAAGGGTGCAGGAAGGTATTCGGTTTGCGCCAGCCAACGAGGACCTGTTCGAGGCCAACATCTTCTCGGCCAACGACCCGAACGCGCACCTCCAGGGTGGCTTGCTCCTGCCCGCGTTCGACGACATTAAGAAGATCGAGATTGGGCCGTTCCACTCCTCGATCGGCATCGCACAATACGGTTTCCAGACCCATAACATCGTCCATAAGCAGATCGCGCGTGAGCGTCTCCGCTACGGTGATTGGTTCACGGTCTGCACCAACGCGTCATGGTGGCGGACGGGAACGTATGACCCGATCGCTCATACGTTTCTGAAGGATGGTGAGACCTACCAAGTTGGCAACGTCGCGGGCGAGCAGATCGAGAACGCCTTCCTCGGCCTCACGCACTTCGTGCGCGTGCGTCAGTTCTGGCGCGATACGTACATGGAGGACTACTGGGAGGTCGTTATCGTCAACGTCGCAATCTCGGGTGCACAGGTTGCGCAGTCGGTGCTGATCGCCAACGACATGTGGCTGACCAAGCTCGGCTTCTTTATGACGGCCAAGGCGGCCAACGAGAACGTCTACCTCGACGTGTGCGAACTTACTGCTGGTGTACCAGACTTGAGCAAGGCTATCCTGCACCAGTCTGTGCCGCACACCGATTTGATTGTGGGTGATTGGACAGAAGTGAACGTGATGCCCACGTTCTTGAAGGGTGGCAAACGCTACGCCATTGTGGTCACCTCAAACGCCAACCACCAGTTTGGTATGGCGTTCGGCCAGACCTACTTGGACGGCACGTTCTTCTTCAGCACCGACGGCGCATACTTCCTTGGTGATCTTACCAAGGACATCATGTTCCGTCTCTACGGCGCCAAGTTCCGAGCTCCGCAGGTCACCATCGAACTGACGGCCCTCAACCTGGACGGTGGTATCCGGGCCATCGACATCCTGGCTGGCCTCATCCAGCCGGACTCGACGAGCTTGGTGTACGAGGTCCGTCCCAACGGTTCGGGGGCGTGGATCCCGCTGGACTACTCGGACCTGACCGCGTTCCAGTCTACGCCACCACTAGCGCAGTTCCGAGCACGCTTTGTGGGCACACGTGACATGCACGCGGGCCTGATGCTGACGGGCTCGCAGGTCAGGCTGTTCCGACCGAAGCTGACGTTCCGCCATGTCTCAACGACCTTGACGCTCGCCGCCAACCACTCCGAGCTCCGGGTGAAAGTAATCATGGAGGACTTCAACGAGACGCCGCATGACCTGACGGCGAAGATTTGGGTTGGCTCTCCGCTGGTGGCCCTTAACCCAGTATCGATTATTACTACTACGATCGATGCGGCTGCGGGTCGGTACAGCCGCGAATGGGAGTTCAATCCATCCGCCCCGGTGAACGCCTTCACTGTTGAGTTCAACGGGACCACAAACTCTGCTGGCAACGTGTTCCACATCGCCGAGCGCATCTACTGGTCGCTGAACTAAACCTGAGCCGAGCGGCTCCCCTGTGTTGGAGGACTTTCGATGAACTACGTCGGCAAAGATGGCCAGCCGGTGACGGTCGATCCGAACGCCTACTACCGGCTGAAGTTGAATGCCACCGCCTACCGTGGTCAACAGATCCCTGATCGGATGCTGCGGCCACGGGATGACAACCAGGTGTTGGGTTCGTGGCTCGACAGCATTGTCCCACACGACGCCATCCAGTGGATTGAGAGGGTCTAAATGTCTCGTCGGTTTGACTTTTACCAGGTCAAGCGGAACGACAACCTCGCCGACCCCACCTACTGGAACAGGCGGTTGGAGGATATTGACCTGCGTATCGCCGCTCGCGAGGCGGACGCAGAGAACATCGACGAGGCCACCGCTAACCTGGAGGCGTTGGGGCTGCAGCGGCTAAACGAGACGTTCACGCCGCTGATCCTAGACGCCCAAGAGCGTTTGAACACCATCGGCGTGTCGTTCTCTGCAGAGAGCACGACATCCAACACGGTTGGCACCGGGGCGAAGGTCTTCAATCTGACTGAGGAGACCAGAGGCAACTACGTCAACGCAGACTACGTTGACATCAGCGCCTTCGGCACTTCACCCATTGTGAAGATGAAGGGATTGGTCACCAACTACAATAGAGGCACGGGTGACCTCTCCGTGACCATTGTCCAGACCACGGGTGCGGGTACGTTTGCGGATTGGAACGTCGGCTTTGGTCTCCCGCCAGAAGCTGGTGCGCACGCAGATCGTACGGACAATCCTCACTTAACGACCGCGGCGCAGGTGGGGGCGTATACGATCGCGCAGATCGATAGCATCGTCAACGGCCTGGAGGAGTTGATTGGCGAGTCGGCTGGTGCGTTGTTGGCGACCAACAACCTCAGCGATCTGTCCAACGTGCCAGCCGCGCGGACTGCCTTGGGCTTGGGTTCGGCTGCACTCAAAACCGCTGGCACAGGCGCCAACCAGCTGCCGTCCTTGGATGCCAACGCTAAGGCGCCTCCGTTGAACATGCTCAACACGACGTTGACGGACGCGGCTACGATCCAGTGGGATCAGAACAACGGCATCATTGCTACGGTCGTGTTGGGTGCTACAGGGCGAACGTTTGCCAATCCAACCAATCTAAAGATTGGAGGCTCCGTCGCGATCATCAAACAGGATGGCACGGGTAATCGCACGATAACTGCGTGGGGCAACCTGTTCAAATGGGTAGGTGGCGCAGTGCCTGTACTATCCACCGGAGCCAACGCCGTCGATACGATCTCGTTGGTCTATGACGGCTCCCTGATCTATGCTTCTTGGTCACCTGGATACGCATAACATGTACGGCCTCGTCACTATCGCACGTCCTAGCAAAGCGTTGACCCTTAACGCGGTGGAGAACGACGTCAATCTTGCGACAAAGTTTGGCAATCCAACGTATCCGCTGAACGCCATCGCCAAGATCACAGCCAACAAGGGATCGACGGGCTCCAACCCATCGGTCCGTACGGGTACCACGTGGAAGGCTGGGACGATCCTTATCGTCATCAATCAGGCGTCGCTTACGGGTGCGACGGGAACAACAGGCTCTCCTGGCTCAGCCGGTAACAATGGTTCGGGTGGCGCGGGTGGTAGAGGGGGCCAGTCTTTTCCAAACATTGCTGGCGCCGCGGGTTCATCGGGTGGTGCGGGTACGAGCGGTAGTCCGGGTGGTCCGGGTGGCAATGGCGCGCCAGGGTTTCAGGCGGATGCCGTCTCTGGCGTCAAGATACTTGTGGATAATGGGGCGGGTACGATCAGTGGTGGCCCTGCAGGCCCTGGTGGCCCTGGGGGTACTAAGGGTGCGGGTGGGGGCGGAGGCGGTGGAGGCGGAGGAGCTCAGATACCATAATGCGTTTCACAATACACTGTTCAGATGGCTGCAACGATCGCAAGTTCTACTACGACAATGAGACGTCGGTGCTTACCGACGACCAGGGCAACCAGATCATCGAACCAAAAGCGGTGATGAAGATGCCCGTCAAACCGATCCCGCATACCTCGAAAGAGAACCCAAACGGGAAGGTCGCGGAGATCAAGGTTCTCAAGATCCAACTTGGGTTGGCATGCAACTATGCCTGCTCATACTGCTCACAACGGTTCGTTCCGCGTGCGGATGAGAGCCACCCCCATGAGGTGGGTAAATTCATGCGGAACATCGATCTTTGGTTGCAGGGCCAGCCGTTCCAGATCGAATTCTGGGGTGGGGAGCCGTTTGCCTATTGGAAGACGCTCAAGCCGCTCGCTGAGGCGATAAAGGCGAAGTTCCCGGGTTCACGGTTGTTGATCATTACCAACGGTTCGTTGCTCAATCCAGAGATCAACCAGTGGATTGAGGACCTCGACATCAACGTCGGGATCTCTCACGATGGGCCAGGCCAGCATGTGCGTGGTCCGGACCCGTTGGACGACCCTGAGCAGCGGAAGCATATCCTCGATCTCATCCGACGGCGCAAGGGCAAGATCAGCTTCAATACGGTCATGAACCGTGAGAACTGGGACCGGGCGAAGGTCCAGCAGTTCTTCCGCAACGTGCTTGGTGGAGAGTGGGTCTCGATCGGTGAAGGGCAGTTCGTTGACCCATACGATGAGGGCAGCGAGAAGCTTAGCATCCACACTCACGAGGAGGCGTTGGCGTTCCGCAACCTTACGCTTGGTCAGATAAGGCGTCGGGAATTTGAGCAGTTTCTGATCATGCGCCGGATGGGTGAATGGATCACCACTATCTCTTCCGGGCGGGGCTTAGATGTGGTGTGGCAAAAGTGCGGTATGGATCAGCCTGCCGTTATTGCCGTGGATTTGAAGGGTAATGTGCTGACCTGCCAGAACACGAGCACCGTGTCCAAAGCACCAAATGGTCAGCCAAATCGGATCGGTCACGTCTCGCAGTTGGACAAGGTCAAGCTCAACACGGCGACCCACTTCGCCAACCGGCCGAAGTGCATGGAGTGCCCGATCGTTCAGGCTTGCAAGGGAACGTGCATGTTCCTTGAGGGTCCTCGGTTCGAGAAGGCATGTAACAATGCCTACAATGACCACCTACCGTTCTTTGCGGCGGCAATTGAGAGGCTGACTGGCTACCTGCCATACTACATTGAGTCGCCCTCGTTGCCGTCGGAACGGTCAGAGCTTTGGGAGCAGCCCAATGGGTGATTGTCAATGCGATTGCGTCTGCGCCTGTGAGTGCCAGTGCGATTGCTTATGCAACGTGAATGCAGGCGGTGGTGGCGGTGGTCAAGGCGCCCCCGGTGGTCCGGGTGGGCTCAACCGCTCCGACCCAGTTGGTGGCACAAGCTTCCCTGGCACGGCGGGGAGCCCGTCGGCTGCTGGACCAGGGGGCAATGACGCCTCTGGTGGTACCACTTGTAAGGGCGGTCCTGGTGGAGCGTTGAATACAGCGGGCACCGCTGGGTCAACGCAACCTGCCCCGTTCGGTTCGCCCGTTGGCGCGGGTGGACCTGCGGGTGCGCAAGGCCCAGCAAACGGCAATACTGGACCAGCAGGTGCGCAGGGGAATTCGATCAATGGGAACGCCAATATAACCTGGATCTCGTTCGGCACGCGCAACGGGCCAATCACCTAGGGGTCGGACCAATGGAAGTCTTTTATCGTATTCTGTCGATCGACGAGAACGAGAGCTCGATCGTTGTCCGCTATTGGACGGATCAGCTTTCTGAGAAGGAGCTATCGGTCGATCCGAACGAAGAGAACGATCAGCCGACGACCTGCCGGACCGACTACAACCTTAACATTAAAGCTGATATGTCGGAGGCTGAGCTCCACGACTTTATCGTAAGCTGCGCGCCGACCAACTGGTTTGCGTTGAAGCACGACGTCAAAGACCCTGAGGTTGACACATCGTTCAACCAAGTTAAGCCACTTGTCGGTCAGACCCGCAGTTCCACTTACGAGGCGCCGAAGCCCCACAGGGAAACGCTACCCAAACACATACACGTCCAATCGTACAACGTTATGGAGGACGACATCACCGCTCTTCTTCCGTATCCAGACAAGATTACGGTGAACGCTGGTGATCGGTTCTACGTGTACAGGGTATCCAAGAAGACCAACGATGGACCGTGGACTGTTCCGGCGCCGTTCACCGAGATAGAGCTTGGCTCTGTTCTCATGCCGTTCATGAAGCTGTTGTACAGCAAGTGCCCGGGCATTATCGAGAAGCCGACGATCAGTTTTGAGGCTAGCAACGTGATGGTTCGTCGCTATGTTGTGGACTCGTTGAAGAATGCTATGAACCTCAAGAACTTCCTTGAGAAGGGCAACTACCCGGAACAGTTGGCGATGCGCTCACTCAGCAAGAGGTACGCGGAGAAGGCGGGCACGACCTATGCGACGAGCATTCGGGTGACCAAGGATGCTACGTGAGGAATGGGGCCACCACCGTCACAACGGCTGGACTTGGTTCGATAGCCGTGCGGTAGCTGGTCTCACAGGCGTCGAGTTTGTCATGCCACTGGCTGACAAGCTGGACTGGACGGTGGAGCCAAAGCAGAGCCTGAGCGAGCTCTACCGGCAACGCGCGCAATACCTACGCGACCATTTTGACTATCTGATCCTCATGTACTCTGGTGGGTCCGACTCCCACCAAACACTTATGTCCTTTATTGGCAACGGGATCTTTCTTGATGAGGTTCGCACTTGCTACCCGATGAAGTGGGTGGAGAAAGTGTCAGGCTTCCCGTACATCGGGGAGAAGGACGACCCGCTTGGGTTGCTGTTCGAATACCATTATGCTACCGTGCCGGGGCTGCGCGAGGTAAGCTTGCTCAGCCCGGCAACAAAGATTAGTGTCATGGACTTCACCGACGCCTTCGCCGCGCGTGACATGTCAGAGTGGACCGCTTCAGTCTTCCCCGGGAAGGTTGCGGGTGGTCTCCACGGTCTGTACAACGCGGTTAAGCGGGTGCGGGACGCGCGGGACTTACAGCGGGCGGCTGACGGGCTCGGTGGCACGGTGGGCGTCATCTATGGCAGCGAGAAGCCATTCGTGGCCTTGGTGGGCCAGGACGTGTGCGTGTTCTACGCCGATGGTGCTCGGGTGGGCATCGACCACTACTTTCAACACGGTGGGAACGGCCTGTACGAGCCCGTCATGTTTTACTGGGGTGAGCCCCGGATCACGTGCAAGCAGGCGCACGTGATCAAGCGGGAGCTCGAGCGCGACATCCGGTCGTTCGGTGACTTGGATATCTACAGACGTCTGATCTACCCAGATTGGTCGCCACGGTACCAACGGCGGATCCCAACCTATGGTGGGGTGCTCGCAGTGTGCATTGGCGAAAGGGCGGCATCGATCGCTGCGGAACGGGCAAAGAACCTGTCCGCGATACCAAAGATCAAGTCAAGGTACTACAGGGTAGGAACGTTGCATGCTGTACAAAGGCCTGGTTAACCATCCGCAAGAACGTCAGCGTATCACCTATCCATGGGTGTACTGGGACGGTAGGTTCTCAAACGTTGAGCTCAACCAAATCGTAGCCTACTGTCGCGCTGAGATTGAGCCACGCGTGGCTGAGACTTACGGTGGTGTAGACGCGAACGTACGCGTTTCCTCGGTTAGCTTTCATGGTCGGATTGAGGCCACCGACTGGATCTTTAAGAACCTCAATGACGTGCTGAGCCAGATAAACACCCGTTGGTACGGGTTTGACTTGAACGGATACCACGCCTTTCAATACACAGAGTACTACGCGCAAAGTGGTGGCAAATATGATTGGCACACGGATATGCATCTCGGTGGAGGTGTTATCCCAGAGGATATGATTGGTGAGACACGCAAGCTCTCAATGTCCTTACTGCTGAACGAGCCTGGCGTAGACTTTGAAGGCGGTGAGCTACAGTTTCAGGTTGGTACTGTTCCAGATACCCCTGATACACCAAAGGGGCGGATTATCGCCTTCCCGTCGTTCATGCTGCATCGTGTAGCACCACTAACCCGAGGCGTTCGACGTAGCCTCGTAGTCTGGGTGACCGGACCAAAGTTCACGTAGGAGCCGCTGATGACCATTACGACCATCCAACAAGCTGTTATCATTACCGAGGTCGGCCTGATCACGGTCGGCGACATCGTGGATGGTGACGAGGAGAACCAGGTTGAGTCAGGGATGAAGGTACGCGAAATCCGCGTCCTCGGCGAAGCTGACGGCGAGGGTCAACGACCCTTGCTGTACACGTTGCGGTTGGTCGGTGCCACCACCGTTAATGTGCAACTGAATGCACCTGCGCAAGTGTTCTAAACGAGGAGATGATCCATGGCCGACCCAGTATTCGGCATTGCAATTAGGAAGGTCGATGAAGAAGGTCGGCCGGTAATTGCTGCCGATCTCTCGACGATTGGCATCGTCGGTCCTTCCGAGGATGCCGACTTCAGCGTCTTCCCGCTTAATACCCCGGTGATGTTCGACTCCAACCAATCGTCCTTCACGACCAAGCTCGGCACTGCAGGGTTCCTGGCTGATGCGGTGAAGGGTGTCAACGATCAGTTGGACGAGCTTCAGTTCGCTGCGCGCATCATCGTGGTCCGCACCCAAAAGGGTTCGGGCGGTGCGCTCAACGAGACGATGGCCAACATCATCGGCAACTCGCTCTCGCAGACAGGCATCTGGGCGTTGATGAAGGCGGCCCCCAACCTCGGGTTCACCCCCCGCCTGATCATGGTGCCTGGCTACACGGGCCAGATGTCCAAGGTGTTGGGAACCGTTACGCGGCTGTCATCGCCGATCTCTGCTGGCTACACGGATGGCGTGCGTTACGAGCTCACGTTCACGGGCGGTGGCACGGGTGCGGTGCAAGCGACCGCGCACGCGTTTGGTCAGTCGGACGGACAGCTTGGCCCTGCCATCATCGATACCTTTGGTGGCTTCTATACCTCGGCGCCGACGGTCACCGCTCCGGCGGTGTCACCTGGCGTCCGGGCCGAGTATGTGGCCACGGTCGTGAACGCAGCGAACCCGATTTGCGCCTCGCTCACGCCTGTGCTCAACCAGTTGCTCGGCCATGCGGTCGTGGAGTCCTCGGGCATCAGCCGTCAGGACGACATCGATTGGCGTGAGACGCTCCAGAGCCAGCGGCTGATCCCGGTGTCTGGTGGGGTGAAGATCTTCGACGAGAACGGTCTGACGGTGGTCAAACCGTTGGCACCGAGGGTCATCGGCATCGCTGTTCGCCGCGACCATGAGAAGGGTGCGCCCTTCCACAGCTGGGCCAACCAGCCGATCCAGGGCATTATCGGTCCCGCCCGTGACATTGGGTTCTACCTGACCGATGACGCGTCGGAAGGCCAGGAACTCCTGCGTCATAACATTGGTATCATCGCTCGTGGCGAGGCTGGTGTCGAGGTTGCGATTGCCTCGGGCGGGTTCGTGTTCGTCGGCACGGATACCGCCTCCGAAGATGTGCTCTGGCAGTTCTACAACGTGTCGCGTGGCCGTGACTTCATCCACCTTGGCCTCATCCGCGCGTTGCGGTTCTACCTGGGTCGCTACAACATCGTGGGCCACACGGTGCAGGCTATCCTGAACACCATGCGGTTCTTCCTCTCTGACCTGCAGGCGCGGGATCATATCCTCGGCTACAAGGTCAACTTCTCCCAGGTGGGTAACTCCGCCGAGGAGATCAGACTGGGCCACCTGACGGTTGGGTTCAGTGCCGAAGAGCCGCCTGTGTTGCGCAGGCTGACCATCGAGTCCTCGCGTTATCGGCTCGCCATTGACGCGATGATTGCGGACCTGGCTGCTCAGTTGAACCTGGCAGCTTAACGAGGAAGATCAGCAGCTGCGGGCGGTGGGTAGCTGATCACCTGCATGCCGCCCGTTCTTTAGAGGAGATAAACTGATGCCTGCCAATGTCTACACGATGGAAGCTGTAAACCTGGTGTGTGGCGACACCGGTACGGAGGCTTCTGCTGGTCGCCACACCCATCTCCAGATCGCCGAGCTAAAGCTGCCCGGCATCGAGGAGAACTACGTTGACTACACCCCTGGTGGCGCAATCACCGCCATCGAGATCCCAACGCACTTCCAGAAGTTGGAGGCTACCTTCAACCTCAACGGTTGGCAGCCGGAGATCATGGGACTGCTCGGCCAGAACAACCCGGAGCTTACTCGCTTCACAGCCTACGGGCTTGTGCGCGATCGGCGCTCGGGCGGTGCTTGCCAGTCGGTTGCTGTACTCTGGGGGCGGCTTGGTCGTGTGAACCCGAGCGCGTTCCGCCGTGGTGATCTTATGGTCCACGAATACTCCATCCGCGGCATCATCCACTACGATCTCCGGATGTCCCTCAAACCGAAGCAGGAGCCGTCCCAGATTTACTACTGGAACTTCTTCGAGTCGCGCTTCGAGGTGTATCTGGATGGCAAGGCGGTTGACTTGCTCAAGGATATGCGCACGGTCCTCAACCTGCCAAACGTGTCGCCGCCAACCGAGGTTCTGAACGCCTAGGGTGATGCATGATCACACATAAGCGAACGGGTGGGCGTACGATCGAGCTCTTCCTTCCCTATGAGCATGGGGGCGTCAAGGTCAAAGAGATCGTCATATCGCCCGTCCGCTTAGACCATACGCTCCGCTGGCAGACCGGCGAGTACAAATCTGTGCTCGCCCTGCTCGCGGAGCTATCAGGTATGACGGAGGAATGCCTCCGCAACCTCGCCTATCCTGACACGGATCGCGTGATGGGTGAGTTCATCGCGATGCTCCCGCCGGAGATCAAGGACAATATTGCCGGAATGGGCGAGGTCGAGAAATCCCCGGAAACCACCGTCGCAACGGTGGAGGAGGACGGGTCCGATATCGACGCCACCAAGATGCCGACCGAGGACGAGCCCGTTCATCCCGACCTCGGCCGCCCGCTGATGCCTGGGGAGCCCCCGCCTCCGGCGCGGAAGAAGGACTCGATGGGAATTGGACTTGACTTAGATGGCCATTAACGAAGACATCGTCACTAGGATCATTGCGCAGGACAAGTCGCAACAGGCGTTCACGTCTGCCGCGTCGAAGATGCGCGCCTTTGCCGAGACCGGCACCAAGCAGGTCAACACACTCAATGCGGCGTTGACCAGCACGATCGGCAAGTACGTGGCGATGGGTGCAGCGGTGGAGGTGTCTCGCCGTGCCTTCCGGGACTTTGCCGACATCGACTCGTTGATGCGTAAGATCTCTATGAGTTCGGGTGACACGCTGCAGCGGGTGCAGAAGCTGACGCCTATCTTTCATGAGTGGGCACGTGTCACCGGCAAGCCAGTCGAAGAGATCATTCCGGCGTTTGACTCGTTCCGCAAGCAAGCACACCTCAGCCTCGACGACGCTGAGAGGCTGTTCCACGCTGTAGCCAAAGGCGCCAAGGTGTCGGGCGCTGAGATCGGACAGATGTCCACCGGCATGGCCGCGTATCTGCGCAACCTTAAAGGCGCAGGTAACGACATTCCGAAGTTGATGGACATGTTTTCGCGGGGGCAGAAGAAGTACAACCTCGACATCGGGCAGCTGATGTTGGAGTTTCCTAGGCTAACGGAGTTGATGGAAGACTGGAACATCAAGGGGGTCAAAGGCGTCTCCGAGATCCTCGGCATCATTTCCCGCCTTCAAGAGGTTACTGGCGACACGGGTGAGGCAGTCCAACGGCTGCTGATGTCCTGGGAAATGATGGGCAACGAGCAGGTAGCCATGCGCATCGGCATGTCCCAGCGGGGCATGATGCAGTTCCTGCGCCAGCAGTCCGAGGCCGGTGAGAACGTGGTACTGCTCTATGCGTCCATGATCGACATGGCGCTCAAGAACGGTCTGTTGGTGACAGAGCTCGGTCGCCGTGAGCGTATGGTTTGGCGTTCGATCTCTGGTGAGGAGCTTCCAAAAGTCATCAAGAAGATCGAGGACTTCAAGAAGGCTCAGGGCGAAGCGAACAAGATGTTCACGGAGCTCGGCCAGTCCCCGAAGAAGAGCATGAAGGACTTCGAGCTTGAGCTCGATGAGCTCTTCAAGAAGTTCGGCGAGTTGCTGGTCCAAATCAACTACGCGACCGGTCCGCAGACGGACAGCATGGTCCGTGGGTTTATTGATCGGCTCGAGACCTTGCGCGCGGCAGTAGAGAAGTTTGGCAACGAGTTCGACAAACCTTGGTACGAGCGGTGGTTCAATCTGCTGAAGAGCTTTGAGCAAGCCACGCAGACTGATATGCCGCAGATGGTGCCGCAACAGGGTTGGATGAATTGGTTCCTCTACG
>Ga0081455_10005820_pt1 | contig 13416 bp, 11 predicted proteins | sample TabmetS3T2R1_FD_70207 | JGI IMG/M metagenome (GOLD analysis project Ga0081455, IMG submission 70207) | Tabebuia heterophylla rhizosphere microbial communities from the University of Puerto Rico - S3T2R1 | ecosystem: Host-associated > Plants > Roots > Rhizosphere ... | reverse complement strand
GCCAGAGCACGGGACGTGAGGCGGGACCAGCACGCCGCCTGGTGCTACTGGCCATCTACCTGTTCCAGCGCGTGCGGGGTGGCTCGCGGGTCTAGCTCGGGGGCGCGAAACCGTCGCATAGCGACAGAAAGGCGCCCCGGAGTGGGCTTGCACTGGGAACCCTCACTTCCGAGCTCCGGGGGTGGGACTCGAACCCACAACCCTTCGGTTAACAGCCGAATGCTCTGCCGATTGAGCTACCCCGGACCGCTGCCGGCGAGCGCCGACTTCAAAGTGAAATTTAGCGGTCCGCCGGCGGTCGTGGGCGGCTAACCGCTGGTGTGGGCGATCCGCTCGACCAGGGCCGCCCGCTCGCGACTGAGGCTGGTGCGGCGCTCGTAGTCGCCGCGTTCGCCGGCGGCTGCGAGCTCGTCCTCGAGCCGGCGCTGCTCGAGCAGCAGGAAGTTCAGCTCCATCGCCTCCGAGGAGGCCGGCTCCTCGCGCGAGAGCATCACCAGTTCGGTGACGAGGCCAGCGAGCTCGTCGTCGCCGCGGGGAAGGTTGGAAGCGGGGTCGCCGGGGTGCTCGCGCAGCCAGGCGACGGCGCGGGCGCCGGTCGCCGAGAGGTGCGCACCGTCGAGCCGCTCGAGGTAGGTCTTGCCCTCGGCCGGCAGCGCAATGCACATCGCCAGCAGCGCTCGCTCGCGGCGCTCGCGCGAGGTAAGCGAGGCAGGCTGACGGTGCGGCGTCGGCGTCGGGTCCGGGCTCGATTCGCGCCGCGGCCGGGGCTCCTCGCCGCCCCCCCCGCCGCTCGCCGGCGTCGCCGCGACCACCCGGCCCATCACCAGCGCCGGTTCGAGGTCGAGGCGGTCGGCGACCTGGCGGACCAGCTCTTCGCGCACGATCCCCTCGCCCATCGCGGCGAGGATCGGCGCCACCTCGCTGAGGGAGCGGTCGCGCTCAGTCGGCGAGCCGACGTCGGTGCGCTCGAGCACGAGCCCGACCTGGAAGGCGGCGAGCTCGACGGCGGCGTCGACGATCTCGCGGAAGCGCTCGGCGCCGCCGCCTTCGGCGACCATCTCGGCCGGGTCCTCGCCGGCCGGCATCGCCGCCACCCGCAGCCGCATCCTTCGCCCCGCCGCGACCCGCTGGGCGCGCAGCATCGCCTCCTGGCCGGCCGAGTCGGCATCGAGCGCCAGCACCACCTCCTCGACCATCCCCGAGAGCGTCGCCACCTGCTCGCCAGTGATCGCCGTCCCCATCACCCCGACCGCCTCCTCGACCCCCGCCTGGTGCAGGGCGAGGACGTCGGTGTAGCCCTCGACGACGACCGCGCGGCCGGCTTTGGCGATCGCCGCTTTCGCCCGGTCGACGCCGTAGAGCAGCTGGCTCTTGTGGAAGACATCAGTCTCGGAGGTATTCACATACTTGGCACCTTGGTCAGAGCGCATCGCCCGGCCACCGAAGCCGAGCACGCGGCCGCGGCGGTCGCGGATCGGGAACATGATCCGGGCCCGGAAGCGGTCGTACTCGCCGCCGCCGCGCCCGCGCTGGACGAGGCCGACGCCGCGCAGCTCCTCGACGCTGAAGCCGGCCCGCTGGCCGGCGACGAGGATCTTGTCCCAGGCGCTCGGCGCGAAGCCGACGCCGAAGTTGCGGAGCGTCGCCTCGGCAAGGCCGCGGTCGGCCAGGTACTGGCGCGCTTTCGCACCCTCTTTCGAGTCCCAGAGGTAGTTCGCGTAGTAGGCGGCGGTCCGTTCGAGCAGCTGCTCGAGCCGCCGCTGCCGGGCCCGCCGCGCCTCCGCCCGCGGGTCCTCCTGATCGCGCTCGAGCTCGACCCCGTAGCGGTCGGCAAGCACCTCGACCGCCTCGACGAAGCCGAGCCCGTCCTTCTCCTCGACGAACTTGATCACGTCGCCGCCGACCCCGCAGCCGAAGCAGTAGTAGAGCTTGTCCTGCGGGTCGACCGAGAACGACGGCGTGCGCTCTTCGTGGAACGGGCAGAGCCCGACCATCCGCGCGCCCTGGCGGCGCAGGTCGGTGTGGGCCGAGATCACCTCGACGATGTCGACCGTCTGCTTGACCTGCTCGACGCTCTCGTCGGAGATCCGGGCCATCAGAACCTCGCCTGCTCGGGGATCGTCAGCTCGGTGAACTTGGCGATGCAGAAGCGGTCGGTCATCCCGGCGATGTAGTCGGTGACCCGCTGCAGCTCACCGGCGGTCGGGTCGGCGCTCGGCACCTCCTCGGGGTGGGCGAGGTAGTGGTCGAAGAGGCCGTGCATCGCGTGGGCGACGCGCTCGTGCTCGCTGCGGGCCTGCGGGCCGAGGTAGACGCGGTCGAACATGAACTTGCGCAAACGCAACATCGCACCGCCGATCTCCTCGCTCTGGACGATGTCGCCGGCCGCCTCGGAGCGGTCGACGATGTCGCGGACGAGGGTGTCGATGCGCAGCGAGCCGGTCGGCCCGAGCAGCTCGATCTCGGCGGCGGGCAGGTCTCCCGGGGCGAGGATGCCGGCGCGCAGGGCATCGTCGATGTCGTGGTTGATGTAGGCGACGCGGTCGACGAGCTTGACGATCCGTCCCTCGAGCGTCGCCGGTTTGGTCGGGCCGGTGTGGTTGCGGATGCCGTCGCGGACTTGCTCGGTCAGGTTGAGGCCGTGGCCCTCGCGCTCGAGCGCGTCGACCACCCGCAGCGAGTGCTCGTTGTGCTTGAAGCCGGCGCCGCCGTGGGCACGGAGGGCGGCGTCGAGCGCCTCCTCGCCGGCGTGGCCGAAGGGCGGGTGGCCGAGGTCGTGACCGAGCCCGATCGCCTCGGTCAGGTCCTCGTTGAGGCCGAGCGCGCGGGCGACGGTGCGGGCGATCCCGCAGGCCTCGAGCGTGTGGGTCAGCCGCGTCCGGTAGTGGTCGCCCTCGGGAGCGACGAAGACCTGGGTCTTGTGCTTGAGTCGGCGGAACGACTTCGAGTGGACGATCCGGTCGCGGTCGCGCTGGAACGGCGTGCGCAGTGGCGAATCCGGCTCCTCGACGCGACGGTGGGCCGGGTAGGAGCGGGTCGCGAGCGGTGCGAGGAACTCGTCCTCCCAGGCGCGCACGCGGTCGGCGAAGGATGCGGTGAGGGGCACGCTTCGATCATAGGGTGGCTCTGGTTCCGTCCAGCCTCGCTGATTTCCCCGATTTGCGGCAGTTTGCGCGCCGCGACTAAGCGGCGGCGCGGAGCTGCACGTGGGCATGGTGCTCCAAGGTCTCGCCGACGGCGCGCTCGACCTGGCGCAGCGCCGCCGGCTCGGCCGCCGGCGCCTCGCTCAGCGGCTTCGCCAGCGCCTCGACCATGAAGGTGTGGGCGGCCTCGCTGAGGCCGAATGATCCCGCTTCGCAGCTACCGCAGACGACGCCGCCGGCGGCGCCCGAGAAGCCGGCCAGGTGCTCGGCCTCGCCGCAGCGCGCGCAGGAGGCGAGCTCGGGAGCGAAGCCGGCGGCCAAGGCCAGCTTGAGGCGGAAGGAGAGGGCGACTTCGAGCCCGGCGGCGCGCGGATTGCCGGGCGTGTCGAGCAGCTCCAGGTAGCGGCAGAGCAGGTGGTAGGCGGGCGGGTTGGGTTCGGCGGCGTCGAGCAGGCGCAGCACCGCGTCACAGGCGCGGGCACCGGCGCCGATCGTGGCGCCGTCGGAGCGCAGCCGCGGGTAGCCGTCGACGGTGGTGACGCCGGTCACGGTCATCAGGTCGCTGCGGCCCTCGTGCAGCATCAGGTCGAGCCGGAAGAAGGGCTCGAGCCGGCCGCCGAAGCGCGATTTCGGCTTGCGGGCGCCCTTGGCGATCGCCCCGATCCGGCCGCTGTCGCGCGAGTAGAGGTGGAGGATGCGGTCCGCCTCGCCGTAGCGGATGCTGCGCAGGACGACCGCCTCGGTCTTGACCGTAGTTCCGGGCACGAAAGCAGCTATACGGGACGGGTCGGACGTTACTTACGGCGACGGCGCGGCCGGCGCCGCAGTTTCACCTGGCAATCCGGGCAGAAGTAGGTCGAGCGCCCGCCGACCACGATCCGCACCACCGTGCCGTCGCCCGAGGGGCACGGCTCGCCCTCGCGGGTGTGGACGAGGAACCGCTCCTGCATCGTCCCTTTCTCGCCGCGGCCGTCGCGGTAGTCGTCGATCGACGAGCCGCCGGCGTCGATCCCCGCTTCGAGCGCCTCGACGATTCCCTGACGCAGCGCCTCCCAGTGCTCGGGCTTCATCGAACCGGCCGGTGAGAGCGGGTGCAGACGCGCCCGGTAGAGCGCCTCGTCGGCGTAGATGTTGCCGACCCCGGCGATCTTCGACTGATCGAGCAGGAACGACTTCAGCGGCGCCGCCCGACCGGCAGCGACGCGGCCGAGCTCCTCCGCCGTGAACTCCTCGGAGAGCGGCTCGACCCCGAGGCGCGAGAAGCGCAGCGGCAGGTCGGCGTCGTCGATCAGAAAGGCCTCGCCGAAGCGGCGCGGGTCGGTGAACCAGAGCTCGTTGCCGTTGTCGAGAACGAAGCGGGCGCGCAGGTAGCGCTCCTCGGTGGTGCGCTCGCCCTGGTAGAGCAGCCGCCCCTCGGAGGGATCGATGATCTCCTCGCCCTCGACCAAGACGAGGTTGCCGGTCATCCGCAGGTGCATCACCAGGGTGCGGCCGCCGTCGAGCCCGAGCAACAGGTACTTGCCGCGCCGGCCGAGGCCGGTGATCGTCGCTCCCGAGACCGCCTCGCCGAGCTCCGCCGGGGGCACCGGGCGCGACCAGCGAGGGTCGTAGACCTCGAGCCGCTCGATCCGGTGGCCTTCGAGCTCGGGCTCGAGCTGCCGGGCGACGGTCTCCACCTCGGGCAGCTCGGGCATCCCCGAGTTCTACCGAACCACCGAGCTGTTCCTTATCCCCACCATTCGGGGATAAGGAACAGCTGGACGCGATCTAATTTTCGTTGGCACGTGGGTGGGCGTCGAAGTAGACCTGCTTGAGGCGCTCGCCGGAGAGGTGGGTGTACATCTGCGTGGTCGAGATGTCGGCGTGGCCCAACATCTCCTGAACCGCGCGCAGATCGCAACCGCCGGCCAGCAGATGCGTGGCGAAACTGTGACGCAGGGTGTGCGGGCTCATCTTGCCTCCCAAGCCCGCATCCCGCGCGTGGCGCTGGACGATCTTGTAGAGCCCCTGCCTGGTCAGCGGCCCGCCGCGGAAGTTGACGAACAGCTTTGGCTCATGGCGCTCGCCGATCAGCTTCGGCCGCCCGCCCCGCAGGTAGGCGTTGATCGCCAGGATCGCCTGGCGACCGAGCGGGACCAGGCGTTCCTTCGAGCCCTTGCCCCGCGCCCGCAGGAAGCCCTCGCGCAGATCGACGTCGGCGACCTCGAGCCCGATCGTCTCCGAGGCCCGCAGCCCGCAGGCGTACATCACCTCGAGCAGCGCCCGGTCGCGCAGCGCCGTCGGCTCGCTCCCCTTCGGCGCCGCCAATAGCTTCTGCACCTCGGCGTAGTTGAGGACGTGCGGCAGCTTCTTCGATCGCCGCGGCGCGCTCAGCGCCGCGGTCGGGTCCTCGACGATCAACTCGTCGCGGCGCAGGTGCTTGTAGAAGGAGCGCAAACATGCGGCCTTGCGGTGGATCGTCGCCGCCGAGACCGCGGGCCGCTCCCCCTCCCCGGTCGCCAGCTCGGCGAGGAAGTCGGCGATCTCCGCCGGCCGCGCCTTCAGCGCATCGACTTCGTGGGCGCCGAGGTATTCCCCGTACTGCAGAAGATCAGTGCGATAGGCGTTCAGCGTGTTGCGCGAGAGCCCGCGCTCCAGCTCCAAGTAGGAGAGGAAGTCGAGGACCAGCCCCTCGAAGCGCGCCCCGGCGCCAGGCCCAGCCGGCTCGGCGGGCGAGTGCGGTTTGATCGCGATAGCTGCCATCAGGCGCTTGTTCGTTTAGTCACGCGCCAACCCTTGGCCCGCAACGGACCGTGCGCGGGGCTCGGAACATATGGTTCCGGCGAGCATGGGGAGCAGGCGGGAAATCTCGGTCTCCTTCGCGCTGGCCTTGGCGCTGGTTCTGTTGGTGCTGCCGGGAGCCGCCGCGGCAAAGCCGGGGTACTTCACGCTGCCCGCCTCACGCATCGCCGCCGTCCACTTCGAGGGGACGAACGGATATGCGATCCAGCTCCAGGTGAGCGGGAGTCGCGAGCGCAGGAGCTACCTCTCGCTGGTCGCCAAGCACGGACCCGGCATCGCCATCTACAGCACGAGGAAAAGGGTCCGGCTCGGACCTGACGGCTCGATCTCCGCCCGCCTGCCGGGCGTCGGCCGCATCGACCTCGATTTCGAACCGACCAGCACCCGCAGCCAACCGAACCTCGAAGGCTGTCGCGGCCGGCCCTCGGTCGAATCGCACGGCTACTTCCGTGGCCGCATCGATTTCCGCGGCCGCCAAGGCTTCACCACCGCCGACCTACGAAGTGCCCGCGGCTCCTTCGATCAGGAATTCGGGCTGACCTGCCCGCGACATGAGCCGCGTCACGGCGGGCAGAGTCGGGTCGCAGCAGCAAGCCCGCCACAGCTCGTGCTCACCGCTGCGCGGCGAATCGGAAACGTCAGCGTCAGCTTCCTCGCCGACGACTTCGGTGACGAGCCACCCCTCGGTCCATCGTCGATCGCCTTAGGGGCGACGACTGCGCACGGCGTTACCTTCGCGGCGATAGTCCAACGCGCTGGGAACCGTGCCCTCGAAGTCCCCGATCTGAAGTCGCTCACGCATGCGAAGGCGGAGCCGCCGGCCCCATTCACCGGCACGGCCGAATACGAGCTCCTCGGCCCGAAGAAATCGAGCTGGACCGGCGACCTGGCGGTGGAGCTGCCAGGCTTCGGCCGGGTCGCGCTCGCCGGCCCGAAGTTCAGATCCTCGCTCTGCCGGAACAAGCACTGCACCGGGTCGCTGCCGCCACCGAAGGAAGACTTCGCCGTCTCGTTTCAAGTCGTTCACTAAGCGTCCGGGCCGCAGGCGTTACGGGTTCCAATACTCTGCGCGTGTGAGAGCGCTGGGGATCCTTCTCGCCATGCTGGCGTGCGCCGCTTTGCCCGCCGCCGCTTCGGCGGATCTCGGCCCTCGCATGGACGGCGCCCAGGACCGCGCCAGAATTCGCTTCCAGGGGAGCAATGGGTATGGGATCGAGGTGCAGGCCACCAGCGGACCAACGGACGACCCCTTCGGTTTCGTTTCTGTCACCGCCAAAAGCGGTCCGGCAACCGTCAACTACCTGGTTCGTGGAACCCTCGCGGGCGACGAGTCGCTCGACGTGCACCTCCCCCATGTCGGCCGCATCGCCGTGACGTTCGATGCCACCAAGACCACGCGCCGGCGCTTGCCGAACGGCTGCACCGGTCGCCCCGCGATCGTTTCCCGCGGCTACTTCCGCGGCACCATCGAATTGCACGGCGAACGGGACTTCACCACCGTCGACCGCCGTAGCGCCCCCGGCCAGGTGACCCGCTCGTTTCCGAGGTCCTGCGGGAAGAGCAAGTCGCGCGCCCGGCGATCGCTCTCTCGCGCCGAAGGGAAGAAAAACGTCTTCACCCTGCTGGCTGCCGGCGTGAGGCACGGTTCTCTGAGAGTGCTGGCGATGAAGAATCTGATTCCCAGCTTCGACTTGACTGCCGTATCGGCCGAAAAGACGCGACTTCGCGAAGACATGGTCATCGGCACCAGCGTCTTGGTCAAAGCCAAGGCTGACGACCTCGTCGCATCCGATCCCGGCAAGCGCAAGATCGCGGAACTGGCGCCACCAGCGCCGTTTGAAGGGTCGGCCACGTTCGAGCTGGTCTCGCCGAAGACCTCGACCTGGAGAGGCGATCTGGCGGTCGAGCTTCCAGGCATTGGCCGCACGAGGCTTGCCGGCCGAAGCTTCGAATCGGTCCTCTGCCAAGGATCGCGCTGCACGCGCACCGCCCCCGGGCCGGTCGGTTTTGCTGCTGAACTGGCGGCCGAAATCTTCGGCTAGTCAGCCGGCGAGGAGCCGCCCCGCCCCAAGCGGGGCGGCGAAGAACAGGGGGTCTTCGCTGAGCGGGCGGCCCATGGTGGTGGTCGGCAGGCCGGAGGCGGCGTAGGCCTCGAGGTCGACGGGGGAACTCTGGAGGGTGTGGCCGCCTTCGGCGGCGGCGGACTCGAGGTAGCCGCGGGCCTCGGCGACGCCCTCGAGGTCGCCCTCGGGGACGGCGACCTCGACCGGGGCGAGGAGCAGTTCGAGCAGGGTGTAGGTGTGGTGGCTGAGGTGGAGGTGGCGTTCGCGCGGGTCGGCGCAGGAGAGGCGGGGTGAGACCAGGGTGGGGAGCTTCAGGGCCAGCGCGGCGTGGGCGCTCTCGAGGGCGGCGATGCCGCCGTGGCCGTACTCGGTGCCGGAGCCGATGATCCCCGGGCCGGGGCCGACGATCGCGGCGTCCCAACCGAGCGCGCGGCCGGCGTCGAGGGCGCCGATCGTCGACAGCGCCTCGCGCTCGCCGCCGTAGGCCGGCGCCGCGGTGATGTGGTCGGCGAGCAGGCCGCGCTCGCGCAGTTCGCGGACGTTGCGGGAGAGCGAGCCCGGCAGCGCCCCTCCCCCGGTCTGGACGTACCCGACTTCGAGCCCGGGCCGGGCCTGGTCGACCGCCCAGGCGGCCGGGGCGAGATGTCCGTGCAGCGGCAGGACGAGCACCCGAAAGGCCTTCGGGTGCGTTGACCGCACGTCACCGTCGATCTCGATCGGCTCGACTGGGTGCTGCAGCGAGGTGTAGTTGAGCTTCATCACGTGCTCGTCGCCGGGCGCCCCGCCGTCCAGGCCGCGGGTCAGGTTGAGGTGGACGACGTCGAAGCCGCCCGAGCCGAGCCCGAGGTCGAGCGCGGCGACGTTGACGACCACCTCGTCGCCCTCGCGCATCTCCCCCAGCAGCCGCCGGTCGGCCCAGGCGCGCCGCCTCTCCCCCGCTACCTCGACTTCCAGCGGCTGCGCCGAGACGACGACGCCGCGCCGCAGGGCGAGCCGGCCGCTCATCACACCGCTTCGCGCGCGAAACGACACGGACTAGAACACCTGGAAGTCACCGTGTCGATTCGCGCACTCATGGCACCGCGGCGACGATTCGCTCGCAGACCTCGAGCATCTTGTCGAGGTTCCGGGCTGGAACCATCTCGTGCTCGGTGTGGACGGCGTCGGTGCCGTTGGAGAGGAGGACGCTGTCGAAGCCGTCCTTGCGGAAGGCGTTGGCGTCGCTACCGCCGCCGATCGCCACCCGCTGCGGCTCGAGTCCGGCGCCGCGCAGCGCCGCCTCGGCGAGCAGCATCGCGGGATCGTCCTTCGGCACCTGGTAGCCGCGGAACAGCTCTTCGATCCGCACGTCGACGTCGCAGCCGTGCTCGCTTGCCCCCCAGGCGCAAGCGTCGGCGATCTTGCCCGCCACCTCGGCCGCCTTCTCGAGCTCGAGGCTGCGCGCCTCGGCGTGGATGAAGCAGTGGCCGGGGACGACGTTGCCCGAGGTGCCGCCGCGGATCAGGCCGACGTTGGCGGTCGTCCCCTCGTCGAGGCGGCCGAGCTCCATGCGGGCGACTGCCGCCGCGGCGGCGGCGATCGCGCTGGCGCCCTCCTCGGGCTTGATCCCGGCGTGCGCCTCGAGCCCGTGGAAGTCGGCGAGGATCTTCTGCTGGGTCGGGGTCGAGACGACGACCTCGCCGACCGGCCCGGCGTGGTCGAGGACGAACCCGACCCGCGAGCGCAGCGTCGCCGTGTCGAAGGCCTTCGCTCCCCGCAGCCCCTGCTCCTCGGCGACCGTGAAGAGCAGCTCGAGTCCGACCTCGGGTCGTCGTTCGGCGGCGCGTGCTGCGAGCTCCATGAAGACCGCGACGGCTGCCTTGTTGTCGGCCCCGAGGATCGTCTTGCCGCGGCTGCGAAAGACGCCTTCGTCGTTGACGACCTCGACCTGCCCCTCGTGGGGAACCGTGTCGAGATGCGCGCAGAACATCACCCACTCGTCACGGGCGCCCGGCAGGCGCGCCAGCACGTTGCCCGACCCGGCCTCGGCTGGACCGGCGGCCTCGTCCTCCGAGACCTCGAACCCGAGGGCTCGCAGCTCGGCGGCGACGGTATCGGCGACCTCGCGCTCCTCGCCGGTCGGGCTGCGGATCTCGCAGAGCCGGATGAACGTCTCGTACAGACGTGACCCCGCGCTCGTCACCTCGGTGCTGCTCGCCTCCATCGCCGGGAGGCTAACCGGCCGGTCGTGCCGGCGCTCAGCTGGTGCGGCGGATGCCGACGTCGGAGTCCGAAGCGGGCTCCTCGGTCGACTCCAGCTCGGCGCCGTCGGCGGGCACTTCGCCGGCGTGCGTCGCGGCGGCACCGACGAACTCGCGGAACAGCGGCTCGGGCCGGTTCGGCCGCGAGTTGAACTCGGGGTGGTATTGCGAGGCGACGAAGAACGGGTGCTCGGGCAACTCGATCATCTCGACCAGGCGACCGTCGGGCGAGGTGCCGCCGGCGACCAAGCCCTCGTCTTCGAGCCGGTTGCGCAGATTGACATTGACCTCGTAGCGGTGACGGTGCCGCTTGTAGATCACTTCTTTGCCGAAGATTTCGTGCGCCCGCGTGCCCTCGTAGAGCCGCACCGGGTCGGCGCCGAGCCGCATCGTCCCGCCCATGTCGGAGACTTCCTTCTGCTCAGGCAGCAGATCGACCACGGGGAACGGGGTCTCGGGATCGAACTCGGAGGAGTTGGCGCCGTCCATCCCCGCCACCGAGCGGGCAAACTCGACCACCGCGATCTGCATCCCGAGGCAGATCCCGAGGTAGGGGATTTCGCGCTCACGGGCGATCCGCGCGGCCTGGATCTTGCCCTCGATCCCGCGCTCGCCGAAGCCGCCGGGGATCAGGATCCCGTCCATCTTTTCCAACGCCTCGGGGTCGAGGTTCTCGGAATCGACCAACTCGACCTCGACCTCGACACCGTGGTGGAAGCCGCCGTGCTCGAGTGCCTCGATCACCGACTTGTAAGCATCCGCGAGCTGGACGTACTTGCCGACGATCGCGATCCGCGCCTTGCCGCTGGCCGAGTCGGCGCGACGCACCATCGCCTCCCACTCGGCGAGGTCTGGCGGCGGCGCCTCCATCCCGAAGTGGTCGAGGACGAGATCGTCGACCCCCTCGGCCCGGAAGACGAGCGGGATCTTGTAGATGTTGTCGACGTCGTGGGCGGAGACGACCGCTTCGACCGGCAGGCTCGCGAACAGCGCGATCTTCTCGCGGATCTCGCGATCGAGGCGGCTTTCGGAGCGGCAGACCAGCGCGTGCGGCTGGATCCCGATCCGCCGCAGCTCGTTGACCGAGTGCTGGGTCGGCTTCGTCTTCAACTCACCCGCGTGCCCCACATACGGGACCAGGGTCAGGTGGACGAACATCGCCCGTTTCGGGCCGAGGTCGGTGTAGAGCTGGCGGATCGACTCGAGGAACGGCAGCGACTCGATGTCGCCGACGGTGCCGCCGATCTCGGTGATCACGAAGTCGACCGACTGCGACTCGGCGACGATCAGGATCCGGTTCTTGATCTCGTTGGTGATGTGGGGAATCACCTGCACGGTGGCGCCGAGGTAGTCGCCGCGGCGCTCGCGCCGGATCACCGAGTTGTAGACACCGCCGGCGGTGACGTTCGAGGAACGCGAGGTGTTTTCGTCGGTGAAGCGCTCGTAGTGGCCGAGGTCGAGGTCGGTCTCGGCTCCGTCCTCGGTGACGAACACCTCGCCGTGCTGGAACGGGCTCATCGTCCCCGGGTCGACGTTGATGTAAGGGTCGAACTTCTGCAGCTGGACCCGGTAACCGCGGGAGACGAGGAGGCGGCCGATCGAAGCGGCGGTGATCCCCTTGCCGAGAGCCGAGACGACGCCGCCGGTGACGAAGATGAATCTCGTGTCTCCGGATTTCGGCATTAGGCGAGACCGAATCCCGGTCGCGTCGAACTCTGATATTTCGCGGGCGGGATTCGGTTGAAGCAGTTATTCATGCTCTGCCGAGCGAGTCTAGCCAGCGCAGGGGCGGAACCCGTTCGATCGTCACCGAGATAGACCGCAACTCGCCGTAAATCGTGAGTGCGAGAACCAATCCGAGGGCGATCAGGCGGCCGTCACCGCCGAGCGTCGTCAGCAACCAGACCCCGGCGACGGCGCCGACGAGGTTGGAGCCGGTGTCGCCGAGCATCGCTCGCTCGCCGAGGGTCAGCCAGGCGCCGACCAGAATCGGCCCGAGGAAGATCCCCAGCAGTTCGACCGGGGCGAAGGTCCAGGCGCCGAGACAAAGGCCGACGCCGAGCAGGGTCAAGCCCTTCTCGGCTCTGCCGGGGCGCAGATCGAGCAGATTGCCGAGGTTGGTGGCGAGGATCAGCAGGGCGACGTCGGCGAGGTAGCGCCAGGACTCGAGGCCGCGCCCGGAGACCACGTAGGCGGCCAGCGCCAGCGCCCCGATCGCCTTGATCGCGCCGGTCGAGAGCCGGCCTTCGCGCAGCGCTCGGGCGTGGCCGCGCCAGCCCCGTGGCGTGTCGGCGACGGCCCCGCGCCCGAGCGAGTCGTCGAGGAAGCCGAGGAAGGCGATTCCCAGCAGGTAGGGCAGCCAGCGCCGCAGTTCGGGGACGAGCAGGTCGAGGTCGGCGCGGTCGTCGAGGAAGGCGAGCGGCGCCAGCGCGACCAGCGCCGCGGTCGCCAGCACCGCGCCGAGCGGGAAGGCGAGCTCGGCACCGCGGTAGTTGGTCCGCACCAGCCCGGCGTCGCGCAGTCCCCGCGCCCCGGCCGGCACCACCAGCAGCGCCACCGCGATCGCCAGCGGGAACCCGATCCAGTACATGGCTCCGGCCGTTCCTATTCGCCCTGGGTCAGGAGGTCGGGCAGCAGGCGGTCGGCACTGCCCTTGACCCCGAAGCTGCCCTCGGTGCCGAGCAGCGCGTAGACCATCGCCAGCTTGCCCGCGGTGAGGTCGACGTCGTCGATCGTCGAGAGGTCGTTGGCGACGAAGAAGGAGACCGAGGACGGTTCGGTGGTCGTCGACTCGATCCCGACCGTCGCCACCCGGGTCGCGGTGATCCCGCTGAGCAGCGCCGTTTCAAGCTGGCTGGCGCGGCCCTTCTGAACCGGCCCGAGGTCTTCGGGCTGGTCGCGGACGACGATCACCGCGTCGAGGCCGCCGAAGCTGCCGCTGGCACGCGAGAACAGGTGGCCGCGGACGACTTCGGTCAGGGTGCCGCCGAGCACCAGCTGGCGGCCGAGGCCGGTGCCGAGTTCGGTCAGCTGGTCGGGTTCGGTTCGCAGCAGCGCGAACCTCGTCTGCGAGAGATCGCCGGCGAGGCCGTTGACGTCGACCGGCTCGCGCACCACCCCGACCCCGACCAGTTTCGCCCCGGTCGGCGCCAGCGCCTCCTCGACCGCCCCGGTGAGATCCCCCGGCAG
>Ga0081455_10005819_pt1 | contig 13420 bp, 9 predicted proteins | sample TabmetS3T2R1_FD_70207 | JGI IMG/M metagenome (GOLD analysis project Ga0081455, IMG submission 70207) | Tabebuia heterophylla rhizosphere microbial communities from the University of Puerto Rico - S3T2R1 | ecosystem: Host-associated > Plants > Roots > Rhizosphere ... | reverse complement strand
CTGACGTCGGAAGTTGCGCAGGTTGAGGACCATCACCGGCAGCACGGCGATGAACAGGACGGTCGCCAGCACCGCGGCGCGTCCATCGTTGAAGAACTGGAACATCTCCGCGAACATCCGCACGGCGACCACGTCGTCGTGGTTGCGGCCCCCGCTGATCGACATGACGATGTCGAAGATCTTGAGCGTGACGATCGCGATCGTCGTGGTCACCGTCACGATCGTGCCGCGGATCATCGGCACGATCACCTTGAGGAACAGCTGGCGCTCCGAGGCGCCGTCGAGCCTGGCCGCCTCGATGATCTCCGTCGACACGCCCTTGATGGCCGCCGAGAACACGACCATGGCAAAGCCCGTCTGGAGCCAGATCAGGATGACCATCTCCGCCGGGAGGTTGATCGGGAACTGCGTGGCCCACGGGATCGGCTCGAAGCCAAACGGCAAGCCCGTCCAGATGGCGTTCAGGAGCCCGAACTGCGGCTGGCTCGGTGGCTGCCACGCGTACACGAACTTCCAGATGACGGTTGCGCCGACCAGGGAGATGGCAAGCGGCAGGAAGACGAAGACCTTCGCCAGGGACTCGCGCCGGATGCGGTCGAAGAGGGCGGCCGTGAGCAGGCCGAGTCCCACGCTGCCGCTCGTCCCGATCAGGAGCCAGAGGATGTTGTTGCGAAGGATCTCGACGAACGCGGGGTCGGTGAGGCTCTCCCAGTTCTTGAGGGTGAAGTTGCCAGCCTCGTCCTGGAAGCTGCCGATCACGGTGCGGACCGCCGGATACACGAGGTAGACGGTGAGCAGCAGCACCGCCGGGGCGATGAAGATCATCGGGAGCAGGCGATCACGGATCCCCGGGCGAAGGCGCTCGACCAGCAGGCTCAAACTCGTGAACAGGAGCCAGATCCCGCCGACGCCGACGAGCAGCGCGACCACCACGAAGCCGATCGCGAAGCTCACGCGGTTGGCTTGCGCCATATCGGCAGCCGCCGCTCGTTTCCGTTCGGCTGCGTGGTTGACCGCGGAAGACGTTGCCTGCTCGACGAGCCCCGCCATCTCGGGATCGTCCATGGTGGCGCCGAGCCCCTGTCCGAGCCGCGTATGATTGAGGAACAAGTCGATTCCAACGGCGACGATCACGAACCCGACGAACACGCCGATCTCAAGCACGCGCACGCGGATCGCGCCGATTTCGACGATGCCGATGAGCGCTGGATAACTCAGGATTTGTATGTCGGGACCTGCGATGATCTGAATCAGGTTCTCGACGATGAGACTGATTCCAAGCGAAGCCATGACGACGGGCAGCACCGAGCGCAATCGCAGGTACACGTACTTGTGAATGGCGATGCTGAACAGGATCGCCGCTGCAAACGCCGCGACGACGCCGAGCAGGGTGCCCGCCGGGCCGTTTCCGAGCGCGGTCACCACCCAATAGCAGGGGTAAGCAGCGGCCACCGACACCGCGCCGAACGCAAAGTGCATCTCGCGCGTCGTATAGAAGATCAATGCGAAGCCGAGGGCGGCGATGCCGACCTTGGCGCCGGCGACGCCCCCGGCGACCAGGAGCTCGAGGAACAGGTTCACGCGGCGCCGCGTCCGTGCAGGGGTTGCGTTACGGTGCCGAGAACACCGGCTTGCCGTTGACGAACTCGTAGCGCGACATGTTGAGCAGGATGCTGCCGTCGGCGTCGAAGTTGATCTTGCCGATCGCGCCCGGCCAGTCCTTCACCTTGACGATGTAGTCACGAATCGCAGCGGGGTCGTTGCCGACCTTTTGCATGGCCTCGCCGACGAGGCGGGCACCGTCGTAGGCCAGCACGTCGGTAATGGACGGAGCCCGGCCTGCACGCTTGTTGAACTTGTCGGAAAAGCTCTTCGAAACGGGCGACCGCTCGGGATCGAACTGAAGGCTCATGCCGCGTACACCGTTGATGGCGTTGCCTGCCACCTTCACGTTCTGCGGGTCCATCATGAATGTGTTCGAGAACAGCGGTGCCGTGATCCCGATCTCCCTCGCCTGGGCGACGGTATACCCCTCCTCGGGAATGTTGTTCAGGATCACCACGCCCTCGGGATTGGCGTTCTTGATCTTCAAAAGCTGCGTGCGCAGGTCAAGCGCGCCGACGGGGTTGCTCTGCACGTCGACGATCCTGCCGCCTGCCTTCTTGAACGCGTTCTGGAAAAATTCCGCGACGCTGGTGCCGAACTGGTCATCGACGTGGATGACGGCCGCCGTCTTGATGCCATTCTTGATCATGTACTGCGCGAGCGCCGTGCCGTCCATGTCGGACAGTGCGGCGCCGTTGATCACCCACTTGTTGAGCCCGCGCAGCTTCGGAGAGACGCCGGCGAAGTTGTATACGAGGCGCTTGCGCTCCTGGGCAACGGGCGCGAGGGCCAGGATGACGGGGCTCGCGTTGGCGATGACGACCGGCACGTCGTTGCGATCGACGAGCTTCTCGAAGCCGACGAGTGCGAGCTGTGCCTGCTGCTGGTGATCCTCGTAGAAGACCTGCAGGTTGATGATGTTCTTTTCGGCGAGCTCCTGCTTGGCGATCTCCATGGCGTGTTGCACGCCGACGCCGAAGTCGGCGGACACGCCGCTCAACTGCACGATGACGCCGACTTTCCCCGTCTTGAGCCCCTGCGCCACCGCGCCGGCGGAAAATGTCAGCGACAGCGCCGCCAGGGCAGCCGTGATGCATGATCTGCGATTCATTGCGTGTGTCCTCCGTCTTGCGAGTTATAAGTGTCCGCGCGGGTTGTCAAAGATCACCGCCCGCCGGACCGTTGAATTCACGTGCTGTCGCGGGGTGCCGAGAAGCCTGACGACATTGCCAGCGTTCCGCCGTCGACGCTTAGCGCCTCGCCACTGATCGAGTACGCCTCCGACGAAGCCAGAAACAGAATGGCATTCGCAACGTCCTCCGGCTGTGCACCGCGCTGAAGCGGGATGCGCATTTCGCGCTGCTTCATCATCTCCGGGTTCTTGCTCGCAACGAACTTCGACAGCTCGGTGAAAGTCAGTCCTGGGCAGACACAGTTGACGCGTATGTCGTATTGGCCCCAGTCGACTGCCAACGCCTTCGTCAAGCCCACGACGCCGTGCTTCGCCGCGACATACGCCGCGCACCTAGGCACCGCTGCCAAGGCTGCGCCAGAGCCCACGTTGACAATGACGCCCTTGCGTCGCGGGATCATCGAAGCCACGGCGACGCTCTGCGCCCAGAAGAAAGTTCCTCCGAGGCAAACATCGATCTCGCGCCGCCACACGTCTTCCGGCAGCGCCTCGGGCGGATTGTATGAAGTGATCGCCGCATTGTTGATGAGTACATCGACCCGCCCATGCTTCTGCATCACCTCGTCGACGTTGCGACGTACTTGCGAAAGATCGCTCACGTCGCCGGTGACTCCCATCGTCGGTCCGCCGATCTTGCGGACGGCAGCGTCGACGTTCGCGGGCTCGCGGTCGCACACGACGACGAGTCCGCCTTGCTGCGCCGCCATCTCAGCCGTGGTGAATCCGATCCCTCGCGCCGCGCCGGTCACAACGACGACCTGGTCCTTGAATCGCATGCGTTCTCTCGAAGCGGACGACGGGTTCAGCGATTGCCCGCCAGTAACCCGGCGAGCTTGGAAGAGTCGGCAATGGCTTCGAGATGCATGATGCAGTCGATCGCCGCGTCGGCATCTCGCTCGCTCAGCACACCATCGGCCCCCGCCCGGAATTTCTGCGCCAGCCCGTCGTCGCTGGCGCGGGTTTCCGGCACGTCGTTCGGGATCCAGTTGGCGTAATCGACGGCATGCGCGAAAACGCGGCCCCGCGCATGCACTTCCACGCGAGCGGGACGATGCTTGAGGTTGCGGCGGCCGTCGACGACGAGGTCCTGGTGACGCATCTCCTCGCACCTGGGGTACACGACCTGCTCCACTCGATTCATGAACTCGCGAATGTCCGGATTCTCGAGCGTCTCACGCCACTGCCATTTGGGGCCGCGCGGCACGCGGTGCGCCGCGACTGCGATGTTGTAGGGAAGACTGGCTGCCGCTTCGACGTGATCCCGGACGTCGACGTTCATGTATCTCGGCAGGCTGTTCATCGCCTCGTTCATCACCACGACCTTCGAGATCTCCGTGGCAGCCAAGTCGTGGTCGTTGACGATCTTGGTGAACACATCGAGCGGCGTCTGGAACATTCCGCAACAGGGCCAGTACTTGTAGCCGATGGCTAGAAAGGCCCATTCCTTGCCGAGCCCCTTGGTGAGCTTCTCCCACTCGCACGACGGCGAGCCGTTCATGGCCCAAAAGCCGTATTCGCCGTCCAGCACTGTGTCGTCGCCGCGGTAGCCCTGCGCCGCGAAGTCCGCGGTAATGACTCCTGCCTGGGCGATCCATCCCGATGGTCCGTACTTGGCCAGGCCGGGATGAACCGTGTAGGTGTATTTGTTGTGCGAGGCGACGGGCGCGAAGTATCCCGCAAGTCCAAGCGCATGCCTCATCTTTTCGGGTTCGAGCCCGAGTATCCGTGCCGCGCCGGCCGTCGCGCCGAACTGATTGCAGCCCATACCGAAGCTGCGCGCAGGTAATCCACCCGGCGGGCCGCGTAAATTGCCCAGCGAATCGGCAACCCGGCAAGTCAGCTCGTGGGCGACGGTCAAGGCGGTGATCAACTCCTTGCCGGACGCACGATGGATCTCCGCCATGGCCAGCACGGATGGTGTGACGTAGGGAGCGACGTGCGCTGGCGGCTGCAAGGCACACCAGTCGAGACCGTTCATGAGCTCGCCATTGACGAACGCCGCCATCGGGCCAGGTGCCTTGTCCCGCGTGCCGATGATGGTCGCCTCCGGCCGGCCGCCTGCTTGACGCGCCAGCCCGAGCGCCATGCGGCCTTTGTCGAGCTCCAAGCCGCCCAGCCCACAGGCGACGGTATCGAGCAGCAGCCTCTTGGTTTCGTGGATTATGTCGGCCGGCAGGTCCTGGTACTGCAAGCCGGAACTGAAATTCGCGAGTATTTCGGTAACGCTCTCGGTCATGGCTGTGTGCTGATGAGGCCTAGGCGGACTCTGCAACGAACGCAATGCGGGGTCCAGACGGTTATTCTTTATCTGCGATAACTTCGGCTAACGGCGTTTGCGTCGCGAAAACGGCATCCTCGCGGCAAAAAACACCGCCGCCTCCGGAGCCACGCCATGAGGGGCCGCCCCATGAAAACAGCAAAGCCGCGCAATTGCGCGGACTCGAACGCGTTAGCCGTCGTTACCGACGCACGTAGAAAAGTTTTCTGTACAGCCCGTCGCGGCCGTGCGCAAACTTCCCCCGAAATTTGCAATCGCTTTGCAATCGGCTTCTTGCGTCCGCAACCCACCAAAAGAACTGGAGGACACCCTAAATGATGCTCAAAGCGAGACTCGCCCTTATCGCGGTTCTTTCCTTGGCGTGCGTCACGGCATCGGCGCAGTCACAGCCTTACCCGAACCGTAACGTGCGATGGATCGTGCCTTTCGGCGCGGGCGGTACCTCGGATGGCATGTCTCGGCTGCTGGCCGACCGCCTGAGCCAGAAGTGGGGGCAGCCCGTCGTGGTCGACAACAAGCCCGGCGGCTTCACCGTCGTTGCCGCCCAGGAGGCCGCCAAGTCGCCGCCGGATGGCTACACGCTGTTTCTGACGTTCAACGGCACCATGACGATGAACCCACATGCGATGTCGAACCTCCCCTACGACCCGGTCAAGGACTTCACTCCCATCGCCGTGTTCGTTGACATACCGGTCATGTTCATCTCGAACAACACGATCCCGGTCAAGACGATGAAAGAGTTCGTCGACTATGTCCGCGCCAACCCCGACAAGGTATCGATCGGATACGCAGGACCTGCCAATCAGGTCGTCATCGGCCAGATCGCAAAGGAGTTGGGTTTGAAGTTCACCGTGGTGCCGTACAAGAGCGGCGTGGACGTCGTGAGAGGCTTGCTGTCGGGCGAGATCAATGCCGCGGTCGACGCGGCGACCGTCTATCCTCCGCATTTCAAGGAAGGGAAAATGCGCGGCCTCGCGATCACGGGCAAGAAGCGGCTCGCTTCCGTGCCCGATGTGCCCACGCTGACGGAGGTCGGATTGACCAAGTTCTTCGAGATTCCCCAATGGACCGGCGTGTCGGCGCCTGCGGGCTTGCCCATCCCGATCCGCGACAAGATCGCCGCCGACCTCAAGGAGATCACCGCCCGCCCGGACGTTCAGCAGAAATTGGGCGAGCTCGGATTGGTGCCCGTATGGTCGGGACCGGAGGAGATGGGCAAGACCATCCAGTCGGAGTTGAAGCTGATGGGGCCGATCGTGAAGGAGAACGGCATCAACCTCAACTGAGTCAACTGAGTTCCTGTGCATAGCCGCCCGGGGATCTTCGGGCGGCTATGTCATTCTCTGAGCCGGCGCGACTCACTCCATCGTGAGCTTCCGCTCGGCGACGACAACCTTGAGGTCGGCCAGGAGCGCCTTGATCCCGGCTGCGTACTCCTCCGGCGTGCTCGCAACGATGACGGCGCCGCTGTCTTCCACCCGCTTGCGAACGGCCGGCTCTTCCACCGCCTTGCGTGTCGCGGCGTTGATCTTGAGGACGGTCTCGCGTGACATTCCCTTCGGACCGAGCAGGCCGAAATTCGACATCTTGGTCATGCGGTCGACGCCTACCTCGCGGAAGGTGGGCGTGTCGGGAAGGTCCTTCCAGCGGTTGGGCGCGGAGACCGCGATCGGCATCAGCTTGCCCGTCTTGATGAACGGGAGCACCGAGTTCGGCGTGTCGTAAACCATGTCCACCTGTCCCGCGATGACTGCGTTCTTCGCCGGGCCCGCACCGTTGAACGGGATGTGACGGATCGACGTCCCCGTCAGCTGGCAGAAGTATTCCATCATGAGGTGAATGATGCCGCCGACGCCCGACGAAGCGTACGTATAGTCGCCGGGATGGGCCCTGACCTCGGCGAGGAACTCCTGGTAGTTCTTCGCGGGAAAGCCTGCGCGTACGGCAAGCACGCTGGGAGAGGCGGCGACATCGATGATGGCGGTCAGGTCCGTGGTCGGGTCGTAGGGGCTCTTGGGATTGATCGCGGGGTTCGCGGCGGTGATCGACTGCGTAGCCATGACCAGGGTGTGCCCGTCGGGAACGGCACGCACGACTTCCATCGTTCCGATCGCACCTCCCGCGCCGCCCTTGTTCTCGATCACCACGGGTTGGCCGAGCTGCTGGCTCAGGGCATCCGAGATCAACCGGGCGACGCTGTCGGCGCCGCCGCCGGGCGCGAACGGCACGATCAACCTGATCGGCTTGCTGGGAAAGACATCCGCGCCTTGCGCAACTCGAGCGTGCGCGACGGCGGCGGATGCAGCCAGGACGAGAAATTCACGGCGCTTCATTCGAGCTCCAATACGTTCAATCGAGAGCGTCGCTGAATGTAGACAAGACACTACGTACGGTCCAGACGGTTTTTCCATTGAGAACGTAAGCTCGGCTAACCGCGAGTAGAACAAAAGGCGACTGGACCTGCGCGACGTGCGCCCCGAAAATTGCAGTTTCGCCACACGCGCCCGACGCGGTTTCAGCAATGCCTCCAGACACCTACGACTACATCGTGGTCGGATCCGGATCGGCCGGCGGCGTGCTGGCCGCGCGACTCTCGGAAAGCGGGAAATACAAGGTGCTGTGCTTGGAAGCGGGTACGAAGGGCGCCAAGTACATCTGGGCGCGACCGCCGGGCGGAAGCCTCTTCCTGTTCGACGATCCGAAAGTCAATTGGTGTTACTACTCCGAGCCCGGCGAGACGCACGGCAACCGACCGCTGTACGTGCCGCGCGGCAAGATGCTCGGCGGCTCCAGCTCCATCAACGGCATGGTCGTCAATCGCGGCCAGCGAGAGGACTACGACGGCTGGGCTCGCATGCGATGTCGCGGATGGGCATACGACGACGTGCTTCCCTACTTCAAAAAGCTCGAGAGCACGGACATCGGCTCCGATCGTTATCGTGGGCGCACCGGTCCCATCAAGATAACCGAAGCGCCGAAGCTCTCGCCGTTCTACGACATGTTCATCGCGTCCGCGAATGCGGTCGGAATCCCGACCAACGCGGACTACAACGGCGCGCATCAGGAAGGTATTGGCCTCGCGCAGCAGACGGTCGATCGCGGCCTGCGCCTCAGCACGGCGACACACTATCTCGAGCCCGCGAAGAAACGTCCGAACCTCGTCATCCTGACGGGCGCCGAAGCGACGTCGCTCATCATCGAAGGCAAGCGATGCGCAGGCGTGCGGTTTCTTCGCAACGGCAAGGCGCACGAAGCGCGCGCATTACGCGAGGTCGTTGTGTCGTGCGGCACGGCCAACTCGCCGAAGCTGCTCGAGTTGTCGGGCATCGGCAATCCGAAAATCCTCGCGAGGCACGGAATCCCGGTCGTGCACGCGCTCGACGGCGTCGGCGAGAACCTTCGCGATCACTATGCGGCAGCCACGCGGTGGCGCTTGCGCAAGCCAAACCTTTCGCTTTACAAGCGAGGACGAGGGCTCGGACTCGTCCGCGAGATCCTTCGTTACGCCGTCCTACGTACGGGATTGCCGACCATGGTGTTCGGCAGCATCCGCGTGTTCACGCGGTCGGAGCCAGCCCTGACGCATCCCGACATCATGCTGCTGGCGGCGCCATTCATCATCGACGTCCAGCCCGGCAAGGCGAGCAACGTCCTGCCGATCGACGGCTTCTATGTGAACGGTCACGTCCAGCGGACCGACAGCACGGGCAGCATCCACATCGCGTCCGCGGATCCGCTCGCGCCGCCGTCGATCCGCTTCCGTTTCCTCGACACGGAAAAGGATCGCAAGGCCGCCGTCGCCGTAATCCGGCGCATTCGCGAGCTCGTCAAAGCACCTCCTCTCGGCGACGTCGTAGCGGAGGAGCTGCGTCCGGGCCCGCACGTGCAAACGGATGACGAGATTCTCGATTTCATCCGCCGCAACGGCCAGATCACGCATCACATGGTAGGCACGTGCAAGATGGGGCACGACGCGATGGCCGTCGTCGACGACCGGCTGCACGTTCACGGGATGCAGGGACTTCGCGTCGCCGACGCCTCGATCATGCCGACCATGCCCTCGGGCAACACCAGCATCCCGGCCATCATGATCGGCGAGAAGTGCGCGGCGATGATGCTCGAGGATGCGCAAGCTTCGCGTTTGGAGCCGGCCGCGAGCGAGGCACAACCAACGAGCACCTACGCATGATCAAACGCGACAAGTTCTTCATCGGCGGCGAGTGGGTGGCACCGTCACGCGCCGACGCCATAGTCGTGACCAACCCAGCGACCGAGGAGCCGTACGCGAGCGTGCCGCGAGGCGTACCCGAGGACGTCGACCGCGCCGTGCAAGCGGCGAGCCGTGCGTTCCTCGCCTGGTCCCGCTCACCCGTCGAGCAACGTGCCGAGATATTCCGGCGCCTGGCGAGCATCACGAAGGCCCGGGCCGACAAGATCACGCGCACGATCGTGAGCGAGATCGGGCAGCCGATCAAGTCGGCCGCCGTCACGCAGACCGTTGGCGCCGTCGAGGAGTTCGAGGTCATCGCCGCGGCAGTGCAGGACCTGCCATGGTCCGAGCAAGTCGGCAATACGTCGGTGCGCCGCGAGCCCGCCGGCGTTGTCGGTGCGATCACGCCGTGGAACGCGCCGCTGCGATCGATCATCGTCAAGGCCGGCGCCGCCATGGCCGCGGGCTGCACGGTTGTGCTCAAGGGCAGCGAAATCGCGCCCCTCTCGTCGTTCATCTTCGCGGAGATGGCGGCGGAAGCGGGAGTGCCGCCCGGTGTATTCAACCTCGTGTGCGGCACCGGGCCCGAGGTTGGTGAAGCGATCGTCTCGCATCCTCTGGTCGACGCCGTATCGCTGACGGGTTCCGTCCGCGCCGGGCGGCGCGTGATGGAGCTCGCGTCGCAGGGCATCAAGCGCGTGCACCTGGAGCTCGGCGGCAAGTCGGCGAACATCATCTTCGCGGATGCGGATTTCGAGCGCGCGGTGGTCGATGGCATCGAGGACGCGTTTCGGAATGCGGGCCAGGTGTGCGGCGGATTGACGCGCATGCTCGTTCCGCGCAACCGGCTCGAAGAAGCGGAGACGCTCGCCGTCCGCAAGGCGAACAGCTACGTCATCGGCGATCCGTTCGATGCGGCCACCACGCTGGGACCGGTAACGACGGCGGCGCAGCGCGAACGCGTCCGCGGCTACATCCAGTCCGGCATCGACGAAGGTGTGCGCATGATCGCGGGCGGACCCGAAGCACCCGAGGGGTTGCCGCGCGGCTATTACGTCAAGCCGACCCTCTTCTCCGGGGACAACCGGTCGCGCGTCGCGCGCGAGGAGATCTTCGGCCCGGTCGTGGTGATCATCCCGTTCGATAGCGAGGACGATGCGGTTTCGATCGCCAACGACTCGCCCTACGGCCTGGCCGGCGGCGTGTGGTGCGCCGACCCCGCACGTGCTCGCGCGATCGCGCGAAGGCTGCGCGTCGGCCGGGTGCGCATCAACGGCGCTCCGCTCGACAAGCGCAGCCCCCACGGCGGGGTAAAGCTCTCGGGCATCGGGCGCGAATGGGGCCGCTTCGGCATCGAGAGCTTCCTCGAGTACAAGTCCGTCATCGGGTAGGCACCTCATGCGCGCGGCGCGCACACCGAAGACCATCCTCGACAAGATTTTCGACGCCCATGCCGTCGACGAGGAAGGTGGACGCACCCTGCTCTACGTTGATCGCGTAATCGCCGCCGACACTGCATTGTCGGCGTTCAACACGCTGCGGAACAGCCACCGCCCCGTTCGGCAACCTGCACAGGCGATCCAGATTCCAGATCACTTCACGCCGTCGTCCGGCCCTACGCTCGAGCACGCCGGAAATATGGAGTTGCGCACGCTGATCCGCGACACCGATGCAGCAGCGCGAAGTCTCGGGATACCGGTCGTCGGCCTCGGCGATCCGCGGCGGGGCATCCAGCACGTCGTCGCCGTCGAGCAAGCCTACGCGCAGCCCGGCATCGTCATCGCCGCGACCGACTCGCACACGCCGACGCAAGGCGCCGTGGGTGCGCTCGCGCTGAGCGTCAGCACCGATCTCGCGCACGTGCTGGCCACGCAATGCGTGTGGATCAAGCGCCCCCAACCGATGCGCATCAACCTCGACGGCAGGCTCGCCGCGAACGTCACGGCAAAGGATGTCGCGCTCGCGATCGTCGCGCGCATTGGATCGGCCGGCGCGGCAGGGTTTGCCGTCGAATACGCGGGGAGCTTCGTGCGCAACCTATCGATCTCAGGCAGGATGACCCTGTGCAACATGTCCCCCGAGATGGGAGCGCGCACCGGCATCGTGGCGCCGGACGACGTCACCATTGAATACGTGCGAGGCCGACCGTTCGCCCCCGCGGACGAGCACTGGGACGCGGCGCTCGAATTCTGGCGTACCCTCCGCTCGGATCGCGACGCGACGTACACGCGCGACGTCATCCTCGACGTGTCGACCATCGAGCCCATGGTGACGTGGGGGAACAATGCCGAGGACGCCGTCCCGATCACGGGCGTCGTTCCGGATCCTGCCGGGCAGATTTCGCCCGAGCGACGAAGCCGGATGGCCAAGGCGCTCGACTACATGGGCCTCGCGCCATCGACGCGCATGACGGACGTCGCGATCGACCAGGTGTTCATCGGATCGTGCGCCAACTCCACGATCGACGACCTGCGTGACGCGGCGCGGCTGATGAAGGGACAGCGCGTCGTCGTTCCAACGCTCGTCGTGCCAGGCTCAGGGATGGTCAGGGCGCAGGCCGAGGCGGAAGCCCTCGACGTGGTGTTTCTCTCGGCCGGCGCGACGTGGGGCGAGGCCGGTTGCTCGATGTGCAACGCGATGAACGGCGACGTCGTCGCGCCTGGCGCGCGCTGCGCGTCGACGTCGAACCGCAATCACATGGGTCGACAGGGTCCGGGCAGCCGCACGCATCTCGTCTCGCCGCCCACTGCCGCACTTGCGGCCATTACGGGGCGGCTCGCGGACGTCCGGCAATTCCAAGGATCCTGATCGTGCCCGGATTCCAGACGCTCACCGCCGTCGCGGCGCCCATCGTCACGGACGACGTCGACACCGACCAGATATTCCCATCGCGCTTCACGAGCAAGAATCGCGCGGACGGGATGTTCGGCACGTATTTCCTGCACGACCAGCGCTTCGACGAGAGCGGTGCGCCCCGCGCGGACTGCATCCTCAACGACGAACGTCTGAAAGACGCGAACATCATCGTTGCCGCGGCCAACTACGCCTGCGGATCGGCGAGGCCTGGTGCGATCTACTCGCATCTCGACTATGGTATCCGCGCCGTGATTGCCGAGAGCTTCGGCCCGGTCTTCCCGACGGTGGCCTTCAAGTCGGGCCTTCTCACGATTCAACTTCCGAAGGATGCCGTGCAAGCCATTCGCGGCCAACTCCTTCGTAACGTCGGTGCGGAAGTGTCAATCGACGTGGCGCATCAGGTCGTCGCCGCTCCCGACGGAACACGGTATCCGTTCGAGATCGACCACTTCGCCAAGCGCATGTTCATCGAGGGGGTGAGCGAGATCGACCTCACGCTGGGCCTCGTGGACAAGATCGAGGCCTTCGAGGCCGAGCACCGCGCCGCGATGCCGTGGCTGCGCAACAGCCGTTAGCGCAGGTCGGGGCGATGCCGTCGCCCGCGTCAGGACAGCTTGTACACGCGTCTCGCGTTCCCGCGAAGATCTTGCCTTGGCATGGCCGTCGTCAGCGGAAGAAGCGCTGCACTCTCATCACTCCGCTGTGAGCTTGCGCTCGACCACGACTTTCTTGGCTTGATCGTAAACCTGCTTGATCTCGGCAGAGAAGTCCTGGGGAGAGCTCGCGAGCACCACCACGCCGCTGTCTTCGAGCCGCTTCCGGACCGCGGGATCTTCGACCGTCTTGCGAACCGCTGCGTTGATCTTATCGACGACGTCCTTGGGCAGCGCCTTGGGCCCGACGATCCCGAAATGCCCCATGTAATTGAGTGATGGATAGCCGACTTCCGCAAACGTCGGGACGTTGGGCATCTCCTTCCTGCGCTCAGGAGCCGTGACCGCGAGGGCAATGAGGCGACCATCCCTGACGTATGGATACGACGACGGCATGCTGTCCTGGATGATTTCCACCTGGCCGCCAATTACCGCGGTCAGTCCAGGCCCCGCGCCCTTGAACGGGATGTGCTTGATGGACGTTCCCGTCAACGACTTGAACGCCTCCATCTGTAAATTGATGATGCCTCCGACTCCCGGCGAAGCATACGAATACTTGTCTGGATTCTTCTTGAGCTCCGCAATGAAGTCCTGCCAATTCCGCGCCGGGAAGCTCGGATGCACGG
>Ga0081455_10005818_pt1 | contig 13422 bp, 11 predicted proteins | sample TabmetS3T2R1_FD_70207 | JGI IMG/M metagenome (GOLD analysis project Ga0081455, IMG submission 70207) | Tabebuia heterophylla rhizosphere microbial communities from the University of Puerto Rico - S3T2R1 | ecosystem: Host-associated > Plants > Roots > Rhizosphere ... | reverse complement strand
CGGTGAGGCGCTGCGGCTGGCCGACGCCCGGGCCGACCTCGCCCGCCGTGCTGCCGACCCCAAGCCGCGCGACGCCTCGCCGACCGCCGCCCTGGCCGACGCGCTGGCGCTCGCGGGCGACCACGCCCTCGGCGCCGCGGAGCTCGCTGAAGCGGTGGCGAAGCGCATGGGTATGAGCGCGCTCGAGCGCGCGCACGTTCGCCTCGCCTCGCAGCTCAGCGGCCTCGGCAAGCTCGCGATCCCGGACACGCTGCTCGGCAAGGCCGGCCATCTCACCGACGCCGAGCGCGAGTACATCCGCGACCACCCGGTCATCGCCGAGCGCATCCTGCTGCGCGCGCGGGGGCTCGAGGAGGTCGCGGCGCTCGTGCGTTCCAGCCGCGAGCGCTACGACGGAACCGGCCATCCCGACGGGCTCGCCGGCGAGGCGATCCCGCTCGGCGCCCGGATCGTCGCGGTGTGCGACGCCTTCGACGCGATGCTCTCCCAGCGCCCGTGGCGGCCGGCGATGGGCACGGACGCCGCGATCGGCGAGCTCCGCGCCGGCGCGGGCAGTCAGTTCGACGGCGCCGTCGTCGACGCCTTCGCCGCCGTCATCGACGAGCGGAGCCGGCTGCCCGCCTGAGCGCCTCCTCGTCGACGATGCGGCGCTGCACGTCGGTGAGTGGCGGATCCTCGCCGCGCTCGATGGCGGCGATCGCCTGCGCGACGGTCAGCCCGGTCCCGGTGAGGACCGAGCCGACGAGCGGCGGCACGTCGCTGCCGCAGACGCCGTTGTCGCACGAGGCCATGCTTCGAGCGTAGCGTGCGGCGCGTGCTGTTCGATCCCCGCGCGCACGAGCCGCTCGCCGATGTGCCGTGGGATCCGGCGAAGGCGCGGGCGGCGATCCGCGAGATCGCGCGCGACGCCGACAGCGCGCTGCGTGATGGCGACTGGTGGCCGCTGCATCCGCTCGACGACGACGGACGCACGCCCGACGTGATCCATGGCGTCTACTTCGGCGCCGCCGGCGTGCTGTGGGCGCTCGGCCGGCTCGCCGCGGCGTGGCTGCACGAGCCCGGCCACGACTACGCCGCGCTGGCCACCGAGGCGCTCGCCAGTTACCGGCGCCGTCCCGAGTTCGGTGCGACCGAGCCGGGGCTCTTCCTGGGCGAGCCGGGCATCGCGCTGGTGGCCTGGCAGCTTGCGCCCGAGCCCGCGCTCGCGGACCGCCTGGGCGAGCTCGTCGTGGTCGACCCGGCACGGGACACCCGCGAGCTGCTCTGGGGCAGCCCGGGCCTGCTCGTGATCGCCGACACGATGCTCCGGCGCACCGGCGAGCAGCGCTGGGCCGATGCGTGGAACGCGATCGCCGCGCACCTGCTGCGCGTGCGTGGCGAGCGCGTGCCCCAATTGTGGACCCAGCACATCTTCGGCACGAGCGCCGAGTGTCTCGGTCCCGCGCATGGATTCGTCGGGATCGTCGCCACGTTGGCGACGCGGCTTGCGCCAGACGAGCTTGCTCCGGGCGCGACGACGGCACTGGAGGACTCGGCGGTCCGGGACGAGGGCCTGGCCAACTGGCCGCCGAGCCACGGCGAGCCTCTCCGTCACCGCGACGGCACGATCCGCACGCAGTGGTGCCACGGCGCGCCTGGCATCGTGTCCTCGGCGGCAGCGCTGCCCTCGGAGCCACGCCTCGACGCGCTGCTCGCCGCCGGCGCCGAGCTCACGTGGACCGCCGGCCCGTTGCGCAAGGGCGCGAACCTGTGCCACGGGACCGCGGGCAACGGCTTCGCGCTGCTCAAGCTCTTCGCGCGGACAGGCGACGAGCTGTGGCTGGAGCGTGCGCGGCGCTTCGCGATGCACGCGGCCGGTCAGGTGAGCGCGGCGCGGCGCGAGTACGGGCGCGGCCGGTACAGCCTGTGGACCGGCGACGTCGGGACCGCGCTCTACCTGCACCAGTGCCTCGAGGCTGGATCCAGCGTGCCGGTGCTGGACAGCGATCAATAGGCTGCTCGCCCGTGGATCTCGAGCTGACGGGGCGGCGGGCGCTGGTCACCGGCGGCAGCCGCGGGATCGGGCTGGCGGTCGCGCGGGCGCTGGGCGCCGAGGGCGCCGACGTCGCGCTTGTCGCGCGCCACGAGGACGCGCTCGCGCGCGCGGCGCAGGAGGTGGCCAACGTGAGCGGGCGCCGCGTGATCTGGGCAGTGGCCGACACGGGCGACGACGCCGCGGTCAGGGCAATGGTCGCGAGCGTCACCTCCCAGCTCGGCGGCATCGACATCCTCGTCAACGCGGCGGCCACCCCGGCAACGCGCGCGCCATTCACCGACGACGACCTCGAGCGTGAGATCAACGTCAAGGTGCGCGGGTACCTGCGGTGCGCGCGCGCCGTCGCACCGCAGATGGCCGAGCGCGGGTGGGGCCGGATCATCAACATCAGCGGCCTCGCGGCGCGGCAGACCAGCAACGTCGTCGGCACGATCCGCAACGTCGCGGTCGTGGGGATGACCAAGAACCTCGCCGACGAGCTCGGGAGCCAGGGGATCAACGTGACCGTCGTGCATCCGGGCTTCACGCGGACCGAGAGCACGCCCGACGCGCTCACGGCGATGGCGCAGGCGCGCGGCACGACCGTCGAGCAGCTCGAGCACCGGCTCGAGGAGGCGGTGTCGATCGGGCGCCTGGTCACGGCGGAGGAGGTCGCGGCCGTGGTGGCGTTCCTCGCGAGCCCCAAGAGCGTCGCGCTCAACGGCGACTCCGTGGTGGCCAGCGGCGGCGCGCGCGGCTCGATCCACTACTGATGGCGGCTGTGCCGCGCCGGCCGCTCGGCGGGTCGGGCATCGAGGTATCGGCGTTCTCGCTCGGGTCGTGGCAGACGTATGAGCGGATCGCGCGCTCGGATGCTGTCGCCGTCTTGGGGGCGGCGCGCGAGTGCGGGATCGACTTCCTCGAGGTCGCCCGCTACAACGACCAGACCGGGCAGGCGCCGATCCCGACCGGCTACTCGGAGGTCGTCTTCGGCGAGGTGTTCCGGCAGTCGGGCTGGCCGCGCGACGAGGTCACGATCGCGAACAAGCTGTGGTGGGAGTTCTGGCCGCAGCAGACCGCGCGCGAGGAGCTCGAGGCATCGCTGCAGCGCACGGGGCTCGACCACTTCGACTTCGTCTACTCCGATCCGCCGCCGCCCGAGCTTGCGCTGGAGGAGGTCGTCGGCGCGGTCGGCGAGCTCATCGCCGACGGCACGGTGCGCGCGTGGGCGATCGTCAACTGGCCGGCCGAGCGGATTGCCGAGGCCGGGAGGATCGCACGCGAGCACGACCTGCCGCCCCCGTGTGCCGCGCAGCTTCCGTACAACGTCGTGTCGCGCGCGTGGACCGAGGGCCCCGAGATGGTCGCGGCGCTGCGCGACTGCGACGCGCGCGTGATCGCCTCGTACGTGCTGGCCGGTGGCGCGCTGACCGGGAAGTACGCCGAGGCGGGCGCATCCGGGCGCCTGAGCGGCGAGCTCGACGCGCCGCGCACCCGGGCGGCGCTCGCCGCGGTCGAGCCGCTGCGGACGCTCGCGGGCGACGTCGGCGTGACGCCCGCGGTGCTCGCGGTGGCCTTCGCGCTGGCGAACGAAGGGGTGGCGAGCGTGCTCTTCGGCGCGACGCGTCCCGAGCAGGTGCGCGAGAACGTGCGCGCCGCGGAGGTCGACCTGAGCCCGGCGCAGCTCACGCAACTACGGGCCCTCGGCGGCTGAGAACCGACGCCGGACCGTCTGCGAACATGCGCCCCCGCATGTTCGTCAGCCTCACCCGCGTCAGCACGTCAGACCAGCCGATCGAGAACGCGACGATCGTCGCCGAGGAGATGGTGCGCTGGCTGCGCGACATCGAAGGCTTCGAGGGCTTCGTGATGCTCTCGAAGCCGGGCAGCTCCGTCGGCCTCTCGTTCTGGGAGAGCCGCGATGTCGCCGAGGAGCACCGCGAGGCGCGGGTGCGGTTCATCGAGCGCATGACCTCGGCCGCCGACGTGGTGGTCGAGGAGATGGTCGACTACGACGTCGCGTTCGCGGACGTCGGGCGGCTGGTCGTCAACGCGCCGCAGTAGGGCCGTCGGGACAGCCGACGCGGGCGTTACGTTCCCGCGGTGCTCAGGTTCGCCCAGCGGGAGCCCTCGGCGGTCCTACTGGTGGCCCAGCTCGCGAGCCTGCTGGTGTACCCGTTCCTCGAGGGCAGAGGGGTCGAGCGCTCGCTCTTCAGCTTGCTGGGGATCGCGATCCTCGGCCTCGTCGTGCTCGCAGTGCGCGGCTCGCCCGCGTGGCTGTGGCCGGGCCTGGCGCTGGGGGCCCCGGCGAGCATCCTCCTGCTCATCCAGGCGATCACCGGGTCGGAGGACCTGCTCCCGTGGTCGTCGGCATTCGAGGCGGCGCTCTACTTCTATGCCGCCGGCGCGCTCATCGCGTACATGCTCAAGGACCACGAGGTCACGCGGGACGAGCTGTTCGCGGTCGGCGCCACGTTCACGCTCGTCGCCTGGGCCTTCGCCTACGTCTACACCGTGTGTCAGGCGGCCGCCCCCGGCAGCTTCACCGCCGCCGTCGACCCGACCGCGGACCGCAGCTGGATCCAGCTGCTGTTCCTGAGCTTCACGAACCTGTCGAGCACCGGGCTCAGCGACGTGACGCCGGTGCGCGCGTTCGCCCGCAGCCTGGTGATGCTCGAGCAGATCTCGGGCCTGGCCTACGTGGCGATGCTCGTATCGCGATTGGTCGGGCTCACGGTCTTGCGCAAGGTCAACGAGCGCTAGACGAGACCGCCTGGGACCGGCGCGAGGTAGCAGGACCGTGGCCAAGCCGGGGCCCTCCATCGTTCTCGCGCGCGAATGACCTGAGCCGGCCGGGCCTTGACGCGCGCGGTGCCAGACGTCAGGTTCTTCCTCGCGTGGCGCGCTTAGAGGGCAAGGTGACGGTCATCACCGGTGCAGAGAGCGGCATCGGTCTCGCGTCCGCGCGGCTGTTCGCCTCAGAGGGCGCGGACGTCCACCTGATCGGCATCGACGCGATGAAGCTCGCGGACGCCGTGGCAGAGCTCGGTGAGGATCGAGCGTTGGCGTCCGAGGCTGACGTCACCGACGAGGATGCCGTCCGGCGCGCGATCGCGGAGGGCGTCGAGCGCTTCGGACGCATCGACGTGCTCTTCAGCAACGCCGGCATCAGCGGCGCGGTGGCGCCGATCACCGACTACCCGTCCGACGTTTTCCAGCGGGTGCTCGCGGTGCACGTCCTCGGCGCCTTCCACATGCTCAAGCACGGCATCCCGCACCTGAGCGACGGCGCCAGCGTCATCATCACCTCGAGCGTCGTGGGTCTGATGGGCTTTGAGGGGATCTCGGGCTACATCGCCGCCAAGCACGGCCAAGTGGGGCTCATGCGCGCCGCGGCGAAGGAGCTGGCCTCGCGGCGCATCCGGGTCAACACGCTGCACCCGGGCCCCACCTCGACGCCCTTCCAGGACGACATCGAGATGCGCGCCACGGGAAGACCCCAGCGCGAGGCCGCCGAGATCTTCGACGCGATCATCCCGCTCGGCCGCCACACCTCGCCGGAGGAGATCGCCCGGGCTGCGCTCTACATGGCCTCCGACGACAGCGCGCACATGACCTCGCACACGTTCGCGATCGACGGTGGCCTCAGCGGCTGAGCGCGAGCCGCCCCAATAGCCGGCCTACCGCAGCGCGCGACGCGGCCTGTTCCTCCGGGCGCCGCCCGACGGCCACCTGGGCCCGAGTGAAGAGAAGCGCGTGCTGCGTTCAGCGCACCTGCCACGCGCGCGGGGCGATCAACTCGTCTGCCGCGCTTGGCCCCCAGGTTCCGCCGGCGTAGGGATGCACGGTCGCTGAAGCGTCGAGGATGGGAGCCACGATCTCCCACGACCGCTCGACTGCGTCCTCGCGCAGGAAGAGCGTCTGATCGCCCGCCATCGCATCGTGCAACAGGCGCTCGTAGGCTTCCGCTGATCGGGTCCTGAACGAGCCCCCGTACGAGAAGTCCATCGGTACGGCGTCCAGGGCCATCCCGGGACCCGGTTCCTTGGCCCTGAAGACCAGCGAGATGCCCTCGTCGGGCTGGATGCGCAACGCCAGGTGGTGTGCGGGCAGGCGCGCGATGCCGGCGCCCTCGAACAGCTGTCGCGCTGGCTCGCGCAGGACGATCGCGACCTCGGTCGCCCGATGGGGCAGGCGCTTGCCCGTGCGCAGGAAGAACGGCACGTCCTTCCAGCGCTCGTTGTCGATCCAGGCACGCAGCGCCACGAACGTCTCGACGCTCGAGTCAGGTGCGACTCGCTCCTCATCCCGATATCCGGGGACCTCGCGCCCTGCGACCACGCCCGCGGTGTACTGACCCCTGACGACATCGTCCGCGGAGAGCGGGCGCACGGCCGCGAGCAGCTCCGCCTTGCGGTCGCGCACGTCCTCCTGCGAAAGCGAGACGGGCGGTTCCATCGCAACGAACGAGAGCACCTGGAGCAGGTGGTTCTGGACCATGTCGCGCAGCGCGCCGGCCTCTTCGTAATAGCGACCGCGCTGCTCGATGCCGTCGGACTCGGCGACCGTGATCTGGACGTGGTCCACCACGTCACCTGACCAAGCCCGCTCGACCATCGAGTTGGCGAAGCGGAAGACCAAGATGTTCTGCACGGCCTCCTTGCCGAGGTAATGGTCGATGCGGAACAGTTGCGGCTCGTCGAAAACCTCGCGCGCGATGCGGTCGAGCTCGCGTGCGCTTGCCAGGTCGCGCCCGATCGGCTTCTCGACCACGATCCGCGCCTGGTCCGCGACGCACGCCTCCCCGAGCTGCTGGACGATCGTCGGGAAGGCCGAGGGGGGCGTGGCGCAGTAGAAGAGCCGCCGGTTCTCGGCCCCAAGCTCGGCGTCGAGGGTGACGAGGTGCGCGCGCAGCACCCCGAAGGCGGCTGTGTCGTCGAGTGGCGCGGACACGTAGGAAAGCTCTCGCGCGAACGCCTGCCAGCGGCGGTCGTCGAGCCGGTGGCGCGAGAACTCCTCGACCCCGCCGCGGGCCCGCTCGCGGAAGGCCGCGTCGTCGAGGCGGCTTCCGCCCGAGCCGACGATCGCGTAACGCTCCGGCAGGAGCCCCTCATAGGCCAGGTCGTAGAGGGCCGGGAACAGCTTGCGGCGGGCCAAGTCGCCGGACGCGCCGAAGACGATCAGCGTCTGGGATGGGGGCGAAGCGAGGGCCATGGAGCTCACCCGAGTTGGCGGTCGAGGTTGTAGGCGGCGCTGATCAGCGCCAGGTGGGTGAAGGCCTGGGGGAAGTTGCCGAGTTGCTCGCCGGTGGGCCCGATTTCCTCGGAGTAGAGCCCGACGTGGTTGGCGTAGGTGAGCATCTTCTCGAAGGCCAGTCGTGCGTCGTCCAGCCGCCCGGCCCGCGCGAGCGCCTCCACCCACCAGAACGAGCACAGCGAGAACGTCGCCTCCTCGCCGGCCAGGCCGTCGGGTGACGCGTCGACGTTGTAGCGGTAGACGAGGCTGTCGGAGACCAACTCGGCGGTGATGGCGTCGAGCGTTGTGATCCAGCGCGGGTCGGTGGGCGCGATGAACTTGCACAGCGGCATGAGCAGTAACGACGCATCGAGGACGTCGGTGTCGTTGTGCTGCACGAATGCGCGGCGCCCGGAGTGCCAGCCGCGGTCCATGATCTGGGTGTAGATGCGGTCCCGCGCCGCCGTCCAGCGGGGAAGATCGGCCGGCAGGCCGCGCTGGCGGGCGATGCGGATCGCTCGCTCGACGGCGACCCAGCTCATCAGCCGCGAGTACGTGTAGTTGCGGCGGCCGCCGCGGGTTTCCCAGATCCCCTCGTCGGGCTGGTCCCAATGCTCGATCAGCCACTCGAGGTTGCGCGTCACCTCCATCCAGCCGCCGTGGTAGATGGGCCGCCCGTACTTGTTGCAGAGGTAGAGCGAGTCCATCACCTCGCCGTAGATGTCGAGCTGCAGCTGGGTCGCCGCCCCGTTGCCGATCCGCACCGGCGCCGATCCCATATAGCCCTCCAGGTGCGAGAGCACCTGTTCGGGCAGGTCCTCGCGCCCGTCGACGCCGTACATGACCTGCAGCGGGCCGGAGTCGCGGTCGACGGTGTGACGGAAGCGCCCCTCCAGCCACTGCATGAATGCCTCGGCCTCATCGGTGAAGCCGAGCCGCAGCAGGGCGTAGAGCGAGAAGGCGGCGTCGCGCATCCACGTGTAGCGGTAGTCCCAGTTGCGTGCGCCGCCGAGCTGCTCGGGCAGGCTGGTGGTGGGGGCGGCGACGATCGCGCCGGTGGGCGCGTAGGTGAGGAGCTTGAGCGCCAATGCCGAGCGATGCACCATCTCGCGCCAGCGCCCGCTATAGCGCGAGCGGCTAAGCCAGCGCCGCCAGAACGCCACCGTGGCGTCGAACTCGGCGGCGATGTCGGCATCGCAGTACGGCACCGGCATCTCGCCGGGCTCGACGCTCTCGAGCACGAAGGTGGCCGTCTCCCCGGCGCGGAGCTCGATCAGCGCACGGATGTCACGGCCGCCGACGATTTGCAGCGGAGACGGGGTTGCGAGCGCAAGGTTCAGCTCGGCGGAGCCGAAGAGCGCGCCGCGCGGCGTGAGCGCCACGTCGTGGCCGGCGCGCCCGTAGTCAAAGCGCGGGGCGACGTCGACGGCGAAGCGCATCCGCCCGCGCACGGCGACGACGCGGCGGATCATGCGCTGGCGGTGCGCCGCCTCTCCGGTGGGCGGCGGGGGCATGAAGTCCTGCAGCTCCCCGACTCCTTCGGGCATGAGGAAGCGCGTGATGAGGACGTTCGTGTCGGGGAGGTAGAGCTGCTTGGAGCTCCAGCCATCGCCGTCAGGCGCGATCCTGAACAGGCCGCCGCGGTCGGCGTCGAGGATCGCGCCGAAGACGCTCGGCGAGTCAAACCGCGGGCAGCAGTACCAGTCGATCGTCCCGTCCGTCCCAACGAGCGCGACGGTGTGCAGGTCGCCGATCATGCCGTGCTCGGCGATCGGCAGGTAGCGCGCCCGCTGTGCTCCGAGAGCTCCAGCGGGCGCGACCTGCGTGACCAGGTCAGTGCCGACGTCGAGCGCCATTACGGCACCAGCACGAGCTTTCCTTTGGATGCCGCGCTCTCGAGCAGCTCGTGAGCGCGACGGGCGTCGGACAGGGGCAGGCGCTCCGCGACGACCGGGTGGATCTTGCCCTCACGCAGCAGCTCGATCAGCGTGGCGAAGTCCTCCCGGAACCACTCCGGGTCCATCGGCTCCCCGCCCACCGCTCCGGGTCGCCGTGTGGCAGTGTCGCGGTACTTCTGGACGTGGTACGAGAACACCCGCCGGCGGGGCGACAGCTTGCCCCACAGCCAAACGGCCGCAATCGCGGCGTACCACTTGATCACCGCCGCCCAGTCTTTGTGCCCGTCCTTGAGCGTGTCATAGCGGCCGAACACGACGAGCCGTCCGCCCGGCCGCAGCGCGCGGAACGAGCGAAGCGAGATCGGGCCGCCCAGGCTGTCGACGACTACGTCCACACCGCCGGCCTCCTCGCGCACGCGCGCCAGGAAGTCCTCGTTGCGGTAGTCGATGGCCACCGCGCCGAGCGCTTCGACCTTGGCACGGTCGCGAGCCGAAGCGGTCCCGTAGAGGCGAAGCCCCGCGACGGCTCCCAGCTCGAGGGCCGCGATGCCGACCCTGCCGGCCGCGCCGTGTACGAGCACCGCCTCGCCGCTCTTGGCCTTGGCCGTCCGGTGCATCACCTGGTAGGCGGTCATGTACGGAAACAGGAGGCTCAGGACCTCCCCCGGATCGAGATCCTCGGGAACGTCAACCGCACCGGACTCCGGCACGCACACGCGGTCCGCGTCGGCGCCCCACACCGTCAGGGCGCCGATGCGATCGCCGACGCGCAGTCTCGAGCAGTCCGGACCGAGCTCCTCGACGACGCCGACGAGCTCGTAGCCGGGCGTGAAGGGCGGCTTCGGCGCGCCCGGGAGGTACGTGCCGGCGCGCAGCTGGGAATCGGTGAAGGACACCCCCGCGGCCAGAACCCGGACGCGCACCTCGCCCAGACCTGGTCGCGGAGTCTCCTCCTCCACCACCCTCAAGACCTCGGGTCCGCCGTAGTGATCGACGATGACACGCTTCATCTGAACCCCTCCTTTGCAAGGGCGCTCACGGGATCTCGACCTCATTGACGCGGGTCGCGGTCGTTCGCGCCGCGACGTAGGTCGGCAACAGCTGCAGCGCCTCCTCCCCGCTCGCGGCTTCGACGTTCCACCAGATCGCGTGGCCGCCGGAGCGGCACGAGGCGACCGTCGCCTTGTGACGGAGCGGGCTCTCGTGGCCCTTGAACGACGCGAACACCACGCCGCACTCGTGCGGTTCGTGGCGGTGCTGCAGGAGATAGCGGGCCATGGGCCGAGTGTGCCGCCGGGCGCCTTCACTGACATCGGGCGGACCGCCCGATCTCGCACCCTGATCTGTCGATCGTCGAGGCCTGATCTGCGCCCGTGACGAGCGTGTCGGGCGCATCCGTAGAAAACGCGGACTTGAACGCACCTTTCCGCTGATGACGTGCGCCGCCCGACGGTGAGACTTTCCCTACGCCGCGAAGGAAGCCGCGTGACCGTGCTTGCCAATCACCTCGTCGGGCGTACCGAGGAGCTCGGTTCGATCGATCGGGTCCTCGTCGAGCTCGATCAGGGTCGCGCGGCCGCGATCGAGCTCTTGGGGGAGCCAGGGATCGGCAAGACACGGCTGCTCGGCGAGCTCGCCGCTCGCGCGGAGCAACGTGGGCACCTTGTGCTGTCGGGGTCGGCGGCGGAGCTGGAGCGCAACCTGCCGTTCTCGGTCTTCGTCGATGCGCTGGACGAATACGTGGAGGGCCTGGAGGCGGAATGGCTCGCGGCGCTCGACGATGACGTCCAGGCCGAGCTCGCGCACGTCTTGCCGTCGCTGTCGGCTCTCGCGGGCGGCCGTGTGGTGGCGCCTCAGCACGAGCGCTATCGCAGCCACCGTGCGGTCCGCGAGTTGCTCGACCGCCTGGCAGCGGCGAAGCCGCTCGTGCTCGTGCTCGACGATCTGCACTGGGCGGACTCGGCGTCGGTAGAGCTGCTCGGCGCGTTGCTGCGCCGGCCGCCGGCCGCCGCCGTGCTGATGGCGCTGGCGCACCGCGCCGGCAAGATGCCGGAGCATCTCTCTGCCGCGCTCGAGCGCGCGCATCGTGCTGCGGCGCTGACCCGGATCGAGCTCGAAGCGCTGACGCGGGTTGAGGCTCGAGAGCTTCTGGGCGAGGCGGTTGGCGTGGCGGACGCGACCGTCCTTTACGACGAGAGCGGCGGCAACCCGTTCTATCTCGAGCAGCTCGCCCGGACCTTTGAGCGCTTAGGTGCTACCACCCGAGAATTCGAGATCTCGCTGAGCGGCGTCGGGGTCCCATCCACCGTCGCCGCGTCGCTGAGCGAAGAGCTCGCCCTGGCGTCCGCCGGCGGGCGGCGTGTGCTTGAAGGGTCGGCGGTTGCGGGCGATCCGTTCGAGCTCGAGCTGGCGGCAGCCGCGGCCGCGACCTCTGAGGCGGCGGCGATCGACGCTGTGGACGAGTTGCTGCAGCTGGATCTCGTTCGCCCGACCGAGGTGCCGCGACGCTTCCGGTTTCGGCATCCGCTCGTGCGATCCGCGGTCTATCAGGCGGTGGCTGGCGGATGGCGGCTGGGCGCCCACGAGCGGTGCGCCAGGGCGCTCGCGGAGCGGGGGGCGAGGGCGGCGGCGCGCGCCCATCACATCGAGCGCTCGGCGCGCGAGGGCGACCTCGACGCGGTCGCGCTCCTGCGCGAGGCGGGCGAGGCAGTCGCGCGGCTGGCGCCGGCAAACGCGGCACGCTGGTTTGCGGGTGCGCTGCGGCTGCTCCCGCAGACCGCGCCGGTGCATGAGCGCGTCGAGCTCCTGCTCGCGCGTGCCGGGGCGCTGGCCGCGACGGGCGATTTCTCCGGCAGCCACGAGGCCCTGCTCGAGGGCCTGGCGCTCGTCCCGGACGAACCAGTCGCGCTGCGCACCGCGCTCACGATCGCGTGCGCCACAATGGAGCACCGCCTCGGGCAGTACGAGGACGCCCACGCGCGTCTTACGACCGCGCTCGGCGACCTACCCGAGCCGGTCTCGGCCGAGTCGGTTTCGCTGCTGATCGAGCTCGCGTTGAACGAGCTCTACCGGTCGAGATACGAGTCGATGCACGACTGGGCCGGACGCGCGGTGAGCAACGCGAACGCGCTCGAAGACACGCCGCTGATGGCGGCCGCGCTCGCGATGCCTGCGCTGGCGCACGCCATGACCGGAGATGGCGAGCGCGCTGCAACCCGCCGGGCCGACGCCGCCGCCCTCGTCGACAGCCTCTCCGACGACGAGCTTTCCCGCCGCCTCGACGCAGTGGTGTGGCTCGCCGCTGCCGAGCTCTATCTCGACCTCTACGCGGAGGCCGACGCACACGCCGGCCGCGCGCTCAGGCTCGCCCGCGCCAGCGGGCAAGCCGAGCTCTTCCTTGTCGTCTACCAGATTCTCGGCAGGGCCTGGTACGTGCGCGGCAAGCTGGCCGAAGCCGTGGAGCTCCTCGATGGTGCCATCGAAGCTTCGCGGCTGTTGGGCCACACGCAGGCTCTAGTTGGCAACCTGTTCAACCGCTCCGTTGTCGCGCTCGCCGTCGGTGACCTGGACATGGCGGTCGATACCGCCCAACAGAGCGTCGACCTCGCTCGCGACCTCGACGAAGGCTTCATCGGCGCCTGGGCGGCGGTAAGGCTCGCCGGCGCCCTGCTCGAAATCGGGCAACCGGCACAGGCCGTCGAGCTACTTGTTGCCTCGGCCGGCGGCCAGGAGCTGGCGCTCATCCCCGGCGGCTGGAGAACGTACTGCCTCGAGCTGCTGACGCGCTGCTGGCTCGCGCTCGGAGGGCGAGACGAGGCCGAGCAGGCGGCCGAGCGCGCCACGGCCAGGGCCGCAGAAGTGCAGTTGCCCCTCGCCGCCGCCTGGGCCGGCCGGGCCGCAGCGGCAATCGCGTTGCACGACGGCGATCCGGCGCGCGCCGCCGCGCTCTCGCTCACCTCGGCTGCCGCCGCTGACAAAGCCCACGCTCCGCTCGAGGCCGCGCTGTCGCGCACGCTCGCGGGCCGCGCGCTCGCTCACGCCGGCCACACCGACCGGGCGATCGCCGAACTTCAGCGCGCGGCCACCGAGCTCGACGCATGCGGCGCGCTGCGCTTCCGCGACCAAGCGGAGTGCGAACTGGGAAAGCTCGGACACCGCACCCATCGGCGCACCCGGCCGGGCAAGACCGACGCGACCGGCCTCGAGTCGCTCACCGAACGCGAACTGCAGATCGCCCGGCTCGTCGTCGACCGCAAAACCAACCCCCAGATCGCA
>Ga0081455_10005817_pt1 | contig 13424 bp, 10 predicted proteins | sample TabmetS3T2R1_FD_70207 | JGI IMG/M metagenome (GOLD analysis project Ga0081455, IMG submission 70207) | Tabebuia heterophylla rhizosphere microbial communities from the University of Puerto Rico - S3T2R1 | ecosystem: Host-associated > Plants > Roots > Rhizosphere ... | reverse complement strand
GAAGGCGCTCATCCGCCCAAACACAGGATACTTTCGCCGATCCGCCCACGACGGACGAATCCACGTCGGGACCTCGAGACTCTTCGTGACCTTGAGTTGCGGATCGACGAGCGCGATCTGGTTCGACGGCGGGTCCCACACCCACATCGTCTTCCCGACCCAACCGAACCGCTCGGCGTAGCGAATCTCCGGATCGGTCGGGCCACCGATCGTCTGCTTGTACGGCAGCTGCTTGCCCGTCGAGTCGAACACCACCGTCTCGCCACCCCACAGCGGGATGGAGACCATGCGTCCGTCCGCGCCGACGAGAAGCGCCGATCCGCGCTGCGCGCGCGCCTCGGGGCGTGCGTCCTGCTCGACGCCCCCGCCGACCTGCGTCGCGAGGTCGATCCCTGGGGGCCGCTGAGCGCCGAGCCGCTCATGCGCCGGGTCAAGGCCCGCTTCGACCCCTATGACACGCTGAACCCGGGGCTGCTGCTGACATGACCGCGTTCGACACGCTCAACCCGCCCGAGCCGAACCTCATCGACGACTGCGTCCACTGCGGCTTCTGCCTGCCGACCTGCCCGACGTACGTGCTGTGGGGCGAGGAGATGGACTCGCCGCGCGGGCGCATCCTGCTCATGCGCGCAGGCCATGAAGAGGACGCGCCGATGAGCGCCGCGCAGGTCAGCGCATGGGACAACTGCCTCGGGTGCATGTCGTGCGTGACCGCGTGCCCGTCGGGCGTGCAGTACGACAAGCTCATCGAGGACACTCGCGGGCAGGTCGAGCGCCGCTGGTCGCGCCCGCGCCTCGAGCGCCTGCGCCGGCGCGCGATCTTCGCGCTGTTCCCGTATCCGGACCGCATGAAGTGGGTGGCGCCGTTCGCCCCGCTCGCGCAGCCGACCGCCCGCTTCCTCAAGCGCTTCCCACGCCTGGAGACGCTTGCGCAGCTCGCGCCGCCGACCCCGTCGCGCGTCAAGCTGCCCGAGCTCACGCCGGCGCTCGGCACCAAGCGCGGGCGCGTCGGCTTCCTGCAGGGCTGCGTCCAGCGCGTCTTCTTCGGCAACGTCAACGCGGCGACCGTCGGCGTCCTGGCCGCCGAGGGCTTCGAGGTGTGGGCGCCGCCGAGCCCGCGCTGCTGCGGCGCGCTGCAGCTGCACACCGGCATCGACGCCCGCGCCGAGGCCCGCGAGACCGTCGCCGGGTTCGAGCACTGCGACGCCGTCGTCGTCAACGCCGCGGGCTGCGGCTCGGCGATGAAGGACTACGGCCACCTCTTCCGCGACGACCCCGAGTGGAGCGAGCGCGCCGCCGCGTTCAGCGCCAAGGTGCGCGACGTGCACGAGCTGCTGGCCGAGCACGAGCCGCAGGCGCAGCGCCACCCGCTCGAGATGGTCGTCGCCTACCACGACGCCTGCCACCTCGCCCACGCGCAGGGCGTGCGCGCCCAGCCGCGCGCGCTGCTCGAAGCGATCCCGGGCCTCGAGCTGCGCGAGCCGCGCGAGTGGGAGCTGTGCTGCGGCTCGGCCGGCGTCTGGAACATCCTCAACCCCGAGCCCGCCGCCGAGCTCGGCAAGCGCAAGGCGCGCAACCTGCTCGACACCGGCGCCGACGCCGTCGCCGCCGCCAACCCCGGCTGCGCGCTGCAGATCGCCAACCACGCCGGCCTGCCGGTCTATCACCCGATGGAGCTGGTGGCCGCTTCGATCCAGGGAACCACGCTCACATGACGACCATCGACGTCCTGATTCCCGCCCCCGCCGACGGTGTCCTCACCGACGACGCGCTCGCGTTCGTCGGTGCTCTGCACGAGCGCTTCGACGGCCGCCGCCGCGAGCTGCTCGCCGCCCGCGTGCAGCGCCGCGCACGGATCGCCGCCGGCGGCACGCTCGACTTCCTGCCCGAGACGCACGACATCCGCGCGGGCGACTGGCAGGTCGCCGCCGCGCCGGCCGACTACCGCGACCGCCGCGTCGAGATCACCGGCCCGGTCGACCGCAAGATGATCATCAACGCGCTGAACTCGGGCGCGCGCGGCTTCATGGCCGACTTCGAGGACTCGCTCTCGCCGACGTGGGAGAACATCGTCCAGGGCCAGGTCAACCTCACCGACGCGATCGACGGAACGATCGAGTTCGCCGCCGACGACGGGCGCGAGTACAGCCTCGGCGACGACCTGGCGACCCTGCTCGTGCGCCCGCGCGGCTGGCACCTCGTCGAGAAGCACGTGCGGATCAGCGGCAAGCCGGTGGCCGGCGCGTTCGTCGACGCGGGGCTGTACCTGTTCCGCAACGCCGAGCGACTGCTCGAGAAGGGCAGCGGCCCGTACTTCTACCTGCCGAAGATGGAGTCGCACCTCGAGGCGCGGCTGTGGGCCGACGTCTTCGCGTTCATCGAGGCCGAGCTCGGCCTCGACCCCGGGACCGTCAAGGCGACCGTGCTCATCGAGACGCTTCCCGCCGCGTTCGAGATGGAGGAGATCCTCTACGAGCTGCGCACGCACTCCTGCGCGCTGAACGCGGGCCGCTGGGACTACATCTTCTCGACGATCAAGACGTTCCGAGAGCGGCCGGAGTTCGTCCTGCCCCAGCGCAACGACGTGAAGATGACCGTGCCGTTCATGCGCGCCTACACCGAGCTGCTCGTCAAGACCTGCCACAAGCGCGGCGCGCACGCGATGGGTGGCATGGCCGCGCTGATCCCGTCGCGCCGCGACCGCGAGGCCAACGAGCGCGCGATCGCCGCCGTCGCCGCCGACAAGAAGCGCGAGGCGGGCGACGGCTTCGACGGCACCTGGGTCGCCCACCCCGACGTCGTCGAGACCGCGATGGCCGAGTTCGACCGGGTCCTCGGCGATCGCCCCAATCAGGTCGCCCGCAAGCGCGACGACGCCAACGTCGGTCCCGCCGACCTGCTCGACGTCGCCGCCACGCCCGGCGAGATCACCGAGGCGGGCCTGCGCAACAACATCAACGTCGGCATCCAGTACATCTCGTCGTGGCTGCGCGGCAACGGCGCGGCCGGGATCTACGGGCTGATGGAGGACGCGGCGACGGCCGAGATCTCGCGCTCGCAGGTCTGGCAGTGGATCCGCCACGGCCGCACGCTCGACGACGACGGCCGCGCGATCACGCCCGACCTCGTCCGCGCGCTCGAGGGCGAGGAGCTCGAGCGCATCCGTAGCGAGATCGGGGACGACCAGTGGTTCGAGACCCAGGGCCGCCCGCGCGAGTCGCGCGAGCTGTTCGAGCAGGTCGCGCTCAGCGACGAGCTCGCCGAGTTCCTCACGATCCCGGCGTACGAGAAGCTGCGCTAGCCGGCGGGCACCGTCACGAGCGCGGCGCTCCCGGGCGGCATCAGCACGCGGAAGGCGCCGGACTTGCGCACCACGCGCTCGGCGACGTGCTTGCCGCGCAGCCTGCCGTCGGGCGTCTGCTGCACGTAGCCCTGGCCGGCGAAGGTCACGCCCCTCGTCGCGCCGACCCACGGCGCCAGGAGGCGCTCGACCCGGGCGCGGCCGCCGGCGCCCGGCACGCGGAGCACGATCTTGTGCGGGCGCTTGGAGTCCTTGTTGACGATCACGACGCGGCGCGTTCCCACGGGGTCGATCGTCGCCCACGTCTTCATCTGCGCGTTCGGGACGTTCGGTCCGACCGGCAGGAGCCTCGCGCCGGCGGGCGTCGCGCGGTCGAAGAGCAGCATCGCGTAGAAGAGCGGGCGGACCCGGCCCACGGTGCGGCCGCGGACGCGGACGAAGTCGACCGGCGCGTACCACGCGCCGGTGAACGTGTGGAAGTCGACGTTGCGCACGCCGGCCTCGGCCATGCCGAAGAGGACGTCGGTCGCCCACAACGCGGCGGCGAACGTGTCGCTGCCCTTGTGCACGCCTCCGCAGATCGCCGTGTTCGCCTCGGAGACGCGCACGGCGGCGCCGTGCGAGGTGGCGACGGCCGAAAGCTGCGCGGCACGCGACACGAGCGGCTGGAACGTGCGCCCGCTCAGCAGCCGCGCCGCGTAGTAGCTGGCGCTGCGGCGGCGCGCGGTGCCGCCGCACGTCGGGAGCGCGTAGGCGTGCGTGCTGAACACCGGCAGCCACGAGTTGCTGAGCAGGTCGTCCTCGTGGTCCTCCCACGACGTCGAGGCAAAGCCGCCCGCGGACAGGGCGATGCCCGGCGCCACGGGGCCGACGGCTCCCGCGTACCCGCTGAGCTCGTTGCGGTACTGCGGGTAGTCGTAGCTGTCCGAGCGCTTCTGCACGCGCGCGAGCTTGCGCCCCGCGACGTGGAACGTGATGGGCTGGCTGTAGCGGTCGGGCTCGTTGCCGATCTCGAACGTGTGGACGCTGCCGGGCGGCAGCGCCGCCACCGCGGCCTGCGCGAAGCCCGCGGCGTTGGCAGCGTCGCCGAGGCCGAGGTTCAGGCCGAGGACCAGCGGCGTACGCGCGGTCAGCTGCCAATTGCGCAGCTGGGCCAGCCAGTCTGGCGTCACGTCGGTGGTGATCGTCACCGGCCGTTGCGCACCGCTCGGGTTCCACCACGTCTCGTCGGTCGAGTTGCCGCCGAAGCGCAGCGTCGGCGGGCCGTGGCCGCCCGCACCGAGCGTGCGAACGAGGCGCGCGAAGATCTGGTTGACCTTGCCGCCGGTGCCGATGTAGTCGTCCACCGACCAGTACTCGATCGACATCCCGGCGAAGGACGGCGGGACCACGGTGCCCGGCTTCGTCGAGGCGATCCGGCGATCGATGACCGGGCCGTTGCCCGGCTCGGGCGTCGGCCCGACGATCGACGGCGGTGGCGGTTGCGCGGCGACCATCGAGTCGCTGACCGCGCCGTCGTCGGTGACATAGCGGTAGGACGCGTAAGGGATCAAGGGCGTGCGCAGCGACCAGTGGCCGTCGTCGCCGGTGGTGATGTCGGCGACCGGCTGCCACGGGGTCCCGGCCCCCGGGACGCGCATCTGGACCTCGACGTTGTGCACACCGCCTGGCCGCACCTGCCCCCACAGCGTGCTGCTCGCGAAGTCCAGCCACATCGGGTTCGCGAAGTGGGCGAGCGCCGGCTTGGGCCGCCCGTCGGCGTAGTGCAGCCCTGACTGCCAGCCGGTGTACTTCTTGCCGCCGCCGACCTTCTCGTCGACCCACAGGTACTGCGAGATGAGCTGCACGCGCGGGTCGAGCCAGGCGAGGTACGCCGCCTGCTGGAGGTAGAGGTCCTGGCGGCCGGGCGACACACCGCGCAGCTTGTCCGGCGGGTTGGTCTGGAAGCCGTACTCGTCGAGCCAGATGCCCAGCGGCGCCGTGGTCCCGCGGATCCGGCCCCAGCGCTGCATGAGGTCGAGCAGGTGCTCGACGCGCGAGAGGCTCGCGAGGTCCGCGTTGTCGGCAGTGGCGAACGGCTGGTTGGGCGGGTTGCGCGTGCTGTGCGGGTGGTAGGCGAGCCCGTCGGCGAAGGCAGGCTGGAAGCCGCGGCAGCCGCCGGTGGTGACCGGGCGCAGCTTGGCGTCGAGGCAGCCCAGCGCGCGCAGGAAGGTGAGCGGGCGCGTGTTCGCGTTGCGGCTCTTGAGGTCGCCGCCGGCGGGGGCGAGCGCGCCGATGAGCACGGTCGCCGCCGGGTCGATGGCGTGGATCGCCGGGTATGCGGCGTTGACCATCGCGCGATACGTGTCGGCCGAGGCAGGCGAGCAGCGCTTCTTGCCGCACGTCGCCTGGGGCTGGATCCACAGCGGCAGGTTCGGCTCGTTCCAGAGGATGTAGTGGTCGACCTTGGCGCCGTAGCGCGTTGCCGCCGCGGCGGCAAATGCGGCGAACGCGGGCGCGCTGGGCTTGTAGCGCGGGTTCAGGCGGCTCGGATTGCCCGAGGCCCACAGCGGCGGCGGGCCGTCGAGCATAAGGATCGGCTCGATGCCCGCGTCGACGAGGCGGTCGACCGCAGCGTCGATGAGACCCCAGTGATAACCGGGGCTGTTGGGGTCGCCGGGCGAGAAGTCGGGCGGCGGCACGGTGCTGCCCGGGATCGGCGCGATTCGCGACCACGAGACCTGGAGGCGGACGGTGTCGACGCCGAGCTTCTGCCACTCGGCGACCGCCGCGTCGGCGGCGTCGCCACCACCGAGGAGGACCCCATCGTCGTCGACGCCGACCTGCAGCGAGCGGGCGTTCGCCGACGCGGCCACCCCGGTGAAGGCAGCCAGAACGAGCAGGACGAGCACCCATGCGCGTACCACGCGGGGATTCCAACGCAATGACCGGACTGAAGTCGCGGTGCGCATCAACCTCGTCCGACGAACGGCATGTTCGTGGCCATGACCGTCATGAAAAGCACGTTGGCGTCGAGCGGCAGGCCCGCCATGTAGAGGACGGCGTCGGCGGCGTGCGTGACGTCGGTGGTCGGCTCGGGTGCGATCGATCCGTCGGCCTGGGGCACGCCGCGCTCCATCGCGGCCGTCATGGCGGTCGCCGCGTTGCCGATGTCGATCTGCCCGCACGCCACGTCGTGGGCGCGCCCTTCGAGCGCGATCTGCTTCGTGAGCCCGGTGACCGCGTGCTTGGTCGCCGTGTAGCCGGCCGCATAGGGCCGCGGGACCTGCGCCGAGATCGACCCGTTGTTGATGATCCGCCCGCCGCGCGGCTGCTGGTCCTTCATCACCCTGATCGCCTCGCGGGCACAGAGGAAGACGCCGGTGAGGTTCGTCGCGACGATCGCCTGCCAGTCCTCGAACGCGATGTCCTCGATCGGGATCGGCTTGCCGAAGATGCCGGCGTTGTTGAACAGGACGTCGACGCGGCCCAGTTCCTCGTGCACGCGCGCGAAGAGCACGCGCACCGCCGCCTCGTCGCGGACGTCGGTCGGGACGACCAGCGCGTCGGCGCCGGCGACCGTCTCGCGCAGCGCGTCCTCGCGCCGCCCGGCAACTGCGACGCGATACCCGGCGCCCAGCAGTGCTTTCGTCACCTCCCGCCCGACTCCGGACCCGGCTCCGGTGACGACAGCGACCCGATCGTGCTCGCTCATGTGCCGATCCTCTCGCACACCGGTCCACCAGGAGCGGATCGTGGTTGGGCGGCGGCCTCCGGATGCCGACGCCGCGGCCATGAACTCCTCCCATGTCCGGCGCGCCGCGTGCAGCGCCGCCGCCGTCCTCGCACTCGCCGCTGTGCCGTCCGCACAGGCGAGCCCCAGCCTCCCGGTCTGCAACCAGGCCAGCCCCCACTTCCAGGGCGGCGGCCTCGTCGCGCTCGACCCGCCGGTCGACAGCCCCGCGGCTCGCTACACGGACGACCTCGACCGGCTGCCAGGCAACGGCGCGGGCCTCGTCAACGCTGCATCGCACTCACCGTCGCTCACGATCTGCGGCGAGGGTGACGGCGGCATCGGCACCACCTAGCGGTTCAGGGACCGAGGACGGCGCGGACGCCGTCGTCGATGCGCCACGCGGCCGACGGTGCTTCGTACACCGCGGCCTCGGCGGGCGTGGTCCGCCGCAAGACGAAGGTGGCGGGCCGCGCCCCATGGGGGCTGGCCGTGACGTACGCGGTGTCCCCGCGCACGACAGCGCGGAGCGGCAGCGCGTCGAGCCCACCCTCCGCCTGGATGCCGCCGAAGGACGGCTGGGTGGCGGTCAGCACCTCGCGGCACGTCTGCTGGCCGCCCGCGGCGGCCCCGAGGCGCTGCTGCTCGGCCGGCGTGAGGTACTGGCAGGCCGCGTAGGCGTTGTTGTCGAGCACCGACACGGCCAGGAAATCGCGAACGGTCTGGGCCGCCCCTGCCGCGGTGGGCTCCCCGCCGGTCCGCGCGACCGACTCCTGGGTGGGCAACGTGATCGCCAGGGCGACGGCGATGAGCGGGATCGCGACGAGCGCGACAGTGCCAACGCGCCCCCGCCCGGGCTCCGGGGCCTCCTCGGCGCCGAGCATCGAGCGCAGCGAGGCGCCGACCGCGCAGGCGGCGAGCACCGTCGCTCCGACAGCGAGGACGTCCGCCCACCCGGCATCGGCCTTCCCGATCACCACGACCGCGCCGACGATCACGCCGGTGAGGACGACGATGCGAAGGACGAGACGCGCGGGTTCATCGCGCATGGGACCAGCATTCCCTGCCGCGGTTGGTATCGGATAACCGCGGCGTTCGCGTCGCGTTGTGGGCGTCTGGTGCTGCCTGCGTCCGCACGGGCGGGCAACCGCACCCACAGACGCATGCTGGCCGTTGTGGCAACGCACCGGATCGCTGGCAGGCTGACGCCATGCCCGCAACGACCCCCCAGCCGCGCACCACAGCGCGGACGCTCGCCGTCATCGGCGGCGCCGTTGCGGGCTTCCTTGCCGTCGGCCTCCTCATCGCCGGCGGCGTGGTGCTGTGGGTCAACAGCAAGAAGGACCACGCCGGCTACATCTCCACCGCCAGCGAGCCGTTCGCGACGAACGCCTATGCGATGACGAGCGGCGACATCGACGCCAAGCTCGACGCGCCCGGGTGGATCGTCAACCGCGACCACTACGGCAAGGTCCGCCTGAAGGTCAGCCCGCACGGCGGCAAGCCCGTGTTCGTCGGCGTCGCGCCGACCCGCGACGTCGAGGCCTATCTCGGCCGCAGCGCGCACGAGACGGTCTCGGACATCTCCTACTCGCCGTTCAGCGCGTCCTACAGCTACCACGAGGGCAAGCGCCGCCCCGCGCTGCCGACCACCCAGCGCTTCTGGGTCGCCTCCGCGCACGGTGCGGGCACTCAGACGGTCACCTGGAACGTCAAGCGCGGCTCGTGGTCGATCGTCGTGATGAACGCCGACGGCTCGGCCGTGGTGGACACGGCGATCAGCGCGGGCGCGCGGCTGCCGTTCCTGGCCGCCCTCGGCTGGGGATCGGTCGGCGGCGGGCTGCTCCTGCTCGCCGTGGCCGGCGGCCTGATCTTCGTCGGCGCGCCGCGCCGCGTTCGGGCCCGGAGCACCGCGCTCGAGGCACAGCCGACCGGCGCGTAGACCGACCTCCCTACAGTGGAGGTGGTCCATGCCCGACGACCGCGAGCGCAATCGCGCCACGCCCGCCGAGCGGCTTCTGCAGCAGTCGGCCGAGGGTGCGCCCCAGCACGGCCGGCCGCTCTCCCGCCGCGCGCGCCAGACCCAGCGCTCGGTCGAGGCCTACCTGAAGGCCGGGGTCAAGCCGCGCTGGATGGAGCGCATCAACGAGATCGACCGTGGCGTCGCCACGGAGAAGCAGCGCCTTGGCCGCGCCCACCGCGCGCTGCAGGAGGAGTACCGCGACGACCCGCGGGGCTTCGGGCGCCGGTGGCGGGCGGTCGCAAAGGCATGGTCGTTCGACGACCTCAACGAGCTCATCGAGCAGCACAACGACTGGTACCCGATCGAGCGTCAGCTGCCGATGGACCCGCGCACGCGCGACTACGTCCGCTTCGCCGGCCGCTCGTACCGGCGGCCCGTACTCGACAGCGCGTGGGTGCTCGAGCACTTCCCGCCGCGGCTGACCTGACGTTTGCCGCCCGCCGCGGGCGGGGACGGTCACGGGGTGTCCGTGTGGGGACGTCACCGGGTCGCGCGTGCGTACGCAGCGGTCGTCGTAGGGCTGCGCCACGTCATTCCGCTGGCGTGGATCGCAGCTGCCGCCGCCGCCACGATCGCACTGCCCGGCCTGGCCGATACGCGCGCGGCGCCCATCGACGATCTCGCGGCGAAGGGCGGCGAGGCCGCCGCCGCCCAGCAGGTCGCGACGCGGGCGTTCGGCTTCCCCCTCGCGACCGACACCGTCGTCGTCCAGCGCGATCCCCGGGGACTCTCGCAGGACGCCCAGCGGCGCCAGATCGAAGCCGCGCGAGCCGTTCAGCAGCACCGCGACCCCGCGATCCGCGCGGCGCTGCCGGTCCCCAACGACGCGTCGCGCCCGACGACGGCCGTCACCTACCTGATGTTCCCGGAGAGCGCGAGCGTCGACGACCGCACGCAGGCGGCGCATCGGTACGCCAACCAGGCGCTCGGCGGTGCGCGCGCGGGTGTCGTCGGCGTCACCGGCGCGGCCCCGGCGCGCGCGGCGCAGTTCACCGAGATCGAAAACGGGCTGCCGATCATCGAGGCGGCGAGCGTGGCGCTCATCGCGCTCATCACCGCGCTCGCGTTCCGGTCGATCGGCGCGCCGCTGGTCACGCTGGCGGCCGCCGGCGCCGCCTACGCGGTGGCGATGCGCGTCCTCCCCTGGCTTGCCGATCGCGCCAGCGTGACGGTGCCGAAGGAGATCGAGCCCGTCGTCGTCGTGCTGCTGCTCGGCCTCATCACCGACTACTCGATCTTCTTCTTATCGGCGGCTCGCCGGCGCCTGCGCGCCGGTGAGGAACGCCTGCCCGCCGCGCGCGGCGCGGTGGCCGAGGTCGCCCCGATCGTCCTCACCGCGGGCCTCATCGTGGCTGCCGGCACCGCAGCGCTCATCGTCGGCCACCTGCAGTTCTTCCGGGCGTTCGGCCCCGGCCTGGCCGCCACCACGCTCATCACCCTGGTCGTGGCGATGACGCTCGTCCCCGCGCTCGTCGCCCTTTTCGGGCCGAAGCTGTTCGGCGGCCTGGACCGCAAGGAACCCGCGGACCAGGTCGAGGGCAACGGCACGCAGTGGGCCGACCCGAAGATGCCGCTGCGCCTCACGGGGCCGGTCACCGCGATGCGCCGCACCGAGCAGCTCGCGCGCGAGCACGGCACCTCGCGATGGCGCCTGCTGGTCGCGCGGATCGCGGCCTCGCGTCCCGTCGCGCTGCCGATTGCGCTGGTCGCCGTCGCGGCACTCGTCCTCGCCGCGATGAACCTGCGCTCCACCGAGCTCGGCCTCAGCCTCGTGCGCTCGCTGCCGGCGAGCAGCGAGCCCCGGCGCGCCGCCGACGCGGCGGCCAAGGGCTTCGCGCCGGGGATCGTGGCGCCGACCGAGGTCGACCTCCTGGCGCCGGGCATCGGCAACCGCACCGCGCAGCTTGCGCAGCTCCAGAAGCTCGTCGCCCGGGAGCACGGCGTCGCCCGCGTCATCGGCCCAGCCAACCTCCCACCGAACGCACCGCGGGTCGCCGTGTCGCGCGACGGCAACGCAGCGCGCCTCGCCGTGGTCTTCGACAGCGACCCGCTCGAGGCGCCCGCCATCGATGACTTCCGCGCGCTGCGCGACGACATGCCCGGGCTGCTGCGATCCGCCGGGATGGGCGGGACCCGGGCCGTCTTCGGCGGCCAGACCGCATTGGCCGACGACACCGTCAGCAGCGTGCTCGACGACCTCGGCCGCGTCGCCGTCGTCGTGATCCTCGTCAACTTCGTGCTGCTCGCGTTGTTCATGCGCGCGCTCGTAGCGCCGGCGTACCTTGTCGCGGCGAGCGTGCTCGGGCTGCTCGCGACCCTCGGCCTGACGACCGTCGTCTTCCAGGACGTCCTGGGCGAGCCGGACCTGACCTACTACGTGCCGTTCGCGGCCGCCGTGCTGCTCGTCGCGCTGGGCTCGGACTACAACGTCTTCGTCGCCGGGCGGATCTGGGACCGGGCGCGGCGCATGCGCCTGCGCGAGGCGATCGCGGTCGCGACGCCCGAAGCCGCACGCGCGGTGACGGTGGCCGGGCTCGCTCTGGCGGCGTCGTTCGCGCTGCTGGCGATCGTGCCCCTGCGCGCCTTCCGGGAGTTCGCGTTCGTCATGGCCGTCGGCGTGCTCATCGACACCTTCGTCGTGCGCACGCTGCTGGTGCCCGCGCTGACCTCGCTGTTCGGCGAACGGGCGTGGTGGCCGGGCCGCCGCGTGCGACGCCTCGAGACCGGGGAGTTCGTGAGCCTCGTCGGCGGTCGCGCCGGCCTGACCTACGACGAGGCCAGGCGCGCCACCGACGCGGCGCTCGGGACGCTCGCCGAGCGGATCACGCCGCGCGAGACGCAGACGCTTTCCGCGCAGTTGCCGCGCGAGCTGCGTGGCCCACTGCGCGCGAACCGCGGCGAGACCGGGCGCTTCGACGCCGACGAGTTCGTGCGACGCGTCGCCGAGCGCGAGGGTGTCGACGACGACGCCGCGGCGTTCCACGTACGCGCGGTCCTGGCGACGCTCGACGAGGCGGTCGCCGGCGACCTCGACTACGTCCGCGCCCAGCTCTCGCCCGACTACGCGCGCCTGCTCGACGACGACCGACAGGTCGTGGGAAGCAATACCTAGGGTCATGTGACGGCGGGCCGCCGCGCGCCTAGGTGTGTGCATGCTCACACACCTCAAACGCAATGCCGTCGCCTACTCCGCGCTGTTCCTCGCGCTCGGCGGCACCTCATACGCCGCCGCGCGACTCCCGGCTGAGTCCGTCGGCACCAAGGAGCTTCGCCGCGCGGCCGTCACGCGCGCCAAGCTGCACCGCGACGCGGTCACGTCGCTCAGCGTCAAGGACCGCTCACTGAAGAGGATCGACTTCGCGCCGGGCCAGCTCACGGCCGGGCCGAAGGGCGACAAGGGCGATCCTGGAGCGAAGGGCGACCAGGGGCCGAAGGGCGATCCGGGAGCCAAGGGCGACCCCGGGCCGACGCTGGGCGTCGCCGGCATCGACACCGGGGGTGGTAGCAGCACACCAACCGCCGGCGCCGTCGCGAGCGCGACGAAGGCCGTCACCCTCACCTCGCGCTCGCGGCTCTTCGTGATCGGCTCGGCCCGCGTGACGATCAACGGCTGCAGCAGCCTCTCGTGCTCGGCGCGCGTCGGGTTGCGCGTGGACGGCGAAGCGGTGGCCGGGAGCACGCGGTCGCTGCTCATCGGGACCGGCGACGGAGCCGAGGTGCTCACGACGTTCGGCGTGACGCCCCCGCTCGACCCGGGCAGCCACACGATCCAGATCGTTAGGGACCCCACCACCGGCACGCTGACTTCGGCCTTCTACATCAACCAGCACATCGCCGCGATCGCCCTCGGCGAGGGTTGATCAACCGGTGATGAGGACCTCGAGGCGGCGCGGACCATGAACGCCTTCGACCCGGTCGAGCTCGATGTCGCTCGTCGCGCTCGGCCCGGACACGAACGTGAACGGGCCGCGCCGCCCGTCGAGTTCGCGGATCGCGTCGGGGACGCCGGCGACGACCTGCGAGCGCTCGACGACGCAGATGTGCAGGTCGGGCACGAGCGTCAGCGCTCGGCGCCCCGCGCGCTCGCCGCCGTCGAGGACGAACGTCCCCGTCTCGGCAATCGCCAGTGCGCAGCCCGTGAGCGCCCCGTCGAGCGCATCGAGCTCCTGCGGGCTGAGCCGGTGGTCCTCGACGAGCTCGATGCCCGGCGGTCGCCATTGCACCGGGAGAGCTGGGGGCACGCCGACGCGGTTCGCGCCCTGCTCGCCGCACACGCGCGCGATGGTCTGCGCTAGGTCGTCAACCTCGTGCACGGTGGCGCGGTAGTCGGCGACACGCTCGGCGAAGCGCTGCACCGGGTCGAAGCCGGTGGCCGGCGGCTCGTAGGG
>Ga0081455_10005816_pt1 | contig 13426 bp, 9 predicted proteins | sample TabmetS3T2R1_FD_70207 | JGI IMG/M metagenome (GOLD analysis project Ga0081455, IMG submission 70207) | Tabebuia heterophylla rhizosphere microbial communities from the University of Puerto Rico - S3T2R1 | ecosystem: Host-associated > Plants > Roots > Rhizosphere ... | reverse complement strand
GGGCGCGCGATGGTCTCCGAGTGCTGCAACAAGCGTGTTGGGGACTCTGCACGTCGCCAAACGCCACCTCTGGTGGTCGCGCTTTCGCTGCCCTGACTGTGGTTTGTTTCCGCCATGGGAGCCGCGAACCGGGTCGTGGTGCGCATGGCCTTCGTTTTCGCTTGCACTTAAAACCTCGTGCGTGTTGCCGCCACACAGCTATGACGACTGTCAACTGCGCGCGTCACCACGCGCAGTCCTACCTTCGCGAGCGTCGGGAACGTTGAGATGCCCTTGAGCTAACGGTTTCTGCCCAAGGCTGCGCAAACTCAATGCAGGCTCCGCACAGCAATTGTTTCAGGTTGTGCCCCTAACAAGTTGATGAGCCGGTTGTTCCAACGGAAATTGCGCACAATCGCTTTTTTCCACCGCAGGTCTTTGAGCGTGCCTGCTGGGCCGGCGAATTTTGACCTGTAAGTCGCCTCGTGCGTGGGCGCTTCGAAGCAGGCGCGGGCCACCTCCCTTCACGTGGCGTACGCAACGGTACCAATCTCTGCACCAGAAATGTCTCAAACACCTGACGCGGGGCGCCGACAGCAATCACAACCGATGGTCATCATCCCCGCGGGTAACCGAGCGGGCGGCCGTGTGCCTTTCTCATAAGCGCACAGACGTCGCCGCGTGAGCGCTCGTGTGTACGATTGTGCACACTCTCGCGCCCCGCGCGAACGCGGCTGAATGGGGTCGCGGCTTCCTGGACGACGACAAACCGGACAGACGAGGTCATCCCGGAATGGCACGTTGGTTTAGGCTCCGAGAATTGGCGGCCCGACAACGATTAGGGCGCAGCCGGTGTGTGCCGGTGGCCGCTGCACACGCTGGAGGATGGCCGCGCGGAGCAATGGATCGCTTCGACCACTTACCAGCAGCCGCCCCAGTTTCTCGCGCTACCCAGCAGGTGGTGGGTCGCCGGCGCGTCCCGGCAGCAGGCTGGATGGCCATGCAAAGCCTTGCTACCGCCGTGCGGCAAGCGTGAGGCCGTCGCCGATGGGCAAGAGCACCATATCTACGCGTGCGTCGGCATTTACGGCCGCATTGAACGCGCGAACGGCCTCCGTCGATGGATCACGATCGGAAGGGTCAGCGACCGAGCCGCCCCACAGGGTGTTATCGACGAGGATCACGCCGCCCGGACGCACGAGGGTCAGACAGCGTTCGTAGTACGCAATCAGATTCTCTTTGTCTGCATCGATGAATGCCATGTCGAATTCGCCACCCCTGCCTTCGGCGAGAATGGCGTCAAGCGTCAACAGCGCCGGGCCCAAAACTGACCGGATGCGATCGGCAACACCGGCCTCCTGCCAATAGCGCTGTGCGATGCGAGTGGTGTCTGGGTCGAGATCGCAGGTCACAATCCTGCCGCCGGCGCCAAGACTGAGCGCCACGGCAAGCGCGCTGTAGCCGGTGAAGGTTCCAACCTCAAGATAGCGTCCGACCCGCAGAAGGCGGGCCAATAGCGCCAGAAACTGCCCCTGCTCGGGCGCGAGCAGCATATTCGCGCCGGGGAGGCGCAACGTTTCTTCCCGCACACGCCGCAGGATCTCCGGCTCGCGAAAACCGACCTGCTGCAGGTAGCCTTGCAGCAGATCAGTCATCGCTAGGGTGCGCGGCGTCATGGGTCCACTGGCTCCGATGCTGGCTGGGCAGCAACACTATCACAGGGTGCCGATCAGCCGGCGCGCAGAGTTCCGGGTCGCTGATCGTCGGTGCGTGGTGTCGCGGGCACTGACTCACCGCGGCTGGGTCACGCGCCACCAATGGCCTTGACGACCCTTCCGGTGCCCTCGCAATCAGCGCACGGGCGCGATCCCACCTTGCCGGTGCCGTTGCACGTCGGACATACGTCTTCGCCCGTTCCCGGCGTCCCCGGAGGCGCTTCGTCCCCGGCCCGGGGTCGCCCGCGGCGGGTGGCGGGTTGCTTGGGCTGGCTGCGCTGTGGGTCGCGTTTGGCCGTGTCGCGCGGCCCTCGGCCGGTTCTCGTCCCGATGATCTCGGGTTGGTGGGCATGATCTTCCTCGCGGCAGTTGACTTTGACAGTCGGCCGTCCCGCAGCTTGAGGATTTCTGTCGCCAGGGCGGCCCTGGGTGCGGAAGCGTACGAAATCCTCGGCCCAACACCGGCACGAGTAACGCGCAAAGCCAAAACCGGGCCGGCAGCCCGACAAGCAGCCCAAGCGCCCGAGGCTCCTGGAAAAGTCTCGAGGACGGCTGGACCAGCGTTTGCGCTGGGGAAGAGGCGGAGCGGATCCCAGCTCGTGCCTCCATGCACAGCCAAAAACGCTAATTTTTTCGGGCCTTTAGGCCCTCGCCACCCATAAAGCCCCGCGCTGTGGGCGCCTCGGGGGAGGAGAAATTCGTCCACCCCTGTTTCCTAGGTAACAGCGAGCGCCACCGAGTTCGCGCATGGTTCCCCTACGAAGCCAATCCGATTGTCTGGGTGGCCTGAAGCGGGAGCGCAAGATGACCAAGAAGCTGGGCTCTGTTTTAGGGTGGATCTCTAAGGTCCTGCATGCGTACAACCACGGGCGCAACCTGAAGCGCCATGGGGATTTGGCGCACCAGTTTGCCCTCGTCGCTCCACTCGGCGGCGGTGCGATGGTTACCTACCAGGCACTTCATCTGGCAGAGAGCGATGACCGACCGATTGGGGCACAGCCCCGGCGCGGTCGCTCTCCGTGGGAATGGGCCGTGGCGCCACAGCTCTGAGAGCTTGGCCATCCCTTCAATTGGCAAGCTGCGGGCTCGCCGTCCGAGCCCTCAGCACCTATCAGAAACGACGTCGCTTACATCTAATGCCGAGTACCGCTGACGCACACGCCGGACACGCGCGGGGCGCCGGCGGAGATCACTCCTGAGATCCTGAACCTCGGTGGTTTTGCCGGATTCGCTCGGTCGATGGCGGGCGAAACGTCGGTGGCGTTGGCAACCACTTCGGGTCGCGCGTTGGCGCCCGAGATGCGTCGAGGTACTGGGTAGGCTTGCTCAAAGGGTAGCCCGGGTCTTCGCAAACCCAGTGCTCATGACCGCTGGAACGGCCTGCTCAGCGCGCTTCGTTGCCCCGTACAGTCCGCTGTAGCTTGGAAACAATAGGACGGCCACGGCGACAAGAGCTGCCATCGTGCTGAGCAAGATTTCGGCGAAAGCGGAGAGACCGCTCGGCGATTGGTGAGGTTTCATCGCAATGTTCCCGCTGGACTCACTAGAGAGTGCTGTTCAATGCCCGCTGAGCAGTGCGGGCGGGAAGAGTTGTTTCATAGTCTGAGCCAAGCCGCTGTTACGGAGGGAACACCGCTTCCATCCGGCTCAGGCTCGCGCTGTAAGGCGGCGAGCGGAGCAAGGCGCCGTAGAGGACGACCTCGGGCACGCGACCCCATTCGCGACAGCCCCCAGTCCGTGGCAGTCGGTATCACCGGTTGAAAATTTCTCTCAACCTTGTTCCTCAGTTAACAGCGAGAACGGCCTTCCTCCCGCACTTTGCCCCGCATCGAGACCGGCCCCTCGGGCGGTTCGAAGCGGGAGCGGAAGATGACGAAGCAACGGGCCACGGTTTTTGAGCGGAGCTTAAAGCTCCTGCGCGTAGGCATGGGATGCCTCGCCGGCGCCCTCATCGTGTGCCAACCCGGGGGATCGTCTCGGCTCGAGACCACGCTGGACCTCCGCAGCGCTGTTGCCAAGGCCGCCAGCACCGATCAGAAGCGCACGCTAAGGCCCATTACCGCTGGAATGCGGCGTCCGGCGCAGACTGCGGACAGGGACATGCAGCTGGCAGCGTTCAGCCCGGCAGCGATCGCCGTCGCCACGCCGCGCCACGCCCCGCTGGAGAACGTCGTGATTGATGTCATGGTCGCCTATACCAAGGCCGCCGCACGTAGCTATGCCGACATCGTACGCGAAGTCATCGAGCCCGCCATTGAAGGCGGCAACGAATCCTTCCGTCTCAGCGGCATTGGTCATATCAAGTTGCGCCTCGCGCACGCCTATCAGACCGACTATGTCGAGTCAGGGGATCAGTTCGTTCATCTCTGGCGCTTTGCCGATAAGGGCGATGGCTACATGGATGAAGTTCACCAGCTGCGCGACCGGTACCAGGCCGACGTCGCCGTCCTCATCGTCGATGACGCTGATGGCTGCGGGCTGGCCACCCGAGTTGGAGCGGACGAGGACGATGCCTTTGCCGTCGTGCACCATACCTGCGCCAAGACCAACTTTTCGCTCGTGCATGAAATAGGACATCTGATCGGCGCAAGTCACGAGCGTGGCTATGTGCACGGCACCGAGTGGCGCGACATCATGAGCTACAAGGCAAACTGCGGCGGATGCCCGCGCTTGCCGGTATGGTCCAACCCAGAAGTCTTGATCGGCGGCGCCCCTGCAGGCTCTGCCGGGCATGACAACGCTCGCGTAATTGCCCAAAACGTGCTCCGCGTCGCCTCATTTCGGTAAGCAGGGGATCCCCGCAAGCTGACCCGCTCCCGCCACATCCCCCGGGGATGCCGCGGGGGCGGCCCGCCATCCCACAGCGGGCGAAGAGGGCGATCTGGCTCCGACGGCTTCTGATTTTCTGAGAAGTGACGCATAGTCTGGCAGACAGAGCCGCTTGGCGACGGCACAAAGCCGTCCTCTCTTTAGCGCATTGGGGGACTAATGCGGAGAACGAAGACCAGCGCAATACGAGCGTGGCGTGGTGGGGGACGTGAGGGCACATACCAAAGCTAGGGCGCGTCAGCTCACAACAGCTCTGACGATGCACCCAGGAGAGATCGGGCGCGCGCTTGCGTCCGATCATAGCAAACTTACAACCCGCATCCGTTTTTCAACCCTGCCGGACCACGTGGCCGCACGCGATTCCGGGCACTCCTTGGGCACGAGCATGGAAGAAGCCTCTCCCTTTGAAGGGCGTGCATGCTCGGCCGCCAAGCCAGGAGACTAGCCCTCGCATGCGATCAGTTCGCACATACACTTTGCTGGTCGCCGCGCTGCTCGTCGGTGCCTACGTGCTGCGTATGGTCGACCCTGCCCCGGTCGCGCGGCTGCGGCTGCTCGCCTTCGACACCTATCAGCAGCTGCAGCCGCGCAAGTACGATCCGGGCGTTCCCGTGCGCATCATCGATATCGACGAGGCATCGCTGGCGCGGCTGGGGCAATGGCCCTGGCCACGCTCCCTGATTGCTGATCTCACGCAGCGGCTTTTGGAGGCCGGTGCCGCGGTCGTAGCCTTCGACCTCGTGTTCGCCGAGCGCGACCGGGTGTCCCTCGCCGATCTGATCAAGCGGTTGCCGAAGGACACCACCCTCGAGGCGCTCACGGGCGACCTCGTCGAGCCCGCGCCGGGTGACCGCATGCTGGCTGAGGCGATCGCCGGCGCTCCGACCGTACTCGGCTTCATTGCCACTCCCCAGGCTTCGGGTGCGCTCCCGCTGCTGCACCCGGGTTTTGCGAGCGCGGGCGACGACGCGCGTCAGTTTTTGCCGGTGTTCGCAGGGGCTAGCGTCAGCACTCCCGAACTTCAGCGTGGGGCGAAGGGCTCCGGTGCGCTGAACTGGATCCCCGAATACGACCAGATCGTCCGCCACCTTCCACTTCTCGTTCGTCTCGGTGATCAAATGTATCCCTCCCTGGCCGCCGAGGCGATCCGCGTCGGCCAGGGAGCCTCCAGTTACCTGATCAAGGCCTCGGGCGCGAGCGGCGAGGAGGGTTTTGGCGCCAAGACAGGCATCACGCACGTGCGCATCGGCAGTGCGATCGTACCGACCGGCGCGCACGGCCAGATGTGGCTCCGTTTCTCACACTCGGACCGGCGTCGCTTTATTCCGGCCTGGTCGCTGCTGGAGGACAAAGTTGCGCGTGAGGAGATCGACGGCCGGATTATCCTCGTCGGCACGAGCGCGCCCGGTCTGTTCGATCTTAGAACGACACCCCTTGACGCTGCAGTTCCCGGAGTTGAGATCCACGCCCAGGCAATCGAACAGATCTTACTCGGAGAGCACCTGCGCCGTCCCGATTTTGCCACCGGCGCCGAGCTCAGCTTTCTGATGCTATTCGGCGTGCTGTTGTCGGCTATGGTCTACCGTGCAGGCGCCCTCTGGAGTGCGCTCCTTGGGGCGGTGGTGGTTGCCAGCGCACTCGCCCTGTCATGGCTAGCCTACGCGCGCTATGCATGGCTTTTCGACCCAGTCTACGCGACCTTCGCCCTTTCGCTGCTGTTTATCGCCACGACCGTCTACGTTTATTTGGGCACCGAAATTGAGCGAAACCGCATACGCACCCAATTTACCTATTATCTCGCGCCGGTGCTTGTTGAAGAGCTAGCGCGACATCCGGAAAAGCTGAGGCTTGGTGGAGAGACACGGACGGTAACCCTTTATCGCTCCGACCTGGCAAAATTTTCGAGACTCTCAGAAAGATTGCGGCCCGATGAGCTCGTGCCATTGATGAACGAATATCTGTCGGCAATGACAGACATCATCATGCGGCACGGCGGGTTCGTCGACAAGTATATCGGCGACGCCGTCGATGGCGTTTTCGGGGCTCCTCTCGATGATGCCGACCAGGCCCTGAATGCCGTGAAGGCGGCGTTGGCGTGTCAGAAAAAATTGCAGGACATGAATACTGCGGGACTACTCACCTTGCGTGGCCACGCGCTGCATCAGCGAATCGGCCTGCACACGGGCGAGGCCCTTGTCGGCAATATCGGCTCACGGCAGCGCTTTAACTATACGGTCATGGGAGACGCGGCCAATCTCGCATCTCGACTCGAGGGCGCCAATAAAGTGTACGGGACTTCGATCCTTGTTTCGGAAGCAACCGCCGACCTCGCCGGCCCCAAAATTAGCTGGCGGGAACTTGACGTCATTCAGGTCGTCGGAAAAGTCGAACATATCCGCATCTACGAGCCACTGGCTTTGGCCACCGAGCAAACCCAGCTGCAGGCGGCGTGTGCGGCCGCTTATGCCGAGGGACTTGCCCGCTGGCGCACGAAGGACTTTGCGGGTGCTGTCGAAAGTTTCGACCGCTACGCGGAGTGCGATCCCCCGGCGCGCCTCTTCCGAGAACGAGCCAGGAAATTCACGACAGACCCGCTGCCGCACGAGTGGATACCCGTCAATGTTCTCGAGACAAAGTGAAAGATTTTCTGCGCTCGCATGGCTCAATGGGTGAGCCATCTCAGGAAACCACCGCAAGCTTTTTGCAGGTGATGTGGCTTTTTTGTTCCCTAAGTCGCCTGTGCCGCCGCGAACGTGGGCAGGCCGAGGCGTGACCAGCTCAAGACGCGCCTGTGGCATCGCTGCGATGGTGACGCGTCTCGCCGAAATCGCAAAGGTTTTCACCTCGGGCTGTCGCGTTATCGGTTCGACGACGGATCTCAATTCAATTGGCAACAATTGACCGTCGCTGTTTTGCCCCGCGAAATCCGGGCGCGGTGACCGCGGACCAATTTGTTGCTCAGTGGCAAGACGGTTTGTCGTCCATCGTGGCTAATATGCTACATCTGGATATTGACTCAACTGGAGCTCGGAGCTGAGTATCAGTTTGTTGTGGTGCGGGAGTTTGCGTAAGTGCGTACGGTTTTTGCAAGCGCGCCTTGCCGGCGTGGCGCAGGCGGCATTCCTCATCTCCTCATTGTTGTACTGGCGGGGGCCTTAATTGGCGCCCAGCCCGGTCTTGCCCAGACACCAGCGCCCACGTCGCTCAAGAACGAGCAACAGGCTCTTTTCGATCGCACGCTGAAAGAGCCGACCAATCTCGATGTCGCGTTCCGCTACGCCGAAGTGTCGACCAAGTTGAATGACTTCGAGGCGGCCATCGGTGCGCTGGAGCGTATGCTGTTCTTCAACCCGAACCTGCCGCGTGTAAAACTCGAACTGGGGGTCCTCTATTTTCGTTTGGGCTCCTACGAGATGGCGAAAAGCTATTTCACAAATGCCATTGCAGATCCCACGACGCCGGCGGAGATCCGTGCCAAAGTTCAGGCCTACCTCGATGAAATCGACAAACGGTTGAACCCCAGCATTTTCTCGGGTGTCGTCCAGACCGGGGTGCGCTACCAGACCAACGCCAGTGCCGGCCCGTCGGGCTCTCTCATTCGCGTGTTTGGCTTCGACGGCGTCCTCGACCAGAAGTTTGTGAAACAGTCCGACTGGAATTTCTTCAGCCAAGGCATTGTCGTCCACACCGTGGATCTGCAGACGCAGCGGGGCGACACTTGGGAGACGCAGGCGAGTGCCTATTTGTCCGAGCAGCGCAAGATCAAGCGCTTGGACGTCGCCGCGGTCGGAGCCCAGACAGGGCCACGCATCGTGCTCGACACCGGCCAGTTGCCGGGCACGGGGCTTTCCGTCAGGCCCTATATCGGTGGCTTGTTGGTGGCGCTTGAGGATGAATACTACCTTGGCAGCGGGCTGGCGGGGGGCGCCATAACGTGGCTACCGGCACCCGGCTGGGGCGTGGAATTTGGTGGCGATCGGGGCCGTCGCACGTTCCACAATACCGAGAATTATCTGACCGCTGATCTGCAGACCGGCAGCCTGACAAACGGCTATTTAGCCGTGCGGGGTCCTTTGCTCGATGGCATGCGCTGGCAGGCACGCGGGGGAATCCTCAGCGATAATGCGCGCGACGACTCACAAAGCTACCTGCAGCGATTGTTCGAGCTGTTCGTGTCCTACGATTTCAATATCAACCTGATGGGAGAAACGCAGCGCATCACCCTGTCGCCCTTTGCCGGCATGACCTGGACGGACTACCGGGAACCAAATCCGCTCGTTGACCCTGACGTGACGCGCAAGGATCGCGAGCGTTTCGTTGGGCTCGCGCTCGATACTCAGGTTTACAAGAGCCTTGGTCTGGGGATCCGTGTGCAATATTCACGCACGGATTCCAACCTGCCAAATTTCCGCACCGACAACTTTTCCGTGTCGGCTGGTCCGACCTTCCGGTTCTGAAGGTGCCTCCATGTCACGCATACGAACACTGACCGTCATCGCGGCGCTCGCGGCGCTGAGCCCGGCGTGGTTTGACAGCTCCGTCGCGCAGACGGTCGGCACTGCCGGCGCCGTCAATCCGCAAGCTCAAGTTGCTGACCGCGTTCTGCAGGTGGGGTCAAGCATCATCTTCCGCGAGCGCATCAGCACCTCGGCCAGCGGCTCCACCCAGGTCATGTTCGTCGACAAGACGACACTCAGCGTTGGCCCCAACAGCAACATTCTGATCGATGAGTTCGTTTACAATCCCAATGCTGGCACCGGTCGGATGACGGTGACCTTGACCAAGGGCGCTATGCGTATGGTCGGCGGCAACGTCAGCCACACGCAAGGTGCAACCATCAAGACACCGTTGGCCACAATCGGCGTGCGCGGGGGTGTGGCGACCGTCAAGCATGAGGCACGGAGCGGCACCCAAGCCATCAACCATTTTGGCACCCTGACGATGACCGTCTGCCAGCGGCAACGCGGCTCGACCTCGAATTCCCAAGCGCCGGGTGCATGTGCCGGACCGTCGCAAACCGTAAGCCGGCCCGGCTATGGCGTATCCGTAAAAGCGGCTGGGGCCGCCCCGAGCGCGCCGGCCCCGGTGCCACAAACCGAAATCGCCGCGCTGACGCTTGAGCTCACCAGCAAGCCCACGCAGACCGGTGGATCGGACAGCCCACCGACCAATGCGATCGCAACTGCCCTGGTCGGCGACACCAATGTCAATCTCGTGCCCGCGCAAGTGCAAAGCGTGCAGGGCCAGAATGCGTCGCAGACCACCGGCTCAACGCAGGTTCAGCCCGTGCAATCCCAAAGCCTGGCGCAGACAAGCGAGCAGTCCGCGCAGCAGGCCTCCCAGCAGAGCGCGGTGCCGCAGGTGCAGGTACCGCTGCGGGCCTTCTACGCGCTCTCGGTCGCGTCTGATGAGGGGCTCGGCTCGGGGGTGCCATACCTGTCGGCGGCCTTTGCTGTGCCGGGAACCTACGTCGTGAGCGATATGCTCGGCTATCGGCGCGGCGGGATAGATCCCGCGACCGGCGACCCACAATTTGGCTCCCTCACGCTACAGGCGGGTCTCTCCATTAATGGTTCCGGCGCGTCGCAGACCTCGACGTTCTTTGTCATGTCGGGCGGCTTCACCGCGCTGGCAGACGGCACGCAGTTCCATAACGCAGGGTTTGATGCCTCGACGCGGCGGGCGGCAAACTTTTCGGCGGGCTTCGCATCGGGTGCTGTCGGCAGCAACGCGGCCAACACGACGCTCAACTCCGACCGTCTACCGACTGGCGTGCTGTTGGATCAGAACACCCGCGACGGAGCGACGGGGGCGGTTATCCCTCAAAACGCCTTCTACTTCCCCGGCGGCGGCGGGCCCAGCGCCAATTACACCTTCTCGCAGGCGGCCTCGGCGACAACGCTGCCGCCGGGCATTGGGCAAGTGCGGCCGGACAGCACACTCAGCGGTTTCGTTGGCGGGCTCGCAAGGACGCTGCACTCGCTGCAGCAACCCCCCAATGACCTTAACTACAGCTTTGCCGGGCCAAGTTTTCCCATCGTTGGCGGCATCACGATCCAGTTCGATGCGGACCGCGGACGGATGCAGGCCAACGGCGTACTCACAAAAGTGGACAATTTCAGCGGCGATATCCACGAATTCTCGGATGGGGCATGGCAGATCGGCAACCTCAATCCTGGTGCACGGACTCGCGCGACTTACATCGATGATCGCCTGTTTGGCGGCCGCGCCGGTGTCAATGAGCCCGCGACCACAAATTCGAACACGACCGAGATCTCCAGCACGAACGGGCAAACTCTCGTGCGCAGCCGGCAAGCCTTCGCGACCTCGGACCTGGTGCAGGCTCAGACTTTCTTTCCGGGCGTCACCTTCAGCAATTGCAGCTGTGAGTTCACGCGTTGGGGGTTCTGGTCCGCGGACAACTATCGCGCCAATGCTGACCTGACCACCGAGGTCGACCGCGCCCATCTCATGACCTGGGTGGCGGGAAGGTTGGCAACCCCTGCGGAGGTGCCTGTCAGCGGCACAGCCATCTACAACGGGTTTGTGGTGGGTTCCTTCAAGAACTTGAATAACGAATACGTAGCGGCTGGAAACTTCCAGGCCAATGTCAACTTCGCCTCGGGCGCCACCGTATCGATCCCGAGCCTCGATGGGCGGGCCTATGCAGGCAACATCACACGGTTTCCGGCGACGAACGAACTCATTGGCACCCTGGCCGGGACGGGCGGCGCCAACATGGCGCTGAATGGCGCCTTTTTCCGCGGCGCGACGGACCCGGTCAAAGACGTCGCCGGGCGGTTCTCGGTGACGGGAAGTCCGATCGGCCCGAACTTTAATTACATCGGTGCCGGCATTTTTGCCGGCAGCCGTTGAGTGGCGGCTCAACGCCGGGGCGTTTTGCTTTTCATGTGTGGCAGATGTGAGGTGTCGTTTTCCGCCACCTCGCGCGTCATACATTACGCGCCGCAAGGCATTGCTCGCAGGAGAGGTGTTCTTCTTAGCGTCCTCTGCCGGGCTAGATCTTGAGCATCAAAGAGGCACCGCCGCGCGTGACAGGCGTTAATCCTCCGCGAAGCTTGTCGCTTCGCTTCACTAGGAGGACGAATGCCGAACTCTCGTGCTTTTCGCAAGGTGAGGCAGAACCCTTGGCGCTTCCTTATGACAGTGCTCAAGGCATTCAAGGCCAATCAGGGCCTGCTGCTCGCCGGCGCCTTGGCCTACTACATCCTTCTTTCCATTATTCCCTTGCTCACGTTTCTCTTGTTGATGCTCTCGCGCATCGCCGATGAGGATGCGTTGCTGGCGACGCTGTCGCGCTACCTCAGCCTTGTCATTCCGGGGGCGTGGGAAGTGATCCTCGCGCAGGTCCGCAGCTTTCTCCAGCACCGGGAGGTGGCGAGCTGGTTTGTGCTCGTCACCATGCTGTTTTTCAGCTCCCTTGCCTTCACCGTGCTTGAGAACGCGATGTCCATCATTTTCGTGCACCGCGTCAAAAAAAGCGCCAGACCTCTCTTCGTCTCGCTGCTTCTGCCTTACCTCTACATTCTCCTGCTCGGTCTCGGCTTTCTGCTCATGACCGTAATTGCCGGCCTGCTGCAGTCTTTGAGTGACGACCAGATCGTGCTCCTGGGCAAAGGCTGGTCCCTCGACCGATTCTCCGTGGTGCTGCTCTATCTCGCGGGTGTTTTTGGGCTGATTCTCGTGCTGGCGTCCGTTTATCTGGTCCTGCCGCCGAGCGGCCGCATCACGCCGCGTCACGCCTTCGTCGGTGCGGTAGCCGTTGGGCTGCTATGGGAGGTCATCCGACATGCCCTCATTTGGTACTTCTCGACATTGTCCCTGGTCAGCGTGGTCTATGGGTCGCTCGCGACAACGGTCATCGGTCTTTTAAGCCTGGAGATTGCCAGCATCCTGTTTTTGCTCGGCGCCCAGGTCATTGCCGAATATGAACGGCTTGGTACCGGGGAAAAGGCTGATGAGCCCCTGCGCACGTGAGCTGGTGCCAGTTTCATCCCCCTCTTGGTGCGGATCGTAGGAGCGGGCATTATTGTCGGCCTAGCATGGGCCGTCCCGTACGTAATGCGCGCCACAGCCCTGGGAGTGTTTGCTTCAGCGAAGGGCGGCGCAGTCCGTGACAGGACGCCGCGGATAAGGTTAGCTTCACCAGTGATAGCGGAGCCCGGTACTCAAGTTCCATCCGTCCACACTATCACCGAACTTGAAGTCAGCCCGCCCGTATCCAAGCCACCCGGAGTTGCCAAAGCTTGCCGCACCGCCGAGCCCCACTTGGTAAAAGGTGCCAACACGCGAGGTGGATGTGCTTAGAATTTGGTCGTGGAATTGATTGTGAAAAAAGGTGGGCGTGCCTTGAATGTTACAAACGTTCTGAGAAAACACTGCAGTGCACGCAAATTGTTCCCCCCCACCAATCCGAGAGGTCGCCGTCGCGTCCTTGGCAAACTCATGGAAGACCGTTCCGGTAACGAACGGCTGCGAAGTTACAGGTCCCAACTTGACAGTGGTACCGATCCGGAGACTGGCCCGTCCCATAATGCTTTCTATGTCATCAATCTTGACGCTACCGGCGTTCAGGAAGCTGAAGGATGCTGAACCGGGTGTGTTGATCTCGTCGACGCGGAGGAGAGAGTAAATAAGCCCGCCCGAGGGCTCAATGAACCAGTCTCCCGGAAGAGGCAGCTTGTAGCCTAAGCTACCACCAACAGAGATGCCTCTGGCTTGTTGGGGCTGGTCGGACATTCCGTTCAGCGAGTCGGTCATTCGCATCAAGTAGAAGTCTTGCCGAACCTGCGCATCGGCGAAAAAATTACCTTGGATAAAAACGCCGTACAGCCCCAAAAATGGCACCTGGGTATCAGCGCGAAAGCTCCCTGGAGGCGAGA
>Ga0081455_10005815_pt1 | contig 13429 bp, 13 predicted proteins | sample TabmetS3T2R1_FD_70207 | JGI IMG/M metagenome (GOLD analysis project Ga0081455, IMG submission 70207) | Tabebuia heterophylla rhizosphere microbial communities from the University of Puerto Rico - S3T2R1 | ecosystem: Host-associated > Plants > Roots > Rhizosphere ... | reverse complement strand
ATACTGGATCCATCGCGGCTTCCATGGCGGCGGGCTGTGGAAATATCATGCCGTCCATCACTCCTCGGAGGAACTCGACAGGATTTCGGCGGCCAGGTTTCATCCGGTCAATATTTTCTTCGGCACGGTCCTCGTCGACGCGGGCTTGTTGCTGGCCGGGATTTCACCCAATGTCATGTTATGGGTCGGCCCCTTCACGACGGCTTCGTCCGCATTCGTGCATGCCAATCTGAACTGGACGCTCGGGCCCTTTAAATACGTCATTGCAGGGCCAGTCTTCCACCGCTGGCACCATACCGCCGCGGATAGAGGCGGATCGAAGAACTTTGCCGGCACATTTCCGATATGGGATCTGCTTTTCGGCACGTTTTACATACCTGCGCGCAAGCTTCCGGACGCGTATGGCATTGACGACAAACGATTCCCGGACGGGTTCGCAGCACAGATACTCTATCCGTTTCGCCGCTGATTTTTCTTGTTATTGAGGCGCCGGCGGTAAAGTGTTTGCACTTCATTCACCAATTTACAGTCAACTCAGGGAATAGAGTACCTCTGAGCCCTTTTTGCGGTCCTGTTGTGCGTACCGTGCTGGAGAGCGCGATGTCGATCCTGTCAAAGCACTGCAGGCGATCCTTGAGATTGTCGCTGTTCGCTGTACCGGTAATCTGCATGATCGGTGCGATCCCGGCGCGCGCGGCTGATACAATGACGGTAAATGTCGACCAGGCAGAGGTCATGCAGCTGCCAGAGCGAGTCGCCACAATCGTCATCGGAAACCCCCTGATTGCCGACGCCACATTGCAGAGTGGAGGCATTCTCGTCGTGACCGGCAAAGGTTACGGCACGACCAATCTGCTGGCACTTGATCGGGCGGGGCGCGTTCTCCTGAGCAGGTCGGTGCAGGTGCTTGGCGCGGGGACCGAGGACGTGGTTACGGTCTATAAGGGCGTCGAACGCGAGTCCTATAGTTGTGCCCCCAATTGCGAGCGTCGGATCACGCTTGGCGATTCGCCGGGATACTTCAACGCCACCCTGGCAGAGAGCGGCGCGCGCAGTGGACAGGCACAAAGCACTGCGCCAGCGCGGTAGATCCCTTCCCGCAGTCCGGATGTGGTTAATGATCGCTTAACGCGATCGGGGCTGTGCTTAGGATTTTAGCAAGAATTAAAAAACGCGGTCTTGCTATGAATTTCGGCGTTTCCACGCTCAGCAATCGAGACGCCTGTCATGCCAGAATCCAAGCGCAGCAAGATTACAGCAGGTTTTTGTCGGCTGTTGCCATCTCGTCTCATGCGGCGCTTCGTGCGCCAGCAAGACGGTTCGGCGGCCGTCGAATTCGGGTTCGTCGCTCTTCCGTTTCTGGGACTGACCTTCGCAATTCTGGAAACAGCACTGGTCTTTTTCGCCGGCCAGACGCTCGAACCCGCGGTGCAAGATTCAGCGCGCCTCATCATGACGGGCCAGGCGCAAACTGGCGGCTGGAGCAAGGATGACTTCAAAACTGCAGTCTGCGCGCGCGTTTATGGATTGTTTGATTGCGGCGGCAAGATGTATGTCGACGTAAAGGCCTATGCCAACTTCGCGGCAATCAGCAACGACCCCCCGGTGACCGACGGACAGTTTGATACGACGAAGATGAACTATAGCCCGGGCGGCGTTGGCGATATCGAGGTGGTCAAGCTTTATTATGAATGGCCGATTTACGTTTCTCTGCTGGGCAATCACCTGTCCACTCTGAACGGCAACAAACGCTTGCTCGTAGCGACGGCTGTTTTTCGTAACGAGCCTTATCAATGAGGCGAGTGGTCATGACAGCAACGACACCTGGCCTGTTGCGCCATTTCGGCCGCGACAAGCGCGGCGCTTCGGCGATCGAATTTGCCCTCCTGGCACCGCTGATGATCGGCCTCTATATCGGCTGCGTTGAGATTTCTGAAGGCATAGCCGCGTACCGCAAGGTCACGCTGACCGCGGGAGCGCTGGCTAACCTGACGGCACAGGTCACGACAATCAGCCCAGCCGACAAGGACAACATAATGGCCGCCGCAACGGCGATCATGTCGCCCTATACGGGAACGACCTCCGTCAAGTTGTCCTGTCTCAAGATTGACGATGCGGGCATTGCAAAAGTGAAGTGGGGTGTCGCGTCGGCCAGCGTCACGCCGCGCGCCAAGGGTGACATCGTCACTATTCCCGTGAACCTGGCAGTTCCGAACTCGTCGCTGATTTTCAGCGAAGTAAGCTATCAGTACATTCCGGTAACCGGCTTCAGCCCGGGCTTCAGCCACATTTCCGCCACGGGCAAAACGCTCTCGGACGAGATGTACATGAGTCCGCGTATCACGCCGCCGGTCTACGACACGACCGAAGCCTGCAACTGACGCGTTTCACGGTCGCGCTTCTGCGATCGGCAGCGCCGTTGTCGATTTGATGCGCTCCATCGCGAATCGGGATGTGACGTTTTTCAACGGGACCGTCGCAATCAACTTTTTGTAGAACGCATCGTATCCGGCAATGTCGGTCACGACGACGCGCAGCATGTAGTCCACGTCGCCGGCCATGCGGTAAAATTCCATCACTTCCGGCATCGCGCCCACGAGATCGGCAAATTTTCTCAGCCATTCCTGCGAATGATCGCCGGTCTCGATGGAAACGAAAACGGTGATGCCAAGACCGACCTTTTCGGGATCGACAATCGCTACCCGGCGCGTGATCACGGCGTCGGCCTCAAGCCGCTGTAGCCGTTTCCAGCAAGGGGTCGACGACAATCCGACGCGTTGGCCAATCTCGGCTACCGACAGCGAAGCGTCCTGTTGCACAACGGCGAGGATTTTTCGGTCGATGGCGTCCATTCTCTTTTGAGGCTCCTGCCTGGCACGACTGTCCCACACACGATAACAAATTTAGAATACAATTCTTATTTCATGCCGACATCTGTCATAACAGAGAAAAATATTCTATTTCAAGCGTAATCTTTGGCCTCACAGAGGCTGCCTAGTGAAACACTGGCCATGAAAACATTATTCCGCTTTCGCCTGTCCGACGCCTTGCGACGCCTTGGCGCCGCCATTCTGTTCAGCGCCGCGCTCGCCGCCTCGGTGGCGGGGGCGCACGCCGAACCGCTTGTGAGCGTGGAGTGGCTTAACAGCCATCGTGCCGATCCCGATCTGGTCGTCCTCGATATCCGCTCCGCAATAGACGGTGGCGGGGCACAAGCCTACGCGGCCGGTCACATTCCCGGCAGCGTCCACAGCGACTACGACAAGGCAGGTTGGCGCGTCACGCGCAACAACGTGCCTTTCATGGTTCCGACGGTGCCGGAGCTTGAAAAGCTGATCGGCGATCTTGGCATCGACGAAGCGACGCACGTTGTGGTGGTGCCGGCAGGAGTAAACGTTCTGGATTTCGGTTCAGCTGCGCGCACCTACTGGACGCTGAAATATGTCGGGGTGAAAAATGTTTCGATCCTCGACGGCGGCATCGCCGCCTGGCGGCAGGCAGGTTTGCCTCTCGAGAGCGGTGTGAAGCCGCCGTCACCGAAAATTTTCTCCGCGACTGTCGACAACAGCATTCTCGCCTTGGCCAACGATGTCGAGACGATCGAAGGCAAAGGTGGCGCTACGCTCGTCGATGCGCGGCCGGCGTCTTTTTTCTCCGGCAAGGAGAAGGCTCCCGCTTCCCAGGCCTACGGTCACATCCCCGGAGCTTTGAATATAGACAGCGCGCGGTTCTACGATAACCAGACAAACCGGCTGAAGCCCAAGGCGGAGCTTGCATCCATTGCGAACGCGGTGCCAGCAGGGCCCGCAGTGAGCTATTGCAACACGGGCCACTGGGCGGCGACCGACTGGTTTGTTCTGCACGAACTGCTCGAACGAAAGGATACGAGGCTCTATGCCGGATCGATGGTCGAGTGGACCAGCAAGCCCAATCGGCCGGTTGAATCCGCCCGCACGAAGTGGGACGATCTGAAAAAGGCCTTGGGCCTCGGTTCCTGATCCGCGCCCTGGAGTTTCCATGACGACCGCTACCTTGGCCGCGCCCGATCAGGGCGCGGCCGTTCGCATCGACCGCTTGTTCCTCGGGCTTGCGCTCGCATCCGCTTCGATTCTGATCGCGGTGGTGCTGCTCGATCATCAGCCAGCCTCTGCCGCATTGATCGTTGGCGGGTTTGGCCTCGGCGTCGCGTTTCTCAAGGCAGAGTTTAGTTATACGGCTTCCTGGCGGCGGTTCCTGACGCGTGGAGAGGCGGGTGGTCTCCTCGGCGGCCTGATCGTCATCGCCATCTGCGCCTGCGTCGTGGTGCCGGTGGCTGCCCTGAGCCCGAAATACGGCGGAGCCATCGCGCCGCTGGGCCCGTCGCTGATCATCGGTGCATTCGTCTTTGCCGTCGGAATGCAGCTTGCCAATGGCTGCGGATCCGGAACGCTCTACACCGTCGGCGGCGGATCGGGACGCATGCTGGTGGCATTGTTGTTCTTTGTGATCGGCAGCGTTCTTGGCAGTCTCTCGTTGCCGGCGTTTCTTACCCTGGGCGGAATAGATCCGGTGCTGGCGTCGGATTATCTCGGCGCCTGGGGCGGGTTGGCACTCACGCTTGGCAGCATTGCCACTGCGGGGGCGTGCGTCATCGCCGTAGCCCGCAAGCGCGGCGCCAATTTCATGCCGTCGCGTCGGTATATCATCGGCGGCGTTATTATCGGACTGCTGTGCGTCGCGGTTTTTGCCGCCGGCGGTCACCCATGGAGCGTCACGTTCGCCTTTACCGTCTGGGGCGCAAGAGCCGCAACGGCACTTGGATTCGATCTGTCGCACGCGGCTTTCTGGCAATGGCCCGGGCCCAAGCGGGCGCTTGCGGAATCGGTGCTGTCCGACACCTCGAGCCTCACCGATCTCGGAATGCTGTTTGGTGCAATGGCTGCGGCAGCAGCGAGCAAGCCGTTTGCAACAGGTCCGTGGCCGCCGCTGAAGTCACTGGCTGCAGCAGCGATCGGCGGTTTGCTGATGGGTTGGGGCGCGCGCCTCGGCTTTGGCTGCAACATCGGCGCGTTTGTTGGCGGCGTTGCCTCGGGATCGCTGCATGGCTGGTTGTGGTTTTTGGCCGCATTGCCCGGGTGCGTGGTTGGCATTCGATTGCGTCCGCTGTTTGGTCTGTCGCGGGAGTAGCAGATGCGTACCGTCTACATCGCGGTGGTCGTGCTTGGCGTTGCAGCCATTTTGGCCGACCACTTGTCGAGCCCTTCGACCGGCCGCGCCCTGTCGCCTGAAGACTTCGCCGGTGCGTGCGCCCCTTGCGGCGCACCATGTCCGTCAAAGAAATAGGCCGCTCAGCGAGAGTGCTGCTTCAGGAAATCATCGACTTCGCCGCGCGTCGCTGCACCCATCAAGCCGCCAAATCGCGTGCACTTGATCGCCGCTGCGGCGCTGGCAAAACGCATGGAATCCACGACGTCGCCGGTTTCCACCAGCCGGAAGGTAAAAGCGCCGTGGAACACGTCTCCCGCTCCCAGCGTATCGATGGCGTTCACCTTGAATGCCGGCATGTGGCGGATCTCGCCGTTGTCGATCCAATAGACGCCATGATCGCCGTCGGTGACTGCAAGAAAGCCGCTGAAATGTTGTCCAAGCTTTTTGAGCGCAGCGGGCAAATCGTCGAGCCCGGTGCTGCCACGCAGCGCTTCGGATGAACAGATCACGTGGCTGCATCCCGTCAGCAGCGGATCGTCGAGCGGTGCCGCCTTGTCGAAATCGAGAACGCGTGGGATTCCGCGTGCCCTGGCGGCATTGCAGATCGGAATGACAAAGTTCGGATACCGGTTATCGAGCAGCACAGCGTCGACTGCGGAGACCGTGCGCTCGGCGTTCTGCGGCGCGACCTCGCCGAGACCCTGATCGCGGCGCGTTGTGATCATCTTCTCTCCGGCGGCGTCGACCAAGATCAGCGATACCGAGGAGATTGCGCCCGGCACGCGGACCGCTCCGGTACAATCGATCTTCTCCTGCAGCAGCGTCTTGACGATACGGCTCGCGAATTCGTCGTCTTCATCGCCCAGCGGGCCGGCGAAGCTCACCTGCCCGCCCAGGCGGGCGATCGCAACAGCAGCATTGCCAGATTGCCCGCCGGAGGTGATCAGGAATTCCGATGCCTGGACCTTTGTGCCCGGTTCGGGAAACCGGTCAACGCGCATAACGATGTCTTCCACGGCGCCCCCAGCGCAAAGGACTTTTGGTTTTTCCGCTCTTCGCTCAGTCAAAGTTTATCTCGTCTTCTAGCCAGGCGCGGATGATGTGATGCGCAATCGCGACGGGAGGAGGCGTGGTCAGGCCCTGCGGATGCTTGCGCATGAGCATCGCCTCGATCTCGCTCTTGCTGAACCAGCGGGCATCCTCCAGTTCCTCCCGGTCAACCACGATGTCGTGCGTCAACGCCCGGGCGTGGCAACCGATCATCAGTGAAGTCGGAAAAGGCCATGGTTGCGAGGCAAAATAAACCACCTTTCCGCAGGTAATGCCCGCTTCCTCGCGCGTTTCGCGGTGCACCGCATCCTCGATCGATTCACCCGGCTCAACGTATCCTGCAAGACACGACCACATGGTCGGTACAAAGCGGGGCGAGCGCCCCAGCAGACACCGCTCGCCGTCGCTCGCCAGCATGATCACCACGGGATCGGTGCGCGGAAAGTGCTCGGCCTTGCACTGCGGGCAGTCGCGACGCCAGCCGCCACAGACAAGTCCTGTCGCAGCGCCACAGTTTGAGCAAAACCGATGGCGCGCATGCCAGTGCAGCACGGCCTTGGCTTCCGCGATCGGTGGCAGATGATCGGCGGCGACAAGACCTTGTACAGCGACCGAGCGAAGGTCCGTCACGTGCAGATCATCGCGCGACTTCAGCGCCTCTGCCGTCTGCGGAGGGAGGCCGTGGCCGAAACGCGGCGCTCCGTCTAGCAGGCCAAGAAATATGGTTTCGACCGCAGGACCGAATGCCTCAGCCTCCGTCAATGTGAACAAAGGCTCGTTGAGAGGCGCGCCTCTCCTCATCACGATCCACTCGCCACCAATCACATAGGCTCCCGCGCCGGGAACGCGGGCAAATGCGCCAACGGCAACGTCATTGGCTCGAAGCTCCGCAGCCCGCTCTATGCGGCTGCCGGAGTATCCGAGACGGGGTTTGGGGCCGAGATCGGGACGCGAAGACATGCGGGCGGCAAACTAGCAGGCATAAGCTCTTATTGCGACACAACACCCTCTGGCGCCGTTTCCAGCTTGAATGCGGCGGCAAACAATGCGCGCGTATAGTCAGTCTTAGGCGCCTTGAAAAGGTCGGCGGCTGCGCCTTCTTCCACCATCTTGCCATGGCGCAGCACCAGAAGTCGGCTCGACAACGCCGCCACGACCCGCAGATCGTGTGAGATAAACATGTAAGTGAGATCGTGCCGCTTTTGCAGGTCACGCAGCAGGTCGACCATCTGTGACTGTATAAGCATGTCCAGGGCGCTGGTCGGCTCGTCAAGAACGATGAAGGTCGGCTCAAGCACGAGCGCGCGGGCGACCGCGATGCGTTGGCGCTGCCCTCCCGAGAACTCGTGCGGATAGCGATGCCGTGTCTCGGGGTCGAGCCCGACGTCGGTCAGCGCATCCACAACGCGCTGCTCGCGCGTCGCCTTAGAAAGGTTCGGGTGATGCACCCACAGCCCCTCTTCAATGATGTCCGACACCGACATGCGCGGAGACAAGGAGCCGTAAGGATCCTGAAACACGATCTGCATGTCATGCCGGAAAGGACGCATCTGCTTGAATTTGAGATTTTCAATGGAGTTTCCCAGGAACACGATCGGCCCGGTCGATGAGATCAGCCGCAGAATAGCGAGACCGAGAGTCGTTTTGCCCGAGCCTGATTCGCCGACGACCCCGAGCGTTTCGCCCTTTCGCAATTCAATGCTCACGCCGTCGACCGCCTTGATGTGGCCGACGACCTTGCGCAAGACGCCGCGCTTGACCGGAAACCAGACCTTTAGTTCTTTCGTCTCGACAACAATAGGAGCCTCCGGACGTGGTGGCGCCGGATCGGGCTTGGGCTCCGCAGCCAGCAATGCGCGGGTGTAAGGATGTTCGGGCGCGGTGAAAACGCGCTCCACCGGTCCCTGCTCGACAATCTTTCCGCGCTGCATAACGCAGACCCTATCGGCAAGCTTGCGCACGATCCCAAGATCGTGCGTGATAAACAGCATCGACATGCCGAGCTGTGTCTGGGTGTCCTTCAACAGCTTCAGGATTTGAGCCTGCACGGTGACATCAAGCGCGGTGGTGGGTTCGTCGGCGATCAAAAGGTCCGGCTTGTTGGCGAGCGCCATCGCGATCATCACGCGCTGACGCTGGCCGCCGGACAGTTGGTGCGGGTAGCTGCCGAGCCGCCCGGCCGGATCGGGTATGCCGACCTGGCTGAGCAACTCGATAATCCGTGTTCTGGCAGCTTCGCCTTCAAGGCCATGATGTAACAGCAGAATTTCACGGATCTGTTTTTCAATTGTGTGCAACGGATTAAGCGAAGTCATCGGTTCCTGAAAGATGATCGCGATATCATTTCCGCGCACCTCGCGAATCTCTTGCTCCGGCATGCTCAACAGTTCGCGGCCCTCGAACTTGATCGAGCCCGACGGATGATGCGCGGCCGGATACGGCAACAACTTCATCACCGAGAGCGCAGTCACCGACTTGCCGGAGCCGGATTCGCCCACAAGCGCCACCGTCTCGCCTTTGCCGACGTCGAACGAGATGCGGTCGACCGCCAGCACCTCGCGGCTACCGCGTCCAAAGGCGACCGACAAGTCGCGGACGGAGAGAATGGGCTCAGGCGCGCTCATCGGAAGGTCTTCCTTGGATCGAAAGCGTCGCGCACGGCCTCGCCGATAAAGATCAACAACGACAGCATGAACGCGATACTGAAAAAGCCCGTAAAGCCGAGCCACGGTGCCTGCACGTTTGCTTTTCCTTGAGACAACAGTTCGCCGAGCGACGGCGAGCCGGGAGGCAAACCGAAGCCAAGGAAATCAAGCGCGGTCAACGTCATCACCGACGACGACAGGATGAACGGCAAAAAAGTCATGGTCGCGACCATCGCATTGGGCAGCAGATGGCGGAAAATGATGACCGTATTCGACACGCCGAGAGCGCGCGCTGCCTGGATGTATTCGAAATTCCGCCCGCGCAGGAATTCAGCACGCACGAGGCCGACCAGCGACACCCAGGAGAACAGCAGCAATATGCCCAGCAACACAAAAAATCCTGGCACCAGAACAGAGGAAATGATCAGGAGAAGATAAAGGGAAGGAATCGAAGTCCAGATCTCAATAAAGCGTTGAAACAGGAGGTCGGTCCAGCCACCGAAATATCCTTGTACGGCGCCGGCGGCGACGCCGATTATCGAGGAGATGATAGTCAGTGCCAAACCGAACAGGACCGAGATCCGGAAACCGTAGATCAGGCGAGCCACCACGTCGCGACCGCCGTCATCGGTGCCAAGCCAATTGGTTTCCACTTCGTCGCACTTCGCAAAGCCATGAGCGGCGGCGAATTCGCAGTCCTTTTGCGTGAGCAGCCAGGTCGGCTTGGAAGGAAACGGCGATGGCGGCTTGCTGACCTGGGTATTGTAGGAGAAACGCACGGGCGGCCAGACGACTATGCCTCCCTCTTTTTTAATCAGATCCATCAGGTAATCGTCACGAAAGTCGGCCGCCGTGCCGAACAAGTTCGGATCGTGCTCCTTCGCAAAAGCCGTGTCGGGATACGTGATGACTGCCGGGAAAAACGGCCGCCCGTTGACGAAGATAAAGATAGGTTTGTCGTTGGCGATAAATTCAGCAAACAGCGACACGACGAACAACGTCAGAAAAATCCAGAGCGACCAGTAGCCACGGCGATTGGCCTTGAAATTTTCCCACCGACGCTTGTTGAGTGGTGAAATACTTTTGGCTTTCCCGGTCGGCGGCGCCGCCAGCCCCATGGGCGACACTGCTTCGGTTTCAGGCGGCTTGATGCCGGTCCGTGCGTCCACTTCAGACCTCCCGCGTCTCGAAGTCGATTCGCGGATCGATCCACGTGTATGTCAGGTCGGAGATCAGGTTCACGATCACGCCGATGAGCGAGAAGATGTAAAGGGTGGCGAACACGACCGGATAATCGCGGTTGAGAACGCTCTCGAAGCCAAGCAGCCCGAGGCCGTCGAGCGAGAAAATGGTTTCGATCAGCAAGGCCCCTGTAAAGAATGCATGCACGAATGCCGAGGGGAAGCCGGCAATAACGATGAGCATGGCATTGCGGAAAACGTGCCCGTAGAGCACCTGATTATTGCTGCAGCCCTTGGCGCGCGCGGTGAGCACATATTGCTTGCGAATTTCCTCGAGGAAGGAATTCTTTGTCAGCAATGTCATCGTAGCGAAGGCCGACAGGGCCATGGCGATGATCGGCAGGGTGAGATGCCAGAAATAATCGAGGATCTTTTGCCACCAGGGCAGCGACGACCAGTTCTCGGACACCAGGCCTCGCAAGGGAAACCAGTCGAAGAATGAGCCGCCGGCGAAAAGAATGATCAGCAGGATCGCGAACAGAAATCCGGGGATCGCATAGCCGACGACGATCACCGTCGAAGTCCATACGTCAAAGCGCGAACCGTCGTGCATTGCCTTGCGAATGCCGAGGGGAATCGAAATCAAGTACGTCATCAAGGTCATCCAGATCCCGAGCGACATCGAGACCGGCAACTTTTCCTTGATCAACTGCAGCACGTTGACGTCGCGGAAATAGCTTTTCCCGAAGTCGAATCGGAGGTAGTTCCAGAGCATCAGGGCAAAGCGCTCCGGTGCCGGCTTGTCGAATCCGAACTGGGTCTCGAGCTTCTTGATGAATTCCGGATCCAGCCCCTGCGCGCCGCGATATTTCGAGGTAACCGCGTCTACCTGCGAAGCGCCCTGCGCGAGGCCACGATTGCCAAAATCTCCGCCCGTCGAGCCGGAAATGCGCGAAGTCGCGCCCGTATCCGATCCGGTGAGCTTGGCAATGACCTGCTCAACCGGACCACCGGGCGCGAACTGCACCACAACGAAAGCCACCAGCATGATGCCGAACATCGTCGGCACCATGAACAGCAGACGGCGAATAATATAGGCGGTCATGCGCTCCTCAGTACGTCATTCCTCCACCGGCGCAAAGCGCGCGGTCCCGCTTATCCTTTTTGTTCTGATCTTACGGACTTGTCGCGATCGTACCACCACGTTTCAGGAATACCTCGAAAATAGCGCGGTTTAACATCCGGACGGCCGAACACGTCCCAATAGGCGATCCAGTGCGACCCTTTGTACCAATGCGGTATCCAGTATCGTCCGGCTCGGATCACGCGATCAAGCGCCTTGCAGGCGGCGGTAAGTTCCTCGCGGGTCTTGGCGGCGATAATGACGTCCACCAGCGCATCGACAGCGGGGTCGGCGATGCCGGCGCGATTTTGCGATCCTCTCGTCGCGGCGGCTTGCGATGAGAAAAAGGTGCGGAGCGAGTCTCCCGGTGTCGATGAAAAGCTGAAGCGCTCAACGGTGATGTCGAAATCAAAAGCATCGACGCGCGCGCGATATTGCACCGGATCAACGATGCGCAAAGTTGCGTCAATGCCGAGCACGCCCAAATTCTTGATATACGGCAGATGATGCGGCTGGAATGTCGGCTCATCAATCAGAAATTCGATGGTGATCGGCTGGCCGCCTGGCAGGACCCGCTTGCCGTTCTTCAGCGCACAACCGGCGTCATTGAGCAGCTGCGCAGCACGCCTCAGCAGCTTGCGGTCCTGTCCCGACAAGTCGGACACCGGTGGCACGTAGGGTTCCCCGAAGACTTCATCAGGCACTTTTCCACGAAAGGGTTCAAGGAGCGCGAGCTCGGCGGCATCGGGCTTCCCTTTCGCCATCATTGGAGAATTCTGAAACACAGAGTGCGTGCGCTCATAGGAACTGTACATGATATTCTTGTTGGTCCACTCGAAATCGAAAGCGTCGATCAGGGCTTCGCGCACGCGCCGGTCTTTGAATTTCTCGCGCCGGGTATTGATAAACCATCCTTGGGCACCCGAAGGCGTATCGTCGGGCAGGACGTCCCGCTTGACGCGTCCATCCTTGAAGGCAGGAAACTCATAGCGCGTCGCCCAGAAACGTGACGTGAATTCCTCGCGGAAAAGATAATTCTTGCCTGTAAATCCCTCGAACCCGACTTCCCTGTCGCGGTAGTACTCGAACCGCAGCACATCGAAATTATTCTGCCCGCGCGAAACCGGGAGATCCGCACCCCACCAATCCTTCACCCGCTCAAACTCGATGAAATGCCCGACCTGTAACTTGCCGACCTTGTATGCTCCGCTCCCGAGCGGAATATCCAGCGTCGATTCCTCGAAATTCTTTTTCGAATAGTAGGCGCGAGAGAAAATCGGCAATGTCGCAACGAATAGCGGCACATCGCGTCCTCGATTTTCGGCGAAGTGCACCACGACCGTGCGTTCATCCGCCGCTTCCGCGCCCGTGAAGTCGCGCAGTTGCTGCGTGATGATCGGATGACCCTTGTCCTTCAGCGTTGTCAGCGACCAGACCACGTCATGCGCCGTGAGGCGGCTGCCGTCATGGAACTTCGCCTGGTCCCGCAGGGTAAAACGATACGTCAATTCATCATCGGAAATGCGAACGGTACGCGCGGCAAGGCCATACATCGCATCGGGCTCATCGCCTGAGCGCACCATCAGCGTGGCGAACGTGAGCTGCATCCCCTGAGCTGCATCGCCCTTGAGAATATAGCTGTTGAGGGAATTGAAGGTCTGAAACGACTGATTGAACTGCCGGCTCGGGCCAATCTGCGAGAACACGCCGCCCTTCGGCGCATTCGGATTGACATATTTGAAGTGCGGGAAGTCCGGCGGATATTGAAGATCGCCGAAGGCCGACATGCCATGCCGGTCGGCGTCCTGCGCCGAGCCAGGAATGATGCTGCCGGCACTGGCTGCCGCAGCGCTGCCGAGCAGCGTCAACGCCTCGCGGCGGCTGAGTTTCATCACTCAGGACCGTTGCGGCACTTTGGCCGCCTTTGCAGCATCCCACCACCAAACCGTAGGGAATGCGGATGCCGCGTATTGAGGCAGGACGTCGGGACGCCCGAAACGATCCCAGCGCGCGGTGCGCTGTTTCCCGTACGTCCACTGCGGAACGACGTAGAAATTCCACAACAGCACGCGATCCAGAGCCTGGGTGGCGGCGACCAGCTCCGCGCGACTCTTGGCGAAGATCACGCGATCGATAAGCGCGTCGACAGCTGGGTTTTTGATGCCGACCAGGTTGCGCGATCCCGGCTGGTCGGCGGCCTGCGAGCCCCAGAAATTACGCTGCTCGTTGCCGGGTGAGAGTGA
>Ga0081455_10005814_pt1 | contig 13431 bp, 12 predicted proteins | sample TabmetS3T2R1_FD_70207 | JGI IMG/M metagenome (GOLD analysis project Ga0081455, IMG submission 70207) | Tabebuia heterophylla rhizosphere microbial communities from the University of Puerto Rico - S3T2R1 | ecosystem: Host-associated > Plants > Roots > Rhizosphere ... | reverse complement strand
CTCCAAGGGCCACGCCCAGTCGGTGATCCAGACCGGCGGGCTCAAGGTCAATCTCGACACCAAGACGGTCGATGTGAACGGCCAGCGCGTGCATCTGACCGGCAAGGAATACCAGATGCTGGAGCTGCTTTCGCTCCGCAAGGGCACGACGCTGACCAAGGAGATGTTCTTGAACCATCTCTATGGCGGCATGGACGAGCCCGAGCTCAAGATCATCGACGTCTTCATCTGCAAGCTGCGGAAGAAGCTCGCCGCCGCGACCGGGGGCAAGCACTATATCGAGACGGTCTGGGGCCGCGGCTATGTGCTGCGAAACCCCGAGGACGAGTCCGAGGCCGCCTGACGTCTCTCTCATTCCCAAACGAAAAGGCGATGGCCGGGGGCTCCTCCCCGGCCATTCGCTTATCCGCGCCGCCCTCCCCTAGATCAGGCCGACGGCATAGAACTTGGCTTCGATGATGTCGCGGTCGAACGGCTTCAGCACATATTCGTTGGCGCCGGCGGCGATGGCGCGGGCGATATGGGCGGCGTCGTTCTCGGTCGTGCAGAAAATCACCTTGGGCAGGCTCGGCCCGCGCTCGCGGCGGAGAGCAACGAGAAAGGCGATGCCGTCCATCACCGGCATGTTCCAGTCGAGCAGCACCACGTCGGGCATCGACGCGCGGCATTGATCGAGCGCGTCGCGCCCGTTCTCGGCCTCGGACGCGGTGAAATTCAGTTCTTCTAAAATGCGCCTTGCCACCTTGCGGATGACGGCGCTGTCGTCGACCACCAAGCAATGTTTCATGCCGGCAGCTTTGGGTTCATCGCGGTCAGGACGCCTTGAACTCGACTTCGCGTTCGCGCGCCTCGGCGGTTATGGCCATGCCGGCGGCAGTCGCGACACGTTTGGCATAATAGGGCTGGATCGAATGAGTATCGACCGCGACCCCGTTCGTCCCTGACAGGAGGTCGCGGACCTGGTCGGTAATCCGGGCGGCATCGCCCGTCGCCTTGACGGCAAAGCGCGCCTCCGGCGGCGTGCCTTCGATCTCGACATCGATCGTTCCCCCGCGCGGGAGCGCCACGATCCCGAGCGCGACGAGATGGAGCAGAAGCTTCACCTTGTTCTTCGGCAGCGTCGCCGCGGGTCCGCGCCAATTGACCTGATGCTTGCCGGTCCCGCTCGCGAAGTCGCGCGCCACCCTCTCGGCGTCGCGCAGGTCGATCTCGGCGCCCGCCGAGCCCGCCGCGCCGAAGGCAAGACGGGCGAATTGAAGCTTGGCCGAGGCCTGCGCCGCGCTCTTGCGGATGAGATCCATGGCGGCGTCCCGCATGGCCTGATCCGTCTCCTCGCCGAGCATCTCCAATCCGTTGGCGATGGCGGCGACGGGATTGATAACGTCGTGGCAGATGCGGCTCGAGATGAGCGCCGCAAGCTCAAGATCGCCGAGTGAAGCCGGCTCGGTCATGGGGCCCTCCTCTTTCGTTTCCGCCCTCAAGCGCGGAGATAGCGTGGCGCACTCCCCGTTTTCTGCTACATGAGTGCCCACGCGCCCCCGCCCCGGAAGCCGCACTCGCGAGGCGCGGAAACGAATCAATCCCTTACGGAGCCATTTTGCCTTGTCACCCCCGAGAGAGACAACAGCACCGGCGAAGGAAACCGGGTCCGGCGGCTTCGACTTCGGCCGCGCGGCCTCCCTCCTGACCGATGCCGCCGCGCGCGCCGGCGCCGCCATCATGCGGCACTATCGCGAGGGGACCGAGGTCGAGTTCAAGCCGGACGCTTCGCCCGTCACATGCGCCGACCGCGACTCCCAGACGATCGTTCTCGCAGCGCTCGGCCGTCTTGCCCCCGACGTGGCTGTCGTGTCGGAGGAGGCGTGCGGGGATTTGCGCTCCCTGCCCCAACGCTTTTTCCTGGTCGATCCGCTCGACGGCACCAAGGAGTTCATTAATAAGCGCAGCGATTTCACCGTCAATATTGCGCTGATCGAGGACGGACGCCCCGCTTTCGGCCTGGTTTATGCGCCGGCGCGCGCGCTCATCGCGGTCACCGTCGAAGCGGGCAACGCGATCGAGGCCGAGCTTCCGCCGGACGACGCAGGCGCGGATTTCGACGGGCTCGTCCCCAAAGAGCTCCGGGCCCGACCCGTGCCTGCAAGCGGCCTCACTGCGATCGTCAGCCACTCCCACCTCAATCGCGAGACCGAAGCTTTCCTCGCCAAGCTCAAGATCGCCGAACGCTCGAGCCTCGGCTCGGCGGTGAAATTTCTTTCGATCGCGCGCGGCGAGGCCGACGTCTATCCGCGCTTCGGCCCGACCATGGAATGGGACACGGCGGCGGGGCAGGCCGTGCTCGAGGCGGCGGGCGGATATGTCGTCAGCGCCGATGGCGAGCCGCTCCGCTACGGCAAGACGGGACAAGGCTTGCGCAACCCGAGCTTCATCGCTTGGGGCAAAACCCTGGCCTGAACGCGGCGTTTGGCGCCTCTTAACCGCCCGGCAACGAAGCCGCGCTTTGATACCCTTCAGGCACGGGTCGCGGATCGCGCCAAGCGCGTGCGGGCCCCCGCGCCACGATCTCGGGGGGAGAGCCATGAGTCTCAGAGTTTTCGCCTGCGCCGCTTCTTTTGCGCTTCTGTCCCTGTTCGCGCCCGCGGCGGCTCAAGATCTCGCGCAATCCGAAGGTCCGATGGTGATTACGCCGCGCCCTCTCTCCGGCCAGCCGGGTTATGACGCTGGCGGACCGGGCGTCCCTTACGAGCCGCAAAACGGTGGCAATCCCCCCGCGAACGGCGCCTCGGGACAGGGAGGCACGTTCTCCCCGGACGAAATCAAGGGTGCAGGCCACCGCTTCTTCGGCCGCGTGTCGATGGAATTTGCCCAAGTCGTCGAATACGCGTTCCAGCGTGCCGGCCGTCCCAACGGCTACATTCTCGGCGAAGAGGCCGGCGGCGCCATCGTCGCGGGGCTCCGCTATGGCGAGGGCACGCTCTACACCAAGGATGCGGGCAACCATAAGGTCTTTTGGCAAGGCCCCTCCCTCGGCTACGATTTCGGGGCCGAGGGCTCCAAGACCATGGTGCTGGTTTATGACCTCCACAGCCCCGGAGAGATCTTCATGACCTATCCCGGCGTCGACGGTTCGGCCTATCTTATTGGGGGAGTCGGCGTCACCTTCCTCAAACGCGATCACATCACCCTGGCGCCGATCCGCTCAGGTGTCGGCTTGAGGCTGGGGGCCAATATCGGGTATTTGAAATATACGCGTGAGCCGACCTGGAATCCGTTCTAGTTTAGCGGTAAGGAAGCCTGGCGGAGGCCCCTTTTCTGCGGTTTGCGCCGAATTGGCGCCAATTTTCCGCGCAATCCTGCCGATTACGATTCGGCTTGGTGACGTGGGCTGGGCGCGCCGGGCCAAGGAGCGCTGGTTGCAATGATCGACGCATTGCTATTTGGAGCGCTTGGCTTCCTCATCGGATGCCTGCTCGCGCTCGCACTCGCCTCGCCTCTGTGGAACCGGGCGGTGAAGCTCACCACGCGCCGGCTCGAGGCGACCATGCCGATGACGCTGAACGACATTCAGGCCGACAAGGATCAACTCCGCGCCGAGTTCGCCATCGAGTTGCGCAAAGTCGAGGTTGCGCTCGACAAGGCCAGGGAGAAGGCCGCGCGCGAGCTGATCGAGGCCAATAAGCGCCGCGCCGAACTCACCGGCCTTAACGCCGACCTCGCCGCCTCGCGGGCGAAGTTGCAGGAAAACGAAAACGCGAACCGCGTGCTGCAGCAGACCATCAAGCGCCGCCTTCCCGATCTCGACAGCCGGCTCAAAGCCGCGAAGAAGGCCCTTGCCGAGCTCGAATCGGTCAATGCCGAGCTCCGCACCACGATTGCGTCCCAGTCCGACGCGCTCAAGACGGCGCGCACGACCCTGCACAATCAGCGCGCCGACATCGATCGCCTGCGGGCGGCGCTCGAAAGCGGCAGCGGCGCCGCGCCTCGCCGATTGGGCAAGCCCGACGCGCGGACGCTTGCCGAGAGCCAGCGCCTCAGCGCGGAACTGTCGAAGGCGCAGGAGGAACTCCAGCGCGCCCGCACGAGCGCGGAGGAGAATGCTCTTCTTCGCCGCGAACTGAGCCGGCTCGGCTCGCAGATTCTGGCCGTGGCAAGAGCGCAAGGCCTGGCGGCCCCGCAGGTTGCTGTGGTCGAGGAGGTCTTCGTCGAACGCAGGGCGGTCGAGCCGCGAGAGGTGCTGCCGCAAGAAGAGCCGCCGCTACCGGAACAAGACTTGCAGGCGCAGCACGGAAATGGCGCCGCGGCCGAAGCGGATGGTGTGAGTTCTGTCGCGGCCAGGATGGCGGGCGCCGCTCCCGCAGAAGACGAGGTCGAGGAGGACGCCGAGGAGGCGCGCGAGGAGCCGAAAAGTTTTGCGCGAAAATTCGTCGCGCGGCGCGAAGCGCGGCGCGCCCGCAAAGGGGGCGCCACGAGCCTTCGCGACCGGTTGCGCGGAGTGACCGCCGAGCGCCCCGACCGGTAAGCCGGGTTCAAATCCTTCTAGGTGTGAAGAAAGGCCCGCGCGCGGTCTTCGAGCCTCAGCGCCGTGAGCCGGTCGCTGAACACCGCCCCTGTGTCGATCCCGATGCGGTTTGGCCTGATCACCGGCAGCAGAGCCGGCGTGTGGCCGTGCACCACGATCTTGCCGAAGGATCCGGCGTGATCGAGGAAAGGGCTCCTGATCCAAACCAGGTCGTCTTCGGATTGCGCCGCGAGCGGCACGCCCGGCCTGACGCCGGCATGGACGAAGAGATAATCGCCGATCGTGACGCTGAGTTGCAAAGTCCTGAAAAAACGAAGATGGGCCTCGGGCAGCGCCGCGGCGAAGGCCTCGCGCCACGTCTCTGAGCGTGCGCGCGCCTCCGCGAGCGCCCGCGTATCGACGCCATAGGAGTCCATTGTCGCCTGCCCGCCATTCATGAGCCAATGATTGAGGTGAAGCGGATCGTCGAGGAAATCGAGCAGGATGGCCTCGTGATTGCCCTTGAGGAAGTGCGTGTCGAAGCCCTCGAAGGGGCGGGCGATGAGGTTCGCGACAACGCCGCTGCTGTCCGGCCCGCGATCGACATAGTCGCCGAGAAAGACGAGGGTGCGCCGGCTCGCGTGCGAGCGCGCATGTGCATCGTCCTCAATCCGCTGAAGGAGATCGCGCAGCAAGTCGAGCCGCCCGTGAATATCGCCCACGGCGTAGAGGAGCTGACCCTTGGGCAGCGCCGGAACGTCCGAGTCTGACGGGACCGAGACTGGCATCGCTGCCACCAGTCTACCGCATACCGGCGGTTCAAGCGCGCAACTTAGAGTGTAGGTTTGCGCGGGCCTTAAGCGCCCGCGGGCGCGCTCAGGATCTCGCGATACACCTTGGCCGAGAGGCCGAACACCGTTTTCACGCAGCCGTCTTTCAGTCCAATGAAGAGAACCATCTGGCCGTCCCTGAGCTGGTCGTCCTCGGTAATGACGAAGAGCTTCTGGACGTTGAGCGGCGGGAACCCCTTGAGCTCCGTGGCGCGCTTCTCGAAGGAAGCAAGAGCGGCCGCCTCGAACTCATCGTATTTGGCGTGAACCTGCTTGATCGCGGCGAGGATTTCGCTCTCCGGCTTGCATGCCACGGGAGCGAAGGCCGGGCCCTCGCCATTATAGTAGGTCGTGCCGTAGGACTGGACGACGGGCTCGAGCTTCCGCGAATAGGCTTGGAGCGCGGCGAGACCGATCAGCACGCCGGCAAGCACAAGGCCTGCGCCAATCCTTGGCGAAACAGGCATGTCACACACCCCACCCTAGACGGACTCCGTGCTGGCTAGATCACAGAATCCGTTTCGCAGATGACGGTATCTCTGTGGCCGCACTCGGGCAGCTTATAACCAATGACCGTCCCTGTCCTCATATCCACGATGGGTGTCGGGCAGCCGATGCGCCACACCCGCCAGGGCGTATTGCGGTGGGTCTGGTCCCAGTCGACGGCAAGGCGAATTCCCGCGCGGGCGCATTGCCCGGCGAGCGCGAAATTGGCGTTGAGCGCCCGTACGGGATCGTCATTGGGGCCGAGCTGCATGGCTTCGGCGGGATCGAAAAGTTGGATCTCGTGCCGCCGGCACACCATCATCGAGTGCTCGGTCGCCCATTGGCGATTCTCGTAGTGGGTGAAGGCGGCATTTTGGTCGGGTGGACCGGCCAAGACCGTTTTGCAGGCAATGACCACAAGAATGGTGGGGATTTGGACCGCCATGGCTAGGCCCTCCCCTCAATCGCATGTCTCGTCTGCGTGGGTGGCGCCGTTGGCGGCTGCCTCTTGGCGGTAATGGAATCCGCCGCTGCGCCGGCAAGGGTGAGGGTCTTAAGCATCGATAGGGCCTCCTAGTGGAGTTGATCGGTAAGCACCGCTTACTTCTCCGGCCCCTGCCTTTAGGACCGGACTCGCCCTTTGACGCATTCCTCCATATTGCAACGCGAATTAAATCGCTGATTGGTAAGCTTTGAAATACTCAGATACGGCTGATTCTCGGACGCTACCTGGTTCTAATACTGTACTTTTTATCCCAAGGCAGGCTATTTCGCAACTGCAATATTGCACCGCAACATCCGAATCAAAGCTTCGTATACGGTATGCCTATCCGGCCGCTTCCGGTAGAGCGTCCTGGCAACACTGTCACATTATTTCCCAAGAAAATTGCCAAACCCCGTCGGCGGCTGACGGCTCGTCCGGCATTACCTTGCGCCGCAAAGGTCAAGCCCTCGCTTCGCGGGCGAAGCGATAAGGGGAAGGACCTTGGTTTTAAGGGGATTCTCTTGCCCCGCCGGCCGAATACCGCCCTATGCCTCCCGCCAACACCCGTCTAAAATTCGGGCGCTGGGGAGCACGCACGGGGTACGTGAGGGTAGGCGTATGCAGGGCTTCACGGAGCGAGGGGAAAACGCGACCTCTGCGCTTTTCCGCTTTCTTACCGCAAGGAACCGCGACGCTCGCGCCAAGTGCCATGGCGTGCTGACGGCGGGGTCGGCCCTGTCATGTTGAGAGATATCAGCACCAGACGAAAGCTGTTCCTGCTTTGCGCCGCGTTCGTCGTCGCGATTGCCGTGGCGATCTATATCTCCATTGCCGAAAAGCAAATCGCCATCGATTTCACCAACAAGGAGCTCGATGGCGCTCGCCACATCCAGCAATTTCACGAAGTCTATTCCGCGCTCCTCCCCGATCCGCGCCACCACTCCGCGCCCACAAAATTTCTCGAAGCGACAGCAAATGCCCGCCCCGATCCCAAAGCGTCGCAGGATCTGCTGCGGACCGCGGCCCTCGAAGAGTCGCTGGCGCGGATGCTGCAAAGAATCTGGTCGGGCAAGGTCGAGGGCGACGCGGAGCGGCGTCTCGTCGCCGAAACGCTGGCCAAGACCCAGGAACTGATTGCGCGCATCGGCGATGATTCCAATCTCGCGCTCGATCCCGAGCTCGACAGCTATTACCTGCAAGACATTTTGGTGCGGCAGATGCCCAAGCTGTTCAGCCAGCTTGGCGACGTGTGGAGCCTGGCAAGCGCTTCCGTCCCGGCGGCGACGCCGGAGGAGAAGGCGCGCCTCCTGACCCGTGCGGCGATTGCCCGATCGACAACGGAGGAGCTGGCGCGAAGCTTGACCTCCGCCTATCGCGGCAACGCAAGCGGCGCCTTGCGGCAGCGTACCGAGGGAACGATGGCGGTCATGCTGTCGAGCGTCACCACCTATCTCGGCGCCGTGGATGAGAGCCTGACGCAGCCTGACACGTTCGATCGCGCATCGCTCGAGCCCTTGTGGAAGAGCGCGGCGGACGACGCGCTCTCGGCCTGGGCGGGCGGCCTGCCCGACCTCAACGGACTTCTGAACCAACGCACCGACGATCTGATGCGCCGGCTCTACTGGAGCATTCTCATCATGGGCGGCCTCGCGGCGCTCAGCCTCCTGCTCGCCGTCATCACGCACCGGCAAATCGTGCATCCGCTCGCACGTCTCGAAGACGTGGCAAACCGGGTGCGCAAGACCAAGGATTACAGTCACCGCGTTGACTACGAGGGCAAGGATGAGATTGGGCACTTGTCGGCCGCCTTCAACGAAATGCTGGGCGAGCTCGACCTCGCGCGCAACCGCGAGCTTACGGACCGCGCCGAGCAGGCCGCGCGCCAACGCTTAAGCGTGCTGCTCAACGCTTCGCCGGCGGTCATCTACTGCCGTGAAGCCATCGGCGACTATCAGCCGACTTTCGTCAGCGAAAGCGTCACCCGGCTGTTCGGCTGCACCCCGCGCGAATATCTCGACAATCCCTTCCTCTGGCGCGACCGCGTCCACCCGGACGACGTCCCGCGCATCGCCGCCTGGGTTGACAAGATGTTCGAGAGCGACAAGCGCGCGCTCGAATACCGCATCCGCAACACCGACGGCACCTATTTCTGGGTGAACGACGAGCAGTACGTGGTGAGGAACGCCAAAGGCGATCCCACCGAGATCGTGGGCTCCTGGACCGACGTGACCGAGCGGAAAGAGGCCGAGCAGGCCCGCGAGCGCGCAAGGCGGCGGCTCGATCTCCTGCTCCGCGCCGCCCCCGTCGTGGTCTACAGTTTTGCCGCGACCGGCGACTACGCGCCAACCTTCGTCAGCGCCAGCATCGGGCCGATGCTCGGCTACGCCCCGGATGAGTACCTCAAGGATGCGGATTTCTGGCGAGGCCACGTCCATCCTGAGGACTTGCCGGAGATCGAGTCGAAGCAGGTCGAGCTGTTCCGCGCGGGCGAGCATCACGCCGAGTATCGCTTCCGCAAGAAGGACGGCAGCTATTGCTGGGTGAGCGACGAGCAGCATCTTATTCGCGACAAGGAAGGCCGCCCGGTCGAAGTGGTGGGCTCGTGGAGCGACATTGACGCCCGCAAGGCGGCCGAGCAGGCATTCCAGGCCGCGCAGGAAGAACTCAAGAAGGCGACCGCCGCGGCGCTCGAGGCAAGCGAGGCCAAGAGCGCCTTCCTTGCCAATATGAGCCACGAAATCAGGACGCCGATGAACGCCGTCATCGGCCTCTCCCATCTCGCCCTCAAGACCGATCTCACGCCACGCCAGCGCGACTACGTGCTCAAGATCAAGAGTTCAGGCCAACACCTGCTCGGCATCATCAACGACATTCTCGATTTCTCGAAGATCGAAGCCGGCAAGCTGTCGATCGAGACGATCGATTTCGATCTCGACAAGGTGCTCGAAAACGTCGGGAACCTGATGTCCGAGAAGGCCTCGGCCAAGGGTCTCGAGCTGATCTTCGAGGTCGAGCCCGAGGTCTCGGCCCATTTCCGCGGCGACCCGCTCCGGCTCGGCCAAATCCTCATCAACTTCTGCAACAACGCGGTGAAGTTCACCGATCGCGGCGAAGTTGACGTCAAGGTCCGCGTCCTTGAGGACAACGCCGACAGCCAGTTCGTCGAATTTTCCGTGAGCGACACCGGCATCGGCATGACCGAGCAGCAAATCTCGCGGCTGTTCCAGGCCTTCGAGCAGGCTGACGCCTCGACCACCCGCAAATATGGCGGCACCGGCCTCGGTCTCGCCATCGCCAAGCAGTTGACCGAGCTGATGGGCGGCCAAGTCTCCGTTACGAGCGCGCCAGGCAAAGGCAGCACGTTCCGCTTCACCGCCCGGCTTGGCAAAGGCATCGCGAGCTCCCGTCCGCGCCTTCTCCAATCGGATTTGAGCGGACGCCGCGTGCTCATCGTCGACGACAATCCCCATGCCCGCGCCGTCTTGGCGGCCATGCTGGCCAACATGTCGCTCGTCGCCGACGAAGCAGCGTCGGGCGAAGAGGCGATCGGCATGATCCGCCAGGCCGACAAGGCGGACAAAGGCTACGAGATCGTGTTCATCGATTGGCAAATGCCGGGCATGAACGGCATCGAAGCCGGCAAGCAGATTCTCGCTTTGGCCGACCTCGACCCCGCGCCCCATCTCGTGATGGTGACCGCTTACGGGCGCGAGGAGGTCATGAAGCAGGCCGAGGAGATCGGCTTCGAGAACGTTCTCATCAAGCCGGTCACCTCCTCGATTCTGTTCGACACCGCCGTCGTTGCTCTCGGCGCCGACAGCGGCAAGGCCGAAACCGCTCCAGCCATGCCGTCCTTCGACATCGACCACATGCGCGGCACGCGCATCCTTCTGGTCGAGGACAACGAGATCAACCAGGAAGTGGCGATCGGTCAGCTCGAGGATGCGGAGGCCTTCGTCGACCTCGCCGAGAACGGCGCCATCGCGCTGGAAATGATCCAAGGCAACGACTACGACGCCGTGCTGATGGACATGCAGATGCCGGTGATGGACGGGATCGAGGCCACGCGCGTCATCAGGGCCAATCCCCGCCACGAAAAGCTTCCGATCATCGCCATGACCGCCAATGCAATGGAATCTGACCGCATTCTCTGCCTCGAGGCGGGCATGAACGACCATATTGCCAAGCCGATCGACCCCGACCAGCTCTTCGGCGTTCTCTTGCGCTGGATCCGGCGGGGCGATGGCCGTGGCGCCGCCGCGCGCGACCGGGCCGTGCCCGCGCCCACGCGGAAGAGCGAGGACAGCGATACGCGGCTTGCCGTTCCCGGCATCGACGTTGACGCCGGCTTGCGGCGGACCGGCGGCAACCGCAAGCGCTACGAGACGCTATTGCGCAAATTCGCCGAGCAGCAGAGCGGTACGGGCGCGGCCCTTGTCGCGGCGCTGGCCAAGGGCGATATGGCGACCGCCGAGCGCACCGCCCATTCCTTGAAGGGCGCAGCCGCCACCCTCGGCGCCAAGGCCCTGGCGGAGGCCGCTTCGCAGGCCGAGGCCGCGATCAAGAGCCGGAAGGACCCGGGACAAGACGTGCAGAGGGTTACAGGGGCACTCGAGGCGCTGCTCGCCGATCTGCGCGCCGCCCTCCCCGACGATGCGGCCGGGAACGGCGCAAACGCTCATTCCGGCGATCCCGCGAGCCTTCAAGAGCCGCTCGGGAGATTGAAGCTGCTGCTTGAGGCCGACGATGGCGAGGCCGCCGATTTCATCGTCGATGCAAGGCCGCGTCTTGCAGGCATCCTCACGCCGGCGGAGATCAGGACTCTGACCGACCACGTCGGCAAATTCGACTTCGATGCCGCGCTCGGCTGTCTTTCGGGCATTGCCGCGCGGCTCTCCCTCGACCTGGAAGTAAAATAATGTCGGCACCGGATAAGAAGCTGGTCTTGATCGTGGACGATACGCCGACCAATGTCGCGGTCGTATCGGGCGTGCTCAAGGATTCGTTCCGGACCAAGGTCGCGACCAACGGCGAGAAGGCCCTCGCCATCGCCGGCGCCGCCGAGAAACCCGACCTCATCCTGCTCGATGTCATGATGCCCGGCATGGACGGGTTCGAGGTCTGCCGCAGGCTGAAGGACAATCCCGCCACGCGCGACATCCCCATCATCTTCCTCACCGCCAAGACCGAGGAGGTCGACGAGGAAAAGGGCTTCGACGTCGGCGCCGTCGATTACATTCACAAGCCGTTCTCGGCCCCGATCGTAATGGCAAGGGTGAGAACGCAGCTCGCCCTCCAGGAGGCGCTGTCCGAAGCCAAGGAGGCGCGCAATCAGGCCGATCAGCTCCTCCACGCGCTGCTGCCGAAGAAAGCCGCCGACGAAATTCGCAGTTTCGGCACCGTGATTCCGCGGCGTTACGACAATGTTGCGGTCCTCTTCTGCGACGTGACCAACTTCACCGCCTATTGCGACAAGCATGAGCCCGAGGACGTGGTCTCGCGCCTCGACGCACTGTTCGTGATCTTCGAGCGCATTACCGCCAAGCACGGACTCGAAAAGATCAAGACCATCGGCGACGGCTTCATGGCTGTTGCCGGCTTGCTCCAGCAAGTTGACGATCCGGTGGGGCGTGCCGTTCGCTGCGGACTCGAGATGACATCGACCCTGATCGACGCCCATCTCGACTGGGAGGTCAGGGTCGGCGTTCATGCCGGGCCGGTCGTTGCCGGCGTCGTCGGCCAGGAGCGCTATCAGTTCGACATTTGGGGCGACACCGTCAATGTCGCCGCCCGCATGGTCGCGATGAGCGCGCCGGGCAGCGTCGCCGCCACCAAGGAGACCTTTGAAAAGACCGGCTCGGCATTCGACGGCGAGTCGCTTGGCAATCTCGACGTCAAAGGCAAGGGCGTGATCCCGGTCTTCGGCCTCCGCAACCGCGCTTGAGGGCCGGGGCCGGCGGCTACTCGTGGAGCGACAGGAGAAAATCTCGCATCTTGTCCCAGGCGCCATGATCGAACAGATCGTTATGGTGGCCGCGCGGAAAAATCTCGATGCGTTTCGGTTCGTTGGCGGCGCGGTAGATGCGCATTGCCATGTCAACCGGGATCACCTCGTCATCCTCGCCATGAAGGATGAGAAGCGGAGCTGTGACGGCGCCGATATGGCGCTCGACATTGTATTGGTCGGCGATGAGCAGACTGAGCGGCAAGAAAAAATAGATCGAGCGCCCGACATCCACGGTCGAGGTCGGCGCCGCTTCGAGCACGATTCCTGCGATCTTGCGTTCCGCCGCGAGCCGCACGCCCTGGCCCGATCCCAGCGACTCGCCATAGGCGACGATCTTGTCCTCCGGCACGCCGAGCTGCCGCAGACGGTCATAGGCCGCGATCGCGTCGGCGACGTTGTTCGCCTCCGTCGGCTTTCCCGCCGAGCCGCCATAGCCGCGATTGTTGAGATAGAACACGCCGAAGCCGCTCTCGAGCATGAGCGCGATCTTGGGTGCGCGATTGGCGGCGTTGGCGGCGTTGCCGTGGAAATAGAGCAGCGTCGGCCTCCCCGCTTGCGCGGGCGCATACCAGGCCACGAGCGAGGTGCCGTCGGCCGCCGCAAAGTCGATCTCCTTCACGCCGTCGAGACCCGCCTCAGCCGGCGGAATGCGCGACGGATCGGGGAAATACATAAAGACGCGGTGACCGAAAAAGGCGAGCGCGCAAATCGCAAGATAGACGGCGATCAGCCCGAAAAGGACGCTCATGATCGCCCGCACGATGTCGCTCGCGCCGTCACGCCCAAAAGCGGCCGCTCGCGCCGGCGGCGATCGTAATGATCCCGAGCACGAGATTGATCGCGACGATGCGGCGCATCTGATTGAGCGAATGAGCGGCGCGGTCGAACTGACCGGCTTCCACGGCATGGGAAAACCGGCGCCACGGGGCGAAGAAGAGATGCAAGAATAGGAGCATCATCAGGATGCCGGTCGCCTGCATGACATGGATGTGGAAGCCAACGCCCTTGAACCCTCCGAAATGGAGAAACAGCATGGCATAGCCGCTCGCGAGAAGTACGGCGATGCTGGCCCAGACCCAGGGAAAGAAGCGGCCGAAGACCCGTTGCCAAAGTGCAAGACGCAAGC
>Ga0081455_10005813_pt1 | contig 13432 bp, 8 predicted proteins | sample TabmetS3T2R1_FD_70207 | JGI IMG/M metagenome (GOLD analysis project Ga0081455, IMG submission 70207) | Tabebuia heterophylla rhizosphere microbial communities from the University of Puerto Rico - S3T2R1 | ecosystem: Host-associated > Plants > Roots > Rhizosphere ... | reverse complement strand
ACCAGGCGGTGATCGCGATCGAGAACGTGCGGCTGTTTCAAGAACTCAAAGAGTCATTGGAGCAGCAAACGGCCACAAGCGAGATATTAGGCGTGATCGCTAGCTCACCGACGTACATTCAGCCTGTGCTAGATGTTGTCGCCGAGACCGCCGCACGGCTCTGCGACGCCACTGACGCTGCAATCATTCGTGTCGAGGGCGAATCCCTAAAGACTGTGGCTAATTACGGATCGCTGTCCGCCGCTTCTGATCCCCCATTCGACCGAGTCTCTATACCTGCCCGAGCCATCATTGACCGGCAAACCATTCACATCCATGACCTTGCGGCAGTGCCGGAAGATGAATTGCGAGCGCGCTTTGCTAGAAGTCTCGGCGTTCGTACGGTACTTGCAACGCCGCTGCTGCGTGAAGGTGTCGCCATTGGATCCATCCTGATTCGTCGGACGGAAGTCCGGCCCTTCTCCGACAAACAGATCGCACTGCTCAAAACCTTTGCCGACCAGGCCGTGATCGCCATCGAGAACGTGCGCTTGTTCAAAGAGATTCAGGAGCGCAACGCGGAGCTGCGCGAAGCGCTGGAGTACCAGACGGCAACGTCTGAGGTTCTCGGCATCATCAGCCGCTCGCCGACAGACGTGCAGCCAGTGCTCGAGGCGATCGTCAAGAGCGCCGCTAAGGTTTGCGGTGTTGACGACGTTGTTCTGCGACTGCGCGAGGGCGACGACATGGTTGCGCGCGCTCATTTTGGTCCTATATCTCATGTCCGTGCAAAGATCAGCAGTGATGATCCAAGGCATCGCTGGATGCATGAACATGGCCCCTTGCACATCCCGGACGTACGCGCACAACATGATTTTCCAACATTGGCTTCGGTTGCTACCTTCCGGACCTACTTAGGTACTCCCCTTCGTCAGCAAGGAGAGCTCATTGGAACGCTTGGAGCGCGTCGCGTGGAGGTACGTCCCTTCACGCCGGCGCAAATCAAGCTTTTCGAAACTTTCGCCGACCAGGCGGTGATCGCGATCGAAAACGTTCGGCTGTTCAACGAACTCAAGGAATCGTTGGAGCAACAAACTGCCACGAGCGAGATCCTGGGGGTAATCGCCAGCTCGCCGACGGATATTCAGCCTGTATTAGACGTGGTCGCACAAAATGCCGCTCGATTATGCGAAGCAAGCGATGCTCAGATTATTCGTGTCGAGGGTAATGCCGTTGTTCCTGTGGCTACCTATGGGGCGCTTTCACCGGCACACGGGATAGCGCTTAACCGCGATTCACCCTCTGGGCGAGCGATTCTTGATCGGCAGACTCTCCACATTCACGATCTCGCCAAGGAGGTCGAGACCGAGTTTCCCGAAGTCGCCGATTTCCAAAAGCATTTAGGCCTTCGCACTGTGCTGGCAACGCCGCTATTACGAGAGGGTGTTTCCATCGGGGCGATTTTGATTCGTCGACTCGAAGTGCGGCCATTCACAGACAAACAGATCAAACTCCTCGAAACCTTCGCCGCTCAGTCCGTGATCGCTATTGAAAACGTCCGCCTGTTTAAGGAATTGCAGGAGCGCAACGCAGAATTGCGCGAAGCTCTGGAGCATCAGACCGCGACGGCCGAGGTGCTCGGCATCATCAGCCGCTCGCCGACCGACGTGCAGCCGATCTTGGATGCTATCGTTGAGAGCGCCGGACGGGTGTGTGGAATTGATGATCTGCTGTTGCGACTCCGCGAAGATGATGTTACGGTTCCGCGGGCTCATTTTGGTACCATGGCCGTTACCCGCCCAGAAGCCAGCATTGATGAGCCCCTGTTTCGCTGGATGCGTGAGCATGGCGCGCTTCACATTCCAGACGCCCGCGAGCAGAGCGATTTCCCAACCTTTGGGACCTTCAGCGGGTCTCGCACCTACTTGATAGTGCCTCTTCGTCAACAAGGGGACATTATCGGAAACCTGGCGGCGCGCCGCACCGAGGCGCGCCCGTTCACGGCGGCGCAGATCAAGCTACTCGAAACCTTCGCTGATCAAGCGGTGATCGCTATTGAGAACGTTCGCCTGTTCAAGGAACTCGAAGCGCGGACGCGGGAACTGGCACAGTCGGTCGGCGAGCTTAGAGCGTTAGGTGAGGTCGGTCAGGCGGTCAGCTCAACCCTCGACCTTCAGACTGTGCTCAGCACCATTGTGCGCCATGCGGTCCAGCTCTCAAGAACCGATGGCGGTGTTGTTTACGAATACGACGAGGCTGCGGAAGAGTTCCATCTGAGGGCCGGCCACCTTATGGAAGCTGAGGTCATTGAGGCGCTGCAGTCCACACCGGTCCGCCCGGGTCAAGGCGCTACGGGACGAGCAGCGACCATGCGCGCGCCGGTCCAACTCCCGGACATTCTAAACGAGCAGGAATACACTGGTACCAAGGCTCGCCCGCTATTTGCACGGCTTGGATACCGATCTGTTTTGGCGGTGCCGCTTCTCCGAGAGGGCCGCATCATGGGGGCGTTGACGGTGTGGCGCAAGCAGGCTGGCAGGTTTTCGGCGGAAGTCATCAATCTCCTGCAAACGTTCGCGACTCAATCCGCTCTGGCTATTCAGAACGCGCGTCTGTTCCGGGAGATCGAAGACAAGAGTCGTCAGATCGAGGCGGCCAATCGGCACAAGTCGGAGTTTCTCGCCAACATGTCGCATGAACTTCGCACGCCGCTCAACGCCATCATCGGCTTCTCGGAAGTCTTGGGGGAGAGAATGTTCGGTGAGCTGAACGAGAAACAGGCCGAGTACACCGACGACATTCTTACTTCGGGCCGCCATCTCTTATCCCTCATCAATGAGATTCTCGATCTTTCAAAGGTTGAAGCGGGCCGCATGGAGCTGGAAGTGGCAACATTCGATCTTCCCCTTGCGATCGACAACGCGCGCACATTCCTCCGCGAGCGCGCCACCAAGCACGGCATAAACCTCGACGTTGATGTCGACGAACGGCTTGGCGATTTCACCGGCGACGAGCGCAAGATCAAACAGATTCTGCTGAATCTTTTATCCAACGCTGTGAAGTTCACGCCGGAGGGGGGACGAATCGGAATTAAGGCCAGGCAAGCTGACGGTAGCGTGGAGATTTCTGTCACTGACACCGGCATCGGCATCGCCGTGGAAGATCAGGCGACGATCTTCGAAGAATTTCGCCAGGTGGGCGGCGACTATGCCCACAAGAAGGAAGGGACCGGGCTTGGGCTAACCTTGGCCAAGAAGTTCGTTGAGTTGCATGGCGGAAGAATCTGGGTGGAGAGCGAAGTCGGGAAAGGCAGCACGTTTACATTCACGTTACCGATCAGATAAGAAAGGCTTCCCGCAAAGGCGCAAAGGCGCCAAGTTCGGAGTTATTAGAAAAGAGAATTTCCTTTGCGAGCTTGGCGTCTTGGCGGGAGAAAAAATCCGAATCCGGCAAGAGATACTTCCCGCAAAGGCGCTAAGTTATGACGGAGAATGAAATTGGAACCATTATTGTCGATGTGGCGATTGCGGTGCATCGAGAGCTGGGACCTGGGTTGCTCGAATCGGTTTACGAGATTGTGTTGGCCTATGAATTACAGCAACGGGGTCTCCGTGTAAGTCGTCAGGTGCCGGTCGCGGTTCAATATAAAGAAATAACCTTCGATGCGGCATTTCGGGCTGATCTTGTCGTGGAGGAAAAGGTGATGGTTGAGTTAAAGTCGGTTGAACAGATTACTGAGGCTCATAAGAAACAGGTACAAACTTACCTACGGTTAAGCGGGTGTAAACTTGGCTTTTTGCTCAATTTTGGTGAAGCGCTCATTGAAGCGCGGCATCTTGCGTGTTGTGAATGGACTTGAAGACTGATTGTTATCTAATCTTCCGAACTTTGCGTCTTGGCGCCTTTGCGGGAGATATTTCCAACTGCTATGGCCAATGAACTCATTTTGATTATCGAAGACAACGAGAAGAATCGCAAGCTCGTGCGCGACCTGCTCCAAGTCAAGGGCCACAAGACCATCGAGACTGAAACAGCCGAAGAGGGGCTCAAGCTCGCCCTGGAAAAGTCTCCTGCCCTCATTCTCATGGATATCCAGCTCCCCGGGATGGATGGAATTACGGCTCTGAAGCAGCTCCGGGCTAACCCCCAAATGAAGAATATACCCGTCATTGCGATCACGGCATCAGCCATGACCTACACTCGTAAGACGATGTTGGCTGAAGGGTTCGACGGCTATCAAAGCAAGCCAATCAGCGTGAAAGACTTTCTCGGAGAAATAGAAAGGGTGCTCGCTAGCCACACGAAATAGAAACTCTGTCGAAGGGAAACAAGGGGAGTGAGAGAGAAACACAGAGAAAGCTCGAAGCACGAAATCCGAAATCCGAAACAAATTCAAATCACAAAATGACCACCAAATTCAAAACGAGTCTCCTTCGGGTTCCGGGTTTTAGATTTTCGGAGTTTGAAATGCTTTTGGCTGCGTTTGTTTCGGATTTGGTGCTTCGGATTTCGGATTTACATGCTGCAGGGTAAACGATGCCGATCACTAAAAAACCACCGGCAAAGACGCGGCGCCCCTCCGTCAAGGAGGCTAAGCTGGTCCAGGAGAATAAGGAGCTCAAACGGGAGCGCGATGAGTCGCTCGAACGGGAAGCGGCAACTAGCGACATTCTTCGGATGATCGCCAGCTCGCCGACGAATCTTCAATCCGTACTTGATGCGATTGCCGAGCGAGCTGCGAGACTGTGTGAAGCGGAAGATGCTGCCATTTTTCGAGTCGATAGCAATTCTTACCATCGTGCAGCCCACTTTGGACCGGTCCCCACGGCAACTGGTCTGGGTGAGGGCCGTATTATTGATCGTGATACGCCACCGGGTCGAGCGATTGCCGACCGGCAAACGATCCACGTTCACGACCTTCAGGCCGCCGGAGCTGAATTTCCGGCTGCCAAGACCCGTGGAATTGCAATGGGCCTCCGTACGGTGCTCTCCACACCGTTACTCCGTGAAGGTATTGCCATTGGTGCTATTCATATCCGCAGACGAGAGCTCCGTCCGTTCTCGGATAAGCAAATTAAATTGCTGGAAACTTTCGCTGCCCAAGCAGTGATTGCCATTGAGAACGTCCGGCTGTTCCAAGAGCTTAAGGAATCACTGGAACAGCAGACTGCAACCAGCGAAATCTTGGGTGTCATCGCCAGCTCGCCGACGGATATCCAGCCGGTGCTCGATGCCGTCGCAGCGACTGCCGCGCGGTTGTGCGATGCCAGAGATGTTCTGATCGATCGCATCGATGGCGATGTGCTGGAACATGTTGCGACGTACGGGCCGATGCCAATGGCGCCAAGCCGACGGCCCCTCAGCAGAGGCACACCCGCGGGCCGAGCCATCATCGACGGGCAAACGATTCACATTTATGACGTGCTGCCCCTACTCGATACCGAGTACCCGGAAGCCAAGGCGCGCCAGCAAGTTACCGGCACGCGCACCGCTCTGGTTACGCCATTGCTTCGCGAAGGAGTCGCAATCGGCACCATTCAGATTCGCCGAGACGAGGTCCGTCCGTTCTCGGAAAAACAGATTGCTCTCCTCAAAACCTTTGCTGACCAGGCGGTCATTGCCATCGAGAACGTGCGATTGTTCAAGGAGATCCAGGAGCGCAACGCAGAGTTGCGCGAGTCGCTGGAGCATCAGACGGCAACAGCCGAAGTGCTCGGTATCATCAGCCGTTCACCCACCGACGTGCAGCCGGTGCTAGATGCCATTGTCGAGAGCGCGGCGCGAGTGTGTGGGATCGACGATGTGTCGCTGCGACTCCGCGAAGGGGACAGTATGGTTGCACGAGCTCATTTTGGTCCTGTAACCATACCCAATAGCCGACTCGAGATGAGTCTTGATGAGCCATGGTTTCGTTGGATGCGCGAGCATGGCACGCTGCACATTCCCGACGTCCGAGCCGCGCAGAATGATTTTCCAACGTTGGGCGTCTTCTCCGGATTCCGTACGTTTCTAGGGGTGCCCCTTCATCAACAGGGGCAGTTTATTGGGCTACTGACCGGACGTCGCAACGAGATGCAATCTTTCACGCCTACGCAGGTCAAGCTGTTTGAAACCTTCGCCGACCAAGCGGTGATCGCTATCGAGAACGTCCGGCTGTTCCAAGAACTCAAAGAGTCATTGGAACAGCAAACTGCAACGAGTGAAATCCTCGGAGTAATCGCTAGCTCGCCGACGGATATTCAACCGGTGCTGGATGCCGTGGCGAAAAGTGCTGTGCGATTGTGCGCTGCGGAAGATGCGACGATTCGGCTCGTTGACGGCAATCTGCTTCGGCTGGGTGCCCACTACGGAACGATTCCTATGGCGGGATCGGAACAGCCTCGATCCCTCAACCGGCAATCCGTAATGGGACGCGCGGTAGTTGACCGTCAACTTATACACGTCGAGGATTTGCGCTCCCCTTTGGCTGAGACGGAGTTTCTTGGCGCGCATGTTCCAGGCCGAGACATCCACACTATGTTAGCGATGCCCTTATTGCGGGAGGGTGTTGCTATCGGAGTCATTGGTCTCCGCCGTATGGTGATTCGACCTTTCACGGACAAACAGATCTCGCTTCTCAAGACTTTTGCAGACCAGGCCGTCATCGCCATTGAGAACGTGCGGCTCTTCCAAGAGATCCAAGAGCGCAACGCGGAGTTGCGCGAGGCCCTGGAGCATCAGACAGCGACTTCCGAGGTGCTCGGCATTATTAGCCGCTCGCCCACTGACGTGCAGCCGGTCCTCGACGCTATAGTCGAGAGCGCAGCCCGAGTTTGCGGGATTGACGATGTCGTACTACGACTCCGCGAGGGAAACGCCATGGTTGCACGGGCTCACTTTGGTCCTGTACCTCATGTCCGTGGTGAGATTAGTTGTGAGGATCCACGGTTTCACTGGATGCGTGAACATGGCTCACTGCATATACCTGACGTCCGCGCGCAACAAGATTTTCTAACGTTAGGTTCAGTTACTAGCTTCCGGACCTACCTAGGCGCTCCCCTTCGCCAGCATGGAGAAATTATCGGAGGATTGGGCGCGCGTCGCATCGAGGTGCATCCTTTCACTCCGGTGCAGATTAAGCTCCTCGAAACTTTTGCCGACCAAGCGGTGATTGCTATCGAAAACGTTCGGTTGTTCCAAGAACTCAAGGAATCGTTGGATCAGCAAACCGCAACGAGCGAGATCCTGGGCGTCATCGCCAGCTCTCCGACGGATATCCAGCCGGTTCTGGATACGGTCGCGGAAAACGCCGCAAGACTTTGCGAGGCGACGGACGCTGTCATCAGCCGTGTTGATGGGGAAACTGTCAAAAATGTTGCGAATTTCGGAGCAATACCGGTGCCTAAGCCTACCCGTATCAATCGGAACTCCCCGGTGGGCCGAGTCATAGTGGACAGAAAAACAATTCATGTTCATGACCTGCTGGCAGAGATCGAAACCGAGTACCCGGAATCGAAAGAGCGTCAGAAAGTTAGTGGCACTCGCACCATCCTCGTCACACCGCTACTTCGTGAAGGTGTTTCCATCGGCACCATCAATATTCGCCGTACCGAAGTGCGCCCTTTCTCAGAGAAACACGTTAAGCTTTTGGAAACGTTCGCGGACCAGGCCGTAATCGCCATTGAGAACGTGCGCCTTTTCAAAGAATTGGAAGAACGCAATCGCGATCTCACCGAAGCGCTGGAGCAACAGACGGCCACGAGTGAAATTCTGCGCGTGATCGCGAGTTCACCAACGGATATTCAGCCGGTGTTCGACAGCATCGCGCGCAGCGCGGCTCGTCTGTGTGAAGCGTTCGATGTCATGGTATTGCGCGTCGATTGTGAGGTCTTGCGTCTCGTCGCCCATCATGGCCCGATCCCCGCCGGCGATGTCCCGCTTCACCGCGGAACACTAGGCGGTCGCACCGTGATCGATCGGCGACTGTTCCACATCAGAGATCTTCAAACCGAAGTAGACGAATTTCCGGAAGGCAGTGCCCTCGCGCGGGAGCGCGGTCATCGAACCACCCTCAGTGTTCCCCTGCTTAGAGAAAATGTTGCGATTGGCAACATCCAGGTGCGTCGTGACGAGGTTCGCCCTTTCTCTGAACCGCAGATCAACCTTCTCCAGACCTTTGCGGACCAAGCCGTCATTGCCATCGAGAATGTGCGATTGTTTCATGAGCTACAACAACGAACCAGCGAACTCGTGCGATCCGTGGACGAACTCAAAGCATTAGGAGAAGTCGGCCAGGCCGTCAGCTCAACTCTTGATCTCCAAACGGTGCTGAATACTATTGTTGCGCGAGCAGTTCAGCTCTCCGGGACTGATTGCGGGATCATCTACGAGTACGATGAACCGACACGAGAGTTTCATCTTCGCGCCAGCTACCAGATGGAAGAGGAATTGGTCAATGCGTACCAGGCAACCCCGCTGCGTATCGGAGAAGGCGCCACGGGTCGGGCAGCGGAAACCAAAATACCCACGCAGATTGCGGATCTTCACCAAGAGCAGGAGTTTGCTACGAGAGGGATGCGCCCCATCCTGTCTCGCCTGGGTTATCGGTCGCTGCTCGCCGTGCCGCTATTACTAGATCAGAAAATCATGGGAGCCTTGACGATCTACCGGCGGCAAACCGGCACCTTTGCGCCGGAGGTGGTGAATCTCCTTCAGACCTTTGCTACGCAATCCGTATTGGCCATACAGAACGCGCGCTTGTTCCGCGAGATCGAGGACAAGGGGCGGGAGCTGGAGGCGGCGAACCGGCACAAGTCAGAGTTCCTCGCCAACGTGTCGCACGAGCTGCGCACGCCGCTCAATGCCATTATCGGATTTTCGGAAGTGTTGGGGGAGAGGATGTTTGGCGAGCTGAACGAAAAACAAGCCGAATACACGGATGACATTTTGTCGTCCGGACGCCATCTACTTTCCCTGATTAATGACATCCTGGATCTTTCCAAGATCGAGGCAGGTCGGATGGAGTTGGAAGTGACGACGTTTCATATGCCGGACGCGATCGAGAACGCGATATTGCTTATTCGCGAGCGGGCGAATCGTCACGGGATCAAACTCGGTCGCGTCATCGACGACCGCCTTGGCGACTTCACCGGGGACGAGCGCAAGGTAAAGCAGGTGTTAGTCAACTTGCTGTCCAATGCCGTGAAATTTACACCGGAGGGTGGGCAAATAAAGGTCGAGGCGACGCTAGGCGACAGCGCGGCGATCATTTCGGTCACCGACACGGGGATCGGCATCGCGCCGCAAGATCACGAGGCGATCTTTGAGGAATTTCGTCAGGTCGGGACCAACGATGCGCAGAAGCGCGAGGGTACCGGGCTGGGGTTGAGTCTAACCCGAAAATTCGTCGAGTTGCACGGCGGGAAAATTTGGGTAGAAAGCGAAGCTGGCAAAGGTAGCAGGTTCACGTTCACGCTGCCGATAAGATAAGAATTTTCCCGCAAAGGCGCAAAAACGCTAAGTTATGACGGAGAACGAAATTGGCAAACTGATCCTTGACTCTGCCATTGCAGTGCATAGAGAGTTGGGCCCTGGTTTGCCTGAATCAGTTTACGAAATTGTCTTAGCTTATGAATTACAGCAGTGCGGTTTGCGGTTAGATCGTCAAGTGCCGATCGCCATTCGTTATAAAGACATGATCTTTGATGCAGCATTTCGAGCAGATCTTGTCGTAGAGGAAAAGGTGCTAGTTGAATTAAAGTCGGTGGAACAAACCAGCGAAGCCCATAAGAAACAGGTGCAAACCTATCTCCGGTTGAGAGGGTACAAGCTCGGTTTCTTGCTGAACTTTGGTGAGGCGCTGATGAAACGGGGAATCACCCGTGTGGTCAATGGGCTGCAAGATGAAAAACTCTCTGCGCCTTAGCGCCCTGGCGGGAGAAATCCGGTATCCGAGACTCATATGGCTAACGAACTTATTTTAATCGTCGAAGATAATGAGAAGAACCGGAAACTGGTTCGGGACATCCTTCAAGTCAAGGGCTACCAGACCATAGAGTCTGAGACGGCTGAGGAAGGAATAAAACTCGCGCTGGACAAATCGCCTGCGCTGATTTTGATGGATATCCAACTCCCGGGAATAGACGGCATTACGGCGCTCAAACAATTAAGAGCCGATGCAAGAACGAAAGGAATACCGGTCATCGCCATCACCGCGTCGGCCATGACCCACAATAGACAGACGATGCTGGCCGAAGGGTTCGACGGCTACCAGACCAAGCCGATCGCCTTGAGGGATTTTCTTGGCGAAGTGGAAAGAGTACTCGCGACGCGTAGATAAATCCGAAGCACGAATTTCGAAATCCGAAACAAATTCAAATAAAAGTAATGACACCACGAAATCCAAAGGGCGAAACTTGGAACCAGAATTAAAAGAATAAACGAAATGCTCAAGCCACGAAGGCAAGCGCGATTTCGCAGACACAGCAACCTAATCCCAACCCGTGAAACACTCCGGAACTGCCCGATATGATCTCGAAGATCGAACCTTTGAGTTTGCGAAAAGTGTTCGCAACTTTGTTAAACGGGTGCCGAAAACACTCGCGAATCTGGAAGATATCAAACAGCTAGTGCGAGCGTCGGGTTCCGTCGGGGCGAACTATATTGAAGCCAATGAATCCTTGAGTAAGCGAGATTTCCTGATGAGAATCAAGATATGCCGCAAGGAAGCAAAAGAAAGCCGTTATTGGTTGCGATTGGTCGGTGCCGGTGATGATGCGACAGTTGAGAAGGATCGACTTGACCTTCTAAAGGAAGCGACAGAGTTAACCAATATCTTTGGAGCTATTCTTCGCAAGAGCGAATAAAGGTTGAAATAAATTTCGAATTACGAGATCCGAAATTCGAAACAATCTTGAAGGGTGAAATAAAAAATGTTCCAAACAGAATCGATCAGATTCTGGGTTTTAGATTGTCTTCAGTTTTGGTCTATTTGGTGATGACTTTGTTTTAGGATTTGAGCGTTTCCCGGTTTGTTTCGGATTTCGTGCTTCGTATTTCGAATTTTTACAATGAAGACTCCGGCCAAAATTCTTGTCGTCGACGACACGCCTAGGAACGTAAAGCTCCTCGCCGATCTGCTTGCCATCAAGGGATACGAGGTAGTAACCGCAACCTCGGGACGCGAAGCTCTCGGTCAGGTAGAAACCGGAAGACCGGACCTCGTGCTGTTGGACGTGGTGATGCCGGAGATGAGCGGCTATGAAGTTTGCCGCAAGATTCGCGAAATTCCCGAAACCAAGATGCTTCCCGTGGTGATGGTGACGGCGCTTGATCCCGCCGAAGAACGAATCAAAGGGATCGAGGCCGGGGCCGATGACTTTCTTAGCAAGCCGATCAATCAAGCGGAGCTCTTGGCGCGCGTCCGCTCGTTGCTTCGGATCAAGGAGCTCCACGATACCGTTCAAGCTCAAGCCGCCGAACTCGCAGACTGGAACAAGACGCTACAAGAGCGCGTCGAAGAACAGGTGAGTCAACTTGAAAAGCTTGGGCGACTAAAACGTTTCTTTTCACCTCAGCTTGCCGACTTGATCGTGGCCGGAGGCGCCGAGGATCCGCTGAAGACTCACAGGCGCGAGGTGACGGTGGTATTCTTGGATCTCCGCGGCTTCACTGCCTTCGCCGAGACCGCTGAGCCTGAAGAAGTCATGGGAGTCCTGCGCGAGTACCATACTGCGATGGGCAAGCTGATCCTGGAGCACGAAGGAACTCTGGAACGATTCACTGGCGATGGGATGATGATCTTTTTTAATGATCCGGTGCCCGTCGTGAACCCGGCGGAGCGCGCGATTCGCATGGCGCTGGCGATGCGCGAGGGTGTAGCGGAGCTGACCGCGAAGTGGCGTAAGTTGGGCTATGAGCTGGATTTCGGCGTCGGCATCGCGCAGGGGTATGCGACTATAGGCGGCATCGGTTTCGAAGGTCGCTGGGACTACGGCGCCATCGGTACCGTAACCAATCTCGCCTCCCGGCTCTGCGGTGAGGCCAAACCGAGCCAGATCCTGGTTTCTCAACGCCTGCTAGGTAGTGTGGAAGAATTGGTGGAGGTCGAGCGCGTAGGCGAGCTATCGCTCAAGGGCTTTCACCGCGCGATCTCCGCGCACAACGTCTTAAGGCTGAAGAACTAAGATCCGCAAAGCAAGGGAAGGAAGAATGAAACTTTTCGTATCCGCGCTCCTCGCCATATTGAGCTGGCAGCCGAAAGTGTGGGCTCAGGGGAGGCCGGCGACGGTCGCCGATCTAGGGGGGTACAACAAACCGGATCGTGAACAGGTTCTTTACGAAGGGGCGAAAAAAGAGGGCAAGTTGATGTGGTACACGTCGCTTACCGGAGGACCGAATATCGAGGCGCCAAAGGTCTTCGAGGCGAAGTATCCCGGCGTCAAGATGGAAGTTTACCGGGGGGACAGCGACGCTCTGATCTCGAGGATACTTCAGGAGTCGCAAGCAAAGCGTTATCTGGTGGATACGATTGAAACCACGTTCCCGATCTTGAAAGTCATGCAGGACGAAAAAATCCTTGCCCGTTACTTCTCGCCCTATCTGGCGTCCTATCCCGATGAGGTTAAAGAAAAAGCCGAAAAGGGACTCGTCTACTGGGCGACGGACCGCGAAACCTATATCGGAGTCGCTTACAATACTGATGTGATTCCGGCCAGTGCGGCTCCGAAGAAATTCGAAGACCTGCTAAAACCCGAGCTTAAAGGAAAGATCGGATTTGCCACGAGCGACACGGGAAACCGAGTGATCGGCGCTATGTTGGTCACGAAGGGTGGCGAGTTCGTCCAGAAGTTAAAGTTACAAGATATTACCCTTCACGGCGTTTCCGGACGGGCGATACTCGACATGGTGATTTCCGGCGAGCTGGGCGTTTCCCCCACTGTGTTTCTCAGCCATTCGCGGGTATCGATCTCGAAGGGGGCGCCGATCAAGTGGGTGCCCATGGATGTTGTTCCGACTAACGCGGGGGGTGTCGCTCTGCCAGCGCATGCGCCTCATCCGCATGCTGCTCTTTTGTTTGCTGACTTTCTGCTCAGCCCTGATGGGCAGAAGTTTCTGGGCAAGTTCGGTCTCGATAGCGCCGTGAACAAGCCTGATTTTAAGCGCTGGTACGCCGAGGCGGGTATGACAGTCGAGCAGTATGAAAAGGAAAACAACAAATGGGAGAAACTGTTGCGGGAGATTGGGCGAAAGTGATGTCCATTCTATGGCGCGTCCCCGTCATGCTTCCACGGTCGTTCTCCTGCGGCCGGATGAGGAGGGCAGCTTCGAGATCCTGCTGACTCGTAGGCCGCCTGAGATGAGGTTTCTCGGCGGCTTCTACGTTTTTCCGGGAGGGGCGGTCCACAAAGACGACTATTCGGCAAAGGCGCTTGAGCGCTGCCGAGGTTTATCCGCAAACGATGCGCAGAAAATT
>Ga0081455_10005812_pt1 | contig 13433 bp, 14 predicted proteins | sample TabmetS3T2R1_FD_70207 | JGI IMG/M metagenome (GOLD analysis project Ga0081455, IMG submission 70207) | Tabebuia heterophylla rhizosphere microbial communities from the University of Puerto Rico - S3T2R1 | ecosystem: Host-associated > Plants > Roots > Rhizosphere ... | reverse complement strand
AAGACGGCGTTCCGCTTGCGGCGATGGAGGGAGACTACCTGAAGCCGCTCACAGAGGTTCCGGCCGCGATGGCAGGCCAGGTGGCCACCGCCCTCGCGGGCCGGATCGTGCCTCCGGTCGTCAGCGGGTATGTCGGCCGAAACGGTTGAACTGCAGGACTGACGGGGTTATTCCGGCGAAACCGAGGTTCGTCCGCAGTCGTCGCACTTCAGATACAGCACGGGCAGCGCTTCCGACCGGCCGATGATTTTCGCGCTCGGAACCCCGCAGCGGGGGCAGACAATGCCTGAGCTAGACCGCTTTGCCATCAATATTCTCCTTACTCCCTCTTAGACTCCAAGATCCGGGAGAAAGATACAAGATGGCGCGCGAAACGCGAAGAGCGGCCCTTCCCGGGCCGCCTTTCACCGAATCGACGGCTTGATCGTGACCTGAACCGCCTTGCGGAACTTCACCGGCGTTCCGTTGAGCATGGCCGGCCGGAACCGCCAGTTCCTGACGGCCGCCATCGCGAGCTGGTCGTAGACGTTCGACACGCTGATTCGGATCAGCGCGGATTCAACGGCGCCGGTCTCGTCGATGACCACTTCGATCATCCCCTGCCGCGGCATCGGCACCTGGCCGGGATAGGCCGGGAGATCCTGCCGGATCACGCCGGGCGGGATCACGTCCGTATCGCCGCTCGTGTAGACCCTCGGCGCGCGTGCAACCGGCGCCGGTTCGGCCGGAGCAGGCGCAGGCGCGGGCACCAACGGCGCGGGTGCGAGCGCCGGACTCGGCATCGGCGGTTCGGGTGTTGGCGGGCCGTCGGGATTCGGTGGCGCCGGAGGCCAAGGCAATGGCGGATTCGGCGGGTTTGGTCTCGGCGGCCTGAATTCCGGCAACGTCTCGACGGCCTACGCCTCCATGACGGTGACAGAGCAACGTCGCCTGAACCGCAAATGCGCGACCGTTCTCAAAAGCCCAGCGCGGTACAACTATGAGGCTGTTGCAGTGTGCCGGGTGGTCGCCGCCCGATAGACATGGTCCGAAAACGTAGGCGCCGATTTTTCTGGGACAGATTGCGCTGTTGTGATCCCAACGCAACCACGGCGCTTGAGAAGCAGCGCTGCCGCGGGCACGGTTCGCCCGCGGCAGCCTCTTACATTCCTTACGCCGCCAGATCGAGCTTCGAGGCGACGGTCGCGTCGGCATTCAGCCGATAGATGATAGGCACGCCAGTGCCTATCTCGCGCGACAGGATTTGCGTCGGTGACAATTTCTCCAACACCATCACCAGGGCGCGCAGCGAATTGCCATGCGCGGCAATCAGCGTGCGCTGGCCCCGCAACACCGCGGGCAGGATTTCCTGCACGTAATAAGGCAGCGTGCGGGCCACCGTGTCCTTCAGGCTTTCGCCACCGGGCGGCGGCACGTCATAGGAGCGGCGCCACTGATGCACCTGCTCCTCGCCCCATTTCTTGCGGGCGTCGTCCTTGTTGAGACCTGAGAGATCGCCGTAATCGCGTTCGTTCAGGGCCTGATCTCGAATGATGGGGACGCTGGCGCCCATCTCGGCCAGCACCAGATCGAGCGTGCGCTGCGCCCGCTTCAAGACCGAGGTGTAGGCGATATCGAAGTGCAGACCTTGCCCCTTCAGCTTGCGGCCGGCATCGCGGGCCTCGCTGATGCCCTTCTCGGTGAGATCCACATCACGCCAGCCGGTAAACAGGTTCTTCAGATTCCATTCGCTCTGGCCGTGACGCACGAGAACGAGCAAGTGTTCCGTCATTTCAGGTCCTTTGGTCGAGACAGTCAAATTCAAACGTCGCCGAGGCCGAGCACGTCGGCCATCGAATAGAGACCAGGCTTGCGACCGCGCGCCCACAGCGCCGCCTTCAGCGCGCCATTGGCAAACAGCGCGCGGTCCTCGGCGCGGTGCGTCAGCTCGATCCGCTCCGAGGGCCCGGAGAAGATCACCGTATGTTCGCCAACCACGGTGCCGCCCCGCAGCGAGGCAAAGCCGATGTCGCCGGCTTTGCGCGCGCCGGTGATGCCGTCGCGACCGCGGGCCGAGCGCTTCGCGAGGTCGAGCTTGCGACCGGCCGCCGCTGCCTCGCCGAGCATCAAAGCGGTCCCCGAGGGGGCATCGATCTTCGCCTTGTGATGCATTTCGACGATCTCGATGTCGAAATCCTCATCCAGCGTCTGCGCGACGCGCTTGACCAGCGCGGCCAGAAGATTGACGCCGAGGCTCATATTTCCGGCTTTGACGACGATCGCGCGCGAGGTGACGCTTTTGATGACGGCCTCGTCGGACTCGCTGAGACCCGTGGTGCCGACGACATGGACCAGGCCGCGCTGCGCGGCGATGGCGACATTGGCGATGGTCGCACCCGGCACTGTGAAATCGACAATGCCATCAGCTTCCGCTGACATTTTCCAAAGATCGGCCGACAATTCGACGCCGTTGGCGGGCAGGCCGGCCAGCATGCCGGCGTCCTTGCCAAGCAGGGGCGAGGTCGGCGCCTCCAAAGCGCCGGCCAGCATCACGCCCGGCATCGCGTCGATGGTGCGAACCAGCATGCGGCCCATGCGTCCGCCGGCCCCAGCCACGATCAAGCGCATATCAGACATTGCGGCTTTCTCCGCGAGATCAAACTATGTCCGGTATAGCGGCCGGGCAGCGGCCTGTCAGCAGGCGGAACGGACTCGGGACCAAACGTCTCGCGGTGCGGCAAATACGGCGCGATGCGGATCAGGGCTGGCGGCCATCATAGCCTTCGACGATCAGGAACTCGCCGCGCGAATTCTGCCGACGGATCCCGGCGAGCCGCTGATATTCCGGCGAGTGATAGGCCGCGAGCGCGGTGGCGTAGTCCGGGAACTCGATCACCACATTGCGCGACCGCGCCTCGCCTTCGGCTGCTTCATGCGTGCCGCCCCGCACCAGGATGCGCGCGCCAAATTCCTTGAACACGGTGCCATTGGCACTGGTGTAGGTTTTGTAGCCCTCGGCGTCATCGACATCGACGCGAACGATCCAATAGCCCTTGGCCATGCTCGACTCCTTGTGGTTTCGCGTCAGCGAGGAGCCTGCGCGATCGCGGCGACAATCTGTTCGGCGACCGTTTTGGGATCGCCCGCTTCGGTGATGGGCCGGCCGACAACGAGATAATCAGACCCGGCAGCAATAGCGCGCTCGGGCGTCATGATCCGCTTCTGGTCGCCGGTCGCGCTTCCCGCCGGACGGATGCCGGGGGTGACGAGACTCATCCCGGCGCCGACGATGTTGCGCACCTCGCCGGCCTCTTCAGCCGCGCAAACCAGCCCGTCAATTCCAAGGGCCTGGGCCTGTCGCGCGCGCGTTGCGACCAGTTCCGAGACGCCGAGGCGATACCCCGCCAGGGTCAGGTCGGCATCGTCATAGGAGGTCAGCACGGTGACCGCCAGGATCTTCAAGGACGAACCGGCGCGACCTTCAATAGCGGCCTTCATCGTCTGCGGGTAGGCATGCACGGTGAGAAACGTGGCGCCGAGCCTGGCGACGCTCTCGACCCCTTGCGTCACGGTGTTGCCGATGTCGTGCAGCTTGAGGTCGAGGAAAACCTGTTTGCCGGCATCGACCAGATCACGCGCCAAAGACAGGCCGCCGCCATAAGCGAGTCGATAGCCGATCTTGTAGAATGTCACGCTGTCGCCGAGACGGTCCACCAACCGTTCTGCCGCGGGCCGATCAGGCAGATCGAGCGCAGCAATCAGCCGGTCGCGCGCGGAGACGGGGGCGGCTTTGGTGACAGTGTCCGTCATGCGACCTCACATCATGTGCTGGGCGACAGCGATCAGCTGCGCCACCATGGCCCGCAGTGCCTCGACGTCGCCGGCATGCTTCAAGCGATCCGTGTCATCATAGGCTTTATCGGCAAACGACAGCGCAAGCTGGTTCGGGATGACCGTGGCGCGACATCCCGACAGAATCAGGCGCAGCGCCGCGAGGCAACGTGACCCGCCGAGACGTCCTTCAGAGGCGGCGGCGATGGCGAACGCCCGCTCGCGAAACACCTGACCTTGGCTTTCGCCGCGGTCCTCGACCCGCGTGACCCAGTCGATGGCGTTCTTCAACAACGGCGGCAGCGAGGAATTGTATTCGGGCGTCACGAACACAACGCCATGATGGGAGCCGATCATACGCTTCAAATTGACGGCAATTTTCGGCACGCCGGATCTTGTTTCAAGGTCGCCGTCATAGATCGGCAAAGGATAATCGCCGAGCGACAGGCGGGTGACGTCGACGCCAGCCTGGGCAAACTCATGGGCGATGAGTGCAGCCAGCTTCACATTCAGCGAGCCGGTCCGCAGCGAGCCGGGAATGATGAGAATCTTGGCGACGGCCATGGCTTCGGCATAAGGCCGCGGCCAGCCCGGATCAAGTCAGCCGTCCGCAAGGGGAGACTTGTTGCCGCCATACCTGTTGGCCGGACGTCCTCAGGTCTTTTTGTAGACCCAGACCCGCGCCGGCGGCAGGTTCAGCCAGATCCGCTCGGAGGCCTGCGTACGCACGCCCGGCAGCGACTTCGGAATTGGCGGCGCGACCGAATAGGTGAATTGGACGAAGGGGGCGCCATGGGCGGCCAGCGCAAAAGCCTCGCGCATCAATCGCAGCCGGATCGGCATCGGTTTGGTGACGAGCGGCAGGCCGGATACGATCGCGTCGGCCGGCGTATCCAGAACCTTCCAAAGCGTGTCGCGCAGCGAATAGGCGTCGCCTTGCACCACTTTTGCCTTCGGATAACGGTCCCGTAACAGCGCGCAGAAACCGGGATTGTACTCGACGAGCACAAGGCGCGCCGGATCAATGCCGCGCTGGATCAATCCATTGGTGATCGCGCCGGTGCCGGGGCCAAGTTCGATGACGGGTCCGCTGCCATTCGCATCGACATAGCCGGCCATGGTGCGGGCGAGGATGCGGCTCGAGGGCATGACGGCCCCCATATGCAGCGGCTTCTCAATCCAGGAGCGCAGGAAACGCACTTCGTCATCGAGGCGAAGCGGCTTCTTTTGGATGCGCAACGAGGACTGGAAAGGCATTTGAAAACCGAAAACGTCATTTAGTTGTCACGGACGGTACAGCCCACGGCAGAAACGTCAAGCCAATCGGCGGCTTGACAGCATGGTCAGACAGGCTTGCCGACGCGCGCAGTCGCCCGCGATGCGGCAAAATGCCATCAGGTCCGACGCTGTCCGCGAAACGCGGGACGGTCACCTGCCAGCAGCCGATCGTCTCAACCGGCTTTGGCGCCGAAGAAATCCTTGACCTTGGCGAAAAATCCGGCCGCCTCGGGGTGGGTTTCGCCTGATGACAGCCGGTCGAATTCGGCGAGCAGTTCCTTCTGCTTTTTTGTCAGATTCTGCGGCGTTTCGACCATCACCTGGACGTACATATCGCCCATCTGGCGCGAGCGCAGCACCGGCATGCCCTTTCCGGTGATGCGGAAGCGACGTCCGGTCTGGGTCCCGGAGGGGATTTTCAGTTTCGACTTGCCCTTTTCAATGGTCGGAACTTCCAGTTCGGCGCCCAATGCCGCCGTCACCATCGAAATCGGCACGCGACAATGCAGGTCGGCGCCATCGCGTTGAAAGAACGGGTGGGTGCCGAGCGACAGGAAAATGTAGAGATCGCCGGACGGCCCGCCGCGCACGCCAGCCTCGCCTTCGCCGGCCAGGCGGATGCGGGTGCCATCCTCGACACCGGCCGGAATATTGACCGACAGCGAGCGTTCGCGCGTGACCCGGCCCGAGCCGGAACATGAGGCGCAGGGGTCCTCGATCGTCTGGCCGCGGCCTTGGCAGCCCGGGCAGGTCCGTTCCAGCGTGAAGAAACCCTGGGACTGCCGAACGCGGCCGGCGCCGCCGCACATCGCGCATGTCTTCGGCTTGGTGCCGGCTTTTGCTCCGCTCCCGGAACACACCTCACAAGTGACCGAGGTCGGAATATTGATTTGGGCGGTCTTGCCGGAAAACGCCTCTTCGAGCGTGATTTCCATGTTGTAGCGCAGGTCAGCGCCGCGCTCGCGACCGCCGCTGCGCCCGGCGCGGCCACCGGCCATGCCGAAGATACCCTCGAAGATGTCGCTGAAGGTCGTACCGAAATCAGCGCCGAAGCCCTGCGCACCGCTGCCCATGCCCTGCTCGAACGCGGCATGGCCGAAGCGGTCATAGGCCGCGCGCTTCTGCGGATCCTTCAGGATCTCATAGGCTTCGTTGATTTCCTTGAATTTCAATTCGCTCGACTGGTCGCCCGGATTGCGGTCGGGATGCCATTTCATCGCGAGCTTGCGAAAGGCGCTTTTCAGGCCCGACTCGTCGGCAGAACGCTCGACTTCCAGAGTCTCGTAATAGCAGCGCTTGGTAATGGACATGCGTCAAACCCGCCCAACGATCGCCCTCATTCCAGGAAGCATCTTGATCTCGTGCTCCTCGGATGATGAGGCCCCCAACTCAGCGAAAGACCCCCACCCATGAAGACGCTGCTTGCTCTTCAGGATGAGGGTCATGATTCCGTCTCGCCCGTTAGGCCGACTTTTTCTTGTCGTCGTCGACCTCGGTAAACTCCGCGTCGACCACGTCATCCTTCTTGGCGGAGGCATCGCCACCAGCCGCCTGCTGATCCTTGTACATCGCCTCGCCAAGCTTCATCGAGGCCTGCGCCAGGGCGTTGGTCTTGGCCTTGATCGCTTCGGCATCTTCGCCCTTCAGCGCTTCCTTCAAATCGCCGATGGCGTCCTCAATGGCGCGGCGTTCGGGTTCGGCGACCTTCGAGCCGTGTTCGGCCAAGGCTTTCTCGGTCGAGTGAACCAGCGCATCCGCATGGTTCTTGGCGTCGACAGCCTCGCGCCGCTTCTTGTCCTCGGCGGCATTGGCTTCGGCATCCTTGACCATCTTCTCGATGTCGGCTTCCGACAATCCGCCGGAGGCCTGGATCCGGATCTGCTGCTCCTTGTTGGTCGCCTTGTCCTTCGCCGACACGTTGACGATGCCATTGGCGTCGATGTCGAAGGTCACCTCGATCTGCGGCATGCCGCGCGGCGCAGGCGGAATCCCCATCAGATCGAACTGGCCGAGGATCTTGTTGTCGGCCGCCATTTCACGCTCGCCCTGGAAAACCCGGATGGTGACCGCGTTCTGGTTGTCTTCCGCGGTCGAAAACACCTGACTCTTCTTGGTCGGAATCGTCGTATTGCGCTCGATGATGCGGGTGAACACACCGCCCAGCGTCTCGATGCCGAGCGACAGCGGCGTGACGTCGAGCAAGAGGACGTCCTTGACGTCGCCCTGCAGCACGCCGGCCTGGATCGCGGCACCGATCGCCACCACCTCGTCCGGATTGACGCCCTTGTGCGGCTCCTTGCCGAAGAACTGCTTCACCACTTCCTGGATCTTCGGCATACGGGTCATGCCGCCGACCAGAACCACCTCGGTAATCTCGCCGGCCGACAGGCCGGCATCCTTCAGCGCCTTGCGGCAGGGCTCGACGGTCTTGTCGACGAGGTCCTGCACCAGCGCCTCGAACTTGGCACGGGTCAGCTTCATCGTCAGGTGCTTCGGACCCGACGCATCGGCGGTGATGAAGGGCAGGTTGATCTCGGTCTGCGTGGTCGACGACAATTCGATCTTGGCCTTTTCGGCAGCTTCCTTCAGACGCTGCAGCGCCAGTTTGTCGTTGCGCAGGTTGATGCCCTGTTCCTTCTGGAATTCATCGGCGAGATAGCCGACCAGGCGCATGTCGAAATCCTCACCGCCGAGGAAGGTGTCGCCATTGGTCGACTTCACCTCGAACACGCCATCGCCGATCTCCAGGATCGAGACGTCGAAGGTGCCGCCGCCGAGATCGTACACCGCGATGGTGCCGGTCTTCGTCTTGTCGAGACCATAGGCCAGCGCGGCCGCGGTCGGCTCGTTGATGATGCGCAGCACCTCAAGACCGGCGATCTTGCCGGCGTCCTTGGTGGCCTGGCGTTGCGCGTCGTTGAAGTAGGCGGGAACGGTGATGACGGCCTGATCGACCTTCTGCCCGAGATGGGCCTCGGCGGTCTCCTTCATCTTCTGCAGGATGAAGGCGGAGACCTGCGACGGCGAATAGCTCTTGCCGTCGGCCTCGACCCAGGCGTCGCCATTGGACGCCTTCATGATCTTGTAGGGGACGAGCTTCTTGTCCTTTTCGACCATCGGATCGTCGTAGCGGCGTCCGATCAGCCGCTTCACGGCGAAGAACGTGCGCTCCGGATTGGTCACCGCCTGGCGCTTGGCCGGCTGGCCGACGAGGCGTTCACCATCATCGGTAAAGGCGACGATCGAGGGCGTCGTCCGCATGCCCTCGGCATTTTCGATAACTTTGGGTGATTTTCCATCCATGACGGCGACGCACGAATTGGTCGTGCCGAGATCGATGCCAATGACCTTGCCCATAGTCCCTAACCCTCTTGTTGCGGCAGTCCGGTGGAGGCCCTGACGGCGCCGTTGGACCGAACCCCTTGTCTATCAACTTGCCGCGACTGTCCGCGACACTGCGCCTCATATAGGAGGGTGGGTAGAGCCTGCAAGGACCGGATGAAATCCGCCTTTGCAAATTCCGCTTTAACCCCCGGCCCATAGCGGCGAGATCGGCTGACGGACGCGGTCGGCCGGGCAGATGCCGCACCCCGATAGTTGGCCCAAGTCTATATGGCTCGCAGCCGGCGCGAGACGGATTTCACATTTCCGACAGGCATCTGCCGGAGCAGACTGTCGGTGCTAAAAGGGCATCCCTCGATCCTCCGGCGGCCGACAGCCGTCGCAACAGACCTGGCGGATTTATCGATGTTTCTCGTTCCACCCCGCGCTGCGCTGGCCCTGATGGTGGCGGCGATGTTGCAAATGTCTCCGGCGGCACGAGCGGCCGAGGCGATCTTTCCGCCGGGGTCGCGTGTGGGTCTCGTACCCCTCGATGGCTTGCAAAAGGCCGCCAGCTTTCGTGGCTTCGAGAACACCGACAACGGAACCAAAGTGGTGGTGGCGGAAGCGCCTGCCAACGTATTTGCCAGCATCGATGCCGGGCTGAAGGCCGGCCAGCTACCTGCCAGCGCGATCAAGCCGGAATTGTTCGAGACCGCCTCGGGACGCAAGTCCTATCTCACGCATGAAACGGCAACCAATGGGACCGACAAGGCCGAGCGTTTTGCACTCGTCATTTCAGGCGAAGGGTTCTCCGGCTATGTCGCTGTCGACGTGCCGCAAGCGGCCGCACAAGCCTATCCCGAGCAGGCCATCCGCAAGATGCTGGCGTCGGCGACGGTGCGCGGCGATGTGCCGCTGCAGGAACAACTCGCAAACCTGCCGTTCAAGGTTACCGACACCGCCGGTTTCAAATTGGTCCGCACCCTACCACCCGGCTCCTCGGTGATTCTGTCGGACGCCGAAGGCGACTCCGACCTCAGCGGTCCGCCTTACATCCTGGTGGCGATCGCCCCGATCGCGCTCGGACCCAGCGACGATCGGGGACGCGTCGCGCGCGATCTCGCCCAGACAATTCCGGGTCTCAAGAATATGCGCTTTACCAGCGCCGAGCCGATCCGGATCGCCGGTACGCCCGGCTTCGAGGTCCGCATCGAAGCCAAGACCGCCAAGGACGATCGCGACGTGACGTTGGTGCAGTGGCTGCGCTTCGGCAGTGGCGCGACCTTGCGGATGGTGGCCGGCGCGACCCGCGAGGACTGGGCGCAGGCCTTCCCACGTTTTCGTGCCGTGCGCGACGGCATCGATCCGCAGAATTGAGATGTGCGACGAGCCGCTGGTATGGCCGGCCTCATCACCCCTGAGGCCGAACGGCTAACAGCTCACGGCGTGTGACGCTGAAAGGTCTTTACGCCACGGTGTTGGTGGCATCGCCCGGTGCGGCACTTGCTTTGGCGCCACCCTTGGCCACGCCGACCAGCGCCGGCCGCAGCACACGTTCGCCGATCATGTAGCCGGCCTGCACGACCTGGACCACGGTGCCGGCGGGCACCGAGGCATCCGGCACCTCGTACATCGCCTGCTGCACATTGGGATCGAACTTCTCGCCCATCGGCTCGAACTTCTTCACGCCATGCTTTTCCAGCGCATTGTGCAGCGATTTCTCGGTGAGTTCGACGCCTTCGATCAAGGCGGTGAGCCCGGGGTCGGCCCCGGCGCGCGCCTCGGCGGGCACGGCATCGAGCGCCCGCTGCAGATTGTCGGCGATGTCGAGCACGTCGCGGGCAAATCCGGAAATTCCATAGGCGCGCGCATCGGCGACTTCGCGCGTCGTGCGTCGGCGCAGATTTTCCATCTCGGCGAGCGTCCGCAACGTGCGGTCCTTGGAATCGGCGAGTTCCTTCGCCAGCGCCTCGGACGAGCCCGGCTCCGGATCATCAGGCATCACATAGGGCTTGGACACCTTCGGCGCGTTGTCCTGTGCCGCGGTCTCCGGCGTATCGTTGCGCCCGTCGCTATCGGCCATTCCTCAAAATCCTGATCTACTGACATGCTGACAGGCGGCATATCAGGGCTTTGAGCGCGAAAATCAAGATTTCCGATCCGAACATTGCGCCCACCGGGTCATTCAACCCAATTAGCAGCCAGCCCGGGCGGTTTTCCCCGGCTCAACCGACCCCGCTCTGGCGCGGTGGAGAGGGTTACCCGCCCAGCATGCGGCTTACGACCCGCGCCGCATAGTCGACCATGGGGATGACACGGGCGTAATTCAGACGTGTGGGCCCGATCACGCCGAGCACGCCGACCAGATGGCCGGCGGCATCTCGGTACGGCGCGGTGATCGTGGACGACCCCGACAGCGAGAACAGCTTGTTCTCCGAGCCGATGAAGATCCGCACCCCATCGGCACGTTCGGCCCGGCCCAACAGGTCGATCACGCCGCGCTTGGTTTCGAGATCGTCGAACAGATGACGGACCCGTTCGAGATCGTCCAAAGCGTGGAGATCTTCCAGCAGGTTGGCATGACCGCGAACGATCAGCCTGCGGTCGTCGCTGTCCCCGCCGGACCAGCTTGCGATTCCAGCAGCAATGATCTTTTGCGTGAGTTCGTCGAGTTCGGCGCGGTTCGTCGCGACAGCCTGTTCCAGGTCGCCCCGCACCTCCATCAGCGTGCGGCCGCGAATCCGCGCATTGAGAAAATTCGAGGCCTCCGTCAATGCCGAGATCGGCACATCCGGCGGCAGCGTCAGCACGCGATTTTCCACCTGACCATCTTCGGAAACGAGCACCACCAGCGCCCGCTCCGTCTCAAGACGCACGAACTCGATGTGCTTGAGGCGGACGTTGGCCTTCGCCGTCAAAACCACCGCCGCCGTGCGTGTCAGGCCAGAGAGCTGCGTGAGCGCCTCCGACAACGCCTCCTCGACGCTCTGCGCACGGCCCACCGAGACGAGCTGCGACTGGATCGCCTGACGCTCGGCATCGGTGAGATCGCCGACCTGCATCAGCGCATCGACGAAGAAGCGCAACCCGAGCTCCGTGGGCAGCCGGCCGGCCGAGGTGTGCGGCGCATAGATCAGCCCGAGCCGTTCGAGGTCGCTCATCACGTTGCGGACGGAGGCGGGCGACAGCGGCAGGGTGATCAGGCGCGAGATGTTGCGCGACCCCACAGGCTCGCCGGTGGCGAGATAGCTCTCGACGATCTGGCGGAAGATATCCCGTGACCGCTCATTGAGCTGGGCAAGCCCCGCCGCGGGCGTGATCAGTTGGCTGACGGCTTCGTGGTTGGCCACAGACGCGCTCCTCAGATTGCGAAGAATTGTCCATATCCGGCCTGTCTTTCAAGCACCGAGGCAGATTATCCGGCGCATGATGTGCAGAAACGCGGTCGCAAAGCATAACCAGCGTTAATTCCCGCCGAATCGGAACTCGGAGGGATCGCCGGCCCTTGCCGGAGTCCGATGCGGCGCCTAAAAGCGGCGCCAATTCCCTGTCCTTTCCAATTCTAAGCCTTGAAGTCTGGAGACCATCATGCGGCCAAGCCGCCGTGCACCCGATGAATTGCGTCCCGTTTCGCTGGAGCGCGGTGTCGTCAAATATGCCGAAGGCTCGTGCCTGGTGAAATTCGGCGACACCCATGTGCTGGTTACCGCGACGCTGGAAGACCGGCTGCCGCCCTGGCTGAAGGGCCAGGGCCGCGGCTGGGTCACCGCCGAATATGGCATGCTGCCGCGCGCGACGCTGGAGCGGACCCGCCGTGAAGCCAGCGCCGGCAAGCAGAACGGCCGCACGGTCGAGATCCAGCGGTTGATCGGCCGTTCGCTGCGCACCACCGTCGATCTCGTGGCGCTCGGCGAACGACAGATCACGGTCGATTGCGACGTGCTGCAGGCCGATGGCGGTACCCGCACCGCCTCGATCACCGGCGCCTGGGTCGCGCTCGCCGATTGCCTGAACTGGATGAAGGGCCGCAACATGGTGAAGGATGGCGTGCTGCGCGACCATGTCGCTGCGATCTCCTGCGGCATCTATCAAGGCACGCCGGTGCTCGATCTCGATTATGCCGAGGATTCCGAAGCTGAGACCGATGCGAATTTCGTCATGACCGGCGACGGGCGGATCATCGAGGTGCAGGGGACCGCCGAAAAGACGCCGTTCTCGACCGAGGAATTTCTGTCACTGATGACGCTCGCGAAGAAGGGCATCGCCCGGCTCTGCGACCTGCAGAAGATGGCGGTGGGGTAAAGGTTCCGGTCATTCCGGACGACTTGCACAGCAAGGCGATCCGGAATGACGAGAGACATGAAACGCACATGCATCGCAGGATCACCGGCCGCCTCGTGATCGCCACGCATAATCCGGGCAAGCTTGCCGAGATGCGCGAGCTGCTCGCGCCTTTCGGCATCGACGCGGTCTCCGCCGGCGAACTCCGGCTTGCCGAGCCGGAGGAAACCGGCAGCTCGTTTCAGGCCAATGCGCGCATCAAGGCGCAGGCAGCAGCGAGCGCCACCGGCCTGCCCGCTTTCGCCGACGATTCCGGGTTGTGTGTCGAGGCGCTTGACGGCCAGCCGGGAATCCATTCCGCTCGCTGGGCAGGCGAGGCGAAGGATTTCAACGGCGCGATGTTGCGGATCGAACGCTTGCTGCAGGAGCGCGGCGCCAAGGATGCCGCGCAGCGCAGGGCGCATTTCGTCTCGGCGCTCTGCGTCGCCTGGCCCGACACCCATCTCGAAGAGGTCGAAGGTCGCGTTGATGGCACACTGGTGTGGCCCCCGCGCGGCACGCAAGGCTTCGGCTACGATCCGGTTTTTCTGCCCGAGGGACACGAGCGAACGTTCGGCGAAATGGCTTCCGACGAAAAGCATGGCCTGCCGCCGCGCGGCAAGGCGCTGTCGCATCGTGCCCGCGCCTTCATCAAGCTCGCGGAGATCTGCCTTGAGCCACGCTGACGCAAGCGCCGGAGC
>Ga0081455_10005811_pt1 | contig 13435 bp, 11 predicted proteins | sample TabmetS3T2R1_FD_70207 | JGI IMG/M metagenome (GOLD analysis project Ga0081455, IMG submission 70207) | Tabebuia heterophylla rhizosphere microbial communities from the University of Puerto Rico - S3T2R1 | ecosystem: Host-associated > Plants > Roots > Rhizosphere ... | reverse complement strand
GATGGAAATGAACTTGTCGGTCATGACAGCTATTCCGGGAAGGTGACCATGCGCGTGAACCGCGCCAGGATCTGGTCGAGCAGCATGCCGACGATGCCGATCATGAGAATGGCGATGATGACGTTGGTGATCGAGAGGTTGTTCCACTCGTTCCAGACGAAGTAGCCGATGCCGGTGCCGCCGACGAGCATTTCGGCGGCGACGATCACGAGCCAGGCGATGCCGATCGAGATCCGCATGCCCGTGAGGATCGTCGGCGCCGCCGCCGGCAGGATCACCGTGAAGGCGCGCCTGACCGTGCCGACTTCCAGCGTGCGCGCGACGTTGATCCATTCCTTGCGCACGGAGGCGACGCCGAAGGCCGTGTTGAGCAGCATCGGCCAGACCGAGCAGATGAAGATCACGAAGATCGCCGAGATCGAGGAGTCCTTGATGGTGTAGAGCGCGAGCGGCATCCAGGCCAGCGGCGAGATCGGCTTCAGCACCTGGATGAAGGGATCGAGCGCCTTGCTGATCAAGGGCGACATGCCGATCAGAAAGCCGAGCGGGATCGCGACCATCACCGCCAGCAGATAGCCGAGGCCGACGCGGGCGATGGAATAGCCGAGCTGAATGCCGAGCCCCTTGTCGTTCGGTCCCTTGTCGTAGAACGGCTGCCTGAGGTGCTCCCACAATTTGGCGCCGACATCGAGCGGCCCCGGCATCGCCGATTTGCCTTGCGTTGCCGTCAGCCCCATCAGCTTGGCGTATTCCGGCGACATGTTGGTGGCCGCGGCCGTCGGCCGCGTAGCGAGATGCCAGATGCCGAGGAATGCGGCGAGCAGCGCGATCGAGACGACCGCCGCGCGGACGCGAAGCGAGAAGGTCATTGGCGAGAGTCCCTCAGCACGTCGTCCCGGCGGACGCGGTGGTCCATACCCCGCGGCGCCAGTAATGAAGCAAGGTCTCCAACATCGTGCCCAAAAGAGCCGGCACGGCGTATGGGTCCCCGCGTTCGCGGGGACGACGGCGGCAAGTGTCGTTGCGCCCTCGCCCTCACGACGCCTTCCTGATCTTGAAGCTGGCGAGATAGTCCTCGGGCTTGGCCGGATCGAAATTCTTGCCCATCACCGAAAAACTCTTGGTCGTCGCCGTCGGCGGCGTCAGCCCGGCGTCCTTCATCAGCCGCGTCGCATCGGTCGCGAGATAGACCTGTGCGGCGATGCCGGCATAGTCGATGTCGCCCTTGATCTGACCCCAGCGCTTCATCTGGGTCATGATCCACACCGCAAAGGACTGCCAGGGGAACGGATCGAAATCGACGCGGTTCGGCTGGGTGACGATGTTGCCGAGCCCGTCGGCGAAGGTGCCGGTCAGGATCTGCTCCAGCACGATCGGCGGCTGGTTCAGGTAGTTGGCCGGCGCGATCGCGTTCGCGATTTCCTTGCGGTTCTCGGCCTTGTGCGCGTAGGCGGTCGCCTCGATGATCGATTTCAGCAGCGCGCCGTAGGTATTCGGCATCGTCGTGACGAATTCCTTCGAGGCGGCGAAGGCGCAGCACGGGTGCCCTTCCCAGATATCCTTGGTCAGGATGTGGATGAAACCGACGCCGTCGAACACGGCGCGCTGGTTCATCGGATCGGGCCCGAGGAAGCCGTCGATATTGTCGGCGCGCAGATTGGCGACCATTTCCGGCGGCGGCACCGCGCGGATCTGCACGTCGGTGTCGGGATCGAGGCCGTGCTCGGCGAGATAATAGCGCAGCAGATAGTTGTGCATCGAATAGTCGAAGGGCACGGCGAACTTGAAGCCCTTCCAGTCCTTCGGATTGCGCTTGTCCTTGTGCTTGATCGACAGCGTGATCGCCTGGCCGTTGATGTTCTCGACCGCCGGCATGGTGTAGGGAATCGGATTGGAGCCGGCGCCCATGGTGATGGCGAGCGGCATCGGCGACAGCATGTGGGCCGCGTCGTATTCCTTGTTCAGCGTCTTGTCGCGGATGACGGCCCAACCGGCTGTCTTGATGACTTCGACGTTCAATCCGTTCTTGGCGTAAAACCCCATCGGCGCCGCCATGATGATCGGCGTCGCGCAGGTGATCGGGATGAAGCCGACCTTGAGGTCTTTCTTCTCCAGCGGCCCGCCTTGCGCGAACGCTTCGGTCGCGGTCTTGAGCGGGAAGAATTGCGATAGTGCCGCGGCGGCGGTTGCCGCGCCCACCGATTTCAGAAATGCGCGCCGCGCGACATCCTGCGGAAACATCGCCCGCATCACGGCGGAGGCGACGACACCCTCGTAGCGTTTTTGCTCGCTCTCAATGGCGGACTGGGCCTGCAATTGCGCGGCCTGATGCTCGGCTTCGCTGTCATGCCGGCCGCAAGAACAGCCACCAGCATGAAGACGGCGGTTCGGATCGAATGGGTTGTCGAAGGTAGACATCAGCCCTCCTGCGCGGCGTTTGCCCCCTAATTAAGCAAGGCATATGCCAGCCCCGTTTTGCGGCGATGGCGCTGACATCACAGGGATTCCGCTGAGATTGGCGATTACGAAAATTCGTGATACACGAGATATCGTAGTCCAATTACGAAATTTCGGAGCACCGGATGGATCTCGCCCTCGGTTCAACTGCGCCGCCGCAGGACGGCGAACTCCGCGCCGCCACGTTCGAGTTCGCGATCGAGCCGACGCTGCTGCTCGACCCCCACGCCGACCAGATCGTCGACGCCAATCCGGCCGCCTGCACCCTGCTCGGCTACGATCGCGCCCTGCTGCGGCAGACCAAGGTCAGCACGCTACACACGGGACAATTGCCCGCGCTGATCGTTTTCACCCAGGCCGTGCTCGACAAGGGCGCGTACTGGACCAACGCGCTGACGCCGCGTCATGCGACGGGACAAAGCCTGCGGCTGGAATATGCCGGCACGCTGGTGCCGGGCGAGGAGCGCACGCTGGTGCTGCTCACGATGAGCGACCTCGATGCACGCCGCCGCCGCTATGTCGATGCCGCAGCCGAAGACCATATGCGTGGCGGGATCGCGACCTGGCAGCGCGTCGAGCGCGTGTTCCAGGATATCGAGCGCGAGAACCAGTTGATCCTGCGCGCCGCCGGCGAAGGCATTTACGGCGTCAATGCCGAGGGCAAGACCACCTTCGTCAATCCGGCCGCCGAACGGATGCTGGGCTGGGGCGCGGAAGAGCTGGTCGGCAAGGAAATCCACCCGATCGTCCATCACACCCATCATGACGGACGGCACTATCCCGATCACGACTGCCCGATCTACGCGGCGTTTCGCGACGGCGCCGTGCATCAGGTCGAGGGCGAGGTGTTCTGGCGCAAGGACGGCACGCCGGTCTGGGTCGAATATACCTCGACGCCGATCCGCGACCGCGGCGTGGTGGTCGGCGCCGTCATCGTATTCCGCGACGTCAGCCAGCGGCGCGAGGCCGACGAGAAGCTGCACGCCGCGCTTGCCGAAGTCGACCGCCTGCGCGAGCGGCTCGAGCTGGAAAACGCTTATTTGCAGGAAGAAATCCGCATCGAGACCAATCCGCGCGGCATCATCGGCCAGAGCGAGGCGATCCAGAAGACGCTGCGCCAGGTCAAGCTGGTGGCGCCGACCTCAGCCGCCGTCATGATCACGGGCGAATCCGGCACCGGCAAGGAATTGATCGCGCGCGCCATCCACGAGGCGAGCAGCCGCCGCGACCGGCCGCTGATCCGGGTCAATTGCGCGGCGATCCCGCGCGAACTCTTTGAAAGCGAGTTCTTCGGCCATATCAGAGGCGCCTTCACCGGCGCGATGCGCGACCGCATCGGCCGGTTCGAACTCGCCGATGGCGGCACGCTGTTCCTCGACGAAATCGGCGAAATCCCGCTGGAGCTGCAGGGCAAGCTGTTGCGGGTGCTGCAGGAGGGCAATTTCGAACGCGTCGGCGAAGAGCGCACCCGCGCGGTGGACGTGCGCCTGATCGCCGCCACCAATCGCGATCTCAAGCAGGAAGTGCAGCGCGGCCGGTTTCGCGAGGATCTCTACTTCCGCCTCAACGTGTTCCCGGTGGAATCGGTGCCGCTGCGCGAGCGCCGCGAAGACATTCCGCTGCTGGCGCAGCACTTTTTGACGCGCGAGAGCGCGGCGCTGAAATCCGATCTGCGTCTGTCGGAGGGCGATGCGCGCAGGCTTTCGCGCTACGACTGGCCGGGCAATGTCCGCGAACTGCAGAATGTGATCGAGCGCGCGGCGATCCTCGCGCAGAACGGCCGCCTGCGCATCGACCTGCCCGATGCGTCAGGCGCTCCGCCCTCCCCTGGCTCTGCGCGCGTGAAAGCAGATAGCCGCCCCATGGTCATGACGTCGGCGGAAATGCGCGCGCACGAACGCGCCAATATTCTCGCCGCGCTTGAAGCGTGCTCCGGCAAGGTGTTCGGCCCCGGCGGCGCCGCCGAGATGCTCGACATCAAGCCGACCACGCTGGCCTCACGCATCAAGGCGCTGGGGATTGCGAACGCGCGTGGTTTGGCTGGCTAATCACCGCCGGCATCAAAGCAACTGTCGTTGCGCAAACGATCGGAACACACCGGGCGTGGCGTTAAGCTCGCTGAACGTACCGGTCTGGACGATCCTTCCACCCACCAACACGACGATCCGGTCGGCTCTCTGCACCGTGCTCAGCCGGTGCGCGATCGCTATCCGGGTCACGTTCAGGTTTTCCAGCGCGTCGCTGACGATGGCCTGGGACTGATTATCGAGAGAACTCGTAGCTTCATCAAACAGGAGAATGCGCGGACGCCGGGCAATTGCCCGCGCAATCATGATGCGCTGCCGCTGGCCCCCGGAGAGCGTGCTCACCCCCTCGGACAGCTGCGTGAGCATGCCCATCGGCATGGCCCGGATATCGTCTGCTATGCCCGCCAGTTGCGCGGCCTCCCAGACCTGATCGAGCGGCAGCTGGATTCCGCCGCAGATGTTCTCGTAGATGTTTCCGTTCGCCAGCTTTGCGTTCTGCAGCACCACGCCGAGCTGGCGCCGCACGGCGCCGGCGTCCAGCGTCTCGATCGATTTGCCGTCGTAAAACACCGCGCCCGTTTCCGCGCGCTCGAAGCCGAGGAGAAGCCGGAACAAGGACGATTTGCCGCTTCCTGAAGGTCCCACGATCGCGACATACTCGCCCGGCGTGATCTTCAACGTGACGTTATCCAGCACGAGAGGACCGCCTTCGAGATACCGCAACGACACGCGGGCAAGTTCGATCGAACCAGACAACTCTCCCGGTGACTGTCGGTCATCGGAAACTTCCGTCGGGCAACCGATCAGGGGACCCAATCGGCGCAGCGGCGGAATTGCGATGAGCGCCTCGCTGATGCCGCCGGCCCAGGCGCCGACTGAACCCAACGTCTGACCGAATGCAGCGAAGAAGGCAAAGAAGGTGCCGATATCCGTCATCAGGTTGCTGAGGGAGTAGGATGCATAAGCGAATATGATCAACGTTGCGATTGTCGGAAACGCCGTCTCGAATGCGCTGAGAACGTTGCCTGCGACCTGCGATGACACGAAATACTGCTTCTGCGTCGCGAATTGCTTCGACCAGATTCCAAGCGCCCGCTCGGTCGCAGCCGAAACGCGCAATTTGCCCACGCCCGTCAGGAGCTGGAGAACGAAACCGCTGACCTTGCCCTGCTGATTGAAGTGTTTGCCTTCGAAACGCAGCCGGACCAGATTCGTGGAGATGATGGCGATTGCCCTGACGGCGGTTAATGCAATCGCGATCAAGGCCAGCTTGAAATCATAATAAATCATCAGGCCAAGGCTGAAAAAACAGAACAGTCCCGCGATCATTCCGCGCAACGCGCGACCGGTCAGCGCACGCCGCGCCGCGTCAATTCCCATCGACCGATCGACCAGGTCTCCTGCCGTGAACTCCCGAAAGATGGATGTCGGCAATCTGAGGAGACGATCGATCATCGCCGACTGCAGTCGCCAATCGATCGTCGCCTCCAGCCGCAGCATGACAAAGCCCTGCATCATCTGGATGCTGGCTATCGATACCGCCGTCAGAGCCAGCGCCATCGCACAGAAGACGAGCTGGTCGAGCTCCGATCTCGGTATGATCGAGCTGATGAGAATGTTGGTGACGAATGGCGTCACCAGAGACAACAGCCCGATAAGGGCGACCGTCACGGCGATGCGTGATATGTTGCCGTGAGTATAGCGGAGGGAAAATTGAAGAAGGTCGCGAAATTTGAGGGATCGCGACGCGAGAGACGGGTAGAACATGACCGCTTCCGGCGCGATCTGCATCGCATGGGCGCGATCGACCGGCCGCCGCAGCTTCGTGAGCGGATCGATCATGACGTATCCACGGCCTGCCTCGTACACGAGCGCGACCGGATCGCGCCTCTCGCCGTACCAGCCGACCAGCGGACCGCCATCCGATCTCCACCATTCCAAGCGGAGCAGCACCTGACGTATCCGCAATCGAGCGCTGTGAGCGATTTGAGACAGTGCAGCGAAATCGTCCTGGGTACTGTCGATCCGGCCAGAGATCGTTAACGGCGCGCGCATCGCGTTTCCGACGATCTGACAAGCGCCTGCCAACCGGTCGGATTGGGATGCGTCGACCGCTTCATTATCGAACCGCCTCACGATGATGCCGGAAAGGCGATCGAAGGCTTCCACCGTCCGGGCTTCCCCAAGCTTCGTTCGATGAGCCAGACGCTCGACCGCACTCTGCGTCTCCTGGGCCAGAATGTCCTGAACGCATTCGACGACCCTCGGATGAAATTGGTCGATCGACGTCCAGATCTGGTCGTCGGCCGGTTCCTGGCCGGTGATGCTCGTGGCGCACCCCTCCTCGGTCGCCTCGACCCACAGGGCCGAGGTGAGAGGTAACGGATGATTCCCTGCGACGCAGGGCGCCCCGACGCCCATCAGCCTGACGGCGCCGCGATTCACGGTCAGCCAGACAAGCCCTCGCATCGGCCCTCGGCGACACTCTCCGGCGTCCAGTTCGCCTTCACCCGACAATTCGGCCATCTGCCATCGCGGCGCCGATCCCGCGACGAAGCGGGACAGGCGCTCGATCCAGCGTATCGCGAGATCGATCGATGGCAGATCGCTCCTGTGAATGAGCGAGACCCGGGCGCCTTCGGTTCCCGCAGCGATGAAACACAAGCCCTCCGCGGATGAAGCGACGACGGCCGGCAGATCGGGGACGATGTCCCCGGCTTCGACACGAAACAGATGGTGTCTGCGGCCCCACCTGCCGTCCCTGACATCGACGGCAAAAATATCCGCGTGACCCGCGATCACCTGCAGCACGTAGCCGTGGTGATCAAGAAGCAACGGCCGACGGCTGTCCAAAGCCTGGTCGCCCGGCAATGCCCCCGACGCGCAGAGGGCCGCAACGGACACGACGCTGTTCATCTGATCCGTCATTCCTGCGACACCAATCTTGCGTATTCGCCGTTGAGCGCCAGAAGAGTCTCGTGCGTCCCCCGCTCCGTCACCTTTCCCTGCCGGAGGACGATGATCTCGTCGCAATCCCTTATGGTGCTGAGCCGATGCGCGATGATGATGCAGGTGCAGCCGCGGCGGCGCAGATTGTCATCAATGGCTTTCTCGGTGATCGGGTCGAGCGCGGCGGTCGCTTCATCGAGAACGATGATGGAGGGACGGCTGACCAGCGCGCGGGCGATCTCAATGCGCTGACGCTGCCCACCGCTGAAATTCGTGCCGCCCTCGTTGACATGCGCGTCGTAATTGCCAGCCCTTATTGCGATATCGTCCTGGATCGCGCTTTCCTTGAGTGCGCTGGTGAGATCGAGCTCGGGAATTGTCGGGTCCCAGAGTGTGAGATTGTCGCGCACCGTTCCCTCGAACAGGAAAATGTCCTGGTCCACATAGGCAACGGAGTTTGCGAGGACTTCGGGCGGGATGTCGTGGACCTTCGACCCGTCGATCAGGATCTCTCCGCTCCACGGCTTGTAGAGCCCGCACATCAACCGGCCTATCGTGGATTTTCCGCTGCCGGAGGCGCCAACGAGGGCCACGCGGGATCCTGGATTGACGGCAATCGAAAGGCCGGAGATCAGAGGCGGCTCGAGCACCGAATAGCCAAACTGCACGTCCCTGAATTCGATGCTTCCCGCCAGTTTCGCAGGAAACCGCCCTTCCTGACCACCGGTCTTCCGCGCATCATCGAGCGGATAGTTGTACACATCCTCGAGCCGATCGAGCGCGCCCTTGATCAGCTGAAAGCTGCCGGCCTGGTTGACCAGCGTTGCGACCGGCTCGGAGAAGCTCGCCATCAGCGCCTGAAACGCGACCAGGCTTCCGAGCGTCAGCGAACCTTCGATAACCCGCAGCCCGCCGAGCCCCAGTATTGCGGTCAGCGTCAATCCGGAGATCAACGTCGGCACCATATCCAGAATGATCGACGACTGGGCCAGTTCGCGTTCCGCATTCAGGACCTTGGCCTGGATTCCGGACCATTGTCTGAACGCCTCGTCTTCGAGACCGCTCGCCTTGATCGTCTCAATCGTCCTGACCGTGCTGACGACCGCGCCCAGCAGCTTGCCGCGCTCGAGCGACAGCCCGCGGCTGAGATCCTCCCTGCGCCGCATAGACAGCCGCAACGCCAGCACGTTCAGCAGCGACAGACCGATGCAGACTGCAGCGAGAAGCGGATCATAGATAACCATCGCAGCCGCGAAGAACACGACCGAGGTGAGACTGAGGGCATTCGTTGCGATTCCGCTCGCCAGAAGCCTCGCGATCTCCTCGTTGGCCGCGACCCGCACCGCGATGTCTCCGGCGTGGCGCTGGGCGAAAAACTCGATCGGCAACGCCATTACCCGCCACAAGAAGCGGCTGATCATGACCACCGAAAGCTTCGTCTGCAGTCTCAGCAGCAAAGACTGCTGCACCAGCGTCAAGACCATACGGACCAATGCCGTTACGGCCATGCCGATCAGAAGCGGGCGCAACCACCCATTCAGGTGCTGAATCAGAATATCGTCGATGAAAATCTTGGAGAAGCTCGCCACCACGAGGCCGGGAATGACCATGAGAAGGCTGAGCAGGACCAGAAGGCCGACGGCGGCCTTCGAGCCGCGCAACTCCCGGAGCAGCAGATGCAGTCCGGCAGGCTTGCTTCCGCCTGGAACGAACCCGGCCGCCGGCTCCAGCGTGAGAACGACGCCGGTGAAGCTCCTGTCGAGTTCGTCCATACCGATGCGTCGCCGCCCGAAGGCGGGGTCATTGATGTATGCGAAACTCCCCTCGATGCCTTCCAGGACCACGAAATGGTTGAAGTTCCAATGGATGATGCAAGGCGTCGGCGCCGATTGCAGGGTCGAGAGCTCCTGCTTGAAACCCTTGGCAGAAAGGCCGAAGCGCTTCGCCGCCTTGACGATGTTGCTGGCCTTGCTGCCGTCGCGAGACACGCCGCATTCGATGCGAAGCTGCTCAAGCGGCACCCACGCCCCGTGATACGCCAGCACCATCGCAAGGCAGGCGGCGCCGCATTCTGCCGCTTCCATCTGCAGAATCGTCGGCGTCTTCCTGACGCCCATGCGAACCGGACGTCCGTGACCAGAGACATCCTGTCTTTTTTCGGTCGGCGGATCAGAATTATCCATCTATCCCGGTCAGCTTCCTGAGGAGAGGGACGACGAGGTCCAGCGGACGCCGGCTTCGGGTCGTGATTTCGGCCTGCGCCAGAGTACCGCTGGTGAGATGAACCTGCGGCCCCTTCCCGACCGCCCACCGATATCCGCTCGGCGTCGATGCATCCTGTTCCAGCAACACTGATACAGCGTACGGTGCGCCGTCCTTGGAAAACAGCTTTACGAGTTGATCGTTGTGAAGCACGGCCGTCATTCCCTGCGGGGTCACGGGAAACTCCGAGACGTTCGATACCGTCCCGATCATCGTGCCGAATTCCTCGCGCTTGACGGTGGTTGGCGCAAGGCGCACCTGAAAGCCGGGCTTGACGCTTTTTCCCTGATCTGCGGGGATGTAGACGACGGCCTCGAGCTTCGTGCCCTCGTCCTCGATCAGGACGACCGGTGTCCCGACCGCAAGGACCGAACCGGTCGATGTCTTGATCTCCAGCACGCGTCCAGCGATCGGACTCAGGACTTCCGAGTTGCGTCCAAGAGTGCCCGCGATCGCCTGCATTTCACGGCGCGCATTGTTCGTCGCGAACTCGGCCTGTTGCAATTCGCGCTCCCGCTGCGTTTCGAGATCGGTCTTTTGCGCATGAAGCTTCAGGATTTCGTTCTGCGAGTCGGTCCGCCGCTGGTGTGCTTCGGTCAATTCAAGGCGGCGGTCCTCGAGTGTTTTCCGCGTGGTCAGGCCCTTCGTCATGAGCTGCTCGAGGTTCTGCACATCGACGGAAAGGAACCGAACGCGCTGATCGGTTGCCTCGATGACCTTGCGGAACGCCGCCTCGAGCTTTTCGAAATTCGAGGCCTTTGCCGCGAGTTCGGACGCAACCCTTGCGGCCATGTTGTCGTGCTCGCGCTGGCGTTCCTTGAACGTCTCCACCGCGTTTCGATACTTCTGCTCGGTTTCGATCTGCGAGATCCTGGCGATCACCTGCCCGCGCTCGACGTGATCGCCGACGGCAACGCCGAGCGAAGCGAGCCTTCCTTCCGCGGCGGAGACGGCGTCGACAACACGGCCACTGCCAACCAGAATTCCCTCGCCTGACACGCGGGATGGAATACGACCGTAGATGCCCCAGCCAATGGCTGCGGCCAGCGCGACGGTCAGGACCGCGGCCAGTATCCAGTCGGACGGTTTGGTGATGGCGACGAGATGATCGAGTTCTTCCGGCGACGCGGCGCGCTGCAGGGCGCTGGCGCGAAAGATGCTTTCGGAGCCGTTGGTCACTCCTTACTCCCCCGCAGAAGTCCGGCGCGGCAGCTTCTGCCGCCAGTCAAAATCGGCTTATCATGCTTCAAGTATTCTTCGATCATAGCCAGATGTCATTTTCGGCACAATGCATCAGGTCGGCTGGCCAGGCATCCGGGCTGCATTCGCGGAGAATGCGATTGAGCGATCTCCGGGGCGACGCTAAGCTTGTCAGGCGGACGTTTGGACCAACCTCCCCGGGTAGCGAGTAACCGACGCAACAGATGAGACGGCAAACCGACAGCATGACACGTTTCGCAGCAGCCCGCAGAGTGGCCGTCTCAGCAGCATGGCAAGGCATTGGCCTGCTGGTGGCGACCAACCTGTGCCTGGCTGGCGTGCTCAGCCAGGCCGATTTGAAGAGAGTCGAAACACTGAGGCCAATGTTCGCGGGCTTGATGGGAGACCTTGTCCAGACATCGAAGAGAAGCGATATCTCCGCGGTCGATGCAGAATGCGTCAAGCTCACGATCCAGAACCTTGCCGAAATTTCGCAGGAACTATCCAGTTACGAGTATCTGATTACGATCGAGAAGGAACTGACGGAAGTCGGCGGGAACGATCCGACTCGCGACGTGGTGAAATTTGCCATCGATCAGTCGACCAGCATCCTTGCAAGCCAGCGCCGGAAGATCGCGCAGCTGCCCGATCAATGCGCCAGGTCGGCCTTGGCTTTGGCCAAGTCCCAGCAAGCTCTGCAGGTCGTGGACACGACGGCCGGAATTCTGAGCGCCATCCGATCCCGGCTATGAGGCGCGTGATCGCCGGTCGCGATGCCCGCGCGACGAGTGCGGGCAACCGTGACGGCCGAGCGCGTCGCCTGTGATCCATTCTGCCGGACCGGGTCGCAGAAGAAATCATCCAATCAGATGACCTCCCCGCGCGAACTCTTGCCGCAACGGGCGATGCGTGAGACGACTATCGCGGGCTATATCTGCCGATCTGCGGCCGCGCGAATACGTCCCGCATCACCCACCCGCCCACCGAGTGTTGGGCCAGAAAGCTGTCCCAGTCAGTCGCGGCACCGCCGACAACGGTGCTCAACGCCTCATCATCGAGCTGGATCGTGAACTGCTCATCCTTGGATTGCTCGAACTTGGCCATCGTCATCTCCTGCTGGCGATGAGAGGGACCGTTCCCTCCCGATCGGTGATCGCAGGACTATCGCGCGCGGCTTATTCTTGTCGTGACGTCGGTCACACACGGTCCCGGCTGGGACTTTCGCTGTCCGGTTCCGCTGGTGACGCGTCATTTGCCCGAGGCGACGAGCGCCAGATCAGCGCCAAGCGACATCGCGTGATCCGCGTCACAGCGACGCGCGGCCTGCTGCGGCATTGTCCCCATCGACGGCGGAATGGTCCGCCGCATCCGGAAAAGGAAATTCACAATGCAGACCATCGAGCAGACGAACCTTGAGCCCCGCATGTTGACGGATGCTGAGCTCGACCAGATCAGCGGCGGCGGCATCTTCAGCCGGATCGGCCACTTCCTCAAGAGCCTCTTTGGTGGGCCCGGCGACCTTCGCCGTTCGACCGACCGGCCGTCCTGACCCTGTTCATCAATAATGGCAGGGAATACTGGAGCAAGACATGACCGACCTTATCCGGGAAGACCGGGAGCTTAGCATCGGCGAACTCGACGCCGTCAGTGGCGGCAGCATGCTCGACATCGCAATCGCCGCATACGAAAAGTATCTGCAAGGTGTGGGCCAACGTCTGATGGACGCCGTGCATCCACCGAAGCCAACCATGAGCCTGCACATGCGCTAGTGCCGGTTCGCAGAACCAGAATCGAGAGGCCGCCCCGTTTGGCGGCCTCTTTGATTTTGCTCAATGTCGGCTTCAGATCTAAAGCCGGACATTCAGGTTCCAGCCTGTTTCATATCTGCCGCACCTGCAGACCTATCGTTTGAACGTGTCCAACCTGCCGTACTGTAGACGCATTCGGACATTCATGTCCCGGCATGGCTGAGGAAGCGCGGCTGACACCTTGCTTCTCCAACATAGAGGACACAGTACTGTGATGAAGATTGTGACTATCGCGGGTGCGACGCTTGCCCTGGTGACTGCCGCAAGCGCTGCCGATATCCCGCGCGCACAGCCCGTCTATCAGACGGCCCAGGTCGGCAAGATGCCGATTGGCAAGACCCCCATCGGGAAGACTCCGGTCGGCAAGACGCCCGTCGCGCCGCGGCCCTATACGCGGTACTGAGTCAGAGCGCGTAGATTCTGACCTTCGTCGACGGCTGAAGGGCGAACTGTGGCAAATGGGCCGAAGAAATTAGCACTATGCTTGCTTGCGGCGTTCGCAGTCGCTGTCCCGCTCGCGTGCGCAATCCATCCAGCTTCCGCACGCGAGCTTGACACTCGAAGTAGCCTGGAGCGTTTCATTTCCCACATAGAGGAAGGTTACAAGCGTGTCGCCAACGCGAACGCGCTTGTTTCCAATGATGAATCGAAACCGGCGCCACAGCCGACCCGGAAGCCGGGATCGGCAAAGGGGCCGTACTACGTGGATTTCAGAGCCAGAACGGCGGCGAG
>Ga0081455_10005810_pt1 | contig 13436 bp, 10 predicted proteins | sample TabmetS3T2R1_FD_70207 | JGI IMG/M metagenome (GOLD analysis project Ga0081455, IMG submission 70207) | Tabebuia heterophylla rhizosphere microbial communities from the University of Puerto Rico - S3T2R1 | ecosystem: Host-associated > Plants > Roots > Rhizosphere ... | reverse complement strand
GAACGGTTGGACGCCCTGGTCGGGATCGCGGGGTGCGACAAGTCCGAGCCGGCGATGCTGATGGCGATGGCCCGGCTGAACCTGCCGTCCGTCTACCTGTACGGCGGAAGCATCCTGGCCGGGACCTACCAGGGCCGCGACATCACGATCCAGGACGTGTTCGAGGCAGTGGGCGCACACGCCAAGGGAACGATCTCCGACGACGAGCTGCTCGGGATCGAGCGCGCCGCGTGTCCGACGACCGGATCGTGCGCGGGCATGTACACGGCGAACACGATGGCCGCGGCCGCCGAGGCGCTCGGGATGTCGCTGCCGGGCGCGGCGTCGCCGCCTGCCGTCGACTACCGGCGCGAGGTGTTCGCGCGCGAGTCGGGGATCGCCGTCACGAAGGTGCTCGTGTCCGGCCTCCGGCCTCGGGACATCATGACGCGGGACGCGTTCACGAACGCGATCGCGGTCGTCATGGCGCTGGCCGGCTCGACGAACGCCGTCCTGCACCTGCTCGCGATCGCGCACGAGGCGGGGGTCGAGCTCGAGCTGGACGACTTCGACCGCATCAGCCGGGCCGTGCCGCACCTCGTGAACGTCCGGCCGGCCGGCAAATTCGTGATGCAGGACCTGGACCAGGTGGGTGGCGTGCCCGTCGTGATGAAGGAGCTGCTGGACGAGGGCATGCTGAACGGCGGCGCGATCACCGTGACGGGCAAGACGATCGCCGAGAACCTGGCCGAGCTCGCGCCGCCCGCACCGGACGGCGACGTGATCCGCGCGGTCGCCGAGCCGATCCACACCGAGGGAGGCACGGCGATCCTGTACGGCTCGCTCGCGCCCGAGGGCTGCGTGATGAAGATCGCCGGCGCGGCGACGCTCGAGTTCCGTGGGCGGGCGCGGCCCTTCGACTCTGAGCAGGACGCGTTCGACGCGGTCACGGGCGGGTCGATCGTCCCCGGCGACGTGATCGTGATCCGGTACGAGGGTCCCAAGGGCTCGCCCGGCATGCCGGAGATGCTCGCCGTGACCGCGGCCGTCGCGGGCGCCGGCCTGGGCGCCGAGGTCGGGCTGGTCACCGACGGACGGTTCAGCGGCGCGTCCAAGGGCTACAGCGTCGGTCACGTCTCGCCCGAGGCGTTCGTCGGAGGCCCGATCGCGCTCGTGCGCGAGGGCGATGAGATCGCGATCGACGCGGGCGACCGGCGGATCGACGTCGCGGTGGACGACGCCGAGCTCGAACGACGCAGAGCGGAGTGGGTCGCGCCGGCGCCCCGTTACGAGAGCGGGGCGCTGGCGAAGTACGCGCGCCAGGTCGGCTCGGCCTCCCGGGGCGCCGTCACCTGGTGACTCGGTAGGGCCGGGGCGTCGACATCGGAGTTGTCAGGAAGGGGACCGGCGGCGTTTGACCGCAGCCCCTGACGCGTTCATCGTTCCGGTCGGCGGCGTCGACCCGATGCCGCCGGCGGGAGCGGGGTCCCGCGAGAAGGGGGGACGGATGGACGTGAACGAGCAGGCGGCGAGGGATACCGCCGACCTCGAGAAGTTCGGCTACAAGCAGGAGCTGAAGCGCGACCTCCACGCGTTCAGCTCATTCGCGGTGGCGTTCAGCTACATCTCGCCGTCGACGGGCATCTTCACGCTGTTCTTCCTCGGCATGGCAGCGATGGGCTCGTGGCTCTTCTGGACCTGGCCGGTCGTCGCGCTGATGCAGTTCGTCGTGGCGCTGAACTTCGCCGAGCTGTCCAGCCACTTCCCCGTTGCGGGCTCGGTGTATCAGTGGACCAAGTACCTGGCGGGTCGCGGATACGCGTGGTTCACCGGCTGGTTCTATCTGATCGCGGGCATCCTCACGGTGGCATCGGTATGCGCGACGTTGCCGCTCGCGTTGCTCCCGATGCTCAACCAGATGTTCGGGTGGAACTTGAATACGGATCTGGGCAGTACCGACCAGGTCGTGACGGCGCTGGTCACGCTGTTCCTGATCACCGTGCTGAATATCTACGGCGTGAGGATCGTCGCGATCGTGAACAACACGGGGGTGTTCTTCGAGATCCTCGGGATGGTCGTGTTCGCCATCATCCTGGCCATCTTCAACAACAACCAAGGGTTCGGCGTGATCCTCAGCGGAAGCGAGACCGGGAACATCTTCCAGTTCCCCGCGCCGTTCAGTCTGTCGTTCTTCCTCGTGGCGATGTTCATGAGCCTGTATGTGATCTATGGGTTCGACACTGCCTCGACGCTGGCCGAGGAGACCCACAACCCCAGGGCGCAGGCGCCGAAGGCGGTCCTGGCATCGGTGATCGGGGCGTTCATCATCGGTGCGGTGTTCCTGTGGGGGATCCTCATCGCCGTACCGGATATGGGCGAGGCCGTGGCCGGGTTCGCCAGCCCGCCGGTGATCATCGGCGAGGTCCTCTCGTCGGCGTTGTCGTCGCTGTATCTCCTGGTCGTCGCGGCTTCAATCTTCGTGTGCTGCATGGCGATCCTGACGTCGACGATCCGACTGGCGTTCGGGATGGCGCGGGATGACCAACTTCCGTTCTCGAAGGTCATGGCAAAGGTGAATCCACGGCTGCACACCCCGGTCTGGACGTGCGTGATCATCGGCGCACTGTCGGCGATCCCGTTCATCCAGTTCGCGGGCGCCAGCACAATCGCGGTCGGAGCCACGGCGTCGATCTACTTCAGCTATCTGCTCGGCAACCTCGCGTTCGCGCGAGCGCGCATGAAGGGCTGGCCGAAAACCAAGGCGCCGTTCTCTCTCGGCAAGTGGGGGCTGGTGGTCAACATCGTCGCCGTGCTCTGGGGTCTCGCGATGCTGTTGAACTTCCTCACCCCATCATCCGCTTCCTCCGCCTTCGATCCGAACGCGTCGGGGGCGAACTATCTGCGGATCTTCGCAGACCCGAAGCCGATCCAGACCGACTACTACGTTGAGGGCGAGCAGCTGGTCGACTTCAAGATCGATTTTCTCAACAAGATCCCGGTGATCTGGACCGTGTTCGCCGTGGTGATCATCGTGGGCGCGATCTACTACTTCGCCGCGCAGCGTATGAAGCCTTACGAGGCGGTGGTTCCGCCCGACGAGGAGGTCGTCGCGATCTGACGCTGGCGACTCCGGCGAAGAGGGGCGGTCTCCGGCCGCGCCTTTCGCGAGTCCCATGCCATCATCGGTTCGATGGAGATCGTGACCACCTCGAAGGCGGCCGCCTACATCGCCGAGCACGGCGGGTCCGTTTGGGTGTGGCTCGACCCGCATCGGGGGATGGTGGGCTCCTACGTCTGGCTCGAGGCGCACGTCGAGCCCCCCCGCTCCAGCCGGCGGACCAGCTTTACGCGGGCATCACGCCGTCCGCACCGGTTCAAGGACGTCGAGCAGGCCGGGATGGTCGTGCACTACGACTTCGGACGGATGGACCCCCCCGAGGAGCTGCACCTGGACCTGAAGGGGTGGCGCAAGGGCACCCGGCGGCTCGAGGCGTACTGGAACGGGTTCGTCTTCGTGGGCGAGGACGTACCCCCGCCGGACCGGGATCGTTCCCGATGAACGTCATTGTTGGGACCGGCGTTCGCGAACTCGTCCGCGAACGCGGAGGCCGACTGTTCGTCTGGGTGGATCGACCGCGATGCTGTTCCGGAGGCGCGATCTACCTCTCCGCAGGCAACGACCGTCCCCCAGAACGACACCGTTTCGGCACCACCTCCCTGGATGGCTTCGAGCTCGCGTTCGATGGTGGACGGCTCGGCGATCCGGACGAGTTGGTCCTTGAGGTCCGGGGTCGGCGCCGCAAGCACGTCGAGGCGTACTGGAACGGGTGCGTGTTCGCCGGCTGAACGTCAGGCCCTGATGCGTTCGCCCTTCGGATCGTGGAGCGGCTCTCGTGCGACCTCGGCCCCGATCCACTCGCCGAACACCTCGACCTGCAGGCGCCCGCCGACCTCGGCGACGCTCGTGGGCAGGTAGGCGTACGCGATGCTCTTGCCGACCGTGTAGCCGATCCCGCCCGAGGTCACACGCGAGACGACGTCGCCGCCCACCCGGACCGGCTCATTGCCGAGCGTGGACGAGCGCGTGTCGTCCAGGAGCAGGCAGGCGAGCGTCCGCTCCTCGCCCCGGCGTCGCTCGAGCGCCTCCCGGCCCACGAAGTCCTTGTCGAGCGCGACGGCGAAGGCGAGCCCGGCCTCGATCGGCGAGTCGTCCGGCGTCACGTCCGAACCCCACGCGCGGTACCCCTTCTCGAGCCGGAGCGAGTCGATCGCGCGGTAGCCGGCCGGCACGAGTCCGTGGGGCGTGCCCGCCTCCATCAGCGTGTGGAACAGCGTGGAGCCGAACTCCATCGGCGGATACAGCTCCCAGCCCAACTCGCCCACGTAGGTGACGCGGAGGGCCAGACACGGAACGTCGCCCACGGTGACCTCCCGCGCGGTCATGAACGGGAAGCCTTCGTTCGACAGGTCGTCGGGGCAGACCGTCGACAGGATGTCGCGAGCTCGAGGACCCCACAGGCCCAGACAGGCCAACGCCGAGGTCACGTCGCGGATCTCGGCGCGTTCGGCCCCCCGGAGCTGCTTCGTGATCCAGGCCAGGTCAAGGCTGCCGGACGCGGTTCCCGTGATGACCCGGTACCGCTCGTCGGACAGGCGTGTCGCCGTCAGGTCACACTGGATCCCGCCGCGGCGGTTGAGCAGCTGGGTGTAGACGACGCGACCCGTCGCCACGTCCACGTCGTTCGCGCAGAGCCGCTGCAGGAACGCGGAGGCGTCAGGGCCCGAGACCTCGAGCTTGGCGAAGCTCGTCTCGTCGAACAGCCCGGCACGCTCGCGCGTGGCGACGTGCTCGGCCGCGATCGCGGTGGACCAGTGCTGGCCGGCCCACCCACGCGGCCGCAGCTCCGCAAAGGCTTCGTCCTCGTTGGAGGCGAACCAGTTCGCTCGCTCCCAGCCCGCCTTCTCACCGAAGGCCGCGCCGAGCGACGCGAGCCTCGCATAGGTCGGCGAGACGCGCAGCGGACGGCCCGCCTCGACGTCCTCGCCCGGGTACTTCACGTCGTAGTGCTTCGCATAGATCTCGTAGGCGCGAGCGAGCGCGAACCCGCGGCTTCGATACTGCCGGCCGAACCGCCGCACGTCCATCTTCGACAGGTCCATCGAGGGCTCGCCCTCGACGATCCACTCGGCCGTGTAGCGGCCGACGCCCGCCGCGCCGGTGATGCCGTGCGCGCAGAACCCGGCCGCCACGAACAGTCCACGCACCTCGGTCTCGCCCAGGATGAAGTCGTCGTCGGGCGTGAAGGCCTCGGGGCCGTTGATGAACCGGTTGATCTCGGTCGTCCGCAGGGCGGGGATCAGGTTGAACGCACCCTCGGCGATCGGCTCGAACCGCTCCCATCTCTCGTCCAGCAGCCGGTGGTTGAAGTCCGACGGGATCGGCGTGCGGACGTTCCAGGGGTCCGGGTTGCGCTCGTACCCTCCCACGACGAGGCCACCCACCTCCTCGCGCACGTAGACGAGGTTGTCCGGATCGCGGAGCGTCGGGAACGACGGTGTCACACGCTCGATCGGCCGGGTGATCAGGTATTGGTGCTCCATCGGCACGACCGGGATCTCGACCCCGGCCAGCCGCCCGAGCTCATGCGCCCATATCCCGCCGGCGTTGACCACCACCTGGGCCTCGATCGACCCGGCATCCGTGACCACGCCCCGGACGCGCCCGGCGCGGACCGGGATCTCGACGACGCGTACCCCGGTTCGGATCCGCGCGCCGCCCTGCTTGGCGCCCTCGGCGAGTGCCATCGTCAGGCCCGTCGGGTCGAGGTGACCGTCGGAGGGCACGAACTGCGCGCCCAGCACCTTCGAGGCATCGATCAGCGGGAACCGGTCGTGCGCCTCGGCCGCCGAGACGATCTCGACCGGCAGCCCGAAGCTCTTGGCCCATCCCGCCTGCCGCGCGAGCGCCTCGAGCCGGTACGCGGAGGAGGCCAGGTGCAGCGTCCCCACCTGGTGCCAGCCGGGATCGATCCCGGTCTCCTCGTGCAGCCGCGGGTACAGGTCGACCCCGTACATCATCATCCGCGTGTGGCTGACCGAATTCCGAAGCTGTGCGACCAGCCCGGCAGAATGGAACGTCGAGCCGCTCGTGAGCTCGGAGCGGTCCAGGAGCAGCACGTCGTTCCAGCCCATCTTCGTCAGGTGGTAGGCGATGCTCGCGCCGGCGACGCCGCCGCCCACGATCACGACGCGCGCGCGGTCGTCGCTCACGTGGCGATCGGCCGCGAGGCCAGCTCCAGCCATCCCTCGAAGCGTTCGTCCGCCATCGAACGCGACAGGCGGTCGAAGTGCCGCCGCGCGTACGCGACGTAGTCGATGTCCAGCGTGGACAGCGCCTGCTGCACCACGCCCCACATCGCCTCGCGGAAGTCCGACATGATCCGCATCAGCCGCAGGCGCGCGCGGTGTCCGTCGGTCACCTCGTCGAACATCAGTCCGAGCAGGGCCTCCTGCGACTCCTCGGACAGCCCGTTGTTGACGGACAGGTTGCCCAGGTCGAAGAACGGGTCGCCCATGCCGGCGTACTCGTAGTCGACGAGCCAGAACCCGTCATCGCCGCGGAGGAAGTTGTCCGCCAGTAGGTCGTTGTGACACGGACATGAGGGCACGGGCGCCTGCGCGAACGCCCCCTCGATGCGTCCGGCGCGCCCGTGGGCGGGCTCGAACGCCTCGGGGATCGACACGCCCCGCTCCTGCGCGATCCGCCGGTAGTCCTCGACGATGCGGAACGCGTCGAACGACCACGGCAGGGCCGGCCCGGCGTGGATCGTGCGGACGACCTGCGCCACGTCCGCGAGCACGGCCTCCTGCCCCATGTCGCCCTCGGCCAGGGGCTCGCCCGGGACCCAGCCGGTGATCAGGCAGCGGTGTTCGGGCAGGTGGGCGACGACCTCCGGACCGACGCCCGCCGCGGCCGCGTCGAGCGCGGCTTCGTACTCCGCGGTACGGTCGATGCCCAGCAGCGCGGTGTCCTCGTCGGACAGGCGCAGGAAGAAGGCCGCGCCGCCTATCTCGACGCGAAAGTTCCGGTTGGTCCGTCCGGCCTCGATCGGCGTCACGGTTGGCTCGTGTGTCCGCCATTCGGGAACGGCCGCGATGACCGCCGCCAGCTCGGGGTCCTGGAGCACGCGGCGACGCTAGAGGGGGTGACCGCGCGGGGTCAAGGCGAGGCCGCCTCGAGCGACCAGCGGGTGTGGGGCATCCCGCCGTGCAGGGTCACCCATCTGGTGGGTTGACACGCACCGAGCGGTCCGTACACTGGCCGAACCATGCAGACGAACGTGGAGAAGACCGGGCCGCAGGCACTCGTACTTATTCCGTAGGCGCGGCCGGGCCCAGAAAGGCCCGGGTCCCGCGCCAGATGCCCCTCGCGCAGCGAGGGGCTTTTTGTACGCCTCGCGGGGCGACCCGCGAGGGCGGCGACCGGGTCGACGACGAGGAGAGGAGATCCAGATGCGCTACGAGTTCGAGCAGGACGGACAGATGGTCGCGAGCGTGCTGTGGGAGGGCCCCGGCCAGGTCACGGTCGACGTGGCCGACCCGGCCGACCGGCCGCAGTTCGATCGCTTCTTCGGCGAGGAGGTCGCCTACCTGGATGCCGGCGTCGACTTCGGCGGCGGCATGGACGAGGGTGGCATGACCACCCGTCGCCGCGACTGGACGCCGTGGGAGTTCGAGCGGGCCGCGCAGAGCCTGGCCCACACCCTGGGGTGCCGCCTGCACCGGGTCGAGACCGGTCCGGTCGAGGAGCGCGACGACGCGGTCGCCGGCCGGGCTGAGGTCGCGGCCACATGAAGGTCACCGGGGCGCAGGCGCTATTCAGGGCCCTGGAGGGCGAGGGGGTCGACCTCGCGTTCGGCATCCCGGGCGGGGCGATCCTGCCCGCCTACGACCCGTTGATCGATTCGAAGGTCCGCCACGTTCTCTGCCGTCACGAGCAGGGCGCGGGCCATGCCGCCGAGGGCTACGCGTGGACCACCGGCAAGGTGGGCGTCGCGATCGCGACCTCTGGCCCCGGAGGCTGCAACCTGGTCACGGCGCTCGCCGACGCCAAGATGGACTCGGTGCCGATGGTCGCGATCACCGGCCAGGTCCCGACGCCGGTGGTCGGCAACGACGCGTTCCAGGAGGCGGACATCACCGGCATCACGATGCCCATCACCAAGCACAACTTCCTGGTGAAGGACGCGAACGAGGTCGCCGAGACGATCCGCGAGGCCTTCCACATCGCGCGGACGGGGCGGCCCGGGCCCGTGCTCGTCGACATCCCCAAGGACGTCCAGCTGCAGGAGGTCACGTGGAAGTGGCCCGAGGGCGTGGACCTGCCCGGCTACCGGCCGACCACCAAGGGCAACCTCAAGCAGGTCCGCACCGCCGCCAAGATGATCATGGAGTCGGAGCGGCCCGTCCTCTACGTGGGCGGCGGGGTCATCAAGGCGGACGCGAACAAGGAGCTGTTCCGGCTCGCGACCGACGGCAAGCTGCCCGTGACGACCACGCTGATGGGGCGCGGGGCGTTCCCCGACACGCACGAGCTCGCGCTCGGGATGCCGGGGATGCACGGCGCGTACACCGCGGTCACGGCCATGCAGAAGGCCGACCTGCTGGTGGCGCTCGGGGCCCGGTTCGACGACCGGGTGACCGGCCAGCTGTCGTCCTTCGCGCCGGACGCCAAGATCGTGCACGTCGACGTCGACCCGGCCGAGATCGGCAAGAACCGCGCCGCCGACGTCCCGATCGTGGGCGACTGCAAGGACGTGATCGCCAAGCTGCACGCCGAGCTCGAGCGTCAGCAGGACGAGGCGGGCGGCGTCCCGGACCGGACGGCCTGGCTCCGGCGGATCGACGAGTGGCGCACCGCCCATCCCTACGCCTACGACCAGCCGGCCGACGGCCCGCTCAAGCCGCAGTTCTGCATCGAGCGGCTGTACGAGCACACCGGCGGCGACGCGATCGTGGTGGCCGGGGTCGGGCAGCACCAGATGTGGGCATCGCAGTTCTGGAAGTTCACCGAGCCGCGGACGTGGGTGAACTCGGGTGGGCTCGGGACGATGGGGTTCGCGGTGCCGGCGGCGCTCGGCGCCAAGGCCGGCAACCCGGACCGGCGCGTGATCGCGATCGACGGCGACGGCTGCTTCCAGATGACCAGCCAGGAGCTCGCGACCTCGACGGCCGAGGGGATCCCGTTCGTCACGGCGATCATCAACAACGCGCACCTGGGGATGGTTCGGCAGTGGCAGGAGCTGTTCTACGAGGAGCGGTACTCGCAGGTGTACCTGTCCTACGACGTGCCCGACTACGTCAAGCTGGCCGAGGCCTACGGGTGCGTGGGCCTTCGGGCCGAGCATCCGGACGAGGTCGACGCCGTGATCGACAAGGCCCTGTCGATCGAGGACCGGAGCGTCGTGATCGACTTCCGCGTCGACTCGAAGGAGATGTGCTTCCCGATGGTCCCCGCCGGGGCGAGCAACGACGACATCATCACCGGGCCCGAGGGACTCCGGCCGGTCGACGATCCCGCGGAGGCTCCGGTCGCATGAGCCTGCACACGATCTCGGTGCTGGTCGAGGACAAGCCGGGCGTGCTGACGCGCGTGGCCGGCCTGTTCGCCGCGCGCGGCTTCAACATCGACTCGCTCGCGGTCGGGCCGACCAACGGCGACGGCCAATCGCGCATGACGATCGTCGTGCACGTCGACACCAAGCCCCTCGAGCAGATCACCAAGCAGCTCAACAAGCTCGTGAACGTGATCAAGATCCTCGAGCACGGGCCGGGGGAGGCCGTCGAGCGTGAGCTCATGCTCGTCAAGGTGCGCGCGAGCGGCGATGACCGGCATCGCGTGATGGAGATCGCCGACGTGTTCCGGGCCACCGTGGTCGACGTCACGCGCTCGACGCTGACGCTGGAGGCCACCGGCAAGCCCGAGAAGCTCGAGGCCCTGCTGCAGCTGCTCGACGACTTCGGCGTGATCGAGCTCTCGCGTACGGGTCGGATCGCGCTCGCACGCGGCGACCGCGGGATCAGGGAGAAGGGTTCCAAGCGCAGGGCGCTCGCGGCCGTCGCCGACGAGTACACCGGCGGCGGCGTCTGACCGCCCCCTGATCCGGAGGAGCCAGATGGCCACGATCTACCACGACGAGGACGCCGATCCCGAGACGCTTGCGGGGCAACGGATCGCGGTGCTCGGGTTCGGCAGCCAGGGGCATGCGCACGCCCAGAACCTGAAGGACTCCGGGCACGACGTGCGGGTGGGCCTGCGCGAGGGCTCGTCGTCGTGGTCCAGGGTCGAGGAGGCCGGCCTGCCCGTGCGGCCTACCGCCGAGGCCGTCGACGAGGCCGACATCGTCATGGTGGTGCTGCCCGACACCGCACACGGTGCCGTGTACGCCTCGGAGATCGCGCCGAACCTGTCGGCGGGCAACATGCTGATGTTCGCCCACGGGTTCTCGATCCACTTCGGGACGGTCAAGCCGCCGGCCGACGTGGACGTGACGATGATCGCGCCCAAGGGACCCGGCCACCTGGTGCGGCGCACCTATCAGGAGGGGATCGGCACGCCCGCGCTGATCGCGGTGCAGCAGGACGCGACGGGCACGGCCAGGCAGCGCGCGCTGGCCTACGGCGCGGGGATCGGCGCGGCCAGGGCCGGCATCATCGAGACCTCCTTCAAGGAGGAGACCGAGACCGACCTGTTCGGCGAGCAGTCGGTGCTGTGCGGCGGCATCTCGACGCTGGTCGAGGCAGGGTTCGAGACGCTCGTCAACGCCGGCTACCAGCCCGAGATCGCGTACTTCGAGTGCCTGCACGAGATGAAGCTCATCATCGACCTGATCTACGAGGGCGGCCTGTCGTGGATGCGCTACTCGATCTCCGACACCGCCGAGTGGGGCGACTACATGAGCGGACCACGCGTCGTGGACGAGGGCGTCCGCGAACGCATGCGCCAGGTCCTGGCCGAGATCCAGGACGGCACCTTCGCGGAGGAGTGGCTGGGGGAGGCCGACGCCGGCTTCCCCCACTTCCTCGCGATGCGCCGCGAGGCCCGCACCTCCCAACTCGAGCGGGTGGGCCGCGAGCTGCGTCCGATGATGCCCTGGCTGCACTCCGAGGAGAAGGTGATCCCCGATGAACGGCAGTGACCCCGACGTAGTACGGATCTTCGACACCACGCTCCGCGACGGCGAGCAGGCCCCCGGCATCGCGCTCACCCGGGCCGAGAAGGTCGAGATCGCGGAGCAGCTGGCCCGCCTCGGCGTCGACGTCCTCGAGGCGGGCTTCCCCATCTCCAGCGACGGCGAGTTCGAGGCCGTGCGCGAGATCGCCACGAGCGTGCGCGGGCCGGTGATCGCGGCCCTCGCCCGCGTGGTCCCCGGCGACATCGACCGAGCGGCTGAGGCGCTTCGAGGCGCCGAACGCTGGCGCATCCACACGTTCATCTCGACGAGCGACATCCACATGAGCGACATGCTGCGGATGAGCCAGGGCCAGGTCCTGGACGCGATCCGCGACGGCGTGAAGCTCGCCGTCGGCTACACCGACGACGTCGAGTTCAGCGCGCAGGACGCCACCCGGACCGAGCTCGAGTTCCTGCTCGAGTGCTTCCGGGTCGCGGTCGAGGCCGGCGCCACGACGATCAACGTGCCGGACACCGTCGGCTACGCGATGCCACACGAGTTCGGCGAGCTGGTTCGCAGGGTTCGGGAGACCGTGGCCGGCCACGTCGTGATCTCGACGCACTGCCACAACGACCTCGGGCTCGCCGTGGCCAACTCGCTGGCCGGCATCGTGAACGGCGCCCGGCAGGTCGAGGTCGCGGTGAACGGGATCGGCGAGCGCGCCGGGAACTGCTCGCTCGAGGAGGTCGCGATGATCGTGCGGACGCGCAGCGAGGCGCTCGGCGTCCGGCACGGCCTCAACCTGAAGGAGATCACACGCACCTCGCGCCTGGTCAGCATGACCACCGGCTACGGCGTGCAGCCGAACAAGGCCGTGGTCGGGGCCTCCGCGTTCGCGCACGAGAGCGGGATCCACCAGCACGGCGTGCTCTCGAACCGGGCGACCTACGAGATCATGGACCCGCTCGAGATCGGGCTCGAGGGCAACCGCCTGGTCCTCGGCAAGCACTCGGGCCGCCACGCGTTCGCCGACGCCCTGGACAAGATCGGGATCGAGCTGGACGAGGACCACCTGAACCGCGCGTTCGCGCGGTTCAAGGAGCTCGCGGACCGCAAGATCCAGCTCACGGACCAGGACCTGGCCGCGATCGTGTCCGAGGAGCTCGGCGCGGCGGCCGAGGACGTGTTCGTCCTGGAGGCCCTGCAGGTCGGGGGCGGCACGCTGCTGTCCCCGACGGCCAGCGTCCGGCTCCGCAGGGGCGACGAGCTCGTCGAGGAGTCCGCGATGGGGGACGGCATGATCGACGCGGCGATGGGCGCGATCCAGCGCGCCTCGGGCGTGGAGGGCCGCCTCGTGTCGTTCAACGTGTCGGCCGTGACCGGCGGCACCGATGCCTTGGGCGACGTCGTGGTGCAGCTGGACGCGCTCGGGCGACGCGTGACCGGCCGCGGCGTGGCGACGGACGTCGTCGAGGCGAGCGCCCGCGCGTACCTCGCGGCCGTCAACCGCGCGCTCCTCATGTCGAACGGTCAGGGGGCACGGGGGGCTCAAGGAGCGAGCGCGGACGCGCGAGCGGTAGCCCCCCGCGAGAACGCGGAGGAGGGCGGCGCCTCGTGACGCACACGGTCGGCGTGATCGCGGGGGACGGGACGGGTCCCGAGGTCGTAGGGCAGGCGCTCCGCGTGCTGGGGTCCCTCGGCACGCCGGTCGACCTCGTCGAGTTCGACCTCGGCGCCGAACGCCACCTGCGCACAGGAGACGTGCTTCCCGACGACGAGCTCGCCCGGCTCCGGGAGATGGACGCGATCCTGCTGGGCGCGGTGGGCGACCCGCGGGTCCGCCCCGGCGTCCTCGAACGCGACCTGCTGCTACGGATCCGGTTCGAGCTGGACCAGTACGTGAACCTTCGCCCGATCGTCCGCTACCCGGGCGTCGAGACCCTCGTGCCGAGCCACAGCGAGGACGACGTGAACATGGTGGTGGTCCGGGAGAACTCCGAGGGCCTGTACAGCGGCGCGGGAGGCTTCCACCGCAAGGGAACCGAGCACGAGGTGGCCGTCCAGGAGTCGATCAACACGCGCCACGGCGTCGAGCGGATCGCGCGGTACGCGTTCGAGCTGGCGATGCGGCCGGACCGCCGCCGGAGGCTCACGCTGGTGCACAAGACCAACGTGCTCACGTTCGCCGGCGACCTGTACCAGCGGGTGGTGGACGAGGTGGGCGCGGAATACCCCGACGTCGCACGCGACTACGTCCACGTGGACGCGGCGTGCATCTACCTC
>Ga0081455_10005809_pt1 | contig 13437 bp, 7 predicted proteins | sample TabmetS3T2R1_FD_70207 | JGI IMG/M metagenome (GOLD analysis project Ga0081455, IMG submission 70207) | Tabebuia heterophylla rhizosphere microbial communities from the University of Puerto Rico - S3T2R1 | ecosystem: Host-associated > Plants > Roots > Rhizosphere ... | reverse complement strand
GGATCGCACGGGCTTGCGGCACGTGCTCGTACCGGGGTTCGAGCCGGCGCAGCCACCGGCGGCGGACGACTTCGATGCGATCGTCTGCAGCTTGCCGTGGGAGCGCTTGTTGGCGCTCTCCGAGCGCGACCCCGCGCTGATGCGGCACCCGGCTTGGATCAACCTGCGGCAGTTGCGCAACGTGCACCCGTTGTCGATCCGGATCTGGTTCGAACGACCCATCGAGGGCGCCGACGAACACTACATCTTGGCGCGCGGCACGTTGTTCGACGTGCTACGTCCGACGCGCGAGCCCGAGCGCTACAGCGGTGTGCGACTGATCGATTGCCTGGTTGAAGACGTCGACCTGCACTTGCCGGAGTTGAGGTTCGAGCGCGAGGAGTACCTGCCACCGGGGCCGATGCAACTGCAGATCCTCGAGCGCGTCCTCGCGGATCTCGAGCGCATGTATCCGGGGCAGATCCGCGATAACCGCGTGCTTCGGACGTTCTTCCACACGCGCGAAGGCATCGTCGCGTGTCGCCCCGGAGTCTGGTCGCTGCGTGCGCCGGCCGATGTAGGTCTCGCGAACTTCGTCTTAGCTGGCGATTGGACGCAGCACGGCTGGGGAGTGTGCATGGAAGGTGCAGTGCGATCGGGCCAGCATGCAGCAGATGTGATCATGCGAGGTCGCTCTGAGCCCGCGCGGTCGCCGACTTTTGCCTCATTGGGTCACAGTGTGATCACTTGGTTCGATCGCAGCTGATCCGTGGAAAATTGCGTGCGCTCATCGCGGCACACTGCGTCCATGTCCAGTCGATCCTGACTGTCGAATCATATGGACTGTCCACCGCGATCTTCCGTGAAACGGGACGCGATCAAAGTCGTTCGCGCTGCGAATTTCAGAAACCGTGGAACGTGCTGGAAATACCGCGAGAGGTAGCCTCCGTCATTGCGCTGTCACGCAGCGTAGTTAGCGTCCGCGCGCAGAAGTCTCCTTGTCAGGAGACATGAGACAACGATACGAGAGTCACCCCGAGGGAATCAGATAGATGATCGTGAGCAGCAGAGATGCAGGCAGTGCGGCGCGAGGCGACTATTCGCTGGTGCGCGTGATGGGTGATCCGGGGGACGAGGTGTTCCTCGCCCGAGCGCGCGATGGTCGCGAGGTCGTGCTTCGCTTTTGGCGTAGTGAGGTGCAGCTCGAGGCGCGGATTGCGGTCGGGTTGTCGGAGCAAGCGAGTCGCGTCCAGCACCCGATGTTGGCTGCAGTCTACGGCTGCAAGTCGTTCGCGGACGGCACATTGTGTCTGATCTCGGAATTCGTCCCTGGTTGCACGCTCGATGCCTGGGTCTCCGAAGTGGGTCTCCCACGCCTTCCGCTCGCCGTGGATTTCGTGCGTCGTTTGGCGCTCGCCTTACATGCGGCGCATGAGCAGGGCGTGAGTCACCATGCGTTGTATCCGGCGAACCTGATCGTCCTTCCGGCGGAGGGCGGGCCGCCCCGTCGCATCGAGGCGAAGTTGGTCGATCTCGCGGTTCCGCGTGCGATGCGTTCGGCGCTGCGCTTCGAAGCGGCGCACTTCATGGCGCCCGAGGCGCTCGCGTCCGAGTTGCATGGCGATGGCCGGCGATTTTGGGCTGACGCCTCGATGAACGTGTATTCGTGCGGATGTCTGTTGCACTATCTGTGCACCGGTCGCCTGCCGTTTCAGAGTGACACGCTCGAGGGTTTGAGCGCGTTGCACGCGGCTGCTGGGCAGGCGGGGCCCTCACGTCTCGCGGAGGTCCCGGAGAGCTTGCAGGGCGTGATCTGGCAGGCGTTGGAGACGGAGCCGCGGTGCCGTTACGCGAGTGCTGCGGAGTTGGCTGCGGCGCTCTGGCAGGTCGAAGCGGCTTTGCGGGGCGCGGGAGCGCGTCGCCGTTCGGTGCCGCCTCCACCGCCGCCAGCGGCTGCGAGGGCGCGTGCGCCCGAGATTCCTGCGTTCGATCTCGTGATGAGCTCGGGACGCGCTGCCGCGTCACCGAGGTCGAGCGAGCCGAGCCCGTTGTTTCCGGCGCGGAGAGTGCCGGCGCCGGCCGTGCTTCGCGCACCGTTTGCGATGCGGGAGCAGCCCGCGGTGAGCACGCCGGTGGCGCCGGTCGAGGCGAAAGGCCCGGCGCAGGCGGGCTTGGCGGAGCCACCTGAGATCTCGAAGCCGGAGAGTGGGCCGACTCCTGTGTGGCCTTACGCGGCTCCGCGTAGGCGGACGCAGACGTTGCCGCCCATGCCGCGGGCGGCGGCGGAGCCGAGTCGAGCATCTGCCGATCGGGAACGAGAGTCGACGGTCACGCATGCGGCGGCGCTGGCGGCGGCGGGCATGCCGCTGCGCGAGCTTCACAGCGAGCATTCCTCGCTCGAAGATGTGTTCGCGAGCCTGACCACGCGCGATCGCGCGCTGACCGACGGCGGCCCGGCCCCGGCAGCTGAGGCGCAGACCGGAGCCCAGGCCTCATGAATGCCATCCTCACCATCGCGAAGCGCGAGATCTTCGCGTTCTTCGTGTCGCCGATCGCTTACGTCGTGCTCACGGTTTGGCTGCTGTTCTTCGGCATCGTGTTTTACATCTTGGCGCTGGTGTTCGCGCAACAGCCGGGAGCGGAGACGAATCTGCTGACGGCGTTTTTCGGCGGAACCACGCTGTTCTACTTGCCGCTCTTGGTATTCACGCCGGTGCTCACGATGCGTTTGCTGGCGGAAGAGCGCGCGTCGGGCACCATCGAGCCGTTGCTGACTGCGCCCGTGAGCGAGCTGCAGGTAGTGCTCGGCAAGTACCTGGCCGCGATGGCGTTTTGGTGCCTGCTTTGGGCGCCCACGCTTTCGTACGTGTGGCTCGTGGCTCGCACCGCCGATCACGCGGTGGATTGGGGATCGATCGGGGCGACTTACTTGGGTTTGTTCTCGGTGGGCCTGTTGTACATGGCAGTCGGCCTGCTGATGAGCGCGGTCGCGCGCAACCAGATCATCGCGGCGCTGCTGACGTTCCTGGTTTTGGGCAGCCTGTTCGTGATCGGCTTGGCCGGCTACGCAAACGTCGGCGACGAGATGCGCGCGGTGTTCGAATACCTCGGGCTGTGGACGCAAATGAGCGGCTTCGCGAAAGGCATCGTCGATACGCGTTACCTCGTGTACGACGCCACGGTGGCTCTGGTGGCGCTGGTGTTGGCGGTGCGTGCGTTGCAAACGGATCGGAGCGCGTGATGACCACTGCCAAGCCCGAAACCAAGCGCGCCGCTGCGGATGCCAGCAAAGTCTTGGACCAGTTGAGTGCGAGCGCGACGCCGATCTTGCTGGTCGTGATCGCAGTCATGCTCAACTACCTGGCGTTTCGCCATTACGAGCGTTTCGACTGGACCTCGCAGAGCCTGTACACGCTCTCGCCGAAATCGAAGACAGTACTGCGCGAACTCGGCAAAGACATCGATGTGTACGTGTTTCTGTCGCGCGGCGAGACCAGCTTCGCGCAAGCGGACGAGCTGCTGAAGCGCTACGCCGCTGCTACGCAGCATGTGAAGCTGCACTACGTCGATCCCGATCGCGAGGCCAGTGAGTTCAAATTGCTCGCGCAGCGCTTTGGGATCGCAGCCGGCGTGATCGAGAGCGGCGAAGCGCGCGCCGACGTCGCCGCCGTAGTCGCGATGGGCGACAAGAACTGGCACGTGAGCCGCGATGCATTGGTTGCGCCGGACATGTCCGGCATGCCCGGAGACGGAGCGACCGAGGAAGTGCAGATCAAGTCGGAGCAGGCGCTGACCGGGGCCATCGTGCAGGTGATGTCGGGTCGCGCGACCAAGCTCTGCGCTACGGCCGGGCACGGCGAGTGGAGCCTGGAAGACGGGGTGGAGCGTTCGCTGTTGAGCCTCAAGCGCGGGCTGCACCACGACAACATCGAGTGGAAAGCGCTCGAGACGCTCGGCCAGAGCACGATTCCGAAAGACTGCGATGCGGTGGCGGTGCTCGGTCCGCTGCACGCGGTGAGCGATGCAGAAGCCAAGCTGTTGATCGACTACGTGCGCGCTGGCGGCAATCTGCTGCTCGCGCTCGACCCGGTGATCGAGCACGACCAGGTCGTGGCCACGGGCTTCGAAGCCCAGCTGCGCGATCTGGGCATTCGCCTCGATGCGGCGCTGGTGCTGGAGTTGAACCAGGAGCGTTTGTTGACTCGCAATGCGGCCGAGTTCGTGCTGACCGAGTTCGGCGATCATCGCACCACGCGCGCGCTGCAGCACGCCGGTCGCGTGTTCGTCAGCCTCGCGCGCAGCGTCACCCCCATCGCATCCGACGGGTCGATCGAGATCCTGATGCGCGCGAGCGAAAAGAGTTTCGCCAAGACCAACATCGCCGAAGTCAGCCCGGATGCTCAGCCGACGCGCGGGCCGAGCGACATCGAAGGCCCAGTCACGTTGGCGGTCGCGACACAAGTCGGCGCTGCCGCTCCCGGGGCACCTGCCAAGCTGGGCGGCCGGCTCATCGTCATCGGCGACAGCGATTTCGTGCAGGGCCCGCTGCTCGAATCCGCGGAACTCGCGAACTTTCATTTGGCGAGTGCGTTCATCGGTTGGCTCGCTGAGCGCCCGGCCTTGATCGACATCCCGCCCAAGAAGATCAAGAGCGGCAACATCGTGTTCTCGCAAGATGACCTGTGGGCGCTCTTCTTCCGCGTGGCGGTGCTGGTCCCGGCCGCGGCGCTGATCCTGGGTGTAGCCGTGTGGCTGAATCGTCGGGCGTGACATGAGCGCCAAAGCCCGCACGAGCTTGATCTTGCTAGCGCTCGCGCTCGGCCTGCTCGCGTTCATCGTGTTCTTCGAACGCGGAACCGTGAGCACCAGCGAGCGCGAGGGTCGCAAGGGTCGCGTGCTCGACAACTTCGTGCGCGATCGCGTGACTCGCGTCGAGGTGCAGCGCAAGGGCCAAACCACCGTGTTGGTCCGGGTGCCGGCCAATGAAGACGACCCGCTCGACGTCGGTGGCTGGCGCGTCGAACAGCCGTACGCTGCGGCGGCCGATCAAACCAGCGTGGACAGTCTGCTCGGCGCGTTGGAGTGGATCGAGCCGCGTCGCTCCTTGGGAGCGCTTTCGGCCAAGGAGCAACAGGCGTTCGGGTTGACACGCCCGCGCTATCGCGTGGCGTTCGTCGTGGGCGGCAAGCGCGTGTCGTTCAGCATCGGAGGGCCTGCAGCCGACAGCGGCAGCTACCTGCAGCTGCAGGATCGGCCGCTGGCGTTCGTGGTGGGCAAGGACGTCGTAGAAGCGTTCGACCACGAACCCGCGGACTATCACAGCAAGGAATTGCACGACGGCGTGAGCATGCTCACCTTGCTCAAGCTGAGTTTGAGCGACGCGCAAGGCGAACGTCGGGTCGAACGCAACGGCAGCTACGATTGGCTGCAGAGCCCGTATCGCAGTCTGGCGGCCGGGCCTGCGGTCAGTGGTGTCGTGAACGGACTCGACGGACTGCGCGCGGCACGTTTCGTCGAAACCAAACCCAAACAGCTGGCTCAATACGGGCTGGATACGCCGAGCTTCACGCTTACCTTGAACAGCAAGGCCTACGACAAGAACGCAAAGACCAAGAGCACGGTCGCGCAGCTGGTGTTACGCCTGGGTGCCGCGTGCGCAGGGCACACCGCTGAAACGTATCTGCGTGTGAACGACGGCCCGATCTTTTGCGCCGCAGATGCCGACCTGAAGCCACTGCGCAAAACGGCAGACGAGTTGCGCGAGACGCGGCTTTTGCCGCTGGATGACAGCGAGATCCGCGGCGTGCGCTTGCAGGCGGGCCAGACCGAACTCGTGCTCGAGGAAGTCGACAAGACCACACGCTATCGCTTGCTCGAACACGGTCGCGAAACCAAGCGCGGAACCGCCGACGTGTACGCGCTGGCAGACTGGTACAAGGCCTTGCGCGCGCTGACGATCGAGCGCTTCGAGCCGGTCGCCGACAAGTCGACCCCGCGCCCGGAGTTCGTGCGCGCCAGGTTCGATCGAGGCAAAGAGTTGGTCGCGTATGTGGTGCGTCTGCACGAAGATCCGAGCGGCATGCTCGCGACGCGCTTGGACGAGAGCACGCGTCTGCGCGTACCCCAGGCAGCGCGCGAACTGCTCGCCCCCTACGCCTCGCGTTTTCGCGCCAAGCGCGTGCTCGACGAGGACGAGTCGAAGTTCACGAAGCTCGTCATCACGGGTTCGGCAAACGTGGTCGAGACCGTGACCAAGTCGACTTCGGGGTACGCGCTATCGGGGCCGGTCGATGGCGCAGCGCAGCGCGCGAGCATCGACGACATTCTGCGGCTTGCGTCGAAGCTCGACGCCGTGCGCTTCGTGGCTGACGCACCCCAGGCTGCGCACGGCTTCACCAACCCCTACCGGCGCGTGAGTCTCGAATACAAGACGGGCACGGCGGCGCGCACGCACGTACTCGTGCTGGGTGCGGTATCCGGCGACGAAGGCCGATTTGCGAAGCTCGACGACGATCCCGCGGTGTTCGTGGTTTCGAATGCGCTGGCGCAGAAGCTCGACGAACCGCTGCTGAGTCATGCTGCCCCGTCGGTCGCGTACGCTGAGCTGAGCAGCTTCGAGATCAGCGCAGGAGCGCATCGGGTTCGGGTAGAGCGCGACGCTCAAGGTTCGTTTTCGATGGTGGGTGAGGCCGCGTCGCAGGCGCGCGCCGACGCGCTCGCGCGCGCGCTGGCATCGCTGCATGCGAGCAGGGTCACGGGGTACGGCAAGCCTGGTGCGGCGGAGGGCATGGACCGCCCGGAAGCGAAGATCACGGCCAAGCTGCGCGACGGCAGCACGGCGAGTTGGCAATTCGGTGCGAGCGTACCCGGCTCGGGCGAGCCACACGTGTATCTGCGCCGCGCCGGACTCGACGTCGGCTTCGAAGTGGCGCGGACCGCGCTCGATGCGTTGCTCGAGCACAAGCCATCGAAGTAGCCAGCGCGCTGGCCTCGCTAGCTACGCAGCGACATGCGCTCATTGTTTGAGCAGTGTCTGTGGACGACCGGACAAACGCCGCGGACGTCCACTCGTGCTCAGCGCTTCTTGCCGCTCTTGGGCGGAGGCTCCGGCGGAACGCCCGGCTCGAGTGTCTCGTGACCGGCGTAGTCGAGTACACCTTCGCTCGATTGGAAGCCCGCGCCGGACATGAACGCAAACCGACCCTTCAACTTGATCTTCGCGCCTGGGAAGATATCGGTCGGGACCGGGATCAGCCCCGTGTCCTCGGGCGGCGGCGTGTTCTTGTTCTTCTTCGCGTCTTTGATCGCGTCGTCGATCGCCTTTTGATTTTCAGCGTAACCGCCCACCAGGACTAGCTTTTGCTGATCGGCCTCGGTCTTGGTGTCGCCCACCCAGAAGTGCGGCGCAGGCGGCAGCGGACACTTTTCTTTCGGCGGACACTCGGGCGGCACGAACACCTTGGCGATGTAGCCGGTGAGGTTCACTTCGGTGTTGATCGTGCGGCGCAGCGCGCGGCGCAGGCCGTACACGCTGTAGCTCTGATCCGAGTACTGAACCGGGAAGGGGGCCGGCGGAATTGTCGGAACCGGAGGAACGCTGGGTTTGACCTCGGGTAGCTTTTCGACCGGTATTTTGGCCGCTGCGGCTTGCTCACAACCCGTGAGCATGGGGACCGATGCGATGACGCACACACACAGCAGCAAAGACAGCGCCTTCATAGCGACCCTTTCCAGGCAAAATGCCGAACTGGCGCACGCTAGCACGCTGTACGAACGGATCACAACCGCCTACAGCTCCCGGGCTGGCCTGCACTTCCCCGGCTTGGAGGCGGCCGCGGCGGCGGCTGCCTGAACCTGCTTCGGCACGAGCGGGCCCTGGGCGTGATCTCGGGCCCATGCCGCGGCCTCACCGCCCAGGGCACTCAGCGTCTCCAGGGCGGCCAGGGCGAGCTCCTGGTCCGCGCTCCAGGCCTCCGGATTGAGCCCGCGTTTGACGACCGCCTGTAGACTCGGGGCCGACTGCTTCACGCACAGCGCCCGCGCGAAGCTGATGCCGGCGCCGATCACTTCGGGATATTCCTCGGCGTTCTCGATCAGCGGTCGCACCTGCCCCCAGGCCTCGACCGCGCCAGCGTGCTGCAGTGCCCGCGCGGCCGTCGCGCGCACAGTCGGCGTCTTGTCCTTCAGCGCCGCGATCATCACCTTGCGGCCCGCAGGCGCGCTGGGCAGGGCCTCTACGGCTGCAGCGCGAACCAAAAACCATTTGTCGTCCTGAGCATATGTACTCAGAATCTCGAGTTTACTCGAGTCGTTCCCGAGGACCTTGAGCGCAGCCGCGCGCACGCGCGGGTACTCGTCCTTGAGCGCGATTTCGGCGGTCGACATGGCACTCGCAGCGCGCCGCGCTTCCAGTGCCGACACTGCGGCTGCGCGCAACATCCAGGTTTCGGCGTCGTGCGCGAGTTTTGCCAGCCAGTCGTCGACGCCGGGATCGCTCGGCAAGGTGGACGCGGCCTGGATCAAACGCCACTGGTCGCTGAACTCTTCGGCTGCTGCGACGCCGGCGTTCAACAGGCCCAGTGCGCTGGGCTGCGCGTCCGGCAGCCGGCTCAGTGCCAGAGTGGCCGCCACGCGTGCGGCGATCGGGGGTGGCGGCTGTTGTTGCGTCCAAGCTGTGACGGTGGCAGGCGCCGACGCACTGCCGGCCTTGAACGCGAGCGCAACGGCTTCGCGCAAGATCGGCCGATCGCTGCCGCCCGCTGCCGCGAGCGCGGCCAACAAGCCCTCGAGTGCAGACGCGTGGTTCATGCGCGCGAGTGCAAGCGCAGCCGCATCGCCTGGCGCGGTCGGCTCACGCGCGACTTCGAGCAATAACCCGGGGCCGACATCCGCGCGCTTGCGAGCGATCTCGAGCGCATCGCGATTCACTTCGCCCGAGGGATCGCGCAGTGCTGAACGCAGCACATCGATGGCGCGCGGCTCCGGTGGCGACTGTGCGAACAACAGGCGTAAGGCCCGACGTTTGCCGAGCGCGGGCAGAGTCGACCAGGCGTTGCCGAGCGCACCGATCACGTCACCGCGCATCTGCCCCAGTACGCGCGTGGCGTCGTCTCCGCGGGTGCCGGGCGCCGACAGCTCGGCGACGAGGCTCGCCATGCCGCCGCCAAAATCGAGGTCCGTATAGGCTTCGATCTCGGCCACGCCCGTATGCGTCGCAGGGTCCGGAGTCGCAGCAAAGACCTCGTCCACGCTCACGCTCACGCATGTCCATGGCAACGGCTCCTTGGGCGTGATCCAGTAGCGTTGGCCCGGCTTCGGCTCTTCCGGAAACGTCACGACCAGGCGATCACCCTTGTCGCCGAGCAGCGATAACGCGCGCGGCGCGGTGCGCTTCGTGCTGGTCGCGGCCGCGCTGCTCGTCGGCACGATCGCCAGGGCGCGAATCGTGCGTCCCGGGGCCGACCAGCGCAACGTGAGAAACTCGAAGCGCCCGCCCAGACCGCGTCCTTCGGTCCAGCTGCTCGCAAGGTCGCCATCGCTGGCAGCCGCTGCTCCTTGCTGTGGTTCTTGTGCAGCGCTCGACGCTGCGATCGAGCGCAACGCGCGCAACGTCGGTGGTGGCTCGACCGCCGGTTGTGTCGTGGACGCCACCAGCGTTTCGCGTACCTGGCGCGTGGCTGCGCGATTGAGCAACACCGAACGCAACGTCAGCGTCGCCGGGTCCACGGCGCGCGGGGCGAGCAACGCACGGTCCTGGCCGCAGAGCGGGCTGCGTTCGTCGAACGAACCGACCACGATGTCGGTGCTGCCATCGCCGTCGCGGTCAGCGATTTCGAGCGCGTCGGCGCGGCGCTCGCCCGGGTCGCCCGCGAGTTGGAGTTGTCCGGTCCACAACGTTTCCAACCGACCGGTCGGCCGCTTCACGACGAGCACCGCGGCGCTGCGCTGTGCCGTTGTGACGCGTACGACGCCAACCAACTTGGCACCCTTGAGGGTAACCACTTCGGTGGTTACCTCGCCGACGTCAGACAGTGGCAACGGCACGCTGAGTTTCCCCGCGCGCAGCGTCACGCCGGTGTCGGCTTTAGCCACCGATACCTGCAGGGCGGGGCCACTGGCGTCGAGGCGGAGCGTGGGTCCGGATGCGAGCTCCGCCCGGCGGGCGGGTACGTCAGCGGGGGCTGCAGCGCTCGGCGGCGGCGGCGCAGTCTGTGCATAGAGCGAAGACGAACTGAAAGTGAGCCAGATAACGCTGCTCGTGCAACGCAGAAGGTAGAGGTTGCGCATTCGACTCCGGCAGTACGTGCGCTGTGACGGCGGCTGCCTTAGGTCGTATTTGCAACCGGATCGCACGGACCTCGCACGAGAAACGGGGCCGGGGTGACTAGTCAAGACCCCGAACTCGGATTGACCGGATGTAAGGAAAGGTGTACAGGCGCCCTGGACCGGCGAAAAAGGCAAGAAAATGCAGTTTCAAACGCAAAAAAGCCGGTCCTCGCGCCACCAATAGTTTGGGTGACTCGTACCACCAGGTGTGGTGTTCGCCGCCTCGAGTTGGGCGATTTTTGTAACAGGTTGCGCGGAATATTCGCTTCAACCTCAGCCTGTGCAGTGCCGAATCAGCGTTAGGAGTTTCTGTATGTCGCGCGCGAAAGCAGCCAAATCTTCGACCGCCGCCCGATCACGAAGGCGATCCGCGGCCGGAGCTTCGCGGCGGCCAAGGTCCGGCGGGCGCAGCGCGCACAAGCGCACCCCGGGCACGAAACGTGCAAGGAATAAAGTGAAAACGGCGATGCCTGCAGAGCGAAAGTCGCGCGCTGGACACGCTGCCGGGAGTAAGACTGATATGAGCCAGGTTCAGAAACAACGCAAGGCAACAGTGAGCGCGGCTGCGGTAGCAGCGCCTGTTGTCGCGGAGGAGAAGCCGGACCAAGAGTGGTCTGAGCCGGAGGAGCCGTCTCCCTCTGACATCGACGTCGCGTTGGCCGAATCCGTGGCTCACAATGACACGGATGGTGAAGTAGTTCTCAAAGCGTTGCGCACCGAAGCTGGCGGTGACAGCACGCTTTCCAAGTATTTTCGCGAGATGGCGCAGCACCGCGTGCTGACGCCGCAACAAGAAGTCTCCGCGGCGCAAGAGGTCGAGCGCTTGGAGATCGGTTACTGGGAGGCGTTGTTCTCCTATTCACCCGCCTACGAAACGGTGGCTTCCGTGCTCGAACGGCACATGGAAGCTGTGCCAGTCGAAGTCGGCAACCTGCGCAAGCTGGCGAAGGCTGCCAAGCGCACCACGTCCGCGAAGAAGGGTGAGTCGCCGCGTTGGACGAACATGGCGGGGCAACTTGCGAAGTTGCTGCGCGTCGCGGATGCCGACCGTGTGTTCGTGATCGAATCGGATCGCGCTGTCCATCGTTTGGCCGGCATGTACCAGGCTGAACGCGACATGGAAGGGGATGACATCCGGATCACGGCTGCGTTCAAGAAGTATCTGGCTCGGGTCGAAAATGCACGGCGTGCGCAACACGATTCGAAGAACCGCTTCGTGGCGGCGAACTTGCGCTTGGTCGTGTCGATCGCGCGCCGTTACAACCGCGGTCGCTTGCCGCTGATCGATCTGATCCAGGAAGGCAACATCGGTTTGATGAAAGCCGTGGAGCGTTTCGATCACACGCGTGGTTACCGCTTCAGCACCTACGCGTCGTGGTGGATCCGGCACGCGATCAGCCGCGCGCTGGCTGACAAGGGCCGCGCGGTTCGTATCCCCGTGCACATGCTCGACACGTACAACCGCGTGGCGCGCGCGACGCAAGCCATCGCGACGCGTACGGGTCACGAGCCGTCGCCGGCCGAACTGGAAGAGGAAACTGGCATCTCGGCCGAGAAGCTCGAGAAGATCCGCGGTTACTGGGCGGAGACGCCGTTCTCCTTGGACCGGCCGGTCAACGATGAGGATGGGCGCAAGTTCATCGATTTCATCGAGGAAGAAAACATCCCCACCCCGTACGAGAGCCTGGTTAGCCAGACTTGGAACGACGAGGTCAAGCGCTTGCTCGCTACGCTGACTCCGATGGAAGCGCGCATCTTGCGCTGGCGCTTCGGTCTGGACGACGAGGACGAGTTGACGCTCAAGGAGATCGGCGACAAGTACAACCTCTCGCGCGAGCGCATCCGTCAGCTGCAGGAGCAGGCGCTCGGCAAGATCCGCCGCCAGATTCGCGAGTACGCCTGAGGCTAACCCCTTAGCGTGTTGACCGTTTCGAAGCCACCCGTGCTCTGCACGTGGTGGCTTCGAGCTTTAAAGCATTCACTGCGCAGGCGTGCGACCGTACAGATGCCCCGCGATGGCCTCGATGACCTTGTCGATCAAATCCCGCGCTTGGCCGTGTTTGCCGGACACGCCGTTGGCCAGATAGCTGAACGCGATGGTCTTGTCGGCGCTCGGCCCGAGCACGTATCCCGATAGGGCAATTACGTCATCCAGGGTGCCAGTTTTGGCACGCACGATGCGCGCTGCCGGCAGGTTGCGGAAGCGACGGGCGAGCGTGCCGTCGGCGCCGCCCACGGCCAGATGCGCAACGAAGTCGTCGCGCAAAGACGGGTTGCGGTACATGACCACGAGCAGCTGGCTGATCAGCTCGGTGCTGACGCGATTGCCTTGGAACAAGCCCGAGCCGTTCACCATCGCGAGCCCATCGGTTGGCAGGCCATGGCGCTTCAGCGTTTCCTGCACCACCGACACGCCGTCGGCACTGGTGCCGGGCTTCTTGCGGCGCTCGGCACCCAAGATCTTGAGCACCATCTCGGCCACGAAGTTGTCGCTGTCTTTGCCCAGGCGCGTGAGCATCTCCGACAGTGCAGGTGAGACGTGCAGCGCGATCAGCGGGGCTTCGGACGGACAGGCGCTGGTGATCACGCGCTTCGGAACCTGGATGCGCAAAGCGCTGAGCGCGTCGACGAAAACGTAGCCGGCGTAGTGGAGCGGGGACGTGACGCGGCGCTCGTACGCCAGGCTCGCCGCGCCCAGCGGCAGGCTGCCGCGCAGACTCAGCATGATGCGATCGCCGTTCACGCGCTCCGCGGCGATCACGCTGGGCGCGGGAGCTGCTGTCGTGATCAGGCCGTTGTCGATGTCGAAGTAGCCCGAGCCATCGACACTCACCAGCGCGGGCGCGCCGTCGCTCGCCCCTGGGCGAACACGCAGCGTGTACGCGTTGGCATTGACGGAGACCGCACCGATGGCGGCGCGAAACGGTGCCACCTCGTTGGGCTGCTGGTCGAATGCCGGCGGCAACAGTGCGGCATCGAAATACGTGCCGTCGATGACGACGTCGTCGATCTGGTGGATGCCTTCGTCGGCGAGGCGTTGCGCGAACAGCACGAAGTCGGCGCTCGTGAGCGTGGGATCGGCTTGACCTTTTACGCACACGCCACCTTCGATGACGCCGTCGTGCATGCGGC
>Ga0081455_10005808_pt1 | contig 13437 bp, 13 predicted proteins | sample TabmetS3T2R1_FD_70207 | JGI IMG/M metagenome (GOLD analysis project Ga0081455, IMG submission 70207) | Tabebuia heterophylla rhizosphere microbial communities from the University of Puerto Rico - S3T2R1 | ecosystem: Host-associated > Plants > Roots > Rhizosphere ... | reverse complement strand
TGGACGCGCTGGCCGGGCCGATGCCGGGCGACATGTGGAGCGCCGGGCCGGCCCGCGAGCCGGGCTCGTTCCTGGCCGCCGCCGACCGCGACCCGGGCACGCTGCGGATCGGGCGCTACCTCACGCCGTCGGTCGCCGAGGTGGAGGTGGACGAGGAGGTCGTCGCCGGGTACGAGGCGGCCTCGGCGCTGCTGGCCCGGCTCGGCCACCAGGTCGAGGACGTGCAGCCGCCGTTCGGGCCGGACCTGGTGCCGGCCTTCGAGACGCTGTGGGCGGTCTCGGCCTGCGCCTACCCGATCGACCCGGCGGCCGAGGACCGGCTGCTGCCGCTGACCCGCTACCTGCGCGGGCGCGGGCGCGGGGTGAGCGCCACCGAGTTCGTGCAGGCGCGGCAGGCGTTGCAGGTCGCCACCTGGATGGGCAGCGCGGTCCTGGCGCCGTACGACGTGCTGCTGGCGCCGGTGGTGTCCGCGGCGGCGCGGCCGGTCGGCTGGTTCTTCGAGGACGGCGAGGGGGAGGCCGACTTCGAGCGGCAGAAGCAGTTCGCGCCGTACACGGCGGTCTACAACGTGACCGGGCACCCGGCCGTCAGCGTGCCGGTGCACTGCAGCGAACAGGGGCTGCCGGTGGGGATGATGCTGGTCGGGCGGCACCACGACGAGGCCACCCTGATCGCCCTGTCCGCGCAGCTGGAGGACGCGACGGGCTGGCCGGAGCGGCACCCGGCGATGTGGTGAGCACGCCGTTCGATACCGTTTCGGCGTGAGCGTCATCGAGACCGTACTGGTGTACGTCGGCATCCCGGCGCTGATCATTGCCGTGCTCTCCCTGCTCGTGCTCGGCCCGGGCATGGTCCGGGCGCCGCGGTACCGGCCGGGCGAGCCGTGGGACCACGAGCCGGTGTGGTATCTGCCGCGGCCGGAGCACCTGAGCACGCCCTCGGCCGGGTCGGGGTACGCGGCGCTGGAGGGCGGGCGGCCGACCCCGGCGCTGACCGCGAGCGCGGCCACCGCGGCGCGCGCCGAGCTGGGGGTCACCGGGGAGGCGGCGGCGCCGACCGCGCGGGGTGGTGTCCATGACACGTGGTGACACGATGACGACAGGGACGGGGAGGGCGGCGCCGGTGGCCGAGCAGGAGAGCCCGAAGCCGTGGGGAGTCGGCTTCGGGCCGGTACGCCAGGACCGGGCGCCGTTCACCGCGCGGCAGCTGTGGCGGCTGGACGAGGCGCTGACCCTGTCCAGCCTGGAGACCGGCCTCACCTTCAGCGTGTACGTCGGCGCGCTGGACGAGCCCACCCACGATCACGCCGAGCGCCTGCACGCCGGCCTGGGCGCGGTCGCGCCGAACGCGGTGCTGATCGCGGTCTCGCCCGGCCAGCGGATGCTGGACATCGTCACCGGCGAGCGCTCCGCCAAGCGCCTGCCGGACCGCTCGCTGGCGCTGGCCGCGCTGTCCATGCGCGCCTCGTTCTCCAACGGCGACCTCACCGGCGGACTGGTCAACGGCCTGCGCATGCTCGCCGACCAGGCCGGCCGGCAGCGACCCGGCCGCGACTAGACACACCGCGGCCCCGGCTGATCCAGCCGGGGCCGCGATAGAACTGATCAGCCGGCGGTGCGGTCCCGGGCCTGGCCGGCCAGGGCGCGTACGACGTCGGCCCGGCCCTCCAGGATCAGCCGGCGCAGCGAGGGCGGGACGTCGTTGTCGGCGAGGTAGGCGTCGGTGGCCTCGATGACCGACTGCTCCACCAGGCCGGGGAACAGGCCCACCACGACCCGCTGCGCCGACTCGCTGGTCCGCCGCTTCCACACATCGCCGACCATCCCGAAGTACCGGTCGACGTAGGGCCGGAGCAGTTCGAGCTGCGCGGGGTGCTCGAAGCCGCGGATCACCGCGTCGTTGATCGAGTTCGGCAGCTCGTCGTTCTCGGTGGCCTCCCGCCACGCCTCCGCCTTGCCCGCCGCGGTCGGGATCAGCGCCCGCGCGGTCGCCGCCTGCTGCTGCCCGGTCGCGGTGTGGTCGCGGACCAGCTCGGCGGTGATCTCGTCCTGCCCGGCGGCGCCCCCGGCCACCAGCCCCTGCAGCAGCAGCCAGCGCAGGTCGGTGTCCACGACCAGGCCCTCGACCGGCGCCGAGCCGTCCAGCAACCCGGCCAGCACGGCCAGGTGCTCGGGCGAGCGGGCCGAGTGGCACAGCGCCCGCGCCCACGCCAGCTGGACGTCCGAGCCGGGCTCGGCCGACCGCAGCGCGGCCAGCGCCTTGTCGGCGAACAGCGCCCACCCGGCCGGCGCCCACTGCGGGTCGGCGTACCGGCCCAGCGCCGCGCGTACGTGCCCGTGCAGCGACTGCACCACGCCGATGTCGGACTCGGCGTCCACTCCGGACAGCACCAGCGCCAGGTAGTCCCGGGCGGCCATCTCGCCGTCGCGGGTCATGTCCCAGGCCGCCGACCAGCACAGCGTGCGCGGCAGCGAGTCGGTCAGCTCGCCGATCCGGTCCCGCAGGCAGCGCAGCGAGTGCGGGTCGAGCCGGGCCTTGCAGTAGGTCAGGTCGTCGTCGTTGACCAGCACCAGGTCGGGCCGGGCCAGGCCGACCAGCTCGGGGACCTCGGTACGCTCGCCGGTCACGTCCAGCTCGACCCGGTGCACCCGCCGCATCGGCGTACCGGAGTAGAGCCCGACCGCGATCCGGTGTGCGCGCAGCCGGTTGTCCGCCGAGGTCTGCGTCGGCGCCGACTGGATCAGCGCGAATGAGGTGAACCGGCCCGCCTCGTCCACCTCGTACTCGGGCTGGATGGTGTTGATGCCGGAGGTCTCCAGCCACTGCGCCGACCAGCCGGACAGGTCCCGCCCGGAGACCTCCTCCAGCGCCCGCAGCAGGTCGTTCAGCGTGGTGTTGCCGTACTCGTGCCGGCGGAAGTAGATCCGCAGGCCCGCCAGGAAGTCCTCGGTGCCGACGTAGGCGGCCAGCTGCTTGAGGACCGCGGCGCCCTTGGCGTACGTGATCCCGTCGAAGTTGACCTCGACGGCCTGCATGTCCGGGATGTCGCAGGCGATGGGGTGGGTGGAGGGGAGCTGGTCCTGCCGGTACGCCCAGGTCTTCTCGATGTTGGCGAAGGTGGTGAACGCGTCGGTCCACTTCGTCGCCCGGGACTGGCACAGCACGCTGATGAAGGTGGCGAAGGACTCGTTCAGCCACAGGTCGTCCCACCAGCGCATGGTCACCAGGTCGCCGAACCACATGTGCGCCATCTCGTGCAGCAGCGTCTCGGCCCGCCGCTCGTAGGCGTACCCGGTGGTCTTGGACCGGAAGATGTAGTCCTCGAGGATCGTCACGCAGCCGACGTTCTCCATCGCGCCGGCGTTGAACTCGGGGACGAACAGCTGGTCGTACTTGCCGAAGGGGTACCGGTAGTCGAAGTTGGCGTGGTACCAGTCGAATCCCTGCTTGGTGACCTCGAACAGGTGCTCGGCGTCCAGGTGCTCGCCGAGCGAACGCCGGCAGTACAGCCCGAGGTCGATGCCGTCGTGGTGGTCGGTCGCCTTGTGGTACGGCCCGGCCACCAGCGCGGTCACGTACGGGGAGATGCGCGGGGTGGTGGCGAAGCGGACGACCTTGCCGTGCTCGACGCCGTCCACGGCCTCGACCGGCGCGTTGGAGATGACCTCCCAGTCGGTCGGCGCGGTCACGGTGAAGGTGAACTCGGCCTTCAGGTCGGGCTGGTCGAAGCAGGCGTACATCCGCTTGGCGTCGGCGGTCTCGAACTGCGAGTACAGGTACACCGCCTTGTCCACCGGGTCGACGAACCGGTGCAGGCCCTCGCCGGTGTTGGTGTAGAGCAGGTCGGCGTCGACGACCAGGACGTTGTGCTCGGCCAGGTCGGCCAGGGCGATCCCGTCCTTCGGCGCGTACCCGCTCACATCCACCGGCTCGCCGTTCAGCGTGACCTCGTGGAACCGGTCGGCGATCACGTCGATGAACGTGCCCTCGCCGGGCCGCAGCGCCTCGAACCGGACCACGGTGCGGGACCGGAAGGTGCGGTCACCCGGCTGGCCCAGCCCGTCGGTAAGGTCCAGCGCGATGTCGTACGCGGTGACCTGCAGCAGTCCCGCGCGTGCCCGGGCCTGCTCACGGGTGAGGTTGGGGACGGACACGATGCGTGACTCCTTCGGTACGGACTTCTGCGGCGGCAAGTCTCCCACGGTACGTGAGCCCGGCCGGAATGCGCCGGGTAATCCTTAGCCTTACGAAACAGTCGACCCCAACACCCGCAACGGAGGCGTGTGTCCCGATGACTGCTGCCGCAACTGAAACGGCCGTGGCCGACTTCTGGTTCGATCCGGCCTGCCCGTGGGCGTGGATCACCTCCCGGTGGATCCTCGAAGTGGCCAAGGTGCGGCCCATCGAGGTCAAGTTCCACGTGATGAGCCTGGCGGTGCTGAACGACGGGCGGGACGAGCTGCCCGAGCGGTACCGCGAGTTCCTGGTCAACGCCTGGGGACCGGTACGGGTCGCCATCGCCGCCGAGCAGAAGCTGGGCAACCAGGTGCTCACCCCGCTGTACGCCGCGCTGGGCAACCGCATCCACCACGAGCAGCAGGGCCTGGGCAAGGACATGATCGCCGACGCGCTGGCCGAGGCGGGGCTGCCGGCGGAGCTGATCGAGGCGGCCGAGTCCACCGAGTACGACGAGGCGCTGAAGACCTCGCACCACGCCGGCATGGACCCGGTCGGCTTCGAGGTCGGTACGCCGGTCATCCACGTCAACGGCGTGGCGTTCTTCGGCCCGGTGCTGTCGAAGATCCCGCGCGGCGACGATGCCGGCAAGGTCTGGGACGGCACCCTCGCCCTCGCCTCGTACCCGCACTTCTTCGAGCTGAAGCGCACCCGTACCGAAAGCCCCGACTTCAGCTGACGGGCCACCCCGCGTGGGCTGCGTCACGGGGCCCGCGCGGGGGATACGTCCGTACACAACTCGTGGGTAACGTGGCGGGCATGCGGACCGAGGCGTTCTTCATCAACGGCCAGTGGGCCGAGCCGGCCGGGAGCGGGACCATCGAGGTGGTCAACCCGGCGACCGAACAGGTCATCGCGACGGTGCCCGAGGGCACGCCGGCCGACGTGGACAACGCCGTGGCCGCCGCCCGCGCCGCCCTGCCCGCCTGGTCCGGCACCGCGGCCGCCGACCGGGCGAAGATGCTCAGCGCGCTGGCCGAGGGCCTGACCGCGCGGCACGAGGACATCGCCCAGCTGATCAGCTCCGAGATGGGCGCGCCGATCGGCTTCTCCCGGATCGTGCAGGCCGGCCTGCCGATCGCGGTGCTCCAGTCGTACGTGCAGCTGCTGGACAGCTACCAGTTCGAGGAGCGCATCGGCAACTCGCTGGTCACCCGCGAGCCGGTCGGCGTCGTCGGCGCGATCACCCCGTGGAACTACCCGCTGCACCAGGTCGTGGCCAAGGTCGCCGCGGCGCTGGCCGCCGGCTGCACCGTGGTGCTCAAGCCGACCGAGGTCGCCCCGCTGTCCAGCTACCACCTGGCCGAGGCGGCGCTGGACGCGGGCCTGCCGCCGGGCGTGCTGAACATCGTGCACGGCACCGGACCGGTGGTCGGCGAGGCCATCGCCGCGCACCCCGGCATCGACATGGTCTCCTTCACCGGCTCCACCCGGGCCGGTAGGCGGGTCGGCGAGCTGGCCGCGCAGAGCATCAAGAAGGTCGCCCTGGAGCTGGGCGGCAAGTCCGCCTCGGTGGTGCTGGCCGACGCCGACCTGGAGGCCGCGGTCAAGGGCAGCCTGGCCAACTGCTACATCAACGGCGGCCAGACGTGTACGGCCTGGACCCGGCTGCTGGTGCCGGCCGAACTGCACGACCGCGCCGTGGAGCTGGCCGTCCAGGGCACCGCGAAGTACACCGTGGGCGATCCGGCCACCGACACCACCCGCATCGGGCCGATGGTCTCCGCGGTCCAGCGCGACCGGGTCCGCGGCTACATCCAGAAGGGCATCGACGAGGGCGCGGTGCTCGCCGCCGGTGGCCTGGAGGCGCCCGCCGAGCAGGGCTACTACGTCGCGCCCACGGTCTTCGCGAACGTACGCCCGGACATGACCATCGCCCAGGAGGAGATCTTCGGGCCGGTCCTGTCGATCCTGCCCTACGCCGATGAGGACGAGGCCGTCGAGATCGCCAACGGCACGCCGTACGGGCTGGCCGGCGGCGTGTGGTCCGGCGACCAGGACCACGCCGTGGCGGTGGCGCGCCGGCTGCGTACCGGGCAGGTCGACATCAACGGCGGCCGCTTCAACCCGGTCGCGCCCTTCGGCGGCTACAAGCAGTCCGGCAACGGCCGGGAGCTGGGCCGGTACGGGCTGGAGGAGTTCCTGGAGGTCAAGTCCCTCCAGCTGTGAGGTGAGGCCGGGCGGCTAGCATCCGCGCATGGAAAGTACGCGTCGGATCGACGTCCCGGACAAGCCGGCCCTGGAGGGGCTGGAGGAGAAGTGGTCGCGCCAGTGGGACGAGACCGGCGTATACAGCTTCGACCGGACCAAGGTGCGGGAGCAGATCTACGCCATCGACACCCCGCCGCCGACCGTGTCCGGTTCGCTGCACGTGGGCCACGTGTTCTCCTACACCCACACCGACCTGATCGCCCGCTACCAACGGATGCGCGGGCGCGAGGTGTTCTACCCGATGGGCTGGGACGACAACGGGCTGCCCACCGAGCGGCGGGTGCAGAACTACTTCGGCGTGCGCTGCGACCCCTCCGTCCCGTACGACCCTGATTTCGTGCCGCCGGACAACCCGGGCAAGGAGCAGGTGCCGGTCTCGCGGCGCAACTTCATCGACCTGTGCGGGCGGCTGACCGTCGAGGATGAGAAGGCCTTCGAGCAGCTGTGGCGGCGGCTCGGGCTGTCGGTGGACTGGTCGATGACGTACCAGACCGTGGGGGAGGAGTCCCGGGCGGCCAGCCAGCGCGCCTTCCTGCGCAACCTCGCGCGCGGCGAGGCGTACCTCGCGCAGGCGCCGACCCTGTGGGACGTGACGTTCCGGACCGCGGTGGCGCAGGCCGAGCTGGAGGACCGCGAGCGGCCCGGGGCGTACCACGACCTGACCTTCCACGGGCCGGCCGGGCCGGTCATGATCTCCACTACCCGACCGGAGCTGCTGCCGGCGTGCGTGGCGCTGGTGGCGCACCCCGACGACCAGCGGTACCAGGGTTTGTTCGGCGGTACGGTCCGCACGCCGGTGTTCGGGGTCGAGGTGCCGGTGCGCGCCCACCACCTGGCCGACCCGGACAAGGGCACCGGCATCGCCATGGTGTGTACGTTCGGCGACACCACCGACGTGGTGTGGTGGCGCGAGCTGCGGCTGCCGACCCGGGCGGTGCTCGGCTTCGACGGCCGGTTCGCGGCCGACCCTCCCGACGGCGTGGACGCGGCGGCGTACGCGCGGCTGGCCGGCGGGACCGTGGCCGCGGCGCGGTCGGCGGTGGTGGAACTGCTGCGCGAGTCCGGCGACCTGGTCGGCGAGCCGCGGCCGATGACGCACGCGGTCAAGTTCTACGAGAAGGGCGACCGGCCGCTGGAGATCGTCACCACCCGGCAGTGGTACCTGCGCAACGGCGGGCGCGAGGACGACCTGCGGGCGCGGCTGCTGGCGCGCGGGCGGGAGCTGGAGTGGCACCCGGCGCACATGCGCGTGCGGTACGAGAACTGGGTGGCCGGGCTCAACGGGGACTGGCTGGTGAGCCGGCAGCGGTTCTTCGGCGTGCCGTTCCCGCTGTGGTATCCGCTGGACGAGGCGGGGCAGCCGGTGTACGAGCGGCCGATCACCGCCGCCGAGGACGCGCTGCCGGTCGACCCGAGCAGCGACGTGCCGCCGGGGTACGCGCCGGAGCAGCGCGGCGTGCCGGGCGGCTTCACCGGCGACCCGGACGTGATGGACACCTGGGCGACCTCCTCGCTCACCCCGCAGATCGCGGGGGGTTGGGAGCGGGACCCGGACCTGTTCGCCCGGGTGTTCCCGATGGACCTGCGGCCGCAGGCGCACGAGATCATCCGGACCTGGCTGTTCTCCACGGTGGTGCGGGCGCAGGCCGAGCACGGCACGCTGCCGTGGGCGCATGCGGCGATCGCCGGCTGGATCCTCGACCCGGACCGCAAGAAGATGTCGAAGTCCAAGGGCAACGTCGTCACGCCGTACGACCTGCTGGTGGAGCACGGGTCGGACGCGGTGCGCTACTGGGCGGCCAGCGGGCGGCCGGGCGCGGACACCGCCTTCGACGTGGGCCAGATGCGGGTGGGGCGGCGGCTGGCGGTGAAGCTGCTGAACGCCTCGCGGTTCGTGCTGGGCGTGGCCGGCGCCGCGGGGGACGGGCCGGCCGAGCCGCTGGACCGGGCGCTGCTGGCCGAGCTCGCCTCGGTGGTGGAGGTGGCGACCGCCGCGCTGGACGGGTACGACCACACCGCGGCGCTGGAGGCGACCGAGCGGTTCTTCTGGGCCTTCTGCGACGACTATGTCGAGCTGGTGAAGAGCCGGGCCTACGGCGAGTACGGGCCGGAGCGTGCCGCCGCGGCCGGGGCGACGCTGCGGCTGGCGCTGTCCACGGTGCTGCGGCTGTTCGCGCCGTTCCTGCCGTTCGCGACCGAGGAGGTCTGGTCGTGGTGGCAGGACGGGTCGGTGCACCGCGCGCCGTGGCCGGACGCCGTCGCGCTGCGCGAGCGGGCCGGCGCCGCCGACCGCGCCGTGCTGGAGGTGGCCCGGGACGCGATCGCCGCGGTCCGCAAGGCCAAGTCCGAGGCCAAGGTCTCCATGCGTACCGAGGTCGCCCGCGTCTCCGCCGCCGGCCCCGCCGCCGACCTGGACCGCCTCGCCCTGGTCGACGCCGACCTGCGCGGCGCCGGCCGCATCGCCGAACTGTCCCGCGAGACCGGCGAATCCGAGCGCCTGCGCCTGACCGTCACCCTCTGACCGGCCGACCCCGCGGACCGGGTGACCGCGGTCACCCGGGCGCCACGCGGCGGTGGGGTGCCGCGCGGCGGGGGCGGGGCCGCGGTCGAGCTGTGGTGTACCGGCCGGTCAGGCGGTGCGCATCGCCTCCGGTGCGGCGTCCTGGCCGGGGGAACCACGGCCGACGCTCGGGCCACCAGGTGCGGCGCGCACCCTTCGCGGTCGGGGTACGCCAGCGCCCGCCTGCGCCCGGCGCTGCACCGACCGGCCGGTGCGCTGTCCATTTTCGTGCTGTCCGGCGGGGCTATCAATGCCGATCCGAGCAACGCAGGATGCCTCTCGCGCACTGGTCAGGCCGCCGATCGGTGCAACGTGCCACATTGCGGGCAACCCCCAAGGGGGGGCACGATCGGGGCAATCGGCATGGGGGAGGCGGTGCGTGCTCAATCTGGAGGAGCTGGAGGCGTTCCTCGCGGTGGCCGATGAGTTGCACTTCGGCCGGGCCGCCGCCCGGTTACGCCTGTCGCCGTCCCGGGTGAGCCGGCTGATCGCGGCCCTGGAGCGCCGGGTCGGCGGCCGGCTGGTCGACCGCACCAGCCGCCGGGTCGAGCTGACCGACCTCGGCCGCCGGCTGCACGGCTCGCTGGCCCCCGCGCACACCGCCCTGCTGGCCGCGGTCGAGGACGTACGCCGCGAGTCCGCCGCCGCGGCCAGCACCGGCCGGCTGCGCGTCGGCTACCACAGCTTCACCGCGGAGGGCACGTTCGCCCGGCTCAGCGCGATGTTCGCCGCCCGCCACCCGCAGTGCACGCTCAGCCTCATCGAGGTGGCCATCGACGACCCGTACGCGCCGCTGCAGCGGGGCGAACTGGACATGCTGGTCACCTGGCGCCCGGTCGAGCAGCCGGCCGACCTGGTCGTCGGCGCCCGGGTGGAGCGCGAGCCGAGGCTGCTGGCGGTCGGTCACAACCACCCGCTGGCCAACCGGCGGGCGGTCTCGGCCGAGGAACTGCCGGACTGGCCGGTCGGGCACATGATGGGCCGGGTCCACCCGTGGCTGCACAAGGCGCTGCTGCCGCCGGCCACCCCGAGCGGCCGGCCGGTGCGGCTGGCCGACCAGCCGGCCAGCAGCCTGCAGGACATGATCCACCAGGTGAGCGCCGGGCGTACCGCGATCCTCACCATGCCGACCATGAACCGGCTGCTCGCCGACCACCCGATCACCCTCATCCCGGTCACCGACCTGCCGCCGCTGGACCGGGTACTGATGTGGCGCGCCTCGGCCGACGGCCCGTTCATCCGCCGCTTCGCCGCGCTGGCCGAGGAGGACGAGGCCGACCGCGCCGCCCAGTCCGACCTGCTCGCCGACGCCGGCTGAGCCGTCGCTTATATAAGCTGGGACCTATGCACGCCTTCGAGGTGCTGGCCGACCCGGTGCGGCGGCGGCTGCTGGAGCTGCTGGCCGGCGGCGAGGCGGCGGCCGGTGAGCTGACCGAGGCGGTGCGCGCCGAGTTCGGGATCAGCCAGCCGGCGGTGTCCCAGCACCTGCGCGTCCTGCGGGACAACGGCTTCGCGACGGTACGCCCGGCCGGCGCGCGCCGGCTCTACGCGGTGCGGCCGCAGGCGTACGAGCAGGTGGACGACTGGCTGGCCCGGTACCGCACCTTCTGGGGCCAGCGGCTGGACGCGCTGGAGACCGAGGTCGACCGCGGCCGGCGGGTCACCGGCCGCCGGTGATCTCGGCCAGCATCACCTCGGGCGGGTCGTAGGGCGGCAGCCCGTCCAGCTGCCGGTACGCCCGGCCGAGGGCGAACCTGGCCTCCCCCTCCGACAGCCACGGTTGCAGTTCGGTCCACGCCTGGTCCACGTCCCGGCCGGCCGCGTACAGCTCCCGCGCCAGCGTCGCGGTCCGTACCAGGTCCTGGTGCTGGTTCTCCACGTACGCGCGGTCCACGACGTCGCCGTGGCCGGGGACCACCGGCCCGCGGACCAGGCCGGTGAGGGCGGCGACGGTGTCCGGCCAGTCCAGCGGGAAGGCGTCGCCGAACCCGACCGGGGCGCCCTCCTCGACCAGGTCGCCCGCGAACACCACGTCGGTGTCGGCGACGTCCACGACCAGGTCGCCGTCGGTGTGGCCGCGGCCGAGATGGCGCAGCACGACCGGCCGGCCACCGATGTCGAGGGTGGCCTCGCCGGTGAAGGTGCGGTCCGGCGGGTCCGGTACAACCTGTTCGGTGTACGCGAGATCCTCGTCCAGGCCCTCCTTGCGGTAGATGTCGAGCGTCCACGCCCGGTGCACCTGCCCGTACGCCCGGATGATCTCCGCGGCCCGGGCCGTACCCCACACCGGCGCCGGGCGGAACTCCTGGTTGCCGAAGTAGTGGTCGAAGTGGGCGTGGGTGTTGACCACCGTCCACGGGTCGGCGGTCACCTCGCGGATCGCGGCGATCAGCTCGCGCGCCTGGCCGAGGTGGGACCGGGTGTCGATGACCAGGCAGCCGCCGTCGCCGGCGACCAGGCCGATGTTCAGGTCCAGCGACCGGTGCCTGCGGACGTACACGCGGTCGGCGATCTCACGCCACTGCTCACCCATCGTGACAACCTAGCGGCACGGTTTGGCAGACTTCCCTGGTGCGCGTCTATCTGGGTTCCGATCACGCCGGGTACGAGCTGAAGAATCACCTGGTCGGGGTGGTGCGGACGCTCGGCCACGAGGCCGTCGACTGCGGCGCGTTCTCCTACCAGTCCGACGACGACTACCCGCCGGTCTGCTTCGAGGTCGGCGCCCGCGTCGTGGCCGATCCCGGCAGCCTCGGCGTGGTCATCGGCGGGTCCGGCAACGGCGAGCAGATCGCCGCCAACAAGGTGCCCGGCGTCCGCGCCGCGCTGGCCTGGAGCCCCGACACCGCCCGCCTGGCCCGCGAGCACAACGACGCCAACGTCGTCGCCATCGGCGCCCGCCAGCACACCCTCGACGAGGCCGCCGCCCTCACCGAACTCTTCCTCGCCACCCCCTTCAGCAACGACCCCCGCCACATCCGCCGCATCACCCTCCTCACCACCTACGAATCCACCCGCTAACTGGCTATACTTCTGGCCATGACCCTGGCCGAGCAGATGCCCCTCGCCGATGTGAAGAACCATCTCTCCGAGGTGGTGGACAGGCTGGAGCGTGAGCATGGTCGGGTGGTCATCACCAAGCATGGCCGGCCAGCCGCGGTGGTGCTGAGCGTCGATGATCTTGAGTCGCTCGAGGAAACCCTGGACATCCTCGCGAACACCGCACTGACGACGGACATCCGCGAGTCACTGACCTACCTCGGCAGCGCGGAGACTACGCCGCTGACCAAGGAAGAAGCTCTGAGGATGATCTCTGAGAAGTGAGCGAGACCCGCTACACCATCGCCTGGACCCCGCCCGCGCGGCGCGCGATCAAGCGGTTGCCGGAGAAGGTTGCCACTGCAGTTGTCGAGTTCGCGTACGGCTCGCTGGCCGGCAATCCGCACAGAGTCGGCAAGGCGCTCACCTTGGCGCTTGAAGGCATGCACAGCGCTCGCCGCGGTGACTACCGGGTGGTGTACCGGATTGATGACAAACAGCACCGGGTGGAGGTCGTCATGGTCGACCACCGGGCTGACGTGTACCGCCCGGGGTAACTGGGGTCAGGGTCCGGTGGGGTGGCCGGGGGTGGTGCCGTCGGGGGGTACGTAGTAGCGGCGGACGATCGTGAGTTCCTCTTCGGCGGCGGCGATGTCCTCGGGGCTGGGGCGCGCGGCGTCGCGGGCGCGCATGGCGCCGATCACGCCGACCTGGGACGGGCCGGTACCTACCAGCCCGCGCAGCCCACGCTCGGCCGGGTCGCGGCGCCGCCTCAGGTCACCCTCGTCCTCGACGTACCGGTCGTTGCCGTCGCCCTCGGCCTCTGCGGCCCGCGGCGCGTGACCGGGCGGCGGCTGCGGCACCGGTCCGGCGGGCGGCGCGACTGAACCGGCCGGCTGAGGCACGGCCCCAGTGGCGCGCGGGCCCGGCACGCCCGGCTGCGGGACCGGCTCGGTGGGGCGCGCTCCTGGTACGGCTGGGTGCGACCCAGGCGGCGGCTGCGGGACAGGCCCACCGGTCGGGTGCGGTCCTGCTGCGGCTGGGTGCGACCCGGGCGGTGGCTGTGGGACGGGTGCGGTGTGGTGCGGTCCTGGTACGGGCGGCGGTGATCCTGGCGGCTGCGGGACAGGCCCGACGGTGGGGTGCGGTCTCGGTGTGGCGGGCTGCGAGCCGGGCGGCTGCGGGACGGGCGCGGTGGGGTGTGGTCCTGGCACGGGCGGTTGCGAACCCGGCGGCTGCGGGACGGGTCTGGCGGTGGAGTGTGGGCCTGGGGTGGGCGCTTGGGAGCCGGGCGGCTGCGGGACGGGGGCTACTGCGGGGTGTGGTCCTGGGCGGGGTCCCGGGGTGGGGTGCGGGCCTGGGGTGGCGGGCGGTTGGGGGGTGGGGTGGG
>Ga0081455_10005807_pt1 | contig 13438 bp, 9 predicted proteins | sample TabmetS3T2R1_FD_70207 | JGI IMG/M metagenome (GOLD analysis project Ga0081455, IMG submission 70207) | Tabebuia heterophylla rhizosphere microbial communities from the University of Puerto Rico - S3T2R1 | ecosystem: Host-associated > Plants > Roots > Rhizosphere ... | reverse complement strand
TTACGAGCGAACGTCATCCACCTGATTGAGGAGAGCCTAATGAAAAGGACGACTTTGGCCGTCCTGATGATCGCCTTGGCCATCCTGGCCATGGCGGCGCCGATGGCATATGCCCAGGCGCCCGCCCCGAAGGTGACCATCAACGGCCTCATCGACAACGTCACGTCCTATTCGCAGAACATCGCCAACTACAACGGTGGAATCTTCAACCGAGAAGACCGCATGTGGTATTCCCGCATCCGGGGCCGGTTCGACTTCATCGGTGAAGTCGGCAAGGCCAAGGGCGTGCTCGGTATCGAGCTCGACCACGTGTGGGGCCAGGCCGGGTCCAACGACTCGACCATCGTGAGTGCCGGCGCCGCCGCGACCACCGCGGTGCAGACGGGCTTCGGCACCGACGGCAGCTTCGACCTGAACACGGACTCTCGCGGCATCATCGAGATCAAGTGGTTGTACGTCGAGTTCCCGGTGCCGCTGATCCCGATTCCCGCGACGGCCCGCCTCGGTGCGCAGCCGTTCGGCGCGATCGCCAGCTACAAGCTGGCCGCGTACGCGACCGGTGACTTCCCGGGCGTGAACGTCAACTGGCAGTTCACCCCAAACGTCAAGCTCGTCACGACCTACGTTCAGGTGGAGGAGAACCTGACGGGTCCGACCACGAAGACCGGTGTTTCATTCAACGGTATCGCCAACACGCAGAACCGTGGCGATGACTTCGCGGTCATCATTTCGCCCGAGATCACGCCGTTCAAGGGCCTGGACATCAAGCCCCTGCTCTCGGTGTTCCAGGCCCAGGGCACCACGAGCGGTAGCGCCCGTGCGGGTCGCGGAGGTGTTGGCACCGGTGCCGGCTTCTTTGCGAATCCTGATGGCACCATGCGTGGTGGCATCGAGGAAAACCGCTACACGGTGGGAGTCGACGCCCGGCTCCGCATGGGGCCGTTCTCGTTCGATCCGACCGTCATGTATCAGTTCGGTAATCGTGGCACGATCGGGAATCCGGCGTTCGCCTCCGCGGGCGTCGTCACGGGCCGTCACTACTATGCGGACATCAGTGCCTGGCTCGTCGACATGCGCGCCGGGTACCAGCTCGGCCCGCTACTTCTGGAAGGAGTTCTGGTCTACAGCACGGGTAACCCCGCTCGTAGCACGACCCTCAATAACGTCAACTACTACCAGCCCCTGACGACGGATACGAGCTACCTGGCAGACTGGGGCACGCAGCTGACCTCGCTGGGTATCGACTATCTGAACGCCTACAACGAGGCGGGTAGTCGCATGGCCTATCCGGGGGCGCAGATCGGCTGGGACAAGTACGGCCGCGGCCAGATCGGCTTCAAGGCCACCTATGCGTTTACCCCGACGCTCAGCGTCATGGCCGGTGCAAACGGGCACTGGACGGCCGAGGCGGTGGATCGGAACAGCACCGCGGTCACGGGTGCTGGTCTGCTGCCGAGCTTCACGGGTGGTCCCCGTGACACCAGCCACTTCGTGGGCACCGAGTTCATGGCCCTCGTGAGCTGGCGCTTCGCCGACGGCCTCGTGTGGGACAACGCGGCCGGTTATATGATCAATGGGCCGGCGTTGGATGCGGTGACGGACCCCGCGGCGGGCGGTCGCAACACCAACAACCCGTTCATCATCACCTCTCGCGTCCGCTTCACGTTCTAAGCATCCGCGAGAGCGCAGTAGCTTCGGGCCCGGGGCGACCCCCCGGGCCCGTTGTCTTTCACCTGGTTCCTTGCCGGTATCCGGTCGCCCACGTATAGTCTCCCCATGGCCAGGGCAGTCCTGGACGAAGCCGGGGTGGCGGAGTCCGCGCGGGTTGTCCACCGTGTCGGTATATAGTGGTCCCGCAACCTCCGCGGTCGACGCGGAGGAGCGTTGAGGGGTTGATGGCACGTCTTCGAGAGATCCTCCCGGTGCTGTTTCTAGCGGTCCTGGCCGCCGGTAGCGCCGCGGCCCAGTCGCAGACGACCACCCAGGGCGCGCCCAATGGTCCGAACGGCCCGACCAGCTCGGCGCCGATGACCGCGCTGGTGGATCAGCTCATGGACCTCTTCCCCAAGGTCGAGGGAGAGGTGCTCGAGGTACGCGACACCGCGCTCACCCTGGGCGCCGGTTCCCGGGAAGGGGCGCGGCCGGGCCTCGAAGTAGAGATCTACCGTGAGGGACGCGAGATCCGGCACCCGAAGACCGGCGAGGTGCTCGGGCGCGCGGAAGATTCTCTCGGGGTGACGCGGATCGCGCAGGCCGGGGATGCCTTCTCGACGGCACCCACCCCGGCCGGCGGCAGCGTCAAGGCGGGTGATCGGTTTCGCGTGTCGGCGGCCAAGGTCACCATCGTGCTGGTACCCCTGCTCGGTAGCGTGAAGGACACGCTGGTCGAGACGGCCACCCAGGAGCTGGTGGAGCGCCTCGGGGCGTCGGGACGATTCAAGGTCACCATGGGCGATACCATCAACGTGTTCCTCGCCCAGCAGCGCCTGACCGCGCCCGACTTCCTCGCCGGCAAGGGAGTCCGGGAGGCCGCGGAGCGGTTCAAGGCCGACAACATCCTGGCGGTGTACTTCACCCGGATGCAGGGCCGACCGTTCATGGACGTGCGCTTCTTCTCGGCGCCGCGTGCCGAGGCGGCGGTGACGACCTCGTTCTTCGTGCCGCCCTCCACGTTGCGAGCCGCGCAGCCCACGCCCCGATTCTCACAGGGCGGACCCGCCAATCCTCCGCAGGCCAAGCCGCGGTCGCTCCTGTCCCGGCTGCTGGGCGGCGATCTGGAGGCGGGCAGCTACTCGACCGGCGACGGATCCCTGCCACTGCGCGAGGTCGCGAAGTTCCGGTTCGCGGTGCTGGCCATGGACATTGCGATCGCCCCCAAGGACAAGATGCCGCGCATGGTGGTCAGCGACGGCGACCAGATATACATGTACCGGATCGTGAACCAGAAGGTCGAGCCCGAGTGGAGCAAGTCGGTGCGGAGCCTCGGACGGGTGTTCTCCCTGCAGCTCGCCGATGTGGACGGCGACGGCAACCTCGAGGTCATCGGCAACCGGTACGTGCCCCGGCTCGGCCTCAACTCGTTCGTCGTCGGGGCCAAGGACGGCAAGCCGGAGATGATGATCGAGTACGTGTCCGACTTCCTGTTCGCGGTGGACCTCAAGGGCGAGGGCGTCAAACAGACGCTGTGGACGCAGCGCTACAACCAGGAGACGTTCTTCACCCCCGGACAGGCCGACCAGGTGATCCTGAGGGACGGCAAGCTCGTCACCGAGAAATCGGTCCGCGTGGCCAGCGCGTTCCGGCCGATGGGCGCCGCGTTCTCGAATGTCATGGGCAAGGACACCCGGTCGCTGGCGATCATCGACGAGTTCAACCGGCTGCAGATCGCCAACGAGGGTGAAGAGCTGTGGCGGTCCTCCACCTCGGTCGGCGGCGGATACCTGACGGTGGAGCTGCTCGCCGCCACCCATTCGTCGAAGATGGACCGCAGCAAGTTCTTCAAGATCGAACCGACCCCGTTGGCGGTGGACCTCGACGGAGATGGGATCGATGAGCTCGTCGTGCCCCAGAACCAGATCCGCGAGGGACTCCTGGCGGTGATCTTCAAGGGGCCCGCCGGGTTCCGGCTGCAGTCGATCAACTCGGGCTTCGAGGGCGGCATCACCTGCATGGGCGCCTTCAAGACCGAGGACGCGATCCAGCCCACGATCATCGCCTCGGTGGTTCGCTACAGCAACTACCTCCTGAAGGCGGGCGGCGAGACGCAGATCATCATGACCGTGCCGCAGGACTAGGGCTGCCCTGACGAGCTCCGAAGAACACCGGGGACGAGAGCCCCGGCTCGACCCCTCGCCGCCCCGCGGAATGCGGGACGTGCTGCCCGACGAAGTGGCGTTGCGCGACTGGGCCATGACCCAGATCCTGGGTGTCTATCGCCGCCACGGCTTCGTGCGCATCGAGACTCCCGCGGTGGAGAGTCTCGGTCTCTTGCTGCGGAGCGACGGCGGCGAGAACGAGAAGCTGATCTTCAAGATCCTCAAGCGCGGCGAGAAGCTGGCCACCGCGAGCCGCGCGGAGGAGATGGCCGACCTTGGCCTGCGCTTCGATCTGACCGTCCCGCTGGTCCGCTACTACGCCCACAATCAGGCGCGCTTGCCCCAGCCCCTGAAGGCCATCCAGATCGGCCCGGTCTGGCGTGCGGAGCGGCCGCAGCAGGGGCGCTATCGGCAGTTCACTCAGTGCGACATCGACATTCTCGGCGTCGCCTCCGAGGTGGCCGAGATCGAGCTGATCCTCGCCACCACCGAGGCGCTCGCCGCGCTCGGCTTGAAGGACCTCACGGTGCGGCTGAACGATCGGCGGCTGCTGGGCGCGATGGTGGCCCACTGCGGCTTCGACGTGGCCCGCGCCGGATCGGTCTTCATCGCCCTCGACAAGCTCGACAAGATCGGGCGCCCGGCGGTGGCCGAGGAGCTGTGCGCGGCGGGGCACCGGCCGTCCGCCGTGGAGCGCCTCCTCGACCTCCTGGCCGGAAGCGCGACGCCGGCCGCGCTGCAGCCCGTGCTGGGCACGGCGACAGACGAGGCGGTATGGAGGGCGTTGCAGCGGGTTCTGGATACCGTCGAGGCGCAGGCGGCCGGCCGTTTCAAGCTCGCCTTCGATGTGACACTGGTGAGGGGGATGGGCTACTACACCGGCCCGATCTTCGAGATCCAGCATGGGGACTCGACCTCCTCCATCGCGGGCGGCGGCCGGTACGACCGGATGATCGGCCGGTTCATCGGCCGGGACGTACCGGCCACCGGATTCTCGATCGGGTTCGAGCGGGTGATCGGCATCCTGATGGAGCGGGGGCCGTCGGCCGACGCCCCTGTCGAGCGCATCGCGCTGGTCTTCGACGACGCGATGCCCGCGCTGGCGCCGGTGTTGAACCTGGCGCGGGATCTGCGCGACCAGGGCCGGCACGTGCTCCTCGAGGCTAGGAGCAAACGAGTCGGCAAGCAGCTCCAAGATCTGGAGGCGCGAGGCTTTCGACGGATCGGGGTGGTGGGCGCGGATGGAGCCATCGAGTGGCGCGCGCCCCGCTCCGGGGCCTCGGGGGAGACGAGGGCGTGACCGAGACTCTGGGCGGGTGGCGGCGCACCCATAGCTGTGGCGCGCTGCGCGCGGAGCACGTGGGGCAGCAGGTGACCCTCATGGGCTGGGCCTTCCGGCGCCGCGACCACGGGGGGCTGGTATTCATCGACCTGCGCGACCGCGATGGGCTCACCCAGTGCCTGTTCGACCCGTCCAAGGCCGGTGACGCCCACGCCAAGGCGGAGGCGGTGCGCTCCGAGTTCGTGCTGGCGGTGCGGGGAACGGTGGCCTCGCGCCCGGCCGGAACCGAGAACGGAAAGCTCGCGACCGGCGCGGTGGAGGTGCAGGTGTCGGAGGTGCGGATCCTCAACGAATCGCGCCCGCTGCCGTTCCAGCTCGACGATGACGCGGAGATCGACGAGACGCTGCGGCTCAAGTACCGCTATCTCGACATGCGGCGTCCCCACGTGCTGCACGCCTTCGAGGTTCGCGACCTGGTCTGCCGCACCGCCCGCGACTATCTCCACGCCGAGGGCTTCCTCGAGGTGGAGACACCGGTGCTCACCCGGTCGACGCCGGAGGGCGCGCGCGACTTCCTGGTGCCGAGCCGCCTGCAAGCGGGCAGCTTCTACGCTCTGCCCCAGTCGCCGCAGCTGTTCAAGCAGCTGCTGATGGTGGCGGGCCTCGAACGCTACTTCCAGATCGTGCGCTGCTTCCGGGACGAGGACCTGCGCAAGGACCGCCAGCCCGAGTTCACCCAGATCGACATCGAGACCTCGTTCCTCGATCGCGACGACTTCCTGCCCATCGTGGAGGGGCTGGTGGCCGAGATCTGGCGCCGGGTGAAGGGGCTGGAGCTCGTGCGGCCGTTCCCGCGCATTGCCTATGACGAGGCCATGACCCGCTACGGCTCGGACAAGCCCGATCTGCGATTCGGCCTCGAGCTGGTCGAGTGCTCAGCCCTGTTCGGGGGCGGCGAGTTCCAGGCCTTCGCCCAGACGGTGGCCGTGGGAGGGGTGGTGAAGGGCCTGCGCGTGCCCGGAGCGGGAGGGATGAGCCGCAAGGAGCTCGACGAGCTCACCGCGGAGGCCAAGCAGGCCGGGGCCAAGGGGCTGGTGTGGATCAAGGTGAATCCGGACGGCGTGCAGTCCCCCGTCGCCCGCTTCATCCAGGCGGTGCAGCCGCGCCTCCTGGAGGCGCTGGGGGCGACACCCGGCGACCTCCTGCTGCTCGTGGCGGACGCGCCGGCAGTCGCGACGACCGTGCTGGGCCGTTTCCGGGTCGACCTCGCGCGTCGTTTCGGCCTGATCCCGGCCGATCGGGACGTCTTCTCGTGGGTGATCGACTTCCCGCTCGTGGAGTGGAACGAGGAGGAGAAGCGCTGGGATGCGGTCCACCATCCGTTCACCGCCCCGCGCGATGAGGATCTGCTGCTGCTGGAGTCGGAGCCCGGCCGGGCCCGCGCCAAGGCCTACGACCTGGTCCTGAACGGGCAGGAGGCCGCGGGGGGGTCGATCCGCATCCACCAGCAGAGCGTGCAGGAGCGCCTGTTTGCATTGATCGGGATCTCCAAGGAGGAAGCGCGCGCCCGCTTCGGCTTCCTCCTGGACGCGCTCGAGTTCGGCGCGCCGCCCATGGGCGGCATCGCCTTCGGGCTCGACCGCCTGGTGGCGAACCTGGTCGGCCAGGAATCCATCCGCGAGGTCATCGCGTTCCCGAAGACGCAGAAGGGTGCGTGCCCGCTGACCGATGCCCCCGCGCCGGTCGACGCCAAACAACTGCGCGAGCTGGGGATCCGCGTCGTGGAAGGCCCTCAGACCGCGTGATATGCTGCCCCGTGGAGGCATGAGCACTCGTTGACCGAAGCCACCGGTGTCACCCGGCGGGTCGTATTGCCTCCAGACCTCAATCACCTCGCCCTCCTCGGCCGCCACGACGAGCACCTGCGCGCGCTGGAAGCTCAGTATGACGTTCGGATCACCGCCCGGGGCCACGACGTGACTCTTCGTGGAGAAGAGCGGCAAGTACTCGAGGCAGAGAGGGTCCTGCGTGAGCTGGTGGCGATGCTCCGCGAGCGCCCCTCGCTGGGGGCCTCCGACATTCGATCGGCGCTCCGCATCGCGGGCAACGAGCCGGGGGCCGACGTCAAGTCGGTGCTGTCGGACTCGATCGCGGTGCCGTCGCGGCGCCGCTTCATCACGCCGAAGACCGCGAACCAGAAGCGATACCTGGAAGCGGTGCGCGGCCACGACCTGGTCATCGCGATCGGCCCGGCCGGGACCGGCAAGTCGTACCTGGCGGTGGCGATGGCGGTCTCGGCGCTGCTCAAGCGCGAGGCGGCACGGATCATCCTGACCCGGCCCGCGGTGGAAGCGGGGGAGCGCCTCGGGTTCCTGCCCGGCGACCTGGTGGAGAAGGTGCATCCCTACCTGCGCCCGCTCTACGACGCGCTCTACGACATGCTCGAGCCGGAGAAGGTGGGAGCGCTGACCGAGAAGGGCGCCATCGAGATCGCACCGCTCGCCTACATGCGCGGCCGCACCCTGAACGACGCCTTCATCATCCTGGACGAGGCGCAGAACACCACGTCCGAGCAGATGAAGATGTTCCTGACCCGCCTGGGGTTCAACTCGAAGATGGTGGTGACGGGCGACATCACCCAGGTGGACCTGCCGTCGAGCCGGCCGTCGGGGCTCATCGAGATCCAGACGGTGCTGCACGGCATCGACGGCATCCGCTTCGTCTACTTCGATGACCGCGACGTGGTGCGCCACGACCTCGTCTCGTCGATCGTGCGGGCCTACGACCGGGTCCAGAAGCCTCCGGCGCGCGGAGCGGGCTGAGGTTCGGCCCGCCCGTGCCGGTCGCGGTCTCCAACCTCCAGCGTCGCCGCCGCATCTCGCCGCCCCGCCTCCGCGCCGTGGCCAGGCGGACGCTCGTCGCGCTTGGGCGCGCCGATCGGGAGGTGCACGTGACGGTGGTGGACGATCGCCTCATCCGGGCGTTGAACGCGCGCTACCTCGGCCAGCGGCGGGCCACCGACGTGCTCGCCTTCGATCTGGCCGGGCCCGGCCCCGCGCGTCTCTGGGGCGAGGTCATCGTCTCCGCGGAAACCGCAGCCCGGCAGGCCCGCCGGCTCGGCGTGCCGCTCGCGGCGGAGCTGGATCTGCTGGTCGTGCACGGGCTGCTGCATCTGGCCGGCTACGACGACCACGGCCCACGTCGGGCTCGGCGCATGCACGAGCGGGCCCGCCAGATCCTCGTGGGGCGGGCGTCTCGCCCCGCCCCGTCGCGTCTCTGGACCGGCTTGCTCGAGAGCTGATGCCGCCGACGCATCGCGCCGGGTTCGTGGTCCTGGTCGGCCGCCCCAACGTGGGGAAGTCCACCCTGCTGAACCAGCTGGTCGGCGAGAAAATGGCCATCGTGTCCCCCCGCCCGCAGACCACCCGCACTCGCATCACCGGGATCCGTCATCTGCCGACGGCCCAGGTCGTGTTCGTGGACACTCCGGGACTGCACCTGGGCTCGGGCCGTCTGTCGCAGCTGATGGCCCGAACCGCGGAGAAGGCGGTGGAGGACGTCGATCTGGTCTGCTTCGTCGCGGAAGCGACCGAAGACCCGGCCCGGCTCGATCGTGACGCGCTCGACCGGCTCCGGGCGGTCCGCGCACCCGTCTACTGCTGCCTCAACAAGATCGACCTGGTGTCGCCGAAGTCTCGCCTGCTGCCGCTGATCGCCGCATATCGGGTGGCCCATTCCTTCGCGGAGATCGTGCCGATCTCGGCGGAGCGGGGCGAGCACTGCGACCGTCTGCTGGAGCTGATCGTGGCCGCCCTGCCGGAGCGGCCGGCCTACTTCCCGCCGGATGCGCTCACCGATCAGCCGGAGACCTTTTGGGTGGCCGAGTCGATCCGCGAGAAGATCTTTCGCCTGGCTCATCAGGAGGTGCCGTACTCCTGCGCGGTGCGGGTGGAGGAGCTGACCGAGCGGTCCCGGCCCGCGTGTCTGTACATCCGGGCCACCATCTTCGTAGAGCGCGAGTCGCAGCGCGGCATCGTCATAGGCAAGGGCGGTGCGATGCTCAAGCGGATCGGGGCCGCGGCCCGCACCGACCTGGAGCGCTTCTTCGGCATCAAGGTCTATCTCGATCTGACCGTCCGGGTCCGTGCGGAGTGGCGAAAGGACGAGCAGGCCCTCCGCGAGTTCGGATTTCTGCTCACCTCCTGATCATGGCGCTTCACAAGACGCGCGCGGTGGTGATCGGGCGCCGCCCCTTCGGGGAGAGCGACCGGCTCGTCGATTTCTACACGCGGGACCACGGCAAGGTGCGGGGGATCGCGCGCGCGGCCCGGCGATCCCGCTCGCGCTTCGGCAGCGCGCTCGAGCCGTTCACGCTGGGCGAGCTGGTGTTCTTCGACAACGGACGCAGCGAGCTGGTGCAGGTGGACCACTTCGACATCGTGAGGCCGTTCGTCTCGGTGCGGGAGCACCTCGAGCGGCTGGGACAGGCCGCGTGGTCGGTGGAGGTGGTGGCTCGCCTCTCCGCGGAGCGGGATCCCAATCCCGCGCTCTTCGCTCTGCTGGTGCGGACGCTCTCCGCCATGGAAGGAAGCCGCCGGCCCACGCGGGTCGCGGTTTGCTTCGGCCTGCGCGCGGTCGACCTGCTGGGCCATCGCCCACGGATCGACCGCTGCGTGGCGTGCGGCCGGCTCCATCCGTTCGCCGACGCGGCCCTCGACATGACCGCGGGCGGCCTGGTGTGTCCGGCCTGCCGGGCGGGAGCCGATGCGATTCCGCTCTCCGGCGGGCTGGTGGGCGCGCTCAAGCGGCTGCGCGCGCTGTCGTGGGAGGAGTCGCTGCGGCTCAACCTGGCTCGCGACCTGGACGCGGAGCTGGCGACCGTGCTGGAAGGCGTGCTCGCCCGCTTGATGGGGCGCTATCCGCTGTCGTCGCGCTTCGTGACTCAGACGCGGCGCTTCCTGTCCGCGGTCGCCGAGCCGGCCTCGCCCTTCGAGTAGCGCCGGCCGCGCGGGGCTCTCGCGGCCCTGTGCTATCCTGACCGCCATGGTCTCGATGGATACCCTCGTGTCGCTCTGCAAGCGGCGCGGGTTCGTCTTCCAGTCGAGCGAGATCTACGGCGGCACCGGCTCGTGCTGGGACTACGGGCCCCTCGGTGTCGAGTTGAAGAACAAGATCAAGCACGTCTGGTGGCGGGACTTCGTTCAGCGTCGTGCGGACGTGGTGGGCCTCGACGCCTCCATCCTGATGCACTCCACCGTGTGGAAGGCGAGCGGCCACGTCGACCACTTCACCGATCCGATGGTGGATTGCCGCGAATGCCGCCATCGCTTCCGTGCCGACCAGCTCGACGAGACGTCCTGGACCCACTACTGCCCGGCGACCAAGGGCAACAAGTTCACGATCCCGCCCGGAGAGGCGTGCACCCACTGCGGCGTCCGGCGCAGCCTCTGTCCCGACTGCGGCAAGGGCGAGCTGACCGCGCCGCGGCAGTTCAACCTCATGTTCAAGACCTTCATGGGGCCGGTGGAGGAGGATGCCGCGGTCACCTACCTGCGTCCGGAGACCGCGCAGGGCATCTTCGTGAACTTCGAGAACGTGCAGCAGTCAATGCGACGGAAGCTGCCCTTCGGGATCGGCCAGATCGGTAAGGCGTTCCGCAACGAGATCACGCCGGGCAACTTCATCTTCCGGACGCGCGAGTTCGAGCAAATGGAGATCGAGTACTTCGTGAACCCGCACGACACGGTGGAGGGCCGGCCCGCCGACGAGTACTGGCACGACCGCTGGATCGAGGACTGCCTGGCCTGGTTTCAGCGCTACGGGGTGCAGGAGGAGAACCTGCGCCTGCACGAGCACGATCGCGCCGAGCTGGCCCACTACTCCAAGCGGACCGCCGATCTGCAGTACCGCTTCCCGATCGGCTGGAGCGAGCTGATGGGCATCGCCAACCGCACCGACTTCGACCTCAAGCAGCACGCCAAGTGGAGCGGCAAGGCGCTGACCTACTTCGACGAGGAGCGCCGGGAGCACCTGGTTCCCTACGTCATCGAGCCGTCTGCGGGAGTGGATCGGGCGCTGCTCGCGTTCCTGGCCGACGCCTACCGCGAGGAGGAAGTGCGCGGCGAGAAGCGGGTGGTGCTGCGCTTCCACCCGGAGCTGGCTCCGGTGTCGGTCGCGGTGCTTCCCCTTCTCAAGAAGCGGGACGACATCGTGCGGACCGCGCTCGCGATTCGCGACGAGCTCTCCCGCCGATTCACCACCGTCTACGACGACACCGCGGCCATCGGGCGGCTCTATCGGAGGCAGGACGAAGTCGGCACCGCATACTGCGTCACGGTCGACGTGCAGACGGTGGGCGACCCCGACAAGGGCGAGACCGCGGACGGCAAGGTGACCATTCGCGATCGCGATTCGATGGAGCAGATCCGGGTGGGCACGGCCCAGCTGGACGCGGTCGTCGGCGATCTCCTCGGCGGCAAGCTCTGGGGCGAGGTCGCGGCCCAGGTCGGACGAGCCTAGGACTGAGGGGGCTGCGCCGCGCTCGGTCGGGGCGGCAGGGCGGGCCTGGGCGGCGCGACCGGTGCGACCGGCGCGACTGGCGGGGCCGGAGCGGCAGGAGTTGGTGGCGAGACGGGCATGGCCTGTGACGCGGAGGGCGCCGGCGTGGCTGGGCCGGGTAGGACCGGCGGCTCGATGCGAGGCGGGGAGACCCCGGGCGCATAGCGCGCGGGCCCGCATGTGTCCTTCGGCTCGGTTCCCGCGACGAACGCCATCGTCACCGGCCGCTGACAGCCGCCGCCGGCGGTGAGATCCACCGGCACCAGCACCACCCGCTCTGGCATCGGAAAATCCTCGACCGGAGCGCCCGCCAGCGCGTCCTGCATGAACGCAGTCCAAATGGGCACCGCGACCCGCGAGCCGGTCTCGTCCTTGCCGAGGCTGCGGGGGCGGTCGTAGCCCACCCACACGCCGGTCACGAGTTGGGGCGTGAAGCCGATGAACCACGCGTTCGAGTAGTCGTTGGTGGTCCCGGTCTTGGCCGCGGCGGGACGGCCAAGCGCCCGCGCGGCGGCCCCCGTCCCGCGCTCGATGGTGCCCCGCAGCATGTAGGTCATGACGTAGGCCAGCTCGGGTGAGACCACCGGCTTGCCCTGCGGCGTGTTCTCCTCGAGCAGCTTGCGCTGAGAATCGAGGACGTAGCGGATCGCGGTCGGGCGCACCCAGGAGCCCTGGTTGGCCAGCGCTCCGTAGGCCGAGGTGATCTCGAGCAGGGTGAGATCGGAGGTCCCGAGGGCGATCGAGAGGTTCTCGCCGAGCGGGCTCTCCACACCCATACGGCGGGCGATGTCCAGCGCGCGGCGGATACCGTTCTTTTCGAGGACCTTCACCGCGGCCACGTTCACCGATTCCTCCAGGGCCTGCTGGTAGGTGATGGGGCCGCGGAATTTGCGATCGTAGTTGTCCGGCTTCCACGGCTTGCCGTTGCGGCCGGCCGGAAACTCCACCGGGGAGTCGTCCACCACGCTGGCCGGCGTCTGGCCGGCTTCGAGCGCGGCCAGGTAGACGAAGGCCTTGAACGCCGAGCCGGGCTGACGTCGGGCCTGGACCGCCCGATTGAACTCGCTCTTGAAGAAGTCGTACCCGCCCACCATGGCCTTGATGTAGCCGGTCTGCGGGTCGATGGTCAGCAGCGCGCCCTCGGGGCGTTCGGGGGGCGGCGCGGTTTTGTCCTTCACGGCGGCGACCCGGCGTGATTCGAGCGCCTTGAGCCCCTCGCGCAGCGCGCGCTCGGCCTTCACCTGCATCACCGGCGACAGCGTGGTGTAGACGTGCATGCCGCCCTTGAAGACCAGATCGGCGCCGTACTGGGCCTCGAGCTGCTGCTGCACGTACTCGAGGTAGTACTGGCCGGTGGTGCGCCGACGCTCGGGCGGGATGAGGCCGAGCACCGAGTCGGCCGCTTTCTTCGCCTCGGGCGGGGCGAGCATGCCCACGTCAACCATGCGGGCGAGCACGGTGGCGCGGCGCCGCTTCGCGGCCTCCGGATGCTCGAACGGCGAGTAGGTCGAAGGTGCCTTGGGCAGGCCGGCGAGGAGCGTGCACTCGGACAGCGTCAGCTCGCCGACCGATTTGCCGTAGAAGGTGCGGGCGGCCGCCTCGACGCCGAAGGCCCCGTGGCCGAAGTAGATCTGGTTCAGGTACATCTCGAAGATGCGATCCTTCGAGTAGCGCCGCTCCAGCTCGAGCGCGAGCACCGCCTCCTTCAACTTACGTTCGAGGCTCTTGTCCGGGGTGAGGAAGAGAACCTTGGCGAGCTGCTGGGTGATGGTGCTGCCGCCTT
>Ga0081455_10005806_pt1 | contig 13439 bp, 9 predicted proteins | sample TabmetS3T2R1_FD_70207 | JGI IMG/M metagenome (GOLD analysis project Ga0081455, IMG submission 70207) | Tabebuia heterophylla rhizosphere microbial communities from the University of Puerto Rico - S3T2R1 | ecosystem: Host-associated > Plants > Roots > Rhizosphere ... | reverse complement strand
CGTGGAGCCCACCGGGATGCCCCCCGCCGCGATCCGGTCGACCACCGGCTCGGCCAGCCGCTCGACCGGGGTGTGCACCAGCTCGTCCACGCCCGCCTCCAGCGCCCGGCCGACCAGCTCGGCGCTGAGCGCGTGCGCGGCCACCGGTAGCCCGGCATCGTGCGCCGCCTCGACCACGGCCCGTACCACCGACGGCTGCGGCACCGGCCACCCCGCCGCCCCGGGCTCCAGCGCGATCTTGACCAGGTCGACGCCGCTGCTGGCCAGCTCCTTCACGACCGCCGCGGCCTCCTCGGCGCTGCCGGCGAAGGTGGCGAACCCGCCCGCGCCCCACGACTGCGACGGGTACCCGTCCGGCGCGGTCAGCACCGGCCCGGCGACCGCGACGTGCGGCCGGCCACGCTCCGCCGCCCCGCGCCAGCCCAGCGCGGCGTCCAGCGGTGCGCCGAGGTCACGCACCGCGACCACCCCGCCGGCCAGCGCCAGCTCCGGCCCGCCGAAGGCCAGGTGGACGTGCGCGTCGATCAGCCCCGGCCCGATCCAGTGCCCGGCATCGCCGAGTACGGGGAGGTCGGCGGGCAGCCCGATCGCCGCCGCCGGGCCCAGCGCGGCGACCGTACCGCCGCCGTCGACAACCACCACGCCGTCATAGGCCGCGTCGCCGCCACCGGGCCAGACCGTGCCGCGGACCGCGACGCCCCGACCGAGCGGCCGTACGCCCGATTCCATACCGTCGACCCTATCTTCGGAACGGGCCGATCCATGATCAGGATGAGGTACGGCGCGGCGGCGAGCAGCGCCAGCCCGGCCAGGGTGACCGAGTTGGTGGCCAGGTCGTGCGCGGGCGGCGGCAGCGACCACCACAGCGGCTGCACCGCGAAGACCGCCACCCAGCACGTGGCGATCACCCAGGCGCCGCGCGCCCACAGCACCAACGCGATCGGGACCGCCCACACCCAGTGGTGCAGCCAGGACACGGGCGACACCAGCAGCCCGGTCAGCGCGGTCACCAGCACACCCCACAGTTCGTCCCCCGACCGGTACGCCTGCCGCGCCACCGCCAGCCCGTACGCGCCGACCGCCGCGGCCAGGACCAGCCACACACCGTGACCGGCGCCGAGCCGGGCCAGCGCGCCGCCGAGCGACTGGTTCGGCGGGTACGCCTGGTCGCCGACGTGCGCCGGGTCCCACCACAGCCGGGTCCAGAACAGCACCGAGTCGCCCGGCGCCACCGCGTACCCGATCAGAGCCGTCGCCGCAGCCGTGACCGCACCCGTCGCCGCCTCCCGCCGCCGGCCGGTCATCGCCAGGTAGACCAGGAAGATGCCGGGGGTCAGCTTCACCCCGGCCGCGATGCCGGTGAGCGCGCCGCGCCAGCGCCGGTGCGCCGGCAGCAGGTCCGCCGCGACCAGCGCCATCAGCAGCAGGTTGACCTGGCCCATGACCAGCGTGCCCTGCGGCCAGCCGACCGGGCCGAGCAGCATCGCGCCGACCACGACCGCCGCGAGCGGGGCCCGCGGGCGTACCAGCCGGGTTGTCAGGGCCAGCGCGGCGATGCCGGCCACGGTGAGGGCGGCCACCACGAACGCCCACGGCAGCAGCGCGAACGGGGCGAACAGCAGCGCGGCGAACGGCGGGTAGGTGAAGTTGAGCGGGGTGTGGAAGGGGTCGGTCGGGTCCAGGTGCTCGGCGTAGATCGCGCCGCCGTGCAGCAGCGCCGCCGCGCCGGACCGGTACACCCGCAGGTCCAGCAGGTGCTCGCTCGCTAACGTCTGGAGCCAGTACGCGCCGGCGCCGGCCAGGAGGGCCCACGATGCCGCGGGCTTCAACAAGGTCACCCCGGCCAGCGTCGTCAGGATGGGGCGTACGGGCCTCGCCGCTGGGAGTGCAACGGCCTCGCCCGCGAGAGCGACCGCGGAGGGACGGAACTAGACGTGAGAGTGACGACAGCGGGCCAGTCCACCGCCACAGTGGGCCGCGTGATGGAGACGGCACCACCCACCCTGACCGCACGGCAGGGCGTCGAGTGGGTGTGGCGGTACCGCGACGCGGTGCTGGCCGCCGCGCTGGTGCTGCTGACCACGTTCACCCTGCGCGGCGAGTTCTACGGCCTGCTGCCGAAGACGTTGCTGCTGGTCAGCCCGGCCGCGCCGTTCCTGCTGGTGTGGCGGCGCGCGGCGACGATCCCGGTGGCCGTGATCGTCACCCTGGTGTTCGAGCTGTCGGTGCTGGCGAACATGGCCAGTATCGGGGTGTTCCTCACCGCCGCGATCGCGCTGTACACGGTGGGCGCAGGGTACCGGCCGCGGCTGACCCTCCCGCTCGGCGCGGTGCTGCTGCTGGCCCTCCCGCTCGGCGCCAAGACGCTGGACTGGGTGAGCGGCAGCGAGTTCTACTCCCCGTACGGGGTCACCTTCACCTACAACGACTCCTACTCCTGGACGATGACCGGGATCGGCCGGGCCACCGCCGAGCGCCTGCTGGCGCCCTCGCCGGTGCCGGTCGCCGACTTCCCGCTGGCGCTGGCCCTCGCCGTCGGGCTGCTGGTGCGGCAGAGCCGGGTGACCCAGGAGCGGACGGTACGGGAGCAGGCGCTGGTGCAGACCGGGCGCGCGGAGACCGAGCGGCGGGTGCTGCTGGAGGAGCGTGCCGGGATCGCCCGCGACCTGCACGACTCGGTCGCCCACCACGTCAGCCTGATGGTGATCCAGGCCGAGGCCGGGCCGGACCTGGTCCGCGGCGGGGAGGTGGAGGTGCTGCGCGCCTTCGGGGTGATCGGGGACGCGGGGCGGCGGGCGCTGGCCGAGCTGGACCGGACCCTGGCGGCGCTGCGGGAGGACGCGGGCGCGCTGCTGGCCCCGCAGCCGACGCTGGACGACCTGCCGGCGCTGGTGGAGGGGACCGGCGGGCTGGAGGTGGCGCTGGAATGGGTGGGCGAGCGGCGGCCGCTGGACCAGGCCGTCGAGCTGGCGGCGTACCGGATCGTGCAGGAGTCGCTGACCAACATCGTCCGGCACGCGGGCACCGACCGGGCGAGCGTACGGGTCGACTACCAGCCGGACGGCCTGTCGCTGGCCATCATCGACCGGGGCGCCGGCTTCGACCCGCTGGCCGACCCCGGCGGCCGGGTCAGCGGGCACGGCCTCACCGGCATGCGGGAGCGGGCCCGCGTCCAGGGCGGCACCCTGGCCATCGCCTCCGCCCCCGGCGCCGGCACCGCGATCAGCGCCTACCTCCCCACCCCATGACAGAACAAGCCCCCACGGCCGCTCTCCCCCACCTCGGTACCGCGTCCGCGCCGATCCGGGTGATGGTGGTGGACGACCAGGAGTTGGTGGCCGAGGGGCTGGCCACGATCCTGGACGGGCAGCCGGACATCGAGGTGGTGGCCCGGGCCGGGGACGGGCAGCAGGCGCTGGACCGGGCGGCCGCGGCGCTCCGGCTGGACGTGGTGCTGATGGACATCCGGATGCCGGGGCTGGACGGGATCGAGGCGACCCGCCGGCTGCTGGCCCGCTCGCCCGAGGTACGAGTGATCATCCTGACCACCTTCGACCTGGACGAGTACGTGTACGCGGCGCTGCGGGCCGGCGCCAGCGGCTTCCTGCTGAAGCGGGCCACCCGCGAGGAACTGATCGGCGCCGTACGTGTGGTAGCAGCCGGCGACGCGCTGCTGGCGCCGTCGGTGACCCGCCGGCTGCTGGACCGGTTCGCCGCGGCCGCGCCGGACCGCCCGGTCGCGGCAGCGGGCTGCGCCGAGAGCCGGGGCGCGGTGGCCCGGCTGACCGCGCGCGAGGTGGAGGTGCTGCGCGAGGTGGCCGCCGGCCGGTCGAACGCCGAGATCGCGGCGGCCATGCACCTCACCGAGCACACGGTCAAATCCCACATCAGCCGCATCCTGGGCAAGGCGGGCCTCCGCGACCGGGTGCAGGCGGTGATCCTCGCCTACGACGCCGGCCTGGTGAAACCCCGCACACAAGGTCACCTCCACGATACTTAGTACGCGCTAAGCAACTACTGTGCAGGTATGGCTGACCCGTCACCGGCCACGGCGAGCCGGTTCGACCGCGACCACCCCCGCTACAAGTGGATCGCGCTGTCCAACACGACCCTGGGCGTACTGATCATCACGATCAACTCCTCGATCGTGATCATCGCCCTCCCCGCGATCTTCAACGGCATCCGGCTGGACCCGCTGGCCCCGGGCAACGTGAGCTACCTGCTCTGGATGATCATGGGCTTCCTGCTGGTCTCCGCGGTCCTGGTCGTCCCGCTCGGCCGGCTCGGCGACCTGTACGGCCGGGTCCGCATGTACCGGTACGGCTTCGTGATCTTCACCGTCTCCTCGGTGGCGCTGGCCCTGGTCTTCGGCCACGGCAGCGGCGCCGCGCTGTGGCTGATCGGCTGGCGGGTGGTGCAGGGCGTCGGCGGCGCGATGCTGTTCGCCAACTCCACCGCGATCCTCACCGACGCCTTCCCCACCCACCAGCGCGGCACCGCACTCGGCATCAACCAGGTCGCGGCCATCGCCGGCTCGTTCATCGGGCTGCTGCTCGGCGGCGTCCTGGCCGAATGGGACTGGCACGCGGTGTTCTGGGTGAACGTCCCGATCGGCATCGTCGGCACCATCTGGTCGTACCGGTCGCTGACCGAACTGAGCGGGAAGGTCGCGCACCGCTCGCTGGACTGGCCCGGCAACCTGACCTTCGCGGCCGGCCTGTCGATCCTGCTGGCCGGCATCACCTACGGGATCCAGCCGTACGGCGGGCACACGACCGGCTGGACCAACCCGTGGGTGCTGACCGGGGTGTTCGGCGGGGTGGCGCTGCTGGTGCTGTTCTGCGTGATCGAGGCGCGCAGCGCCGACCCGATGTTCCAGCTGGGCCTGTTCCGCATCCGGCAGTTCGCCGCGGGCAACGCCGCCGGGCTGCTGGCCGCGATCGGCCGGGGCGGGCTGCAGTTCATGCTGATCATCTGGTTGCAGGGCATCTGGCTGCCGCTGCACGGGTACGACTACGAGTCGACGCCGCTGTGGTCGGGGATCTACCTGCTGCCGCTGACCATCGGCTTCCTGGTCGCCGGGCCGATCTCCGGGGCGCTGTCGGACCGGTTCGGGGCGCGGGCCTTCGCCACCGGCGGGCTGCTGCTGACCGGCGCCTCGTTCGTCGGCCTGATGCTGCTGCCGACCAATTTCAGCTACTGGCAGTTCGTGGCCCTGACCGCGCTGAACGGCATCGGCTCCGGGCTGTTCTCCGCGCCCAACACCGCGGCGATCATGAACGCGGTGCCGCACGAGCAGCGCGGGGTCGCCTCCGGGATGCGCGCGACGTTCTTCAATTCGGGTACGTCGCTGTCGATCGGCATCTTCTTCACGCTGATGATCCTGGGCCTGGCCGGCACCCTGCCCGGCTCGCTCACCAGCGGGCTCACCGCGCAGGGCGTACCGGGCGATGTCGCGACCCAGGTCAGCGGCCTGCCACCGGTCGGCAGCCTGTTCGCCGCGTTCCTCGGCTTCAACCCGGTCGCCCAGTTACTCGGCCCGTCCGGGACGCTCGACACGCTGCCGCCGGACCGGGTCGCCACCTTGACCGGCAAGGAGTTCTTCCCGAACCTGATCACCGGACCGTTCCACAGCGGCCTGGTCGTGGTCTTCGGCGCGGCGGCGGCCATGATGGTGCTGGGCGCGTTCTTCTCGCTGCTGCGCGGGAAGCATCCCGGCACCGTCGAGGAGCCGACGGTCCCCGACACCGTGCCCGGCGCCGTACCGGAGGAGAGCAGGACATGAGCCGTACGCCGCTCCTGGAGCGGGAGCTGACCGAGGGTGCCGCGCGGCTGTACGTGGCGATCGGCCGGCTGTCCCGGTCGCTGCGCCGCAGCAGCACCATGGGGCTCGGGCACGGCTCCACCTCGGCACTGGCCACGGTCGTCCACGGCGGCCCGCTGCGCACCGGCGACCTGGCCGCCCGCGAGGGCGTCAGCGCGCCCACCATGACCCGCATCGTCGCCGTCCTGGTCGCCGAGGGCTACGTCGTCCGCGAGCCCGACCCCGACGACCGCCGGGTAGCCCTCATCCGCGCCACCGAACACGGCGAGCAGATCATCACCGAGGTACGCTCCGCCCGCTCCCACGCACTCCTGGACCGCATCGCCGGCCTGCCCCCCGCCGAACGCGACGCCCTCCTGGCCGCCCTCCCCGCCCTCGAGGCCCTGACCGAAGACACCCCCTGACCGTCACCCAGTCCCGTACCGGCCGGCGCGGCGGGACTGGGTGACCTCAGGAGATCAGGCAGGCGGGGCCGAGGAGGGCTTTGAGGTCGCCGAAGAGGGCGCCGGTGGCGTTGACTCGCAGGCCGTTGTCGACGCGGAGGCGGGTGGTCTTGTCGCCGTTGGTGAGGTGGAGTTGGACCTCGGTGGTGCCGGGGTGGGTGGCGAGGACCTCGCGCAGGCGCTGGACGACGGGCGGGGTGCAGCGGGAGGCGGCGAGGGAGACCTTGACGGGGCCGCGCGGGCCGCCGTTGGCCTGGGCGGTGAGGTCGGGGACGGTCAGCTCGGAGGCGATGAGCTTGGCCTGCTCCTCGCGCCGGTCGACCCGGCCGCGGACCACGACGATGGCGTCCTCGGCCACGTTGATGCCCACCTGCGCGTACGTGGCGGGGAAGAACAGCACCTCGATGCTGCCCTCCAGGTCCTCCAGGGTGGCCTGCGCCCAGGGCGCGCCGGCCTTGTTGACCCGCCGGTTCACCCCCGACAGGATGCCGGCCACGGTGATGCTCTGCCCGTCGTCGACCTGCCCGGTCTGCACGGCGGCCACCGACTGCTCGGCGACCGCGGCCAGCACGTGCTCCACCCCGGACAGCGGGTGGTCCGACACGTACAGCCCGAGCATCTCGCGCTCGAAGCTGAGCAGCTGCGACTTCTCCCACTCCCCCGCCGGCACCGCGATGTCGAAGGCGGTGCCGACCTCCACGTCGGCGACCTCGCCGAACAGGTCGAACTGGCCGACCGCCTCGGCCCGCTTGGTGTCCATGACCGCGTCCACAGCCTCGGCGTGTACGGCCACCAGACCGCGCCGGGAGTGCCCGAGCGAGTCGAACGCGCCGGCCTTCACCAGCGACTCGACCACCTTCTTGTTGCAGGCGACCGGCTCCACCTTGCGCAGGAAGTCGGAGAAGTCGACGTAGTTGCCCTTCTCCTTGCGGGTGCGCACCACCGAGGCGACCACGTTGGCGCCGACGTTGCGGATCGCCGACAGGCCGAAGCGGATGTCGGAGCCGACCGGGGTGAAGTTGGAGTCGGAGAAGTTCACGTCCGGGGGCAGCACCTTGATGCCCATCTTGCGGCACTCGTTCAGGTAGATCGCGCTCTTGTCCTTGTCGTCCTTCACCGAGGTGAGCAGCGCGGCCATGTACTCGGCCGGGTAGTTCGCCTTCAGGTACGCCGTCCAGTACGACACGATGCCGTACGCCGCGGAGTGGGCCTTGTTGAAGGCGTAGTCGGAGAAGGGGACGAGGATGTCCCAGATCGTCTTGATCGCGTCCTTGGAGTAGCCGTTGTCCGCCATGCCGGCGGCGAACGGCTCGAACTCCTTGTCCAGGATCTCCTTCTTCTTCTTGCCCATCGCGCGCCGCAGCAGGTCGGCCTTGCCCAGCGAGTACCCCGCCAACTTCTGCGCGATCGCCATGACCTGTTCCTGGTAGACGATCAGGCCGTAGGTGTCGCTCAGCACCTCCGCGAGCGGCTCGGCGAGCTCGGGGTGGATCGGCACCACGGGCTTGCGGTTGTTCTTGCGGTCGGCGTACTCGTTGTGGCTGTTGGCGCCCATCGGACCGGGCCGGTAGAGGGCGCCGACCGCGGAGATGTCCTCGAAGTTGTCCGGCGCCATCGAGCGCAGCAGCGCCCGCATCGGCCCGCCGTCGAGCTGGAACACGCCCAGGGTGTCGCCGCGGGACAGCAGCTCGTAGGTCGGCCGGTCATCCAGCGGCAGCTCCTCCAGGACCAGGTCCTGGCCGCGGTTGTCCTTGATGCCGGCCAGGCAGTCGTCCAGCACGGTCAGGTTGCGCAGGCCCAGGAAGTCCATCTTCAGCAGGCCCATGTTCTCGCACGCGCCCATGTCCCACTGGGTGATGATCGCGCCGTCCTGCGGCCGCTTCATGATCGGCAGCACGGTGTGCAGCGGCTGCGCGGACAGGATCACCCCGGCCGCGTGTACGCCCCACTGCCGCTTCAGCCCCTCCAGCCCGCGGGCGGTGTCCACCACCTGCTTGACCTCGGGGTCGGCCTCGTACAGCGCGCGGAACTCGGTCGCCTCGCCGTACCGCCGGTGCTCCTTGTCGAACACCCCGGACAGCGGGATGTCCTTGCCCATCACCGGCGGCGGCATGGTCTTGGTGATCCGGTCGCCGACCGCGAACGGGAAGCCGAGCACCCGGGCGGAGTCCTTGACCGCCTGCTTCGCCTTGATCGTCCCGTAGGTGATGATCTGGGCGACCCGCTCCTCGCCGTACTTCTCGGTCGCGTAGCGGATCATGTCGCCGCGCCTGCGCTCGTCGAAGTCCATGTCGATGTCCGGCATGGAGATGCGCTCGGGGTTGAGGAACCGCTCGAAGACCAGGCCGTGCGCCAGCGGGTCCAGCTCGGTGATGCCCAGCGCGTACGCGATCAGCGCGCCGGCCGCCGAGCCGCGGCCCGGCCCGACCCGGATGCCGTTGGCCTGGGCGTACTTCACCAGGTCGGCCACCACCAGGAAGTATCCCGGGAAGCCCATCTGGCAGATCACGTCCAGCTCGTAGGTCGCCTGCTGGACGTGCGTGTCCGGCACCCCGTTCGGGAAGCGGCGGGCCAGCCCCCGGTCCACCTCGGCGCGCAGCCACGAGTCCTCGGTGTGCCCGTCCGGCACGGTGAAGCGCGGCATCAGGTTGCGGTGGCCGAACACCTCGGCGTACGACTCGACGCGCTCGGCCACCAGCAGCGTGTTGTCGCAGGCCTGCGGCAGGTCGGCCCAGACCGTACGCATCTCCTGCGGCGACTTCACGTAGTAGTCCGGCGGGCCGAGGCTGAACCGCTTCGGGTCGGCCATCGTGCCGCCGGTCTGCACGCACAGCAGCGCGTCGTGCGCCGTGGCGTCGTCCTTGTAGGTGTAGTGCAGGTCGTTGGTGGCGAGCACCGGCAGGTCCAGCTCCCGGCCGACCTCGAGCAGGCCGGCCCGCACCCGGGTCTCCAGCTCCAGCTCGTGCTCCATCAACTCCAGGTAGAAGTTGCCCGCGCCGAAGATGTCCCGGTAGTCCGCGGCCGCCTTCAGCGCCTCCGCGGGCTGCTCCAGCCGCAGCCGGGTCTGCACCTCGCCGGACGGGCAGCCGGTGGTGGCGATCAGCCCCTCCGCATACTCCGCCAGCAGCTCCCGGTCCATCCGGTGCCACTTGCGGTAGTTGCCCTCCAGGCTCGCCCGGGAGGCCAGCGTGAACAGGTTGCGCAGGCCCTGGGCCGAGGTGGCCAGGATCGTCATGTGTGTGTACGAACCGGTCGCGGACACATCGTCCTGGCGCTGCGCCGGGGTGCCCCAGAAGACCGGCTCGCGGCGGAAGCGGCTGTCCGGCGCCACGTACGCCTCGATGCCGATGATCGGCTTGATGCCGGCCGCGGTGGCCTGGTGGTAGAAGTCGAAGGCGCCGAACAGGTTGCCGTGGTCGGTCATGGCCAGCGCCGGCATGCCCAGCCGGGCGGTCTCGGCGAACAGGTCCTTCAGCCGCGCGGCGCCGTCCAGCATCGAATACTCGGTGTGCACATGGAGATGCACGAACGAGTCGTCAGGCACGGCGCAACCTCCGGTCAGCGGCGCGGGGGGAAGTCGAACTCCAGTTCTACCAGTGCCCTCTGACAACTGTGCGAAGACCCTCCGGCACAAGGAGAAACACGCCCGGCCTGGCTGGCCGGGCGTGCCTGAGAGTGACCGGCGACTACCGCCCGGTGTAGTCCTCGCGCAGCGACACGGTGCCGTCGGTGACGGCCAGCTTGATCGCGTAGTTGTGCCGCTGACCCCGGGCCAGCGGGTAGGCCACCGCCTCGTAGCCCAGGTACAGCAGCTCGCCGCGGTTGCTGAACAGCGACTCCGCCACCCGTACGTTCGTGCGGTTGACGGTGCCGGTGTTGGTGACGCTGCCCGGGAAGGTGACGAACGTACCGTCGTCGGACGGCTCACCGTGCAGGATGGACAGCCCCGAGATGGGCCGCACGGTGGTCGGCGTGCCGGCGATCCGGGTCACGTAGTGGTCCGGGTCGGTCAGCGCGCCGAGGGTGAACTGGAACGGGCTGCGCCCGCGCGGCCCCACGACCGGGTGGAACGTGGCGCCGTTGGCGGTCTTGATCACCTGGTTCGCGGCGTTGTAGACCGTGACCGAGAGCGTGACCGCCCGGAACTGCGAGGTGTTGTTCAGCGCCTCACCCGCGAGGTACCAGCCGCCGTTGGGCGCCTGGAAGAAGTTCAGCCCGTTGAAGGCCATGGTGTCGGTGTACTGCTGGAACCGCACCACGTACGGGTGGGTGGGGGCCTGGTAGAGCCCGCCGGTCTGGCGGAGCACCCGGACGTAGTAGTACGCCGCCGGGAGCGAGATGTAGATCTCCTCGGCGATGCCGCTGCCACGGACCGAGCGCTTGAGCTCGCGACCGTTGCGGTCGTACAGGATGACCGCGTAGTCGTTGGTCTGCCCGCTGTCCAGGTCGACCTGGTCGCCGAGCAGGATCCGGACGTAACCGGCCCGGGACTGCAGGAACCGGTAGATGTCGTTGTCGCCGCTGCTCTGGATCGCCTCGCTGATCCAGATGTTGGCGGCGCTGGTGGTGGTCACCGCCGGGATCGTGTTCGGCGCGTCCCCGGCCAGCGCCTGAACCCGGGTGGACAACCCGCCACTGGTGGTCGTGGGTACGTGCCTGGTCGCCGCCGGCTTGGCGAGCTTGGTCGGCAGCTTGGTGTCCGCTCCCGCCCCCGTCGCCGGGACCACCACGACCAGCGAACCCGCCAGTGCGATGGCCGCACCCCGTAACACACCGGTCATGCGCATGCGCAACATTCCCTCCGTATCTGGAACCCGGCCTCCCCCGGTCGGGGAAACCGGCCGTGGGACGCTAGCACTTTCGGGTGAAGTTCCCAGACCGGGTCAACAGGTGAGGGTGCGGATGAACTCGTACTCGGTCGTGTTCGACAGGTCGTGCAGGTCGCGCTGCCGCCCGGTGCGCCGGTAGCCCAGCCGCTCGTACAGCCGGTGCGCGTCGGCGAAGCGGGTGTCCGACCAGAGCGTCATCTCGCGGGCGCCGCGCTCGACCGCGGTGCTCTCCACCAGCGCGGTCAGCTCGGCGCCCAGGCCGCGGCGGCGGGCCGGCTTGGCGACGTACAGACTCTTCAGTTCGGCCTGGTCGCCGTGCGGTACGTACCCGACGCAGGCGACCACGGTGGTGCCCTGCTCGACGACCCAGAAGACGCCGGCCTTGCGGGCGTAGGCGGTGGCGGGGGCGCGCAGCCAGGGCTCCTCGCCGTCCACGTCCATGACGCAGCCGGGGTACTCCTGCCAGCAGGTGGCGATCAGCTCGATCAGGGCGGTCGAGTCGGTGTCGCGGACCAGGCGGCGGACGAGCTGGTCCTCAGGCGCGGTGTCGGGCACGGTGTCCTCCTCCGTTCGGGCCGGGTACGGGGAGCAGCAGCACCCGCAGGTCCAGCAGCGCGTGGTAGCAGACCGGCAGCAGCAGGCTGCCGGAGCCGAGGTAGAGCACGGTGAGGCAGCCGCCGACCACGCCCGTGCCGAGCATGCCCCACGGGCCCTGGTACAGGTGGGCGATCCCGAAGGCCGCGGCGGAGGCGAGTACGGCGCGGGCGGGGCCGAGGTCCGGGGCGAGCGCGGTGCACACGGCCAGGAACAGGCCGCGGTACAGGAACTCCTCGCACAGGCCGGCGGTCAGGGCCAGCAGGGCGTACGCGCGGCGCTCGCGGACCGTACGGGGCAGCAGGACCAGCACGGCCTCCGGGCCGATCGGGGTGGCCTCCGGCGGGCGGGCGTGCTGGTGGCCGGCGTGCAGGCGCGCGCGGACGGCCCGGAAGATCAGGATCGTGGCGACCAGGCCGGTCAGGCCCACCAGGGTGAAGGCCGCGGCCGCGCCGGACAGTCCGGGCGGGCGTACGCCAAGGTGGCGGAGGGTGAGGCCGGGGGCGGCGGCGGTGAGCAGCAGGGCCAGCGCGGCCAGCAGCCACTCCAGGACCGTGGTGCGGCGGTAGCGGTGGATGCGGGCGCGCGGGTCCCGCCGCACCCGCTGCGCGAACCTGCGGTGGCTCCAGCGGCCGACCAGCGGCTGGCCGGCGATCAGGTAGCCCACCAGCAGCAGGGCGGCCAGCAGTGGCAGGCCGTGCAGGTCGGTGCCGTGTGCCGGGTTGCTCACCCGGCCGACCCGTTCACGACTGGGCCCGTACCCGCTCCAGGGCCGCGGCCAGGTCGTCCGGGTAGTCGCTGGTCAGCTCCACCGGGCGCCCGTCGGCCGGGTGCCGGAAGCCCAGCTCCCTGGCGTGCAGCCACTGGCGGGTCAGGCCCAGCCTGGTCGCGAGCGTCGGGTCGGCGCCGTAGGTGAGATCGCCGGCCAGCGGGTGCTTGACCGCGGCCATGTGCACCCGGATCTGGTGCGTACGCCCGGTCTCCAGCGTCACCGCCAGCAGGCTGGCCGACCGGAACGCCTCGATCGTGTCGTAATGGGTGATGCTGTCCCGCCCGCCGGCCACCACCGCGAACTTCCAGTCGTGCCGGGGGTGCCGGTCGATGGGCGCGTCGATGGTGCCGCGGCTCGGGTCGGGGTGGCCCTGCGCCAGGGCGTGGTAGCCCTTGTGCACGGTCCGCTCCCGGAACTGCTGCTTCAGATCGGTGTACGCCCGCTCGCTCTTGGCGACCACCATCAGGCCCGTGGTGCCGGCGTCGAGGCGGTGCACGACGCCCTGCCGCTCGGCCGCGCCCGAGGTGGAGACGCGGTGCCCCATGGCGGCCAGCCCGTCGATCACGGTGGGTCCGGTCCAGCCGGGGCTCGGGTGCGCGGCCACCCCGACCGGTTTGTCCACCACGATCAGGTCGTCGTCGGCGTACACGACCCGCAGGCCCTCGACCGGGGTCGGGTCCGCGGTCCTCGGCTGCGGCGGGGCCGCCATCAGCTCCACTCGGTGCCCGCCCGGCGCGATCGCGAAGGCGCGGTCGGCTCCCCAGAGCTGGCGCGTGTCCTCGACCTGGAAGCCCGCCTCGCGGAGGCGCTGCTTCGCCTCGGCGTGGTCCGGTGCCACGACCGCCGCGTGACCCAACACCGGGGCCGTGTGCGCTTCGGTGAGGATCAGATGGATCTGGGTCGCATCGCGCTCGAGCCACCTGACGGAGTCGCCGAGCACCTCGGCCGCGGGAACCTCCTCGAACCCGAGCAGCCCA
>Ga0081455_10005805_pt1 | contig 13439 bp, 14 predicted proteins | sample TabmetS3T2R1_FD_70207 | JGI IMG/M metagenome (GOLD analysis project Ga0081455, IMG submission 70207) | Tabebuia heterophylla rhizosphere microbial communities from the University of Puerto Rico - S3T2R1 | ecosystem: Host-associated > Plants > Roots > Rhizosphere ... | reverse complement strand
GGGGGGGCGGGGGGGCCGGGCCGACCCCAGGTGCGGGCACCAGCGGGAGCAGGGTGGTAGGGGGTGGGCGGACGCGGGCAGGTGGGACTGCGTGAAAAGGGGCTTTATTTTTCCTATACTCGCACTCCTACCCTCTCCCAGAGGGAGGGGGCACGTTAAACTGTGCCCCCTCCGCCGACGCAGACGCGGGGAACGGGCGCCCGTTAAGCTGGGCGCCCTCTGCCGACGCAGTCGCAGGGAGAGGGAGGACGAGGCGATGCCTAAATAACGCCGCGTTGTGACAGGTCAGCGATCTGCTCCTTGGTGTAGCCAAGCGACGTGAGGATCTCCTCGTTGTGCTCGCCTAATTCTGGAGCAGCGTTCCGCAGTGGCAAACGTTTGTCACCAAACGAGACCGGATGGCCCAGAATGGTGAGGTCGCCGAGGGCTGGGGAATGCACTGGTTGTGCCATCTCCAGGTGTTGCACCTGGGGATCGGCAAACGATTCGTTGATCTTATAAATGGGCCCGCAGGGCACCCCAGCGTCATTGAGCAGTTTGATCCACTCGGCACTGGTTTTCTGTCGGGTCACTGGCATGATGACCTGCATGATTTCGGCCCGGTTCTGGGACCGTGCTCTGGAGGTCGAGAAGCGCGCATCAGTAATCAAATCCGGGCGCTCAATAGCGTTGCAGAAACGCTGGTAGATCTCATTGCCGCTGGCAGCGATGTTGATATGCCCATCCTTGGTCTCGAAGACGCCGGTGGGAATACCTGTGGGATGGTTGTTCCCAGCTTGCGGGGCCACCTCACCACTCATCAGCCAACGCGACGCCTGGAAGTCGAGCATGGAGAGCATGGCTTCGAGCAACGAGGTATGCACCCATTTGCCCTCACCCGTTCTCTCACGCTCCAACAGGGCCACTAAAATCCCCTGTGCCAGGAAAATACCCGAACATAGATCGGCAATGGGGATACCGACCCGCACGGGTCCCTGCCCAGGAATACCGGTGATGGACATCAAGCCACCCATGCCCTGGGCGATCTGGTCCACACCCGGCCGATCCCGGTACGGACCGCTCTGTCCAAAGCCGGAGATGCTCCCATAGATCAAGCGTGGATTGATCGGACGCAGGCTGTCGTAGTCGATGCCCAGACGCTTTTTTACACCAGGACGGTAGTTTTCCACCACAATGTCGGCGTCCTGCACCAAGCGCTTGAAGATAGCTACTGCCTCAGGGTCTCTGAGGTTGAGCGTCATACTCCTTTTGTTGCGGTGCAGGTTCTGGAAATCAAAGCCGTGGCGTGTGCCACCCATGCCGTCCCCATCGCGCCCGCCGGGCATTTCGATTTTAATCGCTTCTGCACCCCAATCGACCAGCTGCCGTACACAGGTCGGGCCGGCCCGCGCCCGGGTCAGATCAAGGACTTTGAAACGCGCCAGTGGATATGAACCATTGGTTGCCATAGCTTCCTTTCTGTACGACGTGAGAGAGAATCCTGAGCAAAGGCTATGGGTCAGTATTGTGTCACAACCGCGTTGATCATGCTAGAGGGTATGCACAAGTAGATCGCCTGTCAGCCGCCATATGGCAACCACCACCCTGCATCGCACCATCCCCAAACCTCAGGGTGCGCACGCTGGAACAGCTTGCATTTGTGCAAAGTACGAGGTCAAGGGTATGATAAAATGGCGCCATGCTACGAAGAGTCAACGAGCTTTTCAAAGCGCCAATTCGTTCCCTTGCCTGATACGGAGAGTTGCTACATACTACATGTCCTACGATGTATTGGACCTCAGGTAAGGGAGCCCTATGGAACTCCAGACACAGGATATTGCCAACGTCCGCTTGATACACGTCGAGGGGCGGATCGATCATACGACCATACAATCTTTTCAGGATCTCCTTTTACCCACGCTGACTGATTGTACTGGAGAAACCAGGAAAGCACTGGTGGATTTAAGCGGGGTACACTATATGATTAGCGGTGGCTGGAGTGTGCTTGTGTTAGCGGTGCGGCAATGCCAGCAGCAGCAAGGGGAAATGGTTCTGGCTGCGCTATCGCCATTCTTGCAAAAGGTCTTCCCCATTACCCATTTGGATACTGTTTTTAAGGTATTTGCCACGGTACCCGCGGCGCTCGAACATCTCTCGCCGCCGGCGGCCTCTCTCTATAGCGGAGCAGAGTGAGGTAGCGCCGTAACACCAGCGTCACAGAGGTCGAGATGTCTCCTATGACCACTATTACACTCCCGGCTCGCATAGACTCCTTGCCACGTGGTCTCGCGTTGGTGGTGGAGTGTGCCACTGCTGCAGGCTTTCTACCCCAACGTGTCATGGAGATCGAGCTCGCCGTCGAAGAGGCCCTGGCGAATATTTGTCTCTACGCCTATCCTGAGAGCCGCGGCGAGGTGGAAGTCCGCTGCATGCAGGATGAGACGCGATACTTTTCGATTGAGCTCATTGATTCTGGTATTCCCTTCGATATGCTCGCCAGACCAGCCCCAGACTTCACGGTGGACGCTGCCCAGCGTCCGCTAGGTGGCCTGGGGATTCAGCTCATCCGTGCGCTCATGGATAACGCCACCTATCATCGCGAGGGTGCCCAGAATATCCTGCGCTTGACTGCACTGCTGCCGCTGTAAGGCCCACGATGCGTCCTCTTCATGACTGACCGGAGGAACTATGCTCATACGTTTTTGGGGAACCCGCGGCTCTATTCCGGTCGCCCTGACCGGGGCCGGGGTGCGTAGCAAAATTAAGCAGGCACTCCTGCAAGCCAATGGCCGACGCTTTGACGACGATGTGGCTATCGAGCGCTTCATTGATGAGGAACTCGATTTTCCTATCCGGCACAGCTACGGTGGCAACACCGCGTGTGTAGACATTGTGGGTGGCACCGAGTATATGGTGTGTGATATGGGCTCGGGGCTGCGGAGTCTTGGGCAACAGAGCATGCGCGAGCACGGCCCAGGAAAACCCCAGGTGTATAATTTTTTCATGTCCCATGTGCACTGGGATCACATCATGGGATTCCCCTTTTTTCCACCCGCCTATATCCCCGGCAACACGATTCGCATCCATGGGTGCCATCCCCTGGCGGTCCTGCAGGAGGCTTTTCACCGACAGCAGTCCGACCCCTGCTTCCCAGTGGATTGGAAGAATCTGGGAGCGAATATTCAATTGGTCCATCTGGAGCCCGGGCAGTGGTATGACATCAATGGTTTTCGGGTCAAAGCCAAATTACAACCCCATCATGGCGATTCGTATGGGTATCGTTTCGAAAAGGATAGCAAGGTCGCCGTCTATTCGACGGATGGCGAACATAAGTTGGAATCGGCGGAAGCCACCGAGGCCATGGTTGATTTCTATCGGAATGCCGACCTCGTGATCTTTGATGCCATGTATTCCCTCGCCGACATGATTACGGTGAAGGAAGATTGGGGCCATTCCAGTAACGTGGTCGGTGTTGATTTGTGCCTGCGTGCCAACGTGAAGCACTACTGTATGTTCCATCACGAACCCGTGTACGATGACGCCACGCTCCACGCTGTACTCCAGGAAACCATCCGTTATGAAGAGATCATGCGGGAGGGCGCACCGCTGCAGGTCTCCACGGCCTACGATGGTTTGGTGCTACACCTCTAGGAGTCGCCCGTGTCCAACGTGCCAGCAGATGCAGGAGCCGCCTCTGTGGGCGGCTGGTCGTTGCTACACCCGCGTACGTGGCTCGCCAATGGACAGGGCCGTCTTGTGGCCGCTCTGGTGACCGTGGCGCTGGCAGTATTGCAGATGGTATGCGGTGAACTGTGTTGGGAGCGGGTGCGCCATGTCATGTTTGACACGTATCAGCGTGTCTTACCTCGTCGGCTGGACGAGCGTGCCTCAATCGTCATTGTAGATATTGATGAGGCGAGTGTTGCCGCACTGGGGCAATGGCCGTGGCCACGCACACGTCTGGCACGCTTGATTGAGGCGATCGACCAGCTAGGGGCGCGGGCGATAGGGCTCGACATGATCATGCCAGAAGCGGATCGCCTGTCTCCAGGCGTGTTCATAACGGAGAGGCCAGACGTGAGCCCAATGCTGCAGCAAGAGCTGTTGCAGTTACCTTCTAACGACACTTTGCTGGCCGAGACCCTGCAGCGGACGCGGGCCGTGCTGGGCCGGGCGGGGACGTCAGAGAGTATGTCCGCGCATGTGCCTGTGGACGACCACCTGCGCGTGCGCACCTACGGCGAGCTACCGCTTGCGTATGTGCGCCGCTATCAAGGGCATATGACCAATCTGCCGCAATTTGAGCAGGCAGCGTCTGGGCATGGTTATCTGAACGTGGAGCCAGACCAGGATGGGGTGGTACGTCTTGTGCCGTTACTCGTGGCGGTGCAGGAGGCGTTAGCACCGACTTTGGTGCTTGAACTGTTGCGTGTTGCTGACGGACAAGATTTCTACAGCGTCCATGCCGATGACCATGGTGTACGTGGCGTACAGATAGGTAACACCTTCATCCGCACTGACCTCCATGGCCGCCTCCGCCCGTATTTCTCAAAGACCAATTCCAGGGAGACCGGTTCCAGGCGACGCATTTCAGCCCTGCAGGTTCTGCAAGGCACGGTGCCGGTCGAGCGCCTGCAGAACACCATTGTCATTATCGGTATTACGGCTCTCGGCTTAGCCGACGTCGTGTCGACCCCCGTGGCGGCACGCATGGACGGAGTGGAAGTCCAGGCGCAGACGCTGGAAAACATCCTCGGTGACATCCGTCTCCGGCGACCGTTACTGGCCCCCTTGCTGGAGCTACTCGCCTTCCTGGTGTTGGCGTTTTTACTTATTGTCCTACTTCCACGTGTGAGACCTGTGGTTGGTGTGGCACTCTTCCTGGCGAGTGCTCTCCTGGTCTGCGCGGGTGGTTTTGTCGCCTTCAGCAAATGGCAGTACCTCTTTGATCCGTCGTTTGCTAGCGCCGGGAATGCGTTAGTGCTGGTCGTGCTGTTGACCGCTGGCTTTGCTGCCAGTAATCGCCGCCGGCGCGAACTCAGAGCTGCCCTGGAGCTTGAACGCCTGGCGCGCAGCCGCATGGAGGGGGAACTCCAGGCTGCACGCGATATCCAGATGGGCATGTTGCCGGCGCCCTGGGCCATTACCGGTCTCCCTGAACACCTGGCGTTCCATGCACTCCTCGAACCAGCCAAAGAGGTCGGTGGGGATCTTTACGACGCTTTTATGCTGGACGAGAATCACTTTTTCTTTATCGTGGGTGATGTCTCCGGGAAAGGCGTGCCGGCGTCGTTGTTCATGGCGTTGAGCAAGACACTCTGTAAAAGCCTGGCCCTGCGTCAGCGTGTGCCCTTGGATGCCTTGATCACTGCGCTGAATCACGAAGTTGCCCGTGACAATCCACAGGCGCTCTTTGTCACTGCTATCGCTGGTATCCTGGATGTCCGCACTGGTGAGGTGGAACTGTGCAGCGCCGGCCATGAAGCGCCCATTCTGCTCCGTAGCCGCACGGCCCCCCGTTCACTCGCCGTGACTGGCGGACCGCCGTTATGCGTCTTGGAGGATTTTGCCTATCCCGTGGACCGCATGCAGCTGCAATCGGGTGATCTCCTCCTCATGATGACCGACGGGGTCACGGAGGCGCAGGATACAGCCCAGACGTTGTATGGCTTGGAGCGCGTCATGGCGTACTGCAGTACGATACAAGATGAGTCTGAGCGACACGGCGTGCTGGCAGTGTGTCAGGGCCTCTACGACGACGTCAAACGCTTCGTGCGCGACGCCGAGCCCTTCGATGACATTACGATCATGGCTATTCGTTTTACGGCGCCGGCCTCTTCAGCGTTACTCACCTAGTTTCAGGTGCTGTGTCATAGTCACACCTGGGCTAGCGCACGAGCACCTCGACGCGCCGGTTGCGTGGTTCTACCTGCTCGTCTGGTGTGGGTATCAACGGCTCCCGTTCCCCGCGCCCAACGGCACGAATAAAGCTCGTGCGTAGGCCATTTTGGATCAGAACCACGCGTATAGCCTCAGCGCGCTCGATGGACAGACGGTCATTATCCTCCACTTTCCCGACGCGATCCGTATGCCCTGTAATCTGCACTTCGACCGCCTCGCGTTTGGCCACCTCGGCCAGGAGGGCATCCAGGGTGGCACGCGAGTCTGGCATAATTTCAGTGCTCTTTTCAACGAAATAGAGGGTAAAGCTGAGTGCTTTGGGGGGCTGCGCGGCCAGTGCCCCTGCGAAGGTCCGTTTGACGTCTGCCTCCTTGAGCGTGTCCTTGGTGACGCGGCCTTTCGTATCGATTTTTGCTGCCCCAAGGGGGGTATCGAGGAGAGTGGTGCGCTGCGGTTCTGCGATGGCTACAGCGCCGACCTGCCCATCCTCTCCGGGGAGCAATACGACTAATTCTTTCGTGGTATTGCACGCACTCAGCAGCACAGCACATGCTAGAGCCGTATACGCAAGAACACGCCCTTTCCCCGGCTTCTGAGGTAGTGCCTCAGCTTCTTTCGACCTCTCTGTGTCGGGCATAGCGTTTTTACTCCTGCACCTGGACGAGGAAGGAAGTACCGCGTACCCCCAGAATGGTCGTGCGGGTTTGCACTTTCATCGCGTCCTGGGCACTATGAGCAATATGGCCAGAGATCACGGACAGGGTACCACGTTCAATCTTCGTGAGAAATTCTCCCTCTTGCGTCGTCGGATTAAAGGTAAATTTCTCCAGGGCAATCTGGCTGTTTGGCCCCAGTGAGAAACGCGAATTATCGATAAAAGTTATGCCAACGCGACCGTCTGCGCCTGTTATTAGCGTATCGGCTTTTTCGAGCAGATCGCCCGCTTTGGCGGGCGACTTCACCGTATTACGGACGATAGCGACATCACCGGACACAGTTTTTATCTGACCAATGGCATCCGCCCACGCCGCCTGGCCCAGCGTCATCGCCGCTATGAGCACGGTCCAGACTATGACTGCCAGGTGCCGATTTTCCATATCCTATCCTTCTCTCTGCGGTATAGGTCCAAGGCACCTATTGCCAGCCACGGGCAGCAGCGCCTCTTCCGTAAGCTCTAGTGTTACTTGTGTCCTTTTTAATTGTTACATGTCTCCTCCTCTCTGTCATGCCCTCTCTGCGGCGGGAGTGTTATACTGGCAAAGCATATGACGGCTGAACACCTATCTGAGGAGGCGTGACCATGGGAGTCTACAGGTTATATACGGGCAGCGATGGCGAGAGCCATATCGAGGAGATCAAGGCCGGGGCGCTTCAGGCTATCAAGCTCACCGGCACGATGAGTTTTAGCGTACAGGAGAGAGCCCCCGGGCACTTCATGGATTTTCATCCAGCCCCGTTTCGGCGCTGGCAAGTGGGTCTCGTGGGACGGACGATTATCGGGCTCTCCGACGGGACCTCACACACCTTTGTGCCAGGCGACGTCCGTCTGATCGAAGACACCACTGGCAAAGGTCACACGACAACCTATCCGGATGGGCTGACCATCACCATGCAGATTGCGCCCAATGATTAGCTTTCTGCAGTCCCCCGCCAAACTGGCGGGGGTAAGTAGCCCTACGCAGTAGCCGTGCGCAGCACTTAGCCAAAGCGTCCGGGCCCTGGGGGTAGCCCCAGGGCCTGGCGGCCAAAATCCTCGGCGGCCGCGTCCCAGCTGATCCCCTGATGGTGTGAGGCAGCATTGACATCGCGGTGGAAACGCTGGATCGGCTCGGACTCTAACAGGGCACGCCCACCGCTCGCCTCAAACAGCCGATTCACGGCCTGGACACACAGCTTCGCGGTGAAGGTTTTATCGCGCCGATAGCGGGCGCGCTCCAGGGGGGTGAATTCTGCCCCGCGCTCGGCTTTCTCCAGCATGTCGCGAATAGCCCGTCTATGCAGCTCCCGGGCTGCGTCCACCTCGACCGCCGCCTCGGCCAGCCGCACCTGCACGAGCACGGAGTCCGCGGTCCTGCCAGGGCCAGACGTGCCGCGAAGGCTGGCCGTGAACTCGTCGATGGCGCCCTGGGCGATGCCAACCAGGGGCGCAACCAGGTCCCAGCCCGTCATACAGCGTAGGGGCAGGCGATAGCTCAGGCGTCTATGGAGTTCCCAGCCCGTCCACTCACCATCGCCAGCACGGCCTGGGTCCACGGTGCGGTACTCCGGGACAAAGACATCGCGAATGACGATGTCCTTGCTGCCCGTGCCGCGCATGCCGGAGGTGAACCACGTGTCGAGGATTTCATAGTCAGGGCGTGGCAACAGAGCCCAGATGAACCCGTTGGGACACTGCGCGCCTACCATCGCCCAACTGGCGGCATCGCAGCCGCTGGAAAAGCCCCAGTGGCCGGAGACACGATAACCGCCAGGCACAGGCTCGGCTGTGCCGCGGGTTGGATTGAGGGCACTGGACGCCAGGACATCCGGTCCACCAGCGAAGAATTCTTCCTGCGCCTGCTCAGGGAAGTGGCCGACCCACCAGTTATGCACCGTCCAGAGGGCGTAGCACCAGGCAGTAGAGCCGCAGGCACGACCCAACTCCCAGGCGACGTCAAAGGCCGCATCATATTCGATGCCGAGACCGCCATAGCGCTGCGGGTTGCCGAGGCGGATGAGACCGGAGGAGACCAGAGCCTGCACTGTCTCAGGGGGAATCTGCCGTAGCTGTTCAGTGCGGGCCGCACGCTCCTTCAGGACCGGCAGCAACGCAGTGGCCCGGTGCAGCAGCTCTTCTCTGGTCACAGATGTCTCGCTGACGGATAATGACACTGCAGTCCTCCTCATCACTTATGCGCTATTGCCGGCCGGCGGGGTGTGCCTCCTCGCGATAGAGGTCGAGTGAGCGCATGACCGGCACGTCAGTGTGGCTGAACAGGATGGCCGGCTCTTTGCCGGTGTTGACGTGCTCGTGGAAGGACCAGCCTGGCACGCAGAACACGTCCTTGTCCTCCCAGTCGAGCCGCTGGCCGTCTACGATAGAGTAGCCCGCTCCTTCGATGACGTGGAACGCCGCACTGGACGTGTGGCGGTGCGCCTGGGTGTGCTCGCCCGGGCGCAGTAGCTGCACGTAGCACCCGATCGTGGGCATGGCCGGACCGCCAGTCACGGGGTTGGTATACTCCATAATCACCCCATCGAAGGGGCTGGACGAGCCCTCGGCTGCTAACCGCTCCAGGGCTTCCCTTGTCTGCGTGTACGGGTAGTGCCACAGCGGCGAATACTGCGCTGTTGGTGCCTGCTCCCAGGCAGGGCGCAGCCCCCCGGCGCCGTACCTGGCAAAGGAGGGATCAGCTCCTACGCCCACTGACTGCGCCTCGGCCTCATATTTTTCCTGGAATCCGCACTCCAGCATACGAATCAGCGGTGAGTCCAGGCCGTCCAGCCAGATCATCGGCGCGTTGGTGTCGTTGGCGTGATCGTGCCACGTCCAGTTGGGGGTCAGGACCAGGTCGCCGGGCAGCATGGGGATGCGGTGGCCGTTGACCACGGTGTAGCCACCCTCGCTCTCGATGATCAGCCGCAGGGCAGCCGCCGTATGGCGATGTGCCCGGGCGATCTCACCAGGCATCACCACCTGGATGTTGGCCGTCAAGGTATTGGTAGCCGCCCGAAACGGTAGCCCTGGGTTTGCCATAATGAGCACCCGGCGCTCAGCCTGCTCGGTACCCACCAGCTCAGCGGCTCGTATGGCCTGGGGCCGCAGGTCCCGCCAGTGCCAGACGAAGGGCACAGCCTTGCTCTTGGGCTCGGGTCCCCCCCCGCCTCCCTGGGTCCAGAGCGCTGCCAGACTCTGGGAGTCCAACTCCCGGTAAAAGGCCTGCAGATCCTCTTCGGCTGCGACGATGTTTGAGCGCTTGAGCATGGCTTTCTCCTTCTGCGCCACAATCGGCTGTCGGGCTTGTATGACGTGGTATACGACCCCATGGTCACCGCGTTAAAGCCTCACGCACGGTAGGGCCCCACTATAACCTCTCCTGCGGGGCCTGTCCAGCACACCGCGGCGCACGGCACGTCCGCCAGTGGCTCCTCCACAGTGCACTCCAGAGAACACTGTGGCACAATAGCGTGGCAATGTCCTCTATGCCTACACCAGGAGACCTGAACATGGCCCTACAGACCACACAGCAGTCCCAACTGTATCATCTGCCAGCGACCCCGGAGACGGTCCACTGGGGCTACTTCGACGGCACCCTCACGCCAAGGCTCACCATCCGCTCAGGCGACATCGTGGAGCTGGAGACGCTGACCCACCGGGCGGGGGACGCACCGGACCTGCTGATGGACGATGGCGTGCGACGCGTCTATCAGCAGGTCGGAGACAGAGGACCGGGGCCGCACATCATGACAGGTCCCATTGCAGTGGAGGGCGCTGAACCGGGTGATACGTTAGAAGTGCGGGTGCTGGGGATGCGTCCCCGCTTGCTCTACGGGTCCAACATGGCGTCGCGTGCAGGGCTGCTCTACGAGCACCTGGGCAAGCGCCAGCGGGCCACCGTCTTCGAGTTCGGGGCTGATCTGGCGCTGGCGCGCGCACGGTTCGCTTTTGAGGTCCCCGCAGGGACCAGCGGCCCGGGGAGCATCATTGAGCCTGGGGCCGCATGGCGGGTCCCGGCGCTAGAGGGCGTGGCGGTGCCCCTGCGTCCACACCTGGGGACGGGCGGCGTCGCACCCGACGAGCCAGGACGCTTCAGCAGCGTCCCTCCAGCGCGTTGGGGCGGCAACATTGACAACTGGCGCTTTGGAGTCGGGACGGCGATGTACTATCCGGTGCTGGTGCCCGGAGCCCTGTACTCCGCCGGCGATCCGCATATGGCCCAGGGGGACGGGGAGATCAGTGGGACCGCCATCGAAGCCTCCCTGAACGTAACGCTGCAGTTCGTGCTGCACAAGAACTTCCCCCTGCGCACCCAGCTGCTGGTGACGCCGACCCACTGGATGATCCATGCCTACCACGAGGACTTGAACCAGGCGATGTACCAGGCCGCCCTGGAGATGCTCGACTTCCTGACGACCCACCATGGTCTCTCAGGCGAGGACGCCTATGTGCTGATGAGCGTGGCGACCGACTTCACTGTGACGCAGGTGGTAGACCAGCGCCAGGGGGTCCATGCTGCGCTCGCGAAAAGCGTATTTGTGGGGAGATGAAACGATCCTTGCAGTTACTGGACTGTCAAAGGCATGGTCCTGACTTGCTTGTCCCTGAGCGCGTAATAGCTTATGTCATTATTTGTCGCTCAATTTATCGCTGTTTGTAGAAGATCAAAGTGGTCCAAGCACCGAACAAATTCACCTGTCCTTCCCGAAAACCCGAATCATTTGAAATTCTTGACATTTGCTCCTGCCATGATCACTCTTAAGTGATGGATGTTCCCGTTACCATGTCCTTCTCGCGATAAGGTCTCTGACCATGCTATCAGTCGTCTCCATTCTGCTCGCATCCATCTCGGCCTGGTTCCGATCCCGCCTCTCCGTGCAGATAGAACGTATCGCTCTGCGCCATCAAGTTGCAGTCTACAAACAGAGCATCTCCCGCCCGAAGCTTCGGCCTACCGATCGCTTACTCTGGGTGTGGCTCTCGCGCCTGTGGCCAGGTTGGCAAGAGGTCCTGGCATTCGTGCAACCCCGGACCGTGATCGCCTGGCAGAAGAAGCGATTCCGAAATTATTGGCGACGGCTCAGCCAGAGCGGCAGGCCGGCACGACCGGCCATCGGGAAAGAGATCCGCAAGCTGATCCAAGATATGTGGCAGTCGAATCCAACTTGGGGCTCGCCTCGCATTGTCGGGGAGCTGCGGAAGCTTGGCATCGATGTCGCCAAATCGACGGTGGAGAAGTATCGGCCAAAGGTCCATAAGCCGTCCTCGCCAACGTGGAAAGCGTTCCTGAACAACCATATCCAGGACCTCGTGGCCTGTGATTTCTTCATCGTCCCAACCGTCACATGCCAGGTACTCTTCGTGTGCATCATGCTGGCGCATGAGCGCCGCCGCATCGTGCATTTCAACGTCACTGAACATCCAACAGCACAATGGACCGCACAGCAGATCATCGAGGCGTTTCCCTGGGATACAGCCCCACGTTACCTCCTGCGAGACCGCGACGCGATCTACAGTAAGCATTTTCAACAGCGCATCAAGAACATAGGCATTGAAGAAGTGAAAATTGCGCCACGCAGTCCATGGCAGAATCCCTACTGTGAGAGGGTCATCGGCAGTATCCGCCGTGACGTACTCGATCATGTGGTCGTGCTGCATGCACGACACCTGATCCGTCTACTGACGGCTTACTTCAGCTACTACCACCAATTTCGGACCCATCTTTCCCTTGCCATGGACTGCCCAATACCCCGCGCCGTCGAACCACCGGAATATAGTCCAGTGAGAGTCGTCTCCAAAGTTGGAGGCCTTCATCACCATTATAAGCGTATCGCTGCGTGAGAACGAAGGATACATGATGGCATCTTCACGGTCAGAGCTTGAACAGCGTGTGACGGATTTGGAAGCGGAAGTGAGCAACTTAAAACGCAAATTGGACGCACTCGACACCTTCCAGCCATGGTGGGAACAGATCGTAGGGACTTTCGAGAATGACCCGATCTATGATGAGGCCATGAAACTTGGGCGACACTATCGTCAGTCGCTGCGGCCGAAGATCTCAACGCGTCGCCAGAAGTAGCACATCGGCCATGGTCATCCTCGATACCGATCATATGAGTGTGTTAGAGAGACGTGAGCCGCCAAGTCTGGGCACTTTGCTCCATCGTCTGGCTGAGCTGCCGCCATCCGAGGTGGTAACGACGGTGATCAGTTATGAGGAACAAATGCGGGGTTGGATGGCCTATCTTGCCCGGGCACGGTCGATGGCGCAACAGATCACGGCCTATGGCCGACTGCTTGCGCATCTTGATAACTATCGTCGCATTCCTGTCTTGGAGTTTGATGAAGCGGCTGCGATGGTGTTCCAGAGGTTGCGTCGTAGTCGCCTGCGGATTGGCACGATGGACCTGAAGATAGCGGCTATCGTTCTGGCTCGTGATGCGACCTTGCTGTCTCGGAATCTCGATGACTTTCGCCAAATTCCTGATTTGCGCGTCGAAGACTGGACCTCCTCACGCTGACACGTGGCTAAGCTGGTCGATTTGTTTGTCGAATTTGACAACTTTGGGTTTTCGGGAGGCACAAGTCGGTTTAGCCGTCTAACTCTTCTAGCAATGCTTTGGCTTCCTGCAAGTCTGCTGTATCAAACCCCTCGGTGAACCAGCCATAGACCGGGGCCAGTAACTCGCGCGCCTCGACCTGCTTGCCCTGCTGTTGCCAGAGGCGACCGAGGCTCATGGCAGCGCGCAGCTCCAGCGATTTTGCCTCCTGGCGGCGGGCGACGTCCAGGGCTCGCTGCAACCAGGTTTCCGCCTCCGACTGTGGTATCCCCGGCTGCCGCAGGAGCAAGACGCCCCGGAGG
>Ga0081455_10005804_pt1 | contig 13439 bp, 17 predicted proteins | sample TabmetS3T2R1_FD_70207 | JGI IMG/M metagenome (GOLD analysis project Ga0081455, IMG submission 70207) | Tabebuia heterophylla rhizosphere microbial communities from the University of Puerto Rico - S3T2R1 | ecosystem: Host-associated > Plants > Roots > Rhizosphere ... | reverse complement strand
CCCCGAGGACCTGCCCGTGCTTGGCATGCTCACGGCCGGCGTCGAACCCGTCGAGATCGCGCGCACGCTCGGGATCGACGAGAGCTGGCTCACCGCGTGGCGCTGGGCGATGCTGGAGCGCCTGCGCAGCTCGCGGGTGCGCTCGGCGAGCGCCCGGATTGAGTCATACTCGCCGCGATGACCGGCTCGACGGTGTCGGTGGTCGGCGCGGGCCGCGTGGGTTCAGCGGTGGCCAGCGCGCTCGTGATGCTGCGCGCCTGTGACCGAGTCGTCCTGTACGACCGCAACTCGGAGCGTGCCGAGGGAGAGGCATGGGACATCGCCGACGCGATCCCGCTGCTCGCCGAGATGGAGATCGTGCCCTCCGCCGACTACGCCGATCTCAGCGAGTCCGACGCGGTCGTAGTCACCGTCGGGGCGACCAGCGCCGCCAACGAGAGCCGGCTCACGGTCCTGGGATCCAATGCCGGCATCATCGCCGGGGTCATGCGGGAGCTCGATCGAGCCTGCCCGGAGGCGGTTGTGATCCTCGTGAGCAACCCGGTGGATGTCCTGACCCGCGTTGCGATCGAGGCCTCGTCGCGACCGGCTCACCAGATCATCGGTTCCGGGACGGTGCTCGACGGGGCGCGACTGCGCCAGCGGCTCGGCGAGCTTCTCGGGGTCGAGAAGGAGGATGTCCACGTCTATGTGATCGGGGAGCACGGCGACAGCGCGTTCCCGGTCTGGTCGACGGCGACGGTGGGCGCGAGCCGGCTCGAGGACTGCCCGCTGCCGGAGAGCCGCCCATTGGGCGAGCTCGAGGAGGAGCTGACGGCCTGGACCCGCAATCGCCACGTGGACATCCACGAGCGAAAGGGGCACACGAGCTACGGGGTCGCGGGTGCCGTCGCCCGCATCGTGCGCACAGTGGTGCGCGACGAGAAGCGGATCTTCATGGTCTCCGTCAGGCCTGCCGAGCAGTACGGCATCGGCGAGGTCGTCCTCAGCGTGCCGTGCGTGGTCGGACGGGCCGGCGTCGACCGGCAGCTCGTGCTGCGCATGTCGGAGGACGAGCAGCGGCAGCTACAGCGTTCCGCGGATGTGCTCGACGCCGCGTACCAGTCGCTGACCCGTGAGACCCTGGGCTGAGGTTCCATGCGGCGAACACTGTGGCTCCTGGTGCTCGTGCTCCTCGCGGGCTGCGGCGACGACGACGGCGAGCGGCTGCCGGACGACGGCCTGCCCCGGGCCCCGGCTGCGGTGCGTGTCTCGAGCCCGGCCTTCATCGACGGCTCACGCCTGCCGCAGCGCTACACCTGCGACGGTGCAGGCGACGAGCCGCGCGTGCAGGCCGGCACGGTGCCCGCGAGCACGCGAGAGCTCGTCGTCGTCGTGTCGGATCCGGACGCACCCGGTGGCACCTTCGTGCACCTGACCCGCTACGGCATCAGCCCGCGCGGCGACGGCTCGGTCGACCACGGCGGGCGCGAGGGCCGCAACAGCGCCGGCGACAGCGGCTGGACTCCGCCGTGCCCTCCGGAGGGCGATGGCCGCCACCGCTACGTGTGGTCCGTCTACGCGCTGCGCGACCCCTCCGGGCTCGAGGCGGATGCCGCGCCCAACGAGGTCACGGGCGCTCTGGACGAAGGCGTGCTCGCGAGCGGGACGATCACAGCTCGTTACGGGCGCTGACGCGACGTTAGGGTTGCCGCGTGGAGAGCCTCACCTCGCGAGAGCGCATCGGGCTGGTCGAGTCCGCCTTCGAGGCGTGGAACCGCGGGGACCTCGACGGGTTCGCCGAGCACGTCTCCGAAGACGTCGCGTGGCTCGAGGTCTCCGGTCGCCCCGAGGGGGGCGGTGACGCCGAGCTCGTCGGGCGGGATCGCATGCGCAACAGCCTGCGCTCGCTGTTCGACGCTTGGGAGAGCTACCACCTGGAGGCGGAGCGGCTCGAGGATCTGGGCGACCGCGTCGTCGCGATCGTGCGGGAGACGGCGCGCGGGCGAGCCAGCGGCGTCGAGGTGGACGGCCGCTGGGGCTACGTGCTCACCGTGGCCGACGGCGAGATCGTCCGGGTCGAGGCGTACCGCGACGCAGGCCAGGCGCTGCGGGTCACGGGGCTGAGCGAAACGCGGTAACGTCGCTCGCGATGGTGCTGCTCAGCCAATACATCCGGGCCGCGGCGATCACCGGGCGCCCCGACGCCCTGAACGCGTCGTGGTTCGCGGGCCGGCAGGGAGGGCGCTGGGCGGAGCAGACGGTCAGCGCGGCGATGCCGACGAGAGGCGCCGGCGCCCCCGCCCGTGCGAATCCGGCGGACACGCTGCAGGAGCTCACAGACCTCCACCAGCGCGGCATCCTCACGGACGCCGAGTTCGAGGATCTGCGCTCTCGCCTGAGCGACTGAGCCGCGCCGTCAGTGCGGCAGGTCGGCGTAGTCGCTGCTCGAGTCGAACGGCCCCAGGGCGCTCTCCTCGTCGTGCGGGATGCGGCCCGTCAGATCGTGGTCGACGAGCTCGTCGACGAGCTTCAGGCGACCGTCGTCCGACACCGCCACGATGAACAGCCGGATCCTTCTCTTCTTGACGTCGTTCGTGCTGGTCACGCGCACACAATCGCCCATGAGAAGGCCGGCGAGCAAGGGAGGATCCCCCAGGGTTTCCCCCTGTGTTTCGCCCAGGTCACGAGCTCAGCCTGCGTGCTGCTCGGACTCGTCCTCCGGCGCCCCGTTCCGCCCGCGCCGGAGTCTCGATAGGCGCCCCTCGCCGGCCGCGCGCTTCGCCGCGCGTGCTTCCGCGCGCTGCTCCTTCTGCTCTGCGACCTTGACCTTGGCGTCGGCGTAAGAGGTCTCGACGAGCTGCCTGCCGCCCGCCCAGCCAAACGCCCAGATCACCAGCACGATCGCGAACCCGATGTTCCACGCCGTCACGGCGAGCTGCTGGCCGAGTGAGTAGGCGGTGGCGGTGGCCGCGTCGGTCACGTTGCCGAGCGCGGCCACGTTCGCGGCCTGGTTGACGCCGACGCCGCCGGGCGTGACGGAGACCGTGTTGGCGATCGAGTTGCCGCCCATCACCGACATCACCGAGTGGAAGGTCACGCTGATTCCGTATCCGGCGAGGAACACGGCGATCACGCCGAGCTTGGCCAGCCACGCGCCGAACGACGGCAGGAAGACCCGCACCAGATACTGGCGCGGGCGCGCGAGGATGGCACCACCCTGCTTTGCCCTCTCGATCAGACCCGGCAGCTTGCGCCGGAAGATGCGCAGGAGGAGAACGATCAGCAGCACCACGCCGGCGCCGACCGCGATCATCAGGACGGGGTGGTCGTGCGGCAGCTTGAACTGGCGCTCGAACGTGCCCGGCACGGATGCGAACAGGTAGATGTAGACGAACGCTCCGGCGAGCGTGAAGAAGATCTTCTGCACCAGCATTCCGCCGAGGACCCCGGGGAAGTTCGCGGCGGGGATGATCGCGACGAACATCAGCAGCATCACGAAGGTCCCGATGTTGGCCGGCAGGAAGCCGTTCAGAGCGACGCCCGTGGCGTAGGCGGCGAGCACCTGGCGGTACGGCGCCGGCGCGTCCGGATAGCCCGCGCGCAAGATGAAGTACCAGCCGAGCGCGGTGAGCGAGGTCTGGAGCGTCTGGAGCGACCAGCCAGCCACGAGATAGCCGAGACCGATCCCCGTGAGCGTGTCCCAGAGCCGGTCGAGCCAGCCGGTGACGTTGACCCCGACCAGTCCGAGGACGGTGACGACCAGCGCGGTCCCCGCGATCCACGCCAGCACCTTGAGCAGGCGTCGCCCACGTGAGGGATCCTCGAACGGCAGCCAATCTCGCACCCGCATCGCCAGGAGACCGTCGCATCCACGGTGGACGCGTTGGGGTTGCTAGGCGCGTGCCGTGACTCGGTTCGCACGGAGCGCGCGCCACTCGCGCTCGATCTGACGCATCAGCGCCGGGTAGACGATCAGGTGCCGGAAGGGCTTGATCGCCGCCATGTAGCCCTTCCCGAGCAGCCCGTTCGGCCTGACCAGGACGGCCATCTGGGCGCGGTAGGCGCCACCCACGTCCGGGACGAGGCCGATGTGCAGCACACCGTGCATCGTCTCGTTGGCGATCTCCGCCGCCCACTCGTCCTCGAGCAGGTAGAGCGACCTGAACGGCAGCGTTTCGAAGTCGGGTCCCGGCGCGGCGTCCCGGAGGTCCTCAGGGAGCCGGTCGCGGAGCGTCGGGACCCTCGTCCCGAGGCCGGCGGCCGAGTCGTCCCAGCCGAGCAGGCCGCCGAGCTTCCAGCGGATCGCGAACAGAGCGCGTACAGCGAGGGATGGACTCTCCGACGGGTCGCCCGCCGCGAAGTGCTCCACCATCAGGGGGAAGTCCTCGAGGCTGCCTCGGACCGGCAGTGCCCACACGTCCTCGAGCCGGAAGTCGTACGCGATCTCGTGGATCCGCCAGGGCCGGGAGGTGTGGGCGCTGTGGGGGAGGGTGGACATTCCGATCTCTGCCGCACAGTAACATACATACATGCATGTAAGTGCCGAAGGGAGCCGCCGTTCGCAGGCTGAGCGGAGCGCACGCTCGCGCGGCGCCCTGCTCGAGGCGGCGGCCAGGGGCCTGTCGCGCTACGGCTATGGCAACCTCGTGCTCGAGGACGTCGCGCGCGAGGCCGGGTACACCCGGGGGGCGCTCTACCACCAGTTCAGCGGCAAGGAGGACCTGGCGCGGGCCGTGCTCGAGTGGGTGGACGAGACCTGGAGGAGCGAGGTCGGCGCGATGGTCGACCGCCAGAGCGACCCGGCCGCGGCGCTTATCGCGCTGGCGCGCGGGCACGCGATCTACTGCCGCCGGGATGTCGCGCGCGTGGCAATGGCCCTCCGGATGGAGTTCAGCGGCCAGGACCACCCACTCGGGAGCGAGGTCGAGCGGATCTCGGAGTCGCTCGTCAGGCGCTGCACGCGGCTCATCAAGGCGGGCCGCCGGGACGGCTCGATCCCCGCGGGCCCGCCCGCGAGAACCGTCGCGCTGGCCTTCGTCGGAGCGATCGAGGGCGCCGTGATCGCGCTCGCCGGCCAGGAACCCGAGGACGAGTTGCTCGTCGCTCGCGTCGCGGCGGGTGTGCTGGGGCTGGAGAACCCACCCGCCCCCCGATGAGCTTTGCGACCCTGAGGGGTCGTAATGACGATGGGCTTTAGCGGCGGACAGGCCGACGACGAGGCGCTGGTGGCGGCGGTCCGCGGCGGCGATGCCGACGCCGTCGCGTCGCTGGTCGACCGCCACAGCTCGGCGATGATCCGCGTGGCGATGGCCTACGTGCCCACGCGCGCGACAGCCGAGGAGACCGTGCAGGAGACCTGGATCGCCGTCCTGCGCGGGATCGACCGCTTCGAGGGGCGCTCCTCGCTCAAGACGTGGATCTTCAGGATCCTCACCAACGTCGCGATGCGCGCCGGCCCGCGCGAGCGGCGCAGCGTGCCGTTCTCGGCGCTGGCCGCGAGAGAGGACAGCGGCGAGCCGACCGTCGACCCCGACCGCTTCCTGCCGGCCGACCACGAGCACTTCGGCGGCCACTGGCTGATCATGCCGACGGCCTGGCCGACACCCGAGGAGGGGCTGCTGGCGGGCGAGACCCGCGGGGTGATCGCAACCGCCATCGCCGGCCTGCCGGTGGCGCAGCGAACGGTGATCGCGCTGCGCGACGTGGAGGGCTGGAGCTCCGAGGAGGTCTGCGACGCGCTCGAGATCAGCGCCGGGCATCAGCGCGTCCTGCTCCACCGGGGGCGCGCCCGCGTGCGACAGGCGATCGAGGATTACCACGGAGCGGTCGTCGAGATCGACTACGACGCCGTAACGGCGCAGCTGATGGGCGAAACTTCCAGGGAAGGAGACTGATCGAGTGATGGCCGACCAGCACGCACACAGCGACGAGGAAGATCTCGGCTGCGTCGCGTTTGTCGAGCTCGTGACGGACTACCTGGAGGGCGCGCTGCCCGACGCGGAGGCGCGCCGGGTCGAGCAGCACCTCGGCACCTGCCCGGGCTGCACCGAGTATCTGGAGCAACTGCGCGCCGTCGCCGGCTCGCTCAAGGGGCTCACCGACGAGTCGTTCCCGCCCGAGATGCGCGATGGCGTGATCTCCGATTTCCGCGACTCGCAGAAGGGCTGAGCGGCTCCTGTAACGGCCGGCGCTCTTCCTGTAACAGGGAGGGCATGACGCCGAACCCACATCCGATTGGCACGACCATCACCCCACGCGCGACCCGGCGCGAGTGGATCGGCCTCGCTGTGATCGCGCTCGCGTGCGTGCTCTACGCGATGGACCTCACGGTGCTCACGCTCGCCGTTCCGTCGATCAGCGCGGACCTGCACCCGAGCAGCACGGAGATGCTGTGGATCGTCGACATCTACGGCTTCCTGGTCGCCGGCTTCCTGATCACGATGGGGACACTCGGCGATCGGATCGGCCGTCGCCGCCTCCTCCTGATCGGCGCCGCGGCGTTCGGTGCCGCGTCGATCCTGGCGGCGTTCTCGTCCAGCCCGGAGATGCTGATCGCCTCGCGCGCCCTGCTGGGGATCGCCGGGGCGACGCTGGCGCCCTCGACGCTGTCGCTGATCCGAAACATGTTCGAGCGCGACGAGCAACGCACGGTCGCGATCGGGATCTGGATCACGAGCTTCTCGGTCGGCGCGGCCCTCGGCCCGCTCGCCGGGGGAGTCCTGCTCGAGAGCTTCCACTGGGGCTCCGTCTTCTTGATCGCGGTGCCGGTGATGGCGCTGCTGCTCGCCATCGGCCCGCGTCTCCTCCCGGAGTACAGGGATCCCGAGCCGGGCCGGCTCGATCTCGTGAGCGCGGCGCTCTCGCTGGTCGCGGTGCTGGCAGTGATCTTCGGCGTCAAGGCGCTCGCCAGGGACGGCATCGAGCCGGCGAGCGCGGCGCCGGTCCTGGTCGGGCTCGCGCTCGGCGCGATATTCGTCCTGCGCCAGCGCCGGCTCGCCGACCCCCTGATCGACCTCGGCCTCTTCCGCCGGCCCGCCTTCAGCCTGGCGCTCGGCGCGAACATGCTCGCGTTCGCCGTCGTGTTCGGGATCGAGGTGTTCGTCGCGCAGTACTTCCAGCTGGTGCTCGGCTACTCCCCGCTCGAGGCGGGGCTCTGGAGCGTGCCCGCCGCTGCCGCCTTCGTGGTCGGGTCGCAGCTGACGCCGCCGCTTGCGGCGCGCGTCGGCCCGCCGCCGGCGATGCTCGGCGGCATCGTGGTCGCGCTCGGCGGAGTCGCGCTGCTCACCCAGGTCGGAGCGAGCGATGGGCCCGGCCTCCTGGTGGCCGGGGTCGTGATCCTCTCGCTCGGCATGGCGCCGCTGTTCACGCTGGCCGCCGACCTGGCGCTCGGGAGCGCGCCGCCCGAGCGCGCCGGCGCCGCCTCCGGAATATCGGAGACGAGCTCGGAGCTCGGCGGAGCGATCGGCCTCGCGATGCTCGGCACGGTCGGGACGGCGGTTTACCGGAACGAGACGGCCGACGCGTTCCCCGACGGCGTGGCCGGCACTGCCAGTGACACGCTCGCGGGTGCTGTCGCCGTCGCCGATCGCCTCCCCCAGGCGCTGGCCGCCGACGTCCTCGAGCCCGCGCGCGCCGCGTTCGTGCAGGGACTGCAGGTTGCGGCGACCCTGAGCGGCGTGCTGGTGGCAGCCGCCGCTGTCATGGTCGCGCGGCTCCTGCTCGGGTCCCGCGAGCGGGCCCCGGTCGCAGTTCCGGCGGGGCAGCCGTGCGCCTAGACGACACAACCAGGAAGGAGCGCTGAGATGCTCGCCAACGCAAGAATCGCCAGCCGCCTCCCGGCTCAGGACCTCGAGCGCGCTCGGGCGTTCTACGCCGAGAAGCTCGGCCTCGAGCCTGCCGAGGAACGCCCCGGTGGGCTGCGCTACGTGGGCGCGTCCGGGGAGTTCGCCCTGTTCCAATCGGCGGGCGGGGCCTCGGGCGATCACACCCAGATGGGCTGGGAGGTCGACGACGTAGACGCGACCGTCCGCGAACTGCGTGCGCGCGGCGTGGTCTTCGAGGAGTACGACTTCCCCGGCCTGAAGACGATCGACGGGATCGCCTTCATCGAGGGCAACTACCCGAGCAAGGGCACGGGCGAGCGGGCCGCCTGGTTCCGTGACAGCGAGGGGAACATGCTCGGGATCGGCGAGGTCATCCGGGAATGAGCCGAGCGGCGCGTTCACCACTGCGTCACGACGGGATCACCAGCGTTTGACATGACGGCGCCGCCGATCCGGCGCAATGTCCGCGATGGGGATGCCGCTGATCGCCCACCGCTGCGGGCGCGCCTATGGCCCGGACTCGTCGCGCCGGGCGCTGCGAGCCGCACTCGCGCGAGGGCCGCTGGCAGGCGTCGAGACCGACGTCTGCCTGACGCGCGACGGCGGGCTCGTCTGCCTACACGACCCCTGCCTCCCGCTGGTCAGCACGGCGACCGGCTGGGCACACGAGCGCTCCGCCGCGGACGTGCTCGCGAGCCGGCTGCTGACGGCCGACGGACGCGCGAGCAAAGAGCGGCCCCTGCTGGTCGACGAGCTCCTCGACCTGGTGCCGGCGGGGCTGACCGTGCAGCTGGACGTCAAGGCCCACGCCGATGACGCGCTCGCGCGCCGGACGGTCAGCGCGCTCGCCGCGGTCCTGGCAGCCAGGACGGACGCCGATCGTGTCGAGGTCCTCAGCTTCCACGCGGCCGCCGTCGAGCAGGCGGCGGCGCACGGTCTGGCTGCCCGCCTCGTGATCTGGGCCGACTACGCACCGGAGGAGCTCGCGCGCTGGGCGACCGGGCGCGACCTGCGCGGCGTATGCATCGAGCACTTCCTGCTCGGCGCGCCGATCGTGGGGGCGCTGCGCGATGCGGGTCTAAGCGTCATGACCGGCACGGTCAACCACGCGGTGATCGCGGAGCGCGTGCTCGCCTTCGCACCCGACGCGCTCACGAGCGACCGCCCGCACGAGCTGGCGGCCGAGCTGGCGGCGCGCACGCCCCTGGCCGCCTGATCAGTCGCCGACGAGCGTCCCGATCACGCGCGGGTGCCCGGCGATTACGGGCGCGCCCACCAGCTCGAACCCGCGCAGCCCGGCTAGGCGGCCGAGCCGATCGAGGCTCGCGGGGCTGAAGCCCCAGTAGACGGCGTCGTCGCGCGCGTACACGTCGCCGTGCTCGTGCACGAACACGCAGGGGGCGTCCTCGTCGCCGGGGCCGCCGTAGGTCTCGAGGAGGATCCGGCCGCCGGGCGCCAGGCATGAGCCCAGCACGCGGAGCAGCGTCAGCGGGGCCTCGACGCGGTGCAGGATCCCGCAGCAGAAGATCAGGTCGAAGGTCTCCCTGAGCCGCTCGGCCTCGAGCGCATCGAGCCGCCGATAATCCACGCGGCTGCCGAGCAGCCGCGCGATCGCGCGGAACCCGGCGGCGGGCTCGAGCTCGATCCCGAATCGGCTGGCGATCCAATCGACGTACTGCTCGTTGTCGAGCGCGACCACGCGCGCGGCGCCACGCCGCTCGGCGAGGAAGGCGTAGAAGCCGTCGAAGGTGCCGACGTCGAGGACGTGCGCCCCGGTCAGGTCCTCGGGGATCGCCTGGAGCCGGTAGCGGTGGTCGCGTGCGATACCCGGCGTGTAGACGCCGGCCCCGTTGAGCGCGAACGTGTGGAACCACAGCGGCACCTGCTCGAACGCGGCGCGCGCCTGCTCGGCGGTGACGGCAATCGGCAGGTGGTCTGCAACCGCGCGCTCAGCGGCGGTTGTCGGTGGGATAGATTCGAGGTTCGAGCCGGTCCGCTGCACGTCCCAAGGTGTGAAGATCCTGATAATCCGAGGATAGCCCCAGGGCCATCGAGGTCCTCCACTTCATCCGTCACTCACCAGCGCCCTCGGCACCGGACGAGGACGTAGGCGACACGCGCTGGCTCGGCCTCGCGGTCATCTGCGTGGCGATTTTCGTCAGCGCGATGGACATGACGATCGTGAACGTCGCGCTGCCGGACATGTCCAACGACCTGGGTGCCGGGATCGGCGAGCTGCAGTGGGTGCTGGACGCCTATCTGATCTCGCTCGCGGGCCTGCTGCTCGTCGGCAACGGGCTCGCCGACCGCTTCGGACGGCGACGGATCTTCGTGTACGGCCTCGTCGGATTCGCCGTCGCGTCGGTGCTGGCCGCGGTCTCGCAGGCGGTGGGCGAGGTGATCGCGGCGCGCGCGCTGATGGGCGCGGCGGCGGCCTGTGTGATGCCTCCGGCCCTGTCGCTCGTCGCCGTGCTGTTCCCGCCCGAGTTGCGGGCGAAGGCGGCGGGAATCTGGTCCGCGGTCGGGGGGCTCGGGCTGGCGCTCGGCCCGGTTGTGGGCGGTGCCCTCGTCGACCTCGCGGGCTGGCGCTGGGTCTTCCTCGTGAACGTCCCATTCGCGCTGCTCGCAGTCCCGCTCGCACTGCGCTGGCTGCCGGAGTCGCGCCGCCCGGGCGCGCCCCCGCTGGACCTCCCGGGCGTGGCGCTGTCGACGGTCGCTCTCACCGGGATCGTGTTCGCGCTCATCGAGGGAGTCGACGCCGGCTGGACGAACCCCGCCGTGCTCGCGGCAGCAGCGCTGGGCGTCGCCGCCGGCGTGGGGTTCTTCGCCATCGAGCTACGTCGCCGCCATCCGCTGTTCGACGTGCGCGTGCTCGTCCGCCGGCCGGTCGCGGTGGGCGCGGCGGTGATCCTCGCCGACTACATCGCGACGCTCGGGATGATGTTCCTCCTGCCCCAGTACGTGCAGTACGTGCAGGGCGCCTCGGCGTTCGTCTCGGGCGTGGCGGTCGCGCCCTTCGGCGTCGGCTTGGCCGTGTGCGCGCCGCTGAGCGGGCGGCTGGTTGCGAGGTTCGGCATGCGCAGCGTCATGGTCGCCGGGCTGCTCATCGCGTCGTCCGGCTTCGTGCCCCTGCTGCTCCTGTCCGCCGACAGTGGAGCCGGACTCGTCGTGCTTGGCACCGGGCTCGTCGGCTGCGGCTTCGGCGTGGCGTTCCCGCCGGCGACCGCGGTGATCCTCAACGACTGCGGTGCCGAGAAGGCCGGCGACGGCGCGGCCGTCAACCAGCTTGCCCGGCAGGTCGGTGGCGCGCTCGGTGTTGCGATCGTGGGCACCGTGTTCGCGGCGATTTACGCGGCCGAGGTCATCTCCGGGGGCCGGGTACCGACCGCGGCGAAGGAGTCGATCGAGGACGCCACCGACGCCGCGAGCCGCCTGGAGGGCATGGCCCGCACCGACCTCCTGAACGACGCCTTCGCGAGCTTCGACGTCGCGGCGCGCTGGGGGCTGGCCGTGTGCCTGGCGGCCCTGCTCGTGGCCACGGCATGCACCGCGTTCGGTCTGCGCTCTAGGGTCCCGGCGCAGCCGGAGCGATGACTTCGCGCCGGGCAACGGGTCTGTATCGCGAGGATCGAAACAGGGAGAGGTGGAAGTGGGAGAGATTCATGTCCACGAGTTCATGAGCCTCGACGGCGTGATCGACGCGCCGACGTGGACGTTCGACTACGGCTTCGACCCGGGGATGGGCGAGGCGATCGGCGCGGTCACGGAACGAAGCGCGGGCATCCTGCTCGGGCGCGTGACCTACCAGATGTTCGAGCCGGCGTGGTCGACACGGACGGTCGAGGACGATCCGGGCGCACCCTTCTTCAACGACACCACCAAGTACGTCGTCTCGGGGACGCTCACGGAGGGGACGTGGCGGAACTCGGAGATCGTCGGCGCGTACGACCCGGACGCGATCCGTCGCCTGAAGGCGGGGCTGGACGGCGACCTCTACGTGAGCGGCAGCATCACGCTGGTCCGCGCGATGCTCGCGGACGGGCTGATCGACGGACTCCACCTGTTCGTCTACCCGCTCACGCGCGGCGCCGGGCCCAGGCTCTTCCCGGAGGACGCCGAGCCCCGCAAGTTCTCGCCTGTGGCCAGCGACAGCTACGCGAACGGCGTGGTCTATCTGAACTACCGCCCGCAGACGTGACGCCGGGCTACCTGAGCGACACCCAGCCGGAGTAGCCGAAGACGGCCACCGGGGTCGTGCTCGTGAGCTCGTAGGCCAGCCTGCCGTGCGTGCCCCGCAGGCCGCCGCTGCCGCCGATGATCCTGATGACCCCGCTCGTCGCGTCCCCGTGGAAGACGTACCTGAGCGTTCCGGTGCGACCGGCGAGCGAGCCGCTGAAGCTGCCGGTGCCGAACTGGATCGTCCTGCCGTTTGCAAGGGCGATGTTCGTGTACGGCTCGGTTGCGGGACCGACGAGGGTGCCGCCGAAGTCGACCACCGCGACCGCTCGCGTGAGCGTGTTGCCGCCGATCTGCTTCTCCGAGAGGACCGTGTTGCTGACCAGCGTGATCGTCCCTGCGGCGGGGATCTTCGGCTTCGCGACCGCGGCGCCCGCTCCGGCGAAGGACACGCACAGGAGGGCGGCGGTGATCGCGAGCACGGCAGGGGCTGAGCGGCTGCGGCGCATGAGAGCCTCCTTGGGTAAGGGGCCCCGACGCTACGCCTGCCGCTCGGACGGCCGAAGGGCCTTCCGGCGCCGGTTTGTCGAATGCGCCAAAGGCCGTCGCTACGCCCAGTCGAGCTGCGCGCTCTCGGCGCCGCGGAACGGCGCGATCCGGTCTGCCTCGACGGCCAGCTCGTCCTTGGCTGCGGACGTGAGCCGCGCGAGCGGCTCGACCGTCACCACGAGCCGCTTGCCCTTCTTGGCCGGCCGCCACAGGGCGGCCGGCTCACCCCAGGCGAGCACGATCCCGGGCCCGCCGAGCTGACGCCAGATCCGCTTGCGCAGCTCCGGATCCGGCACGAGCAGCTCGCGATCACGGGCCGCCGCGAGCGGGTCGAGGTTCGGAAGCAGCCGCACGCCATCTGGCCGCGCGCCGTCCACGAGCGCATCGACGTCGTCCGCGAGCACCCATGCCTTCGTGCCGTCGAGCCCGACCGGCGTCAGCTCACCGGCCCGCTCCCACAGTGCCTTCGCGTGCGAGGAGGCGAGCCCGGCCCAGTCCGCCAGCAGCTTCGGCCGCGCGGGGCCGTAGGCCCGCAGGAAGCGGCGGGCGAGCTCGGCGCCGGGGTCTTCCATTGCGGGCACCTCCGGGGGCAGCCCGAAGACCGCACTGCGACCGTCGCGGCCGACGATCGCGAGGACGCCCCTGATGCCGGTCGCGCGCCAGAGCGACGGGTGCACGTGGTGGTTGCCGCAGCCCTTGCACCACCAGAGCAGCTCCGCGGGCAAACGCTCGCGCAGCGCCTGGTGGAAGTCGTCGCGCGGCAGCGGGCCATCACGCAGGCCGTCGTGCACCGCCTCGCTCACCCGGTCGAGCGCATCCATCGCCGTGATGCCGTCGAGGCTCTTCCAGGCGTTGCCTACAAGGGCCTTTGCGGCCTCCTCGTCCGGGGGCTCGAGCCCGGCGGTGAAG
>Ga0081455_10005803_pt1 | contig 13441 bp, 13 predicted proteins | sample TabmetS3T2R1_FD_70207 | JGI IMG/M metagenome (GOLD analysis project Ga0081455, IMG submission 70207) | Tabebuia heterophylla rhizosphere microbial communities from the University of Puerto Rico - S3T2R1 | ecosystem: Host-associated > Plants > Roots > Rhizosphere ... | reverse complement strand
TGCGCCCTTGGCTAGAATCTAGCGACTGGACCATCACAGCACCTCCTTCAACGCGGAGACCAGTGGTGCCATGCCGTGCTCGGTCGCGGTCTCGGTCGCGGCCAACAGCAAAAGGTTCGCGACCGACGGGTCGTCGGGAATGAGCCGCGATACCGGCAGGCCGCCCAGGATGCGCCGGGCCGCCAGTGCCTCGACGACAGGCGCCGCAGGCTTTGGCAGCCGCACGGTGAACTCGTTGAAGAAGCTCTCGTTCACGAGCTGCACGCCCGGCACCACCGAAACGCGGTCGGCAAGCTCGCTTGCCTTGGCATGGTTCAGCTCGGCCAGCCGGCGGAAGCCCGCCTCGCCCAGCAACGTGAGATGCACCGTGAAAGCGAGCGCGCAGAGACCGGCGTTGGTGCAGATGTTGGACGTCGCCTTCTCGCGGCGGATATGCTGCTCGCGCGTGGAAAGCGTCAGCACAAAACCGCGCTTGCCGTCGGCATCGACGGTCTCGCCGACCAGCCGTCCCGGCATCTGGCGCATGTATTTCTCGCGCGTGGCGAACAGGCCGACATAGGGTCCACCGAAGCCGAGCCCGTTGCCGATCGACTGGCCCTCGCAGACCACGATGTCGGCACCCATCTCGCCCGGCGGCATGATGAGGCCAAGCGACACGACCTCCGTCACCACGACGATCAAGAGCGCGCCCGCGGCATGGCAAGCGGCGGCGAGCTTGGTGAAATCGCGCACATGGCCGAAGAAGCTCGGATTCTGCACGACGACGCAGGACGTCTCCTTGTCGATGCTCGCGATCAGATCCTCGAGCCCCTCGACATCGGGCTTGGTGACGACGGCGCTAAAGCCTTCCCAGCGCGCGGTGGTCTCGATGATGCGGCGGTAATGCGGATGCAGGCCGCCCGAGATCAGTGCCTTGTGCCGCCGGGTGACCCGATTGGCCATCAGAACCGCTTCCGACGTGCCGGTCGAGCCGTCGTACATGGAGGCATTGGCCACCTCCATGCCGGTGAGCAGCGTGATCTGGGTCTGGAACTCGAACAGATATTGCAGCGTGCCCTGCGTGATCTCCGGCTGGTACGGCGTGTAGGAGGTCAGGAACTCGCCACGCTGGATCATGTAGTCGACGGTCGAGGGAACATGATGCCGGTAGGCGCCGGCGCCTATGAACGACGGTGCGGCCGAGGGCGAAATGTTCTTCGCTGCGAAGGCCTGGAAGGCCCGCTCGACCTCGAGCTCGCCCTGGTGATCCGGCAGACCCGCGATCTTGCCCGGCAACCTTGCCGGCTGAGGCACGTCGCGGAACAGCTCGTCGACCGACTTCGCACCGATCACCGCCAGCATCTCGCGGCGGTCCTGCTCGGTCAGAGGGAGATAGCGCATGCGTTGCTCCGATTAGCCGAGGCTCTTCACAAAGGCGTCGTAGGCCGCGTCATCCATCAGCCCATCGAGCTCGGCCTTGTTCGAGAACTTGATCTTGAAGAACCAGCCTTTGCCCGTCGGCTCGGCATTCACGTCGCCGGGGTTGTCGGCCAGTGCTGCATTGGACTCGACCACTTCGCCCGAAACAGGCGCGTAGATGTCGGACGCGGCCTTCACCGATTCGACGACAGCCACCGACTCGCCCTTGGCGACCTTGCGGCCGACGGCAGGCACCTCGACGAACACCACGTCGCCCAGCTGTTCCTGGGCGTAGCTTGTGATGCCGATCGTGCCGACATCGCCTTCGACGCGGATCCACTCGTGTTCGTTGGTGTACTTGGTGCTCATCGAAGGCTCCTATCCGCGGTAGTAGGCGTGTTTGACGAAAGGCATGGGCGAGATCTCGGCCGGCACCGGCTTGCCGCGCACGACCAGCTCGACCTTGGTTCCATTGGCCGATTGCGCGCGCTCGACATAGCCCATGGCGACGGCGCGACCGAGCGTCGGGGAGAAACCGCCGGAGGTCACCTTGCCGACGATCTTGCCGCCGATCGCGATCTCCGCGCCTTCGCGCGCGATCGCCTTGCCCTCGGGCAGGAGGCCGATCCGCTTGCGCGGCGCGCCCTCGGCGATCTGCTTCTGGATGACCGCGGCGCCGGGGAATCCACCCTGCACGCGGCGTTCCTTGCCGATGCTCCAGAGCAGCACGGCTTCGATCGGCGTCGTGGTCGTATCGATGTCATGGCCATAGAGGCAAAGACCCGCTTCGAGGCGTAGCGAATCTCGGGCGCCGAGCCCGATCGGCTTCACCTCGGGCTGCGCCAACAGCTTGCGCGCGATGGCTTCGGTCGCTTCGGCCGGCGTCGAGATCTCATAGCCATCGCCACCGGTGTAACCCGAACGCGTGACGTAGCATTGGACGCCATCGATCGTGACGTAGGTGCCGGTCATGAACTTCATGGTCGCGACCGAAGGCGCAAGCCGCGCCAGCGCCTGCGCTGCCTGCGGGCCCTGCAACGCCATGAGCCCGCGCGAGAACATCGGCTCGATCTCGCATGTCCCAGAGAGGTGCTTCTGAATATGCGCGAGATCGGTGTCCTTGCAGGCGGCATTGAGCACCGCCAGCAGATGATCGCCGGTGCTGGTCACCATCAAATCGTCGAGGATGCCACCGGTCTCGTTGGTGAGCTGGGTGTAGCGCTGCTGGCCGGGCTGCAGGCCCGAGATGTCACCCGGTACCAGCGTCTCCACCGCCTTGGCGGCGTTTTGGCCCGGCTTGGCCGTCAGCCGGACCTGGCCCATGTGCGAGACATCGAACAGGCCGGCGGCCGTTCGGGTCTGGGTGTGCTCGGCCAGGATGCCGGTCGGATACTGGACGGGCATTTCGTAGCCCGCGAACGGTACGAGGCGGGCGCCCAGCTCACGGTGCAGGGCATGGAGCGGTGTGCGCTTGAGAGGGCCGGCGGATGTTTCCGTCAAACAAGTCTCCGTCAGAGTCGCTTTGCCCGACGCAAGGATTGCGCCGTTCGCGACCCCCTCTGTCCGGAGACCTGAAAGATTCGGCCGCCTCATACCACTAATAGGCAAGCCTTACTTCGTCGGTGGGCGCCCAACTCTAGGTAAACGCCGCTTTCCAGAGACCCATCCCCCTTGCGGTCCTTTTGCCTGAGAGTTTCCGGGGTCGGTTGCTCCTTCGGCGCCGTTCCCGAAGGAACGGTCTCTCCCACAGGGATCGTCTGGGTGGGCCGACCATAGGCAGCCCCCATCGCCCCGTCCACCGGGAAAAGGGAGTAGAAACGAGCCCCGATCAGCCCTGTCGGGCGAGCCCCGTGAAGGCCGCTGCGAAGGCCTCGCGCGAACCGGCCAGGCCCGTTTCATTGAAGATGTCGGCGGTCAGCGACTGGACCGAGGCCTCGTCGATCTTGACTCCGTTGCTCTGCAGGAATTTGCGGGCGGCAGCCACGGCCTCATCCATGGCGCCCCCCTTCTTGTAGAGGCTGTAATAGTCGGGATGACCGCCGCGGCCGAGGGCCTCGGCGATCACGTCGGTGAAGTTCACCACCTTGAGCGGATAGACCGCCTCGGCACCGGCGAAGGCTCGATGGCAGGAGTGATACATGGTGACGATGGTATCGGCGCCAGCCGCGACCGCGGCTTCCGCCAGGCCGCGATGGATCGCCGCCTCCCGCTCCTTGTACTTCGCCGCCACGCCACCGCAGGCATAGGAGAAGCCCGAGTCCTGGGGCAGTTCGATCAGCTCCAGGTTGGGCACGGAACGCAGAAGCTTGGCGATGCTCTCGACGGTGGCGCCAATGCCCAGATGCTCGTGCACCACCACGCGGCGCTTCGGTTGCTGGGCCTTGAAGCCAGCCTTCAGCGCATGGAGGTTGGCCGCGAGGAATTCGCTCACATGGCCAAGGTCGAAAGACGGCGCCTCGACATCCTCCTCGAGCTCGCCGAAATTCTTGGTGCAAGTCGGACACCAGGTGAGCACATGCGATGCGCCTGATTGGCCAAAGCGCTGGAAGGTGCGATGGCCGATGCGCTCGTAGGTCGGCAGGTCAGCTTCCTGGAACTGATAGACGCCGCAGCAATGGGCGGTGCCGCCGACCACGTCGAAGTCGAGCTTCAGTGCATCGAGGATGTCCATCACGTTCAGGACGATGTGCGGCGTACGCAACACGTTGCAGCCCGTGTAGAAGAGCACATCCGCCGTGCGCTTCTCGGCCGGCGCCAGGATGCGGCGCAGCGTCTCCGACGGCAGTTGCATGCTGGCCAGCAGCCGTACGGCCTGCGCCATGTGACGGAAGCGGTTGGCGGCGTTGGCCGCGCCCTGCTCGACGGGCCGAGTGGCCTCGATCGCCTTCAGCTTGGCGATAGTGATCCACTGGCGAACGTTGATGCCTTCAGGACAGGCGGCGGTGCAGCGGGCGCTGCCGTCGCAGGCGTTCAGCCACTGTTCCAATCCGCTGGCAGGAGCCGCGCCGTCGCGTGTCAGCGCCGACAGCTCGGCCACGCGCTGCGTCGCCTCGCCCGCATCGAGACCGATCTCGCGGGCGGTCGGACAGACTTCGAAGCATTTGCCGCAACCGGTGCAACGGTCGGCAGCGGCAATCGCGAGGGCCTGCAAACGATCCGCGTAAGCGCTCAAGGGAAGCCTCCCAACGCAACAAGGGTGGAGTGATGGAGCGTCGCCACGCTGGCCAAGTCAAGCGAGCCATCGCATGGCGGACCGGAGAAAAATTTGGAGACGCGTGCAGCATGCGGAGGCGTTGCAATGCCCACGCGCATTGTGGATACCGTGCGCTTTACACAACGATGACGGGCACGAAGCCCGCCTCACGGAGTAAACGAATGACGTTTCGCCTGCCGCGCCGCCGCCTGCTTGCCACCACTGTCGCGGGAGCTGCCGCTTTCCCGCTGGTGGCAATCCGCACCCGGCCGGCCCATGCCGCCGAATTCAGCTACAAGTACGCCAACAACGCCCCGGTGACGCATCCGCTCGCCATTCGCACCGCAGAAGCGGCGACCCGCATCAAGGAGAAGACCGGAGGTCGGGTCGAGATCCAGGTGTTTCCGAACAACCAGCTCGGCTCCGACACCGATATGCTGAGCCAGCTCCGCTCGGGCGCGCTCGAGTTCTTCACGCTTTCGGGCCTGATTCTCTCGACCCTGGTACCGGTGGCGTCGATCAACGGCGTGGGTTTCGCCTTCAAGGACTATGGACAGGTCTGGCCGACCATGGATGGCGCGCTCGGCACCCTGGTACGCGGCGAGATCGCCAAGCGCGGGCTCTATGCCTTCGCCAAGATGTACGACAACGGCTATCGCGAGATCACGAGTTCGACCAAGCCGATCAAGACGCCGGAGGATCTGAGCGGCTTCAAGATCCGCGTGCCGGCGAGTCCGCTCTGGACCAGCATGTTCAAGGCGTTCGGCGCCTCGCCGACCACGATCAACTTCAACGAGGTCTATTCGGCGCTGCAGACCCATGTCGTCGACGGCCAGGAGAACCCGCTGTCGCTGATCGACACGGCCAAGCTCTACGAGGTGCAGAAGTACGTCGCCATCACCAACCACATGTGGGACGGCTTCTGGTTCCTCGCCAACAAGCGCGCCTTCGAGGCGATGCCGGCCGATCTGCGCGAGATCGTCGAGGCCGAGTTCAACGCCTCGGCCGTCGCCGAACGCGAGGATCTCGCCAAGATGAACAATACCGTTGCCGAGACGCTGAAGGGCAAGGGCCTGCAGTTCGTCGAGACCGATCCCGTGGCTTTCCGCGGCGTGCTGAAGAAGGCTGGCTTCTACGAGGAGTGGAAGGGCAAGTTCGGCGCCGAGGCCTGGGGTGTGCTGGAAAAGGCTGTCGGCAATCTGGCCTGATCGTCGAGGCCCGTCTGGCGTGACTGAACGAATCGAAAAGGCGCTGCGCGTCGCCGTGGAGCTTCCAACGGCGGCGCTGGTGCTTGTCGAAATCTTCGTGCTGCTGGCGGGCGTCGTCAGCCGTTTCGTCTTCCATCACCCCTTCGTGTGGAGCGACGAGCTCGCCTCGATCCTGTTCCTGTGGCTCGCGATGCTGGGTTCGGTGGTGGCGCTGCAACGAACGCAGCATATGCGCCTCACCGCGATCGTCGGCGCGCTCCCGGCTGCGCGGCGTGATCATGCCGAAACGCTGGCCCTCGCGGTGCCGGCCCTGTTCCTCGCCATCCTGCTGCCGGTCGCCTGCAGCTACGCGATGGAGGAATACGATATCGTGACCCCCGCGCTCGGCTGGTCGAACATCGTGCGTGCCGGAGCGATTCCGGTCGGTGCGGCACTGATGCTGCTCACCTGCCTGCTGCGCCTCTTTCGCCTTCGTCTCGGATCGCTGTTGATCGTCGCTGCCACGCTCGCCGTCCTCGCGGCGGCGCTCTATTTCGCGGCGCCGCTTCTGAAGGCGATCGGCAACTGGAACCTCGTCTTCTTCTTCGTTTTGTTGCTGGCGGCTGGTGTCCTCTTGGGCGTGCCGATTGGCTTCGCCTTCGGCATGGCCACACTGGTCTTCCTGATGTGCGTCACGCGCGTGCCGCTCACCATCGTCGTCTCGCGCATGGACGAGGGCATGAGCGGGCTTGTCCTGCTCGCCGTGCCGCTTTTCGTCTTCCTTGGCCTGCTGATCGACATGACCGGCATGGCGCGCGCCATGGTGGCCTTCCTGGCCGGCCTGCTCGGCCATGTGCGTGGCGGTCTCTACTACGTGTTGCTGGGCGCGATGTATCTGGTGTCGGGCATCTCGGGATCGAAAGCTGCCGACATGGCCGCGGTGGCGCCAGTGCTGTTCCCCGAGATGAAGCGGCGCGGCTCCAACGACGGCGAGATGGTGTCGATCCTCTCGGCCTCGGGCGCCATGAGCGAGACCATTCCGCCCAGCCTGGTGCTGATCACCATCGGCTCGGTGACCGGCGTCTCGATCGCCGCGCTGTTCACTGGCGGCCTGCTGCCGGGCTTCGTGCTGGCCCTCGCGCTCGGTCTGGTGGCCTGGTGGCGATCCCGCCACGAAAAAGTCGGCACACGTGCGAGCGGCGGGGCAATCGGCCGCGCCTTCGTCGTGGCGCTGCCCGCCCTTCTCCTGCCCTTCGTCATCCGTTCGGCCGTGGTCGAAGGCGTGGCGACGGCGACCGAGGTGTCCACCATCGGAATCGCCTATGCCACGATCATGGGGCTCCTGATCTACCGCCAGTTCGACTGGCGGCGGATCTACCCGATGCTGCTCGAGACCGCGAGCCTGTCGGGTGCGATCCTGCTGATTATCGGCACCGCGACCGCGATGGCCTGGGCACTGACTCAGTCAGGCTTCTCACGCGACCTCGCGCTCGCCATGTCCAAAGTGCCAGGCGGCGGTTTCGGCTTCCTGCTGATTTCGATCCTGGCCTTCATCGTGCTGGGCAGCGTGCTCGAAGGCATTCCCGCCATCGTGCTGTTCGGGCCGCTGCTCTTCCCCATGGCGCGTGCCGCCCACGTGCACGAGGTGCACTATGCCATGGTCGTGATCCTGGCGATGGGCATCGGCTTGTTCGCACCGCCGCTGGGCGTCGGCTACTACGCCGCCTGCGCCATCGGCCAGGTGTCGCCAGATGCGGGCATGAAACGTATCTGGCCCTATCTCGGTGCGTTGCTGCTGGGCCTCGTCGCGGTCGCCGCCGTGCCCTGGCTTTCGATCGGCTTCCTCAAGACCTGAGCCGCCGATCAGCGGCCGGCATTGCGGCGATTGTACTCCAGCTCGTCCGGCGTCGGCTTGAGGCCTACGGCGATGCGGTAGCTCGCAGCCTCGGCCGGTTTCTCGAAGGGCAAAGTCAGGCTGAGCTCCTCCTTGGAGCCGCGGCGTCCGCTGGAGGGGCTGAGGTCGAAGTCCGCATTGAACTCCTGTCCCTGCACGATCCGGCCGGTGCCATCCAGAACGCGCACAAAGTAGGGCACACTGGTCACGCCCTTGCTGACCGCGGGTCCCGGCGTGACTGCAATTTGAATCACGAGGTTGACATTCATCTGCTGCTTGCCGAGCGAGCAGGCGGCAGAGCTGTTCAAGATGCCCGCCTCGAACATGACGTCTCGCGGATCGTGGCTGGAGCCCGGTGCGAAGCGGGTCAGGGACTGGGCGTCCTGCACCTGGAACGGCTGCGGGCAATAGTCCGCCGCGAGCTGTTCCTTGTTAGACGGGCCGCAGCCGCAGACAACAAGTGCCAGCGCCAACGGCGCCAGGGAAACGAATTTTCTGTCGGTCATGCGAGGGTCTTGTGCGTGCCGTCGCAAAGCGGCTTTTTTCCGGAATGCTTGCAGGCGCAAAGCCAATGGTCGCCCGATTTCTCGGCGGTGTATTTCATCGGTGTGAAGCCGGTGTCCTTGTGGGAGCCGTCGCAAAAGGGCTGTTTCTGGCTCCTGCCGCAGGCGCACCACCAATAGTCCTTGCCTGCTTCGAGTACCACCTTATTGGGCGCTTTGGCCGCGACAACCGGCTCGGTCATGTTGCTTTCCCCGTAGCGGCGGCTTTGTTACGGTGCCGCGCCTGTCCGTCGGGGCGAGTCTAGGCAATGGTCTGCGGACCCGCAAGCGAGCGGCTTCGCACGCATGCTGTCCGTTTTTGGTGATCGTCGTCTATTCATGACCAAGGCGAAGAAACCACTCACGATCCTGCTGGCCAGCCCACGTGGCTTTTGCGCCGGAGTTGAGCGCGCCATCCAGATCGTTGAGCGCGCCATCGCGTGTTATGGACGCCCGGTCTATGTGCGCCACGAAATCGTGCATAACCGATCCGTGGTCGAGGCGCTCGAGGCCAAGGGCGCGATCTTCGTCGAAGAACTGAATGAGGTGCCAGACGACCGACCGGTGGTCTTCTCGGCGCATGGCGTGCCGAAGAAGGTGCCGGCCGAAGCCGCACGCCGTCGTCTGCTTTATCTCGACGCCACGTGCCCCCTCGTCTCCAAGGTCCATCGCGAAGCCGAACGCCATGCCGAGCTCGGACGCACGGTGATCCTGATCGGACACGCGGGTCATCCGGAAGTAGTCGGAACCATGGGCCAGCTGCCGCCGAAGGCTGTAATCCTGGTCGAGGATATCGAGCAGGCGGAAACGGTCGTCGTGCCCGATCCTCTCAAGCTTGCTTACGCCACGCAAACGACTCTCTCGATCGACGACACGATCGGCATCGTTGCCGTCCTGCGTCGGCGCTTTCCGGCGATCCATGGCCCCAAGAAAGAGGACATCTGCTACGCCACGACCAATCGCCAGGAGGCCGTTAAGGCGATCGCCGGCAGATGCGATGCCCTGGTCGTGATCGGTGCGCCCAACTCGTCCAACTCGCTGCGCCTTGTGGAGGTCGCCGGCAACTGCGGATGCACCAAATCCCGGCTGGTCCAGCGCGCCACGGACATGGACTGGGAATGGCTGGGCGATTCGAAAAGGCTCGGCATCACGGCGGGCGCATCAGCGCCGGAGCACCTGGTCGAGGAGCTGGTCGGCCTGTGCCGCCGCCGTTACGACATCACGATCGAGGAAGTGCGCACGACCGAGGAGCACGTCGTCTTCAAGCTGCCGCGCGAACTGGTGGGCTGATGGCCGTCTACACGGAAGTGAGTGACGCCGAGCTCGAGGCCTTTCTCCTGGAATACGACATCGGCGAGGCCGATGCCTTCAAGGGCATCGCCGAGGGCGTCGAGAACTCGAACTACCTGCTGACCACGACCAAAGGTCAGTACATGGTCACGCTCTACGAAAAGCGCGTCGACCCGAAGGATCTGCCTTTCTTCCTCGGCCTGATGGACCATCTGGCCGATCGCGGCATCAACTGCCCGCGTCCGATCCACGGCCGCGATGGCAAGGCGTTGCGTCGCCTGGCCGGCAAGCCTGCCGCGATCACAAGCTTCCTGCATGGCATGTGGCCACGCCGCATCGCCGTGAAGCATTGCGGCCCGGTCGGTGCCGCGCTCGCCGGCCTCCATCTCGCCGGCCAGGACTTCAAGCTGAAGCGACCCAACGCCCTTTCGGTCGCAGGCTGGCGGCCGTTGTTCGACGGCAGTCGCGCCGGCGCCGACGACGTCGCGCGAGGACTGGTGCGAGAGCTGCAGGCGGAGCTCGATGACTTGGAGGCCCACTGGCCAAAGGCCTTGCCGGCCGGCGTCATCCATGCCGATCTCTTCAACGACAATGTCTTCTTCCTCCACGACAAGCTCTCGGGCCTGATCGACTTCTATTTCGCCTGCAACGACGCACTCGCCTACGACGTCGCGATCTGCCTCAACGCCTGGTGCTTCGAGCCTGACCGTTCATTCAATGCGACCAAGGCCCGCGCGCTCCTGCAGGCCTACGAGAAAGTGCGTCCCCTCGAAGCAGCGGAACGCCAGGCGCTGCCACTATTGGCACGGGGCGCCGCGCTGCGCTTCCTGCTGACCCGCCTCTACGACTGGATCCATACGCCACCCAACGCGTTGGTGAAGCGCAAGGATCCGCTGGAGTTCCTTGCCTATCTCCGCTTTCATCGCAGCGCCTCTTCGCTCGCGGACTACGGCCTGTGACCGACAAGCCCGGGATCGAGATCTTCACCGACGGCGCCTGCAGCGGTAATCCCGGGCCTGGCGGATGGGCTGCGATCCTGCGCATGGGCGAACGCGAGCGCGAGTTGTCGGGCGGCGATGCCTCCACGACCAACAATCGAATGGAATTAATGGGCGCCATCTCCGGCCTCGAGGCACTGAAACGCCCCTGCGAGGTGAAGCTCTACACCGACAGCCGCTACGTCCTCGACGGTGCGACCAAGTGGATTCACGGCTGGAAGAAGAACGGCTGGCGGACCGCCGACAAGAAGGCGGTGAAGAACGTGGAACTCTGGCAGCGGCTGGTTGCTGCCGCCGCACCCCACAAAGTCCATTGGGCCTGGGTCAAGGGCCACAGCGGCCATGCCGAGAACGAGCGCGCCGATCAACTGGCGCGCCTGGAGATCGAGAAAATCAGATCGTAGACGATGTTCGCTCCAACAAACGTGTCATCCCGAGCGCGGCGAGGGATCTTTGATCAACGCCGCTAAAGATCCCTCGCTTAAGCGTGCGGGCTACCGCGCGCGACTCGGGATGACACCGTTTATGGAGTAAAGGGCGTGAGGTCAGCCGCGCCTGGGTGTCGGCTTCTTCTCGGCCGGTTTATCGGTGGCCGGCTTTTCATAGACAAGGTCGAACAACTCGCGCGAGCCGTCGCAGGGATTGTCACCCTCGGCGAGCCGCCAGACATGCGATTTTCCGGACCGGCGGAAATGCAAAGCGCCGGCCACCTTGCACGCGGCACCGTTCTGGATCTTGGCAACGCGGAAGGCGACCTCACCGCGGATGGTGATGTTGTTGGCGGCGATCTTTTCGACGACACCGTCGATCGACGCATAGTCGCCGTCGGCTCCGGGCGCCGTGCTGTCGATACGGCCCTTCACCGTCCACACGCCACCCTTGGTCACGGTCACGCTACCGGGCTTCTCGCCTTTCGCCTTGGCGTAGCGACCCCAGACGATGTGGTCCGCGGTGGCGAACAGCTGGGCTTCGGCATCCGAGTCGATCGCGGTGCGCGTGATCTTGGCCTGATCCTGCGCCAGCGGCGAGGTCAGGCTGTCGACCGGCATTCCCTGTTCAGTCTTGGGCGCGAGCTCCGGCGGCGGTGCCGGATAATACGGCGTGACCTGGGGCTCGGCTGGCTTCTGCGCAAAAGCGGTCGCCGTCCCGATGGTGAGCAGCAGGGCAAGCGAGAAGAGGAAGCGTTTCATCGTTGGGCTCTTACATGAGGAGACGTCGGGACGCTACCGCGCCGGCCCGTTGGTCGCGGGACGGCTGGTCGCGGGGGGTGCGCCGGCAGAAGCCTCGCCGCGCAATCCGGCCTCGGCGCGCTGCGCGGCTTCCGAACCTGGCGGAACGAGGCTCAGCACCTTGTTGAAGTCCGCTTGCGCGTGACCCTTGTCGCGGCGCGCAAGATAAGTGAACCCGCGCTCGAGCAGCGCGCCCGTATTGTCCGGCGCGATCTTGAGCGCCAGGTTGGCGTCGGCGAGCGCCCGGTCAGATCCTCCGGCACTGCGCCACGCGGCCGAGCGCAGAACCAGAATCTCCACGTTGTCGCGGCGCAGCCCCAAGGCCCGATCGAAGTCGGAGATAGCGCGCGGCCAGTCGCGCAAGGTGGCATAGCTGAGCCCACGATCGACCCACAGATCGGCATCGTCGGACTTGAGATCGAGTGCCTTGCTTTGCGCCGCCGCGGCCTTGTCGGCCTGGCCCGCTCCCGTCCAAGCCTGGCCCGCCTGGGCCCACAGCTCCGCCCGCAGGCCGGGCCGCTCTTGCCCCATGTCGCGCGCAATTGCCTCGAGTTCCGTCGCGGCTTCGGCGTGGCGGCCTGCCTCGAGCATCGCGATCGCCTTGCAGTGCCGCGCGCCCAGACCGCCGCCCTGCCCCTTCCACTTCTCAGCCATGGGCAACGCACGCAAAGGTTCCTGATGAGCGAGCGACATGCATTCCCGATAACGGCGCAGATTATCCGGCGTCGACGAAAAGGAGCCGGTACCTTGCGCCGCCACGGGCAAGGCTGTCGCCAGCAGGGTGGCTCCGAGCAGGACCGAGATACAACGAGCAGAGAACATGGTTGAAAAGAACCGCGACACGACGATTCTGACAAGATGACAGGACGTCTTTTCATCTTCGGCCTGGGCTTCAGCGGCCTTGAAATTGCCAAGCTTGCCAGATCGCGAGGCTGGCACGTCAGCGGCACCTGCACCCAGCCTGAAAAAGCCGGCGAACTGCGTGCTGAAGGAATTGATGCCCTGGTGTTCGATGGCACATCGGCAGTGCCAACCAAAGCACTGGCGGCCGCAAGCCACATCCTGTGCACGATCGCGCCCGGTACCACGGGCGACCCTGCCCTGCGCCAATGCGCTGACCTGTTGGGCGGTGCCCGCTGGCTGGGCTACCTCTCGACAACCGGCGTTTATGGCGACCATGGCGGCGCCTGGGTCGACGAATCGACGCCGGCCGCGCCTCGCCAGCCTCGCAGCATCGAACGGCTGGCTGCCGAGCGCGCCTGGCAAGCGCTGGGCCTGAAGACCGGAACTGCCGTCGATGTCTTTCGCTTGCCGGGCATCTACGGGCCGGGCCGCAGCCCGATCGACCAGGTGAAGGCGGGCACGGCCAAACGCATCGACAAGCCCGGCCAGGTCTTTTCCCGCATCCACGTTGCCGATCTTGCACAAGCCGTTGTGACGGCGATGACGCGCAACAAGCCGGGCGCGATCTACAACATCGCCGATGATCTGCCTGCATCGAGCGCGGAGGTGATGGCCTTCGCCTGCGAGCTGCTGGGCGTGGCCCCGCCACCACTCCTCTCCTGGGAGCAGATTGCACCAACCATGACCGCGATGGCGCGGTCCTTCTATGCAGAGAACCGGCGAGTGCGAAACGACCGGATGAGGCGCGAGCTCGGCGTCGGCCTGCTCTACCCGACCTATCGCGAAGGCCTGAAGGTGATCGCCGGC
>Ga0081455_10005802_pt1 | contig 13443 bp, 12 predicted proteins | sample TabmetS3T2R1_FD_70207 | JGI IMG/M metagenome (GOLD analysis project Ga0081455, IMG submission 70207) | Tabebuia heterophylla rhizosphere microbial communities from the University of Puerto Rico - S3T2R1 | ecosystem: Host-associated > Plants > Roots > Rhizosphere ... | reverse complement strand
AGGAGAAACCCGCTGCCACGAACGGAGCTGGCACCACGCGTACCGAGGAGGATGGGCTCGGGGCACAGGCGACGCGCAGTCGCGATGAACGCGCCCAGTTCCTCCTGGATTGGTATCGAGGCATCGCCGGCACGCCTCATCGCCACGAGAAACTGAGATGACGGAGACCGACAAATCCAGCCTCCTCGTCATCCGGCAGTTCAGAGGCCGAACACCTTCACCGTCGACGAGGCGATGGCGAAGATGAGCGAGGCCGCCAGCGCAGACTAGTTCTAGACCCGTGGCCACGACCGGAACGGTCGCCATCACGACGCGGCGTCCCGGTGCGAACGCGGGCAACGACCGGCTCACGAACCCGGGCCAGCTCGTCTCGCTCGACGGCACCGGGTCCTACGACGACGGCGGCCGGACGCTCACGTACTCGTGGAAGCAGCTCTCCGGTCCTGCGGTCACCCTGAGCGGTGCCCTCAGCCCGACGGCCACCTTCACGGCACCGCACCTGGACTTCGGTGACACGAGCCAGGTGTTCACCTTCGAGCTGACCACCCGCAACGGGCTGGCGGCGAGCTTCGACACCGTGATGGTCGTCAACGAGCCCTACGCTCGTGCCGTCGCGGACGCCGGTGCTCCGCAGACCGTCAACACGGCTGCGACCGGCGTGCAGCTCGACGGGAGCGGCTCGACGACGTCGTCGCCGGGGACGCTCACGTACCAGTGGACGCAGACCGGGGGTCCGGCGGTGACGCTCTCGAGCGCCTCGAACAGCCGCTCCAGCCCGGGACGAGCCGGAATGTCCACCGCCAGCGTCCACCCGGCAGTGGGGAACGACAGCGGCGCCGGGTTGCCGGGACCGAACCGCTTGAGGACGTTGAGACACGACACGTAGCCGGAGCCGGCGATCCGTCGCACGGCCGAGCGCAGCGCCTCCTCCGCCCCGAACGGCACGACGAACTGGTACTGACAGAAGCCGCGCGGCCCGTACGCCCGGTTCCACTCGGCGACGACGTCGAGCGGGTGGAAGAACGTCGTGACGTCCTGGATCTCGCCTTGCCGGTGCTGTGGCGCCTTGCGAAACCACACCTCGTTAAACGCCCGGGCACTGAGCCGGTTGAGCAGTCCGCCAGGCACGCCGGGCGGCACGGTCGCGATCGCACGGGCGTCGAACCGGAACGGATCGCGTCGCAACGCCGGTGGCAACTCGTCGGCACGCGCCGAGCGGCCGCGGGTGATGACAGCCCGGCCGAGCCGGCTCCCGGTCGCTATGGAGTCGAACCACGCCACCGAGTACGGGTACTCGGCGTCGTCGCGGTCGAGTCGGTCCATCAGGTCGTCGAGGTCGGCAGCTCGTTCGGTGTCGACGACGAAGTACGCCGACTCGACCCGGTTCAGTCGAAGCACCGCCCGTACGACGACGCCGGTCAGGCCCATCCCGCCGACGGTCGCCCAGAACAGCTCGCTCCCGGGACCGTCCGGTGTGCAGGAGCGGACCGAACCGTCGGCGGTCACCAGGTCGATCCCCATGACATGGGCGCCGAAGCTGCCGTCGACGTGATGGTTCTTGCCGTGGACGTCGGCCGCGATGGCGCCTCCCACGGTGACCTGCCTCGTGCCCGGCAAGACCGGAATCCACAGGCCGTAGGGCAGCAGGCGACGGAGCAGCGTGTCGAGACTGACGCCTGCGGCGACGTCCACCGTGCCCGCGTCCGGATCGATCCGGTGGACCGCGTCGAGTCCGGTCAGATCCACCACGCCGCCGCCGGCGTTCTGGGCGGCGTCACCGTAGCTGCGGCCGAGCCCACGCCCGATCAGACCGCGCCCCGGCGCCGACCGTACGGCGTCGACGACGTCGTCGACCGAGCTCGCGGCGACGACTCCGGCCACGGTCGGCGCGGTCCGGCCCCATCCGGTCAGGGCCCGGCGTGTAACGCTCACGTCGGTCTCCTCGCTGGCGCTCGTCGACCCGTGACCAGCGCTGTGTTGGATTGTTCCCTCGCAAGCTCGGTCACGTGGTCAACGTTGCCAGACGCCGAGGCAGACGGCGGCGATCCAGGCCACGCCGAGGAGCTGCAGCACCCGGTCGCCGAACACGATGTGCTCCGGCGCGCCGGCGGCACCGCGGTCGATGTCGACGGCGTAGCGCAGCATCCCGAGCACGAACGGCGCGACCGAGACCTCCTCCCAGACGAAGCCACCGTCGGTCGCCTGCTCGAACGCCCACAGGCTGTAGGCCACCACGGTCACCGACGCCGCCGTGCCCCAGACGAACCGCAGGTAGGACTCGGAGTAGAACTCCAGGGACCGGCGGGTGCCGGCCGCCGCGCCGATGGCGTGAATCTCCGAGTAGCGCTTGCCGGCCACCATGAACAACGACCCGAACGCTGCGACGAGCAGGAACCAGGGGGACAGGTAGATCCCGCTGGCCACGCCGCCGGCGATCGCCCGCAGCAGGAAGCCGGACGCGACCGCGGCCAGGTCCATGACCGGCTGGTCCTTGAGCCCGAGCGTGTACGCCGCCTGGATCCCGACGTACAGGGTCGCTGTGAGCCCGAGCCACGGATCGACGGCGTACCCGAGGACGAGGCCGCCGAACAGGAGCACCGCTGCGGTGGCGAGGGCGGCGCGTGGGGTGATCTCGCCGGCCGCGATCGGTCGCCGCCGCTTGGCGGGGTGGCGCCGGTCCTCGTCCACGTCGATGACGTCGTTGACCAGGTAGACCGCCGAGGCGACCAGGCAGAAGGTCACGAAGGCGAGGGCGGTGTTGAGCGCGACGTCGCCCTCGTCGAGCGTCCCGGCGGCCAGCGGCGCTGCCACGACGAGGAGGTTCTTGACCCACTGCCGAGGTCGGAGGGCGCGCAGCATCGGCGGTCCCATGGGGAGGCGGTGCGGCGGCATCGGGTCCTGGTTCGTGACGTCGAAGGAGGGATCGGCCGAGTGTGTCGTCATCGGAGGCTACCGTCCCTCGCCTGGTCGGAGGAGTTGTTGCTGCGAGTCGGAGGTCGGTTCACGCGGGTCGGAGACTTGTCGCTGTGGGCCGTCCTGCCCCCGCTTGCCCTTGGTCGGATGGTGGTCGAGCAGGACGAAATGTCCGTGGGCTCGGGCGCCGGCGAGGCCCGTGGTGTCCCAGCCGAGACCCGAGGGATCCGGGCCGTGTCGCCAGACCAGCCAGTAAACCGGCTTGATCGGGTCGAGCGTGGAGAGATTGAGGCCGCGGTAGTTGAGCCGGAAGAACAGGCTGTCGTCGCGGGCCTGCCGGATCTTGTCCGCGAGCACTGCGCGGTCGGTGAACCGGTCGACGATGGTGCATTCGCAGAAGTACGCCAGGGTGCCGACTTCGCCCGGACCGTGGACCGGCGTATCGCCGACGATGTTGCCGAGCTCGCGGCCGATCTCGGCGTACTCGTAGGGACGCGCCCAGTTGGCGTGGATCGGCATCTCGCGCAGTGGAACGTGGGCGCTCGTCCTGACCTGCCAGGGGACGAGCGACATGACGATGAGGACGGCGCCGACGGTCACCGCCGCAGCCCGGACGTAGGCCTGGAAGTCCGGGCCGCTCAGCGTGGCGAGTCCGATCACGGCCGTCAGGGTGAGCGCCGTGAGGGTGGGCGCGTAATACCAGAAGAAGGGCGGGACATCGAGCGCCCAGATCAGACAGAAGTACGCCGCACCCGCGACGACGAGTGCCGGCACGACCGAAGAGCCGGCGGCCACACCGCGCCGGCGCCACGCGGGCCAGGTCAGCGCGGCCAGCAGGCCGACGGCTCCGATGACGAGGACGATGATCGCGGCCCAGGGGTTCTTGTGGTAGTAGCGCGTGGTCATCGCGGTCAGGAAGTCACCCCACGCCCCGCCCTGCTTGATGACGAGGGTGTCGGGGATCGCCGAGTCGAACGCGATCCAGCTGAACACCAGCCACGGCCCGACCACGGCCGCGGCCAAGGCGACGACCTGGATCAACCGGCGCCACAGGGCCGGCGTCGCCAGGACGAGGATGCCGGCGATCACCACGGTGTCGAGCCGGAGCCAGAGGAGCACGCCACAGGCGAGTCCGGCCATCATGGCGTCGCCGCGGGCGCATGCCCAGGTGAGATAGATCAGGGCCGTGACGACCAGCATCGACTCGAGCCCGATCGTCGAGGCCAGCAGCGGACTGGCGACGAACAGCGGAGTGCCGATGACGGCCACCCGATAGCCGAGGCCGAGGGTGCCGCCGAGCCCGCGCAGACCGAGGGCGAGCGCGATGCAGGTGAGGACGTAGAGCACGCCGAGCGCGACGACCGGGTCGTTGAAGATCGCGGTCAGTCCGCCGGTGAGGAGCACGTTGAGCGGCGACGTGGCGCTGTTGGCCTCGTGGCCCGGAATCATTCCCCACTCGCCGTGCTCGGCCAGGGTGCGGGCGTAGGTCAAGGTGATGTAGGCGTCGTCGATCAAGGCGACGTGGACGAGCCAGTAGAGGAAGGTCGCGGCGATCGCCGTCAGACCGACCAGCGCAGCGGTCGGCCAGATGACGGCGGAACGCAGCCGGCGACCGCCGGTGGGAGCCGCGTGCGAGATCGGCTCGGTTTCCGCGAACTGCCCTTGGTGCTTGTCGACGACGGCAGACACCCCTTGGCCCTCCTTTCGACCCACCCATGTCGATCGGGGCTGACGTACCCAGCATTCGACTCGGCAGACCGGGGTCGCCCAGAGGCGAAGGTCCCAGCAGCGCAGGCCGAAGCGCTGTGTGTGTAGATCAGACGCACTGACCAGGCCAGACGGTTGTCCCCATGGCGAAAAATCGGCCGGACAACGATCCGATCACGATGGGCCGAGCGACGTAGGTCGCCGGCGCTCGGGAGTCAGTGGGGGAGGGCAGAGGCGCGCCAGGCGCCCGGTCCGGCTCGGTGCGGGCGCCGCATCGCAGCCGCCGGGTGGCCCCACGACGGTCTCGGCCGCGGGGCCGGAGCGGCACCGGTGCCGCGACGGACACCGACGACGGCGACCAGCGCGGCCAGCTCGTCGGGCGTCGGATCACCCTTGACGACCCGGAGCAGCGGCTCCGGTAGCGTCGAATCGGTCATAGTGGGATGTTCCCGTGCTTCTTGGGCGGTAGGTTCTCGCGCTTGGTGCGCAGCAGCCGCAATGACCGGACGATCTCGAGCCGGGTCTCGTGCGGCGGGATGACCGCGTCGATATAGCCGCGTTCGGCCGCAATGTACGGGTTGGCCAGCGTGTCTTCGTACTCGGTGATCAGCTCGGTGCGCCTGGCCTCCGGATCGCCTGCTTCGGCCAGCTCGCCCCGGTAGAGGATGCTGACCGCGCCCTGCGCTCCCATGACGGCGATCTGGGCGGTCGGCCAGGCGATGTTCATGTCGGCGCCGAGATGCTTGGACCCCATGACGTCGTAGGCGCCGCCGTACGCCTTGCGGGTGATGACCGTGATCAGCGGCACGGTGGCCTCGGCGTAGGCGAAGATCAGCTTCGCGCCGCGCCGGATGATGCCGTTCCACTCCTGGTCGGTGCCCGGGAGGAAGCCCGGCACGTCGACGAAGGTGAGCACGGGCAGGTTGAAGGCGTCGCAGGTGCGGACGAAGCGGGCCGCCTTCTCCGACGCGTCGATGTCGAGGGTGCCGGCGAAGTGCAGCGGCTGGTTGGCGACGACGCCGACCGGGTGTCCCTCGACCCGGCCGAACCCGACGACGATGTTCGTCGCGAACATCGCGTGCACCTCGAGGAACTCGCCGTCGTCTAGCACCGCCTCGATCGCGGTGTGCATGTCGTACGGCTGGTTCGGCGAGTCCGGTACGAGCGAGTCGAGGGTCCGATCGGTGTCGGTGAACTCCTCGACGGCAGGCGCGTCGAACGTCGGTGGCTCGTCGAGATTGTTGGGCGGCAGGTAGGACAGCAGCGCCTTGACGTAGTCGAGCGCGTCCTCCTCGTCGGCGCCCATGTAGTGGGCGTTGCCCGACTTGGTGTTGTGGGCCCGGGCGCCGCCGAGCTCCTCGAACGTCACGTCCTCGCCGGTCACAGTCTTGATGACGTCCGGTCCGGTGATGAACATGTGCGAGGTCTGGTCGACCATGACCGTGAAGTCGGTGACGGCGGGGGAGTAGACATGGCCGCCGGCGCAGGCGCCCATGATCAGCGAGATCTGCGGGATGACGCCGGAGGCGTGCACGTTGCGGCGGAAGATCTCGCCGTAGAGGCCGAGCGAGACGACGCCTTCCTGGATCCGGGCCCCGGCGCCTTCGTTGATGCCGACGACCGGGCAGCCGGACTTCATGGCGAGGTCCATGATCTTGGTGATCTTCTCGCCGTAGACCTCGCCGAGGCTGCCGCCGAAGACGGTGAAGTCCTGGGCGAACACGCACACCATCCGGCCGTCGATCGTGCCGTAGCCGGTGACGACGCCGTCGCCGTACGGGCGGTTGCGCTGCAGCCCGAAGTTGGTGCTGCGATGGCGAGCCAGCTCGTCGATCTCGACGAACGAGCCGTCGTCGAGCAACAGATCGACCCGCTCGCGAGCGGTCAGCTTGCCCCGCGCGTGCTGCTTCTCGACCGCGCGGGCCGAGCCGGCGTGGACCGCCTCGTCGAGCCGAATCTCCAGATCGGCGAGCTTGCCGGCCGTCGTGTGGATGTCGGGCCCGGCGTCGGGTTCTGGCGTCGCAGCGGCTTCGGTCACAGCCGTCCAGCGTACTCGCGGGCGCCGGTCGGGCTCGGCCCAGGATGTCGGCGCCAGTGCGCGCCGACTCTCGTCGGGATCCGCAGTTTCGCGCCAGCATTCGCGCAGGCAGGTGCCAGGCGAGCCCGTGGCACCCTCGTACGGTGCCCACCGAACGCCTGGACCGGGACGCGATCGAGCGTGCGTTGCTCCATGACGACTCGATCTGGACCGCGATCGACATCCTCGAGCGGACCGAGAGCACCAACGCCGACGTGGCGACCGCCGCTCGCGACGGGGCTGCCCAGGGACTCGTCGTCACGACAGAGCACCAAGTGGCCGGGCGGGGGCGGCTCGGCCGGGCCTGGGAGTCACCGCCGCGGTCCGGCCTGGCGGTCTCGGTGCTGTGGCGGCCCACTGCGGTGCCCGCGTCGCGCTGGTCCTGGCTGCCGCTGTTGGCCGGCGTGGCGGTGCGGGAGAGCGTCGTGGCGGTCGCCGATGTCGACGCGAGGCTGAAGTGGCCCAACGACGTCCTCGTCTCGGGTCGCAAGCTCGCCGGCATCCTCGTCGAGCGGATCGACTCCGACGTGGGACCGGCCGCCGTCGTCGGCGTCGGGCTCAACGTCTCGCTCGACGCGGACCAGCTCCCGACGCCGGAGGCGACGTCGCTCCTGCTATGCGGCGCGAACACCGATCGGACGACCCTCCTCGTCGACCTGCTGCGACGGCTCGAGTCGCGTTATCTCGCCTGGGTGGGCGGCGCCGGTGATCCCGGGACCTTGCGGGCCGCCTACGTCAGCGGATGCGCGACCCTCGGACAGCGGGTCCGGGTCGAGCGGCCGGACCGTTCGACCTTGATCGGCCGAGCCGTCGGGATCGACGCCGCCGGCCGGCTCGAGATCGACACGGACGGTGAACGGCGGGCCGTCGGCGCCGGAGACGTCGTACACCTTCGAACCGGTTCATGAAACGATCGGCGCTATGGCTGTCTCACCGAAGCTCCTCACCGAGGGCGAAGAGGTCGTCCTCAGCGTCCGTACGCATGTCAAGGCGCTCTTCTGGCCCGTTCTGGTTCTCCTGGTGACGTGCTTCGCCGCAGGGTTCCTGCTCGTGATGTCGCCCGACAACGACGCCGGCGGGTGGCTCAAGATCGTGATCCTGGTCGCCGCCGCGCTGGTCATCATCGTCTGGTCGCTGATTCCGTTCATCCGGTGGCTCACCTCGACCTACACGGTCACCAACCGCCGGCTGATCTTCCAGACCGGGATCTTCACCCGGTCGGGGCGGATCATCCCGCTGCACCGGATCAACGACGTCTCGTTCGAGAAGCACCTCAGCGACCGGATCTTCGGCTGCGGCACCCTGATCATCCACGACGCGAGTGAGCAATCCGGCTTGCAGCTGCCGGACATCCCCAAGGTCGAGACGGTCCACCGTACGATCACCGACCTGGTGTTCGAGCTGCACGGCGGCACCGATGACGACGGCACCCGGGAACGACGCGGATCATGACGGGTCCCGTGCGGTTCGCCGGTCTGCGGTGATCGACTGAAGGAGATGAGCGGGCCGAGCCCTCGACGATGGACGCCGGTGAACCAGACCGCGAGGAGCTCGAACGGGCCATCCTCGGCGCCAAGCGCGAGCTGACCGCACAGCAGGTCGCCGACGCGGCGGGCATCACCCGTGACGAGGCCCAGCGGTTGTGGCGGGCACTCGGCTTCCCCGACGCCGGCGAAGCCGTGGCGTTCACGCCGGACGATCTGCGCGCGTTGCAGCTGGTCTACGAGGCGATCGAACAGGCCGACCTGGATGCCGAGACCGCCACCCGGCTGACCCGGGCCGTCGGCCACACGATGGCGCGGCTGGCCGACTGGCAGGTGTCGACCCTGGCCGAGCACGTCGAGGATCGTACTGGCGAGGGGACCAGCCGGGTGGCGTCCACCCTGGGCGTGTCGCAGTCGGTCGCGCCGGCCTTCGAGCAGTTGCTGGTCTACGCCTGGCGACGCCATCTCGCCGCGGCCGTCTCCCGGCTCGGAACCTGGGGCGCGCCCGAGGAGGACCTGCTGACGGCGGATGTCACGGTCGGGTTCGCCGATCTGGTGAGCTTCACCCAGCTCACCAACCGCCTCGACGACGATGCGCTCGCCAGTCTCGTCGAGAGCTTCGAGACCCGCTGCGCCGACATCATCACCGCCCGGGCGGGCCGGGTCATCAAAACGCTCGGCGACTCGATCCTGTTCGTCGCCGACCAGCCGATCGAGGGGGTCGAGATCGCGTTGAGCGTCGTCGAGGAGATCGGGCCCGACGCGGATCTGCCCGACGTCCGCGTCGGTCTCGCCACCGGAACGGTCATCACACGTTTCGGTGACGTGTTCGGGCCGCCGGTCAACCTCGCGTCCCGGCTGACCACGGTGGCGCGACGCAATCGGATCCTCTCCGACCCGGCGACCGCGGGAGCTCTCCCCGAGGACGGCTACGACACCCGGGCCCTTCCGCCGCGTCCACTGCGCGGGTTCGGCAGCGTCGAGCCCGTCACGGTCCGCCGGCGGTGGCCGTATTAGGGCGCGTGTCGGTAGGCCAGCGGGGTCTGCCAGCACGCCCTAGGGCGTGGCCCGGAAGACCCACCGAGGGTAGGCCCAGAAGCGGAACGCCGTGCCGAGCGCCAGGCCGACGCCGTTGGCCGAGAGGTTGTCCGCGAGCGGGCTGGTGAGACCGAATGCGTAGTGAGACATCGCCAGGCAGGCCAGCGCGATCGCCATGCCGACGGCGTTGAGCAGCACGAATACCGCGAACTCCCGATGCGTCGAGGACCAGGCCCGATGCCGCCAGGTCCAGTGCCGGTTGCCCGCGTAGGTCACGATCGTCGCGACCGCCACAGAGATCGCCTTGGCCGTCAGCGGCTTGTGCTCGAGCACACCCGGATCCCCGGCGTATCGCAGCAGGTTGAAGACGCCGACGTCCACGAGGTAGCCGAAGCCGCCGACGACGACGAAGGCCATGAACTCGCGGGCTCGCCGCTGCTCCCGGTACGCGGGATCGCGCAGCGTCGAGATCAGTGCCACGGTGCTCCTATCCGCGGGGTCAGGCCGGCGGGTAGGGCCTCTCCGCAGGCGCAGCGGCCAGGCTACCGGGTGGCGTGCCAGGTCCGGATTGGTCGGTGTGCGGCGGCCCGGACCGACTGTGGTTTGCTGACGCCTGACTCGGTACGAAGCACCCGGAGGCCTAATGTCAGAGGCACGCGTCGGAATCATCATGGGATCGGACTCGGACTGGCCGATCATGCAGGCCGCCGCGGAGGCGTGCAAGGAGTTCGACGTCGGCTTCGAGGCCGATGTCTCGTCGGCGCACCGGATGCCGGACGAGACGATCGCGTACGGCCGGTCCGCGGCCGATCGAGGCATCGGCGTGATCATCGCCGGGGCCGGCGGCGCCGCGCATCTGCCCGGGGTCCTCGCAGCGGTGTCGCCGTTGCCGGTGATCGGAGTGCCGATCGCGTTGAAGGTCCTCGACGGCATGGACTCGCTGCTGTCGATCGTGCAGATGCCGAGCGGAGTGCCGGTCGCCACCGTCGGGGTCGGCAACGCCCGTAACGCCGGTCTGCTCGCCGTGCGCATCCTGGCCGCGACCGATCCGGCGCTGCGCAAGCGCGTCCTCGAGTTTCAGGCCGAGCTGTCCGAGAAGGCGCGGGCCAAGGGAGCGGCCGTCCGCGACGCGACGTAGCCCCGGCGCAGATGTAAGCCCGCCTAGTCGCGTCGGCGACGGCGGAGATAGGCGCCGAGAGCTCGCTCGGCGACCGGATTGCGATCCGCCAGGTTCACCGCGGCCCGCTTGCCCCGGAACCACACCGACCGCGTCGCACTCCCGACCCGGGCTGTCCCCGGCGCCTGGTCGCCGACTGCGGCGGCATCACGACCGGGCCGGCGCCACTTGGCCCTGGCGAATTGCTCGGTCAGGCCCGCGAGCGAGTCGATGGCCGCCTCGAGCAACTCGTCGTCGGAGACCTCGCCGGGTGGCCGCCCGGAGTCGTCGAACCGTGGTCGGAGGTCGTCGAGGTCGCCGACGACAGGGCAGCCGGCGGCCCGGATGCCTTCGGTGATCCGGTCCGCCTCGCGAGTCACCCACTCCCGATCGGACTCCGGCAGCCGTAACGAGCCGCCTCCGGCCCCGGCCAGGATCGGCGCCAGGTCGGTCTCGACCACGTCGTGATACTGCCGCTGGTTGAGCTTGCGATGCAGCCGCTGGTTGATCCGGCGAAGCAACTCGGTGCCGGTCGGGCCCACCGAGACGTTGTCCCAGGAGTCGGGCTCGTCGAGTGTCGCGGCGTCGAATCCGATGACAGTTCCGAACCGCCGGGACAGCTCACCCGGCGGCGATCCGGCCGGCGGCACCGTGACGACGTGCACTCGCTCGGCCGGCACGACCTGAGTCCAGATGTCGAGGATCGCCGGCACGTCCTGGCGCCGCCAGAATCCACGGGCCGGTGCCTTGGCGCGCGCGTCGGGGTCCGTGAGGGCGTCGGCGTACTCCCGCCACGTCCATGTCTCGTCGGTCTTGACGTCCTCCTGCCAGGCCGAAAGCGCCACTCGGCCCAGATCGCGCACGGTCACGATCACGTGCACCTCGGCGGGCTCGAACGACCGCACGGCCTTGCGGGCCTGCGAGACGCTGGCCAGCGACGTCGCTTCCTCCGACAGCACGGCCACCGGGAGCTCGGACTCGGTCACGACCCTGGTCATCGCCGCCCACTGGCCGGAGATCCGGTCGTCTCCGGTGCCACGCGGCCGGCGGCCGAACAGGTCGTACACGGCGAAGGTGTGGATCGGCTGTCCCTTGCCACCGGGGTAGAACACGCCCAGCTCGGCCAGTCGCTTGCGATTGGCGCGGAGCACGCCCTGGAGGTAGGTCGTCCCGGTCTTGTGGAGCCCGATGTGCAGGAACACGCGACGCGACGGAGCGGACATGGCTGCATTGTGCCGGTCCGTCACCGGCGGTCTCGCAGGGGCATCAGGACTCAGCCTCGATCCGTGGACCCGCCCTGCTGCGGCCGGGGTCCACGGATGGAGGCTTACGGCCGGCTCCGGCGGCGCCGGGCATCGCGCAGCCGCAGGTATCCGTTCACCGGCATGGCAGCCAGGCGGCTCCGATCGGCGAGCCTCAGCAGGCCTCGCTTGACCCGGAACCGCTGGGCCCGGATCCGGCTGCGCCACCGGCCGCCGTGCCGCGGGGCGGAGTCCGGCGCGGCCGGCCGGGCGCCGGTGCCCTCCCACCACAGCTTCGCGTACTCCTCGGTCATCGCCGTGAGGGCACGCAGCGCGGAGTCGAGCATCTCGTCGCTCGTCGTCTCGTCCGGACGTCGCGGTGTCTCGGTCTCGGTGGGCACCAGGTCGGCGAGATCTCCGACCACCTCGTAGCCGCTGGCGACCAGATCGTCCACGATCCGCTGGCCCTCGGCGCTCACCCAGGCCTGGTCGTCCGGATCCAGCCCGACGGTCTCGGCCACCGAGTTCCGGGTGAGCTCACGGGTCAGGAGCCGCCGGACGACCCGGTGGTGCTGGCGCTCGTTGAGGCGGTGGCCCAGACCTTCGTTGAGCCGGCGGAGGACCTCGGCGTCGGCCGTGGCGAACGCGCGGTTGTCCCAGACCGTCGCCTCGGTCAGTGGCGTGTTGTCATAGCCGACGACCTTGCCGACCCGCTCGAGCAGGACGTCCTTCGAGGCGCCGGCGGGCGGCACGGTGACGACGTGCATCCGGTCGCGAGGGACGACGCTCTGCCACACGTCGAGGATCGCCATCAGGTCCTGCCGGATCCAGAAGCTGCGACCGGGGTTCTGTCCACGGCGAACCGGGTCGCGTACGCCGTCGACGAACTGCCGCCAGGTCCAGGTCTCGTCGCTCTTGATGGCCTGGTGCCACGACGACAGCAGGACCCGCCCCAGGTCTCGTACGGTGGCGACCACGTGGACCTCGTGGTCGGGGAAGCCCTCCACCGCCTTGCGGGCGTCTCGGGCCGTGGCGAGGCTGAGCGACTCGTCGGAGATCAGCGTGATCGGGTCCGGGGAGGCCTGGACCGCCGCGGTCAGCTCGTCCCACTGACCCTCGATCCGCTCCTCCCCGCCCTTCGGCCGGCGTCCGAACAGGTCGGAGACCGCGAAGACCTGGATCGGGCCGTCCTGGCCGCCCGGGTAATGGACGCCTTGCTCGGCCAGCTGCTTGCGATTGGCTCGCCACAGGTTCTGCAGATACGTCGTGCCCGTCTTGTAGAGGCCGATGTGCAAGTACACACAGCGGTTGTCGCGAGTCATGCACGGCATTGTGCACTGCCCGATGTCCGGCGCGCGACTCGGCGTCACCTGGCCCACCGTCGGCCGCCGGTGAGCGGTTAACATCCCGGCGTGAGCGACCTTTCCGACCAGCCGATGTTCGCCCTCTCCGAGGAGCACCGGGCCATCCGGGCCGCCGTCCGCGCGGTCTGTGACGACAAGGTTGCGCCCCGGGCCGCTGAGGCGGACGAGACCGGGGAGTTCCCGAAAGCGTCGTACGAAGCGCTGCGCGCCTCGGACTTCCATGCACCGCACATCCCGGAGCAGTACGGCGGCGCCGGGGCCGATGCGCTCGCGACCTGCCTCGTCATCGAGGAGGTGGCCCGGGCCTGTGCGGCGAGCTCACTGATCCCGTCGGTCAACAAGCTCGGCACAGTGCCGCTTTTGCTGGTGGCTTCGGAGGACTTGAAGAACCGGTACCTCCCGCCGGTGGCGCGTGGCGAGTCGTTGTTCTCGTACTGCCTGTCGGAGCCGGAGGCCGGCAGCG
>Ga0081455_10005801_pt1 | contig 13444 bp, 11 predicted proteins | sample TabmetS3T2R1_FD_70207 | JGI IMG/M metagenome (GOLD analysis project Ga0081455, IMG submission 70207) | Tabebuia heterophylla rhizosphere microbial communities from the University of Puerto Rico - S3T2R1 | ecosystem: Host-associated > Plants > Roots > Rhizosphere ... | reverse complement strand
GTTGGGGAAGTTGAGCCGCCAGCCCGTGTCGATCATGCCCGCGCCCAGCAGCTCGGAGAGCTCTGTGAGCTGCCTGAACGCGTCGCGGTCGCGGCCCGCGTAGCTCGCGACTATCAGCGGCCGCTCCGCCGCGCACAGCCGCTCCGCGAGGGCGCGCAGCGCCGCCGGGTCCGGCCCGACGCGCGACGGCGTCCGCAGCCGGTCCCAGTCGGGCAGCGGCACGTCCTCCTCGAGCTCGTCCTCCTGCAGCCCGGCGTCGAGCGCGATGTAGACAGGCCCCTGCGGCGCGGCGGTCGCGATGCGGTACCCGCGCATGACCGACTCCGGCACCGAGGCGATCGAGGCCGGCTGGTCGTCCCACTTCGTGTAGTCGCGGACGGCGTTGCCCTGGATGTTGGCCGTGTGGATCCAGTCGATGTTGGGGCGGCGGCGGGTGGTATCCATGGGACCCGTGGCGCCCATGACGATGACCGGCGCTCGGTCCAGGTATGCGTAGTAGATAGCGTTGGTGGCGTGCAGCAGGCCCACGGTGTCGTGGGCGATGGCGGCCATGGGGCGCCCGGTGGCCTTGGCGTACCCGTGGGCTATCTGGACCGCCACCTTCTCGTGCTGCGCCAGCACGATCTCTGGCTTGTTCCCCCCGTAGTTCACTATGGAATCGTGGAGCCCCCGGAAGGTGGAGCCGGGGTTGAGAGCCACGTAGGGGATCTCGTAGCGTTGCATCAGATCGACCACGAGGTCGGAACCGTATTTGCCCTTGCCGATCGTGGGTGTGAGCATGGTCTATCCTTTCATGATCGGTGCCCGCTTCCTTCTCGCTACACCCTACATGCTACGCTCTATATTTTGAGCAGTTGCCGCGCGTTCTCCCCCAGGATCTTCTCCTGCTGGATCGAGCTCAGGAGGTTGTTCGCCTTCAGCTTTGACACAGTGTGGGGGTACTCCGAGTCGAAGTGGGGGTAATCCGTGGCCATGAGGATATGGTCCTCCCCTAGCTCCTCCAAAGCCATACGCAACGCACCCGGCACCTCGTCGGCCTCCAAGGTCACGTAGCAGTGACGCTTCACGTACTCCGATGGCGTCATGCTCAGGTGGATGGGCAGGTGTCGATGTTGGTCGTCCTTGAGCCACTCGAAGTCATCGTCCATGCGGTGCATCCAGTAGAGTGGCCACTCCGCGCTGCACTCAAAGAAGACGACCTTCAGGCGGGGGAACTTCTCAAAGACGCCACCGGCCACTAGCCCCACCAGGGCCTGAGTGCAGTTGGTGGGCCGCCCGAGGACGTGCATGGCCAGGAAGTTATCGAAGCGCTCGGTGATGAAGCCCCAATTGCCGTTGGGGTGGCAGAACAGGGGGATGTCTAGCTCCTGGGCGGCCTCGTAGTAGGGGAAGAAGTCCGGATGATCGAGGTTCTTCTCCCCCTGGTAGCAGACCAGGTGAGCACACTTGAACCCCAGTTCCTGGACGGCGCGCCGCAGTTCGTTGGGCATCTCCTGCGGATATCCCGCCGGGATCATGGCTACGGGGAGCAGGGCGTCCTCGTATCCCTTCACTAGGTTTGCCGCCCAGTTGTTGTATGCCCGGCACAGGGCCGCGCCCAGGGGGCCCTCGGTGGCCACCGGCAAGGAGATGCCGGTGGGGAAGAGGACCTGCTTGTCTAGGCTCTCCAGGGCGTTGCCCTCTAACCGCTTAGCCATGTCGTAGCCCACTACCTGCCGCCGGGCGATGTCCCCGCCCTTCCAATTCTCCCTGGGATCGTACATGTAGCTGTGGTTATAGGAGCTGCTGTTCCCCTCACCGCTGCCGCGCCGGCGCTCGAACTTCGTCTTGAACCGGCGCTCATGGGGCTCCCCCTCCTTGATACAGATCGGAGTGTACGCCTCGAAAGGGGGGGCCAGCTTGTACACCTGGTCTGCGAAGTAGCCTTCCCGCAGGTGGGAATCCAGGTCGATGATCATGGGCGCCTCCTCTCATGCTATGCGCTGCGTTTTCGTCATCCATACCAATGAAGGAGGGAAGAGTCACGCAGGGAGCAGCACGCACTAACTTCCCTGCGGACCCACGTGGCGAGGTCGGAGACAATCAACGAGGCGTCTATGCCCGATCGGCACTGGCAGGTCGGTCTCGGAGTGACAAATCCTAAAGTGGTGGCCGAGTGGACGTATCGGGGGACAAGATACGGGGAGATCGTCGCATTGCTATCCATCCCATCTCTGCGCCCTCTGTGTGGCTCGACCTCGTCCGTTTCTGTCGCCTCTATGAGGCGGAGCCTTTCCCCAAGGCGGCCTCGACCTCGGGATGCTGGCGCCAACGCACCCCGCGCGGGTGAGTCGCCACCTCCACCTTGTTGCCGTCGGCATCCACCAGTCCCAGCGGGTGGTACACCAGCTCTATGCGGTTGCCGTCAGGGTCGTGAATGTAGGTGGAGTGTTCACCGGTGTCGTCGCGCTTACCCCAACGCTGGTCGTCCTCTGTCCCAGCACGGGTCATGGCGCCCTGCCCGCCGCGGGAGTACGCAATGCCCAGGGCGTCAAGGTGGGCGAGCATCTCGTCCCAATTCTCCACTTCCAGGGCAAAGTGGGCGCGGGGGGAAATCATCGGGTTGTCCGTCTCGGAAAAGTGCATCTCCGCGTTGCCGATGTGTAGCTGCAGCTGACGCTTGTTGCGCTCCGGTCCCCTATCGCGGAATGTAGCGCCCAGGACCTTCTCGTACCACTCCCTCGTCCGCTGCCGATCCGTGATCTGCACGTTAACATGTTGTACCATGGTGACCTTAGGCATCCCCATTACCTCCCTATCTACCTATGACACAGCCGCTTCACAAGACTGGGGGACCTATGCCCGTTCCCGCCATACGGTATCTGTCCTGCATTACCGCAGTGTACTATAACTGGCGTACCTACGCCTAGCATTTTGCCGCGTCTGAGGTCACAGCGATCCGGCAGGTGTCATGCCGCGTTGTCCCGAATAGTCCTCCACATTTCGTGCGCAAGCCTCGATTCCTGCTGTGTCGGAGGCCGGCCCATGGGCTTAATGGTATCTCTTCACATCTCCGTTGCAGTCGTCGGCCCACTCCGACTAGAATGGCTCCCAGTCGGTGCTGCAATGGGCGCCTTCGGACAAAACCGATTTCCCTCGGAACCCATCTCGCCGGTGAACAGTCGTAGGTGGGAGGAGCCATTCGGCCCTGTGACGTGACCTCAGTGCCGTTCGCGTGCGAAAGGAGGGGTGGCCATGGGCATCTATCTCAGTGCCAGAGAGCTTGCGCAACTCGAATCGGCGGAACATGCATTTGCCTCGCCAGTGCCCACGCAGATCGTTTCCAACGGAGAATTTAACCCGCTGCCGCAAACCCACCAACAGAAGCAAGTCGAAGGGCAGATCAAAGCATTGGTGGACAAGCATGCCGCCAAACTAGGGATGGATCGCCGGCACTTTCTGCGCACCAGTTGCGGTATGGCAGCCGCCTTCGTAGCGATGAACCACGTGTTCGGCAACCTATTCGATGTCTCCGAGGCTGAGGCTGCCGATCCAGAGCGCGCCGCCGACCGCGCCAAATCGCTGCAGGGGCAATTCATCTTCGACGACCAGACCCACTTCGTGCACGACAAATTCGAGCAGAAGGGTCTGCTAGGACTGGCCGTTTTTGCGGCCGAACACTGGAATCCAGCCCTCACCAATAAGGAGAAGACAGACCTCTACTATTATAAATTCGAGAATTACGTACGGCAGATCTTCCTGAATAGCGATACGTCGGTGGCCTTGCTGAGTGGTGCGCCCTTCGACGATCCTTCGTGGTGGCTCCTTCCCAATGAACAGATCATCGAAGCTGTCAGCATAGTCAACAAAATCGCCGGCACGCGGCGGATGCTGGGCCATGCCGTCGTGACGCCGGGACAACCTGGCTGGATGGACGCCGTCGACATCGCCATCGATAAGCTCCATCCCGATAGCTGGAAGCTGTACACCATCGGCGACCCACTGTCGGCGAACACCAAGTTCCCCTTTCGTCTGGATGACGAGCAGCTGATGTATCCCTTCTATGACAAAGCGGTGAAAGCGGGCATCCGTACGATCTGCATCCACAAAGGCTTGATGCCGGCAGATTACGAGCAAAGCTGGGCGAACGTGTGGCAGTACAACACGGCCTGGGATATCGGTAAGGCCGCCAAGGACTGGCCGCAGTTGAACTTCGTCATCTACCATGGCTGTCTGCAGGCGTTCCGGGAGCCTCCCGAGCGAGTCCTGGCTGAATTTGAGCAGACCGGCGAGATCAAGTGGGCCAGCGATCTCGCCCGCATCCCTGCGCAGTATGGGGTCTCCAACGTCTATGCCGAGATGGGCACCAGCTTTGCCGCATCGTGCACAGCAAATCCCCGCTTCGCGGCGGCGCTCCTCGGCACCTGGATTAAGGGCGTGGGCGTCGATCATACCTTGTGGGGCACCGACTCTGTGTGGTACGGCTCGCCGCAGTGGCAGATCGAGGCGTTGCGCCGGCTGGAAATCCCCGAGGATATGCAGAAAAAGTTCGGGTTTGCTCCGCTGGGTCCGGCCGATGGGTTCGTCAAGAATCAGATCTTCGGATTCAACTCGGCCCGTTTGTACCATCTCAGCCTGCGCGCCGAGTATCCGCCGTTGACCCCGGACAAATTCACTCAGATTAGGGAGGAGTATCGCATGGCCGGGAGACTCGACGAGCTGCGCGACAACGCCGTCTATGGCTTCATCGCCAAGCGGGCATAGAAGCAGTGCTGAGTGCTGAGGCATGAGTGCTGAGTATGGAAAGGCCCAGTACGCCCCGCAGCTGTATAGGAATGCACAAGGCTCAGGTGTTTGCGCGGCTCTGGCACGCTGACCAAGACCCTGCCCGGCGTCACAGTTGATTCAGCAGCATCAATTCATGTGGATGAGGTGTCAGGTGGACCTGGTCCAGTAGGTAGGGAACTTGAAACTGACGGACGTAATGGCGGATCGACGTCACCGGCACGATGAGCGGCAGCATGCCGCGCCGATACTGATCGATCATCGTAGTTTAGTCGGCTCGCCGCGCTCATCGCTGTCGAGTTGATCGGACACATAACCGGCGCGATGCTGCAACACGTTAGTGTGACTGCGACGGATCGGGGTATGGTGCATCACTTCGGTGAATCCATCCAGATATGCCGTCGCCAATGTCTGAGCAGGGGTAACCATCGCCACATCCCTACTCATACGGCCCACTCCATGGTTGAGAGGCAAACGCCAGCTTACGAGAGCGTGAAGCTCTTGACCGCCATCTCGGCGATGGTCTTGCCGATACTGATCGAGGCCGTGGCTCCTGGCGATGGGGCGTTGAGCACGTGTACCATGCGCTCGGTCTCGACAATGCGAAAATCGTCCACGAGCGCCCCATCCGGCGCCACCGCCTGGGCACGAACCCCCGATCCCGCCGGGTGCACATCCTGCATGCGTAGCTCTGGTATCAGTTTTTGCAGGGCCTTGACGAACGCTTCGCGACTAATCGAACGATACATCTCTCCCAGGCCCGTCTTCCAGTACTTCGAGACCATCTTCCAGAAGCCTGGATAGGCAAACATTTTCAAGGTGTCTTTGGCAGAGAAATCCTCCCAGCGATAACCCTCGCGTTTGAAGGCTAGGACGGCGTTGGGGCCGGCTTCTATGCCACCATGGATCATGCGGGTAAAATGCACCCCCAAAAAGGGGAAGCGCGGATCCGGGACGGGGTAAATCAAGTTCTTCACTAGGAATTGCCGCTCCGGCACGAGCTCGTAGTACTCACCCCGGAAGGGCACGATCTGCAGTTGCGGGTCGACCCCACAGAGGCGCGCCACATCGTCGGCGTGGAGGCCGCCGCAATTCACCAGGTAGCGACAATGGACCGCCCCACGGCTGGTCTCCAGGACCAGCTCAGCAGCGTAGCGCCGACAACCATGGACCTGGGCTTTGGTCTGAATCTCTCCGCCTTCCTTGCGAATGATGTCGGCATAGACCTGAGACACCTGCTTGTAGTCGATAATGCCGGTCTCAGGGACCAACAGCCCGGCGATGCCCACGGTATGCGGCTCATACTCGCGGATCTCTTCGGGCCCCAGCCGGCGTATGCCTTCCAGACCATTGGCCTGGCCTCGCCGTTCGAGCTCATCCAACGCCGGCAATTCGCTGGCTTCGGTGGCCACGACGAGTTTACCGCAGCGCTCATGGGCGATGCCATACTCTTGACAGAACTCGTACATGGCCTTGCGACCCACCACGCAGTTGCGCGCCTTGAGCGAGCCAGGCCGGTAGTATAACCCCGAATGAATCACCCCACTGTTATGCCCGGTCTGGTGCTGGGCCAGGCGGTCCTCCGCTTCGAGCACGGCGAGCGCCATATTCGAGCCTGTCTTCAGCGCCATCGCAGTCGCCAGGCCGATGATTCCTCCACCGATGATGACCACATCGTACCGTTGGGCATGCGTCATTGTTGTTCCCCTTCTGGATCATCTGGCGAGCACGTGCCGTAAGGCACCTTCAAGCTCAGGGTAACGGAACTGGTACCCCGAGGCCAGGAGTTTGATAGGCTGCATGCGGGCGCTCGCCAGTAACAGCTCATCGGCCATCTCCCCAAACATCAGACGCGCGGCGAATGCTGGCAGCGGAATGGCCGTGGGCCGTCCGAGAACTGTTCCCAGCGTCTTGGTGAATTCCTGATTGGTGACGGCTCGGGGGGCCACCGCGTTCGTTGGGCCTTGCAGGGCATCAGTGACGATCGCATGCTGAATGGCACCAACGACGTCATCAAGGGCGATCCAGCTCATATATTGCCGCCCGCTGCCGAGCACACCTCCTAGCCCTAGACGGAACGGCGGCAGCATCTTCGCCAGTGCCCCTCCGGCCGCACTGAGCACCACTCCCATGCGCAATTGGACGACGCGCAGGCCATGCTGTCGCGCTGGCTCTGTCGCCGCCTCCCAGGCACGGCAGACCTCGGCCAGAAAGCCCCGGCCCGGAGGACTGTCGTCGGTGAGGATGGCTTCTCCGCGGTCCCCATAATATCCCATGGCCGAGGCAGACACCAAAACCTTGGGGGGGGAAGATAGGCGGGTGAGTGTCTCACACAGGAGCTGTGTGCCCTTGACGCGGCTGTCGCGGATTCTCGCCTTCTTGGCCGCTGTCCAGCGCTCGGCGATGTTTTCCCCTGCCAGATGCACGACCGCCTCGACACCCTCGACGGCACGCGCATCGATGGTTCCAGCCATAGGATCCCAACGGGCGATCTTCTCTTCGGATGTCGGCTGCCCGCGCGCCAGGCGTGTCACCTCGTGGCCGCTAAATGCTAGCGAGGATACCAACGCCGTGCCGATAAGGCCGCTTGCGCCAGTGACAAGAATATTCATGGATACGCCTCCTCGGTGCCCATGGCATGGTCTTACGCCTGGAGCATCCTGACGCCAGCTAGATCAGTGCCGCAAGCCATTCCCGTGGACGCCATGCCAGGCCGAACACATGAAGATCTTTGCGCCACCATCATACACACAGCATTGCGACATCACGGATGTCAAGTCAACTAAAAGTTTTGGTGGTGGGTCAATTTCATGGTAACAGCTCGGGATTGGCGTCGTGGATCGACCATACACTTAATGTTAACTTCAAACTGACCCACTACCGCGTCATCTCTCTAGGGAAATCTCGCGAACTCCGGGTGCAGCGGCTGGGCGACGGAACCAGACGATCGGTGTATGCGGGGTCATGATTCAGGGGGTTCGGCGCTGGCGCTTACCACCAGTGCCCGCGGGCGTGCCAATGGGGGTGTTCGGGGATCATGCGACGGACGCTGTCGAGCCACCAGCGCCCCGCCCCTAACTCGATGTCGGCCACACGGGCCAGTTCAGCGAGCATCGCAACTTTCTCTGTCTCCGGGATCGCCTCGGTATGCTGGCGCCAGACTGCCATGGGTACCCTGCAGGTGTCGCATTGGAGGACGACCCATTGGGACGTTTCGGTATACCACTGGGTGCGCTCTTCTAATGTGCATAAAAGACAAGCCATCGCGACTCCACTGTGTCCGTCACGCGCGTTCCCACCAGGATGAGGCCGGCGTGCGAGTATAGTTCTATAACGTCTGATTCCGCAAAAACTCTCGAATCTGCTGGATGTAGGACTGAATGGTGTCCATGTTGGGATTCACGGCCACGGCGCGCTCGAACCATTCCAAGGCTTGACGGGGTTCAACCAGACCAAGATAGCATAGCCCCATGCCGCTGAGGGCACCGAAGTGCACCGGATTCAGCTCCAGGGTCTGGTGAATGTCGGCGATCGATTTCTCGAATTCTAGCATCAAATAATAGACGGTGGCGCGTTTGTTATACCCTTCGGCGAACTTGGGAGCACGGGCGATGATTTGATCGAAGACTTCCACTGCCTCGGGATACTGCTCCGCTTCCATCAGGCGGATGCCCTCGGCCATTAAGGTGTCGATCTGATCGTTGCCCGACCGCAGCCAGATGGTCCACATGACGTTCTGAGCCATCACCCGCACGCGCCCATCGTCATCGCGCAGCGCCTGCACTAAGGCGGGCATGACCTGCATGTCCGCCAGCTTGGCCAACAACTCCAGCGCCTTCAATTTCTCCGCCGTGGTCCCCTGCGTGAGCACCTCCAGCGCATGGGCCAAGCCCTGCCCTCCGCCGTTACCGCTCACGGCTTCCAGCGCCAATCCCAGCACGACGATGAGCGTCATTACGATGGTCAGCGTCGTCACGGTCATGCTCCTCTACTCGGGGCCACTCAGATTCCTGGATGTTTCACACGAGTCCGCGACACTCCCACGGGCACCGACATCGCCGCTTATCGGTCGCATGCTATACACCTCTCGAACGGCCTTGTCAAGGTGAGCGCCCCATGCAACCCTGGGCTGACCGGATGACCTGGTCGAGTCATGCAGCGATGGGTGCTCCAAGTCCCCGCATGCCGGAATGGTGACACTGGCTCGTGTCAACCGCGGACGGGATGAGCGGAGAGACCCGGTGTGTTATAATCAGCAACTGATCACTGATCTCATGCAGAAAACCGATGCGCTGAAGCGTGGTCATCTCAGATGGCTGAACATCCCTGTCAGCCTGCCGCAAATGCCCGGCAAGGTCGCCTCTACGGTGCTTGACAGGGGGATCATATGCGGTGCCTGCTTCGACAAGGAGAGAGCATGGAGCGCCAGGAGGCCGAGCGACAGATTGAGCAGTTGCGCCAGCAGCTTCAGTATCACAACTATCGCTATCACGTCCTCGATGATCCCCAGATCACTGACGCCGAGTACGACCAGCTGATGCGCCGCCTGCAAGAACTGGAAGCCGCGTTTCCTGAGCTGATCAGGCCGGATTCCCCGACGCAGCGCGTCGGCGCCACGCCGCTTGAGGCCTTCGGCACGGTGCTGCATTCTCTTCCGATGCTGAGCCTCGACAATGCTTTCTCAGCCGAAGAAGTGCGTGACTTCGACACACGAATCAAGCGTCAACTGGGCCAAAGTGACCCCATCGACTACGTGGCTGAGCCGAAGATTGATGGGCTGGCAGTCGAGCTCGTGTATGTCGACGGTCTATTCGTGCAGGGGGCGACGCGTGGCGACGGGGTGCGTGGCGAGGATATCACACAAAATCTCCGGACCATCAAGACCATCCCCCTGCGGTTGGTCGCCGTCGCCCACGCTCCGTTGCCCCAGCGTCTGGAGGTGCGCGGGGAGGTCTATATGACTAAACGTGACTTCCAACGCCTCAATGCGCGTCGTGAGGAGGAGGGAGAGCCCATCTTTGCCAATCCACGCAATGCTTCCGCTGGTGCGCTGCGCCAGCTTGATCCGCGCATCACCGCTGGGCGCCCCCTGGCCATGTTCTGCTACGGCGTCGGCGGCGTGGAGGGAATAACGTTCCAGACCCACTGGGATGTGCTGCAGAGCCTGGCGCGCTGGGGTTTCAGCATCAACCTCCACAGTGAGCAGTGTCACGGCATCGAAGCCGCTCTAGCCCATTATGAGCGGTTGAGCCAGCAACGTGAGGAGCTTCCGTACGAAATCGACGGCGTAGTGATCAAGGTCAATGCGTTGGCGCTGCAAGAGGCCCTCGGCACCCGGTCCCGTAGCCCACGCTGGGCGTTGGCCTATAAGTTCGAGCCGAAGCAGGCGGTCACACGCGTCAAAGAAATCGCCGTGCAGGTTGGTCGCACCGGTGCCTTAACTCCAGTGGCACTGCTGGAGCCGGTGCAGGTGGCGGGGGTGGAAGTCAGTCGAGCCAGCCTGCATAACCCCGATGAGGTCGCCCGCAAGGATGTTCGCGCTGGAGACTGGGTCATGGTTCAGCGGGCGGGGGATGTCATTCCGGAAATCGTCGAGGTCCTGAAAGAACGACGAACCGGTGAGGAACAGCCATTTGAGATGCCGACGCATTGCCCCATCTGCAGGTCCGGGGTGGTGCGTCTCGAAGATGAGGTGGTGCCCCGCTGTGTGGGACTGTCGTGCCCAGCGAAACTCAAGGAGAGCATCGTCCATTTCGCCTCCAAACGGGCGATGGACATCGACGGCCTCGGGGATAAGACCGTCGATCAACTGGTAGAACGCGGGCTGGTCAAGGATATCGGCGATCTCTACTTCGTGGCCAGAGATGATGTGCTCAAACTTGACCGCCTTGCCGACAAATCCGCCAGCAATCTCATCACAGCGATCGAACGCAGCAAACAGACCACCTTGCCCCGTTTCCTATACGCATTGGGCATCCGGCATATTGGCGAACATGTCGCCGACGTGCTGGCGCGTGAATATTCCGACTGGCAAGCCCTGCAGCGTGCGGCCTACGAAGAGTTACAGAGCATCCACGAGATCGGGCCACGCATCGCACAGAGCATTGTGGCCTTTTCCCAGGATATTGGCAACCAGGGGGTGCTGGAAAAGCTCCACCGCGGTGGCGTGCGCGCGACACCGCTGCAGCGCCCAGCCGTCGATCAATCGCTGCGTGGCAAAACGTTGGTGTTTACCGGTGAGCTCCACACCTATACGCGCGCCGAGGCCAAACGCCTGGTGGAAGCCCGGGGTGGTCGCGTCACATCATCGGTCAGTCGCAGCACGAGCTACGTGGTGGCAGGTGCGGACGCCGGCTCAAAACTTGACCAGGCCCGCAAATTTGGGGTGTCCGTGCTCACCGAGGATGAGTTTCAGGCCTTGCTGTCGTCGTGAACGGGATGGAACCTTCGCGCTGGCGTATGCGTCTAAGAGCCACGCGACGAAGCGGGTAGAAATCTTTAGCGGCGCTGGGCACAGCAACGCATCAAGCTTTCGTCCACTGATGAAGTGCCACAAGCGCCTGGCATGTCGACCAAGATGAAGATAAGGAGGCAACCATGCATCGATCGGTTCACGTGTGCTCTCTGACGGTCGTACTCTGTGTGCTCGGCCTTGCCATCGGTGTCGGGGTGATGGTCAACCAGTCCTCAGGCGCACGGGACGCACCGTTCTGGACGGAAACGCCTCCCACCCAGGTCCCTCTTGTCCAGGTCCCCAATTTCGCCGACATGGCCGAGCACCTCAAGCCTTCAGTGGTCAACATGAGTACGACCCAGGTCGTCAAGGGGCAACGGCGCACGACGCCACGCATGCCCTTCCCCAGCCCCTTTGGTGGCGAACGCGATCCGTTCGAAGAGTTTTTCGAACGCTTTTTCGGTGGCGACAATCCCCAGCGCGAGTTCCGTGGGCGCAGCCTGGGCTCGGGGTTCATCATCAATCGCGAGGGGTATATTGTCACCAATAACCATGTCGTGGAGAACGCCTCTGACATCAAGGTCTCGCTGTCGGATAAAGAGGAATTTGCGGCGAAGGTCATTGGCCGCGATCCGAAGACCGATGTGGCGCTGATTAAGATCGACGCGAAAAAGGACCTGCCGGCGGTGGCGCTGGGTGATTCGAGCAAGCTGCGTGTGGGCGAGTGGGTGATGGCCATCGGCAATCCATTTGGCCTGGGACATACCGTCACGACGGGCATTGTCAGCGCCAAGGGACGGATCATCGGCGCGGGTCCCTATGATGATTTTATCCAGACCGACTCGTCCATTAACCCTGGGAACAGCGGTGGGCCATTGTTCAACATGAATGGCGAAGTGGTCGGCATCAATACCGCCATTATCGCCAGCGGTCAGGGCATCGGCTTTGCTATCCCCATCAACGTCGCGAAGGATCTGCTCGTGCCGCTGCGCGAGAAAGGTCGAGTGGTGCGCGGCTGGCTTGGCGTGCAGGTGCAGGGGATTACCCCTGAACTGGCCAAATCATTCGGCCTCGAGCGCGAGCGGGGAGCCTTGGTAGCTGATGTGATGGCTGATACACCGGCGGAGAAGGCGGGCCTCGAGCGCGGTGACATTATTGTCGAGTTCAATGGGCGCAAAATTGAAGAGATGAATGACCTGCCGCGTGTGGTAGCGAGCACCCCGCCGAACGCGGACGTGCCGATGAAGATCCTGCGCAAGGGGCAGGAGAAGGTCGTGCAAGTCAAAGTGGCTGAGCTCAAAGACAAAGAAGAGCGCGTCGCGTCCAGCGGTGGTACACTCGAAGAGAGCCTGGGCCTGACGGTGCAGGAGCTTACCCCAGAGATTGCCCGTAGCCTGCGGGTCAATGAATCGAAAGGTCTGGTGGTGACGAACGTGGAAGAGGGCAGCCCGGCCGATGAGGCAGGCCTCCGACGGGGTGATGTGATTGTCGAGATCAACCAGAAGAAAGTCGACAACCTGCGTGATTACCGTGCCGCGCTCGGACGCGTCGGCAGTGCCGATTCGCTGCTCCTGCTCGTGCGCCGTGGCGGCAATGTTCTCTATGTAGCGCTGAAAATGACGAAGTAAGCCGGGTGCCTCGAGAGTCTTTTAACGGATGGCATGGAGCTCACAGCCTCCTTGAACACATGGAGAGACAGGACCTTGCCGCATGATCGCCGCTTCTCCTGGCACCTATGTCCTAGAGACGAGAGCAGCCCACCGCTCACGTCAATCACGGATGTCGGAATCTCAAGGCCCGCCTGACAAGAGTTGACAGGACATCGATTTGACGCTACAGTACTGCCGCATTTCGCGAAGCTGAGGTGGTTGACTTTGAGCCCTGCTAGCCAGGGAGGACCGATGCGGGCGAGCAAGTGGGGCATCGCACTGGGAGGGTTCCTGGGCGCGCTGTGGGTACTGGGCACGGCGATCGATGCTGGCCAGTCAGCGCTTTTCAACATCGAGCGTCTCACCGCCGAAGCCGAAGGACTTTGGCTGCAAGGTCATGCCGAGCAGGCCCTGCAAAAATTCGAGCAAGCGCTGACGCAGATTCGGGAGGTCGGTGAGCGCGGCCGTGAATGGAAGATCCTCGACCGTATGGGTCGGATTCATCTGGAACAAGACCAATTCCAACCAGCCCTCGAACACTTTCAGCAAGGCCTGAACGTCGCGCTCGACCTCGGCG
>Ga0081455_10005800_pt1 | contig 13445 bp, 12 predicted proteins | sample TabmetS3T2R1_FD_70207 | JGI IMG/M metagenome (GOLD analysis project Ga0081455, IMG submission 70207) | Tabebuia heterophylla rhizosphere microbial communities from the University of Puerto Rico - S3T2R1 | ecosystem: Host-associated > Plants > Roots > Rhizosphere ... | reverse complement strand
CTCTGCGATCCTTACCGTCCGCGAATTCGATGCCCCGCGCCAGCTGGTGTTTGAGGTTTTCACCGACCCCAAGCATCTGGCGCAGTGGTGGGGTCCCCGTGGCTTTACCACCACCACCAGTGGCTTCGACCTCAGCGAGGGTGGCGTGTGGCGCTTTGTCATGCTTGGGGCCGGACGGCCGGGACTACCAAAATCGCATCACCTTTGCTGAAATCGTGAGGCCCGAGCGCCTGCGCTATCATCATGGCGGGGCCGGCGACGTGGAGCCCGTTGCATTTCGAACAACCGTCACGTTCGCGGATCTTGGCGGCGGCCGCACCCGCCTCACGCTCCACGCCCAATTTGCCTCCGCGGCGGAGCGCGAGCGCGTGATCAAAGCCTACCGCGCCGATCAGGGTGCCGTGGAGACCTTGTCACGCCTCGCCGCTCATTTGGCCAGATTGGCCGCCCAGGTCCGCCCGACCAGAGAAGGAGAACGCCATGGCAGTAACGCCCTATCTGTTTTTCGATGGCCGCTGCGAAGAGGCGATTGCGTTTTACAAACAGGCGATGGGTGCCGAGGTAGAAATGCTCATGCGCTTCAAGGATGGTCCGGATCCAAACATGTGTGCGCCCGGCAGCGAAGACAAGGTCATGCACGCGTGTGTCAAGATCAGCGGCATGCCGGTGATGATGTCGGACGGCCGCGCGCAGAATAAGCCCAAGTTTGAGGGCTTCGCGCTGTCGCTCGACGCCAAGGACGAGGCCGATGCGGAGCGTCTGTTTGCGGCGCTGGCCGACGGCGGGCAGGTGCAGATGCCGCTCACCGAGACCTTCTTTGCCAAGCGCTTCGGCATGGTGGCGGACCGCTTCGGCGTGGGCTGGATGCTGCTGGCCGGCCCCAAGAACCCCTGACGGCGCAGCTGGGCGAGCCGTCGCGAGCGTCACGCTTGCCCAGTGCCCTCCTTTAGCCGCAGGCGAGCGCGGCGGCTGGCGACCCTGCGCGATCTCGTCGGGCTTCCCGCCGCTTGCCAAAATGCGCCATTTCTTCCTCACCACAGACCGTGGTATACCAGCGCGCCACCAAAAGAACGCGCGTCGTAGACTCGCGGAGCATAATCGAGGAGGAAACAGCCGATGCGTACCGACGCGAAGTCCTTATCACGCCGCAAATTTCTAAGGGCAGGTGCGTTGGCCGCAGGCGCAGCCGCCACGGGAGCTGTTGGCTTCCCTCAAGTGTCGCGGGCGCAGACGGTCACGCTAAAGATGCAGACCTCGTGGCCTGCCACCGACATCTTCACCGAGATGGCACAGCAGTACGTTACGCGTGTCAACGATATGGCCGGCGGCCGGCTCAAGATCGACCTCTTGCACGGGGGTGCCGTCGTGCATCCGTTCCAGGTGCTCGATGGCGTGCACGGCGGCCAGCTCGACGCCGCCCACACCGTTACGGTCTACTGGTATGGCAAGCACAAGGCCGCCTCGCTGTTTGGCACCGGCCCGGTGTTCGGCTTTAACGCCAATGAGGGTCTCGGCTGGATCCATGCCGGCGGCGGTAAGGAGCTGTTCGAAGAGCTGCAGACCCAGATCATGCAGCTTAACGTCAAGAGCTTCTTCTGTATGCCGATGCCAACCCAGCCGCTCGGTTGGTTCAAAAAGCCGGTTACCAGCGCCAATGACCTCAAGGGCCTCAAATATCGTACCGTCGGTCTAGCCGCCGACCTTAATCAGGCCATGGGGCTTGCCGTTGCCCAGCTGCCCGGCGGCGAGATCGTGCCGGCCATGGAGCGCGGCGTGATCGATGCTTTCGAGTTCAACAACCCGACCTCGGACCGCCGCTTCGGGGCACAGAACGTGGCCAAGAACTACATGCTCGGCAGCCACCATCAAGCGACCGAGTACTTTGAGATCATGTTCAACCGCACCAAGTTCAATGGTCTGCCCAAGGAGCAGCAGGCGGTCCTGCAGTACGCCGCCGAGGCCACCTCCTCGGCCAACGAGTGGCTGGGAATGAAGCAGTATTCGGACGACCTACAGGAGCTGATCAATAAGGACAAGGTCAACGTTCTGCGTACGCCACAAAGCGTGTTCGATGCCCAGATCAAGGCCTGGGACGGCCTGATTGCGACGCTTGGCCAGGATCCTTTCATGAAGAAGGTGATGGATTCCCAGAAGGAGTGGGTGCGCAAGGTCGTGTTCTACAACATGATGAATGCCACCGATTACAAGGGTGCGTTCAACCATCACTTCCCGGGTGTGTTGAAGACTTAAAGACTGGCCTCGAGGGACGGTGCGCTTGCGCGCCGTCCTGACCCGCCAACGAGGCGAGTGCGCCGAAGGCGTCGATCCGGCGGCGCACGTATCCGGACAATCCGACATGACCCGATCTCTGTTTTTCATCGATTCACTTAGCTTGTGGGTCGGTAAGGCGTTCGCCTGGTTGATCCTGATCCTGACATTGGGCGTGAGCTACGAGGTGTTCGTGCGCTACGTCCTCGGTGCGCCGACAACCTGGGCGTTCGATTTCAGCTACATCACCTACGGCGCCCTGTTCTTGATGGCGGGCGCCTACACACTGTCGCGCAACGGGCACGTGCGCGCGGACGTGGTCTATCGGCTGTGGAAGCCGCGCACGCAAGCGAGCGTCGATCTCGTCCTCTACATCATTTTCTTTCTCCCCGCCGTGGCGGCCTTCATCTACGCCGGCTGGAACTATGCACAAATGTCCATCCGGTTTAGGGAAGTCAGCATCTTCAGTCCGGCAGGCATCCCCGTCTTCCCGCTCAAGGCCCTGGTCCCGACTACCGGCGTGCTCTTGCTACTGCAAGGGATCGCCGAGGTCATCCGCTGCATCATCTGTATCAGGCAAGGAGCCTGGCCGGCACGCCTGCATGACGTCGAGGAAACGGAAAGCATCCTTCTGCAAGAGCAGAAGATTCACGCGGCCGAGCGTGCTGCGCAATCGGGTCGAAAGGGGCCTTGACCATGACTGACCCGCAAGTCGGCATGCTGATGCTGGGGCTGTTCATCTTCATCATCATGCTGGGATTCCCGATCGCCTTCACCCTGATGGCGATGGGCGTTGGCTTTGGCTTTTACGCCTATTTCACACCCGGTCAGGAATTCTTCAACAACCGCATCTTCACATTGCTGGTGCAAAAGGCATTCGAAGTTTCATCGAGCGACGTTTTGACCGCGGTCCCTTTGTTCCTGTTCATGGGCTACGTGGTCGAACGCGCCAATATCCTCGACCGCCTGTTCTTTTCGTTGCAGCTGGCGATGAAGAATGTTCCCGGTGCTCTCGCGGTGGCAACGCTTGCGACGTGCGCAATGTTCGCGACCGCGACGGGCATCGTCGGCGCCGTGGTGACGTTGATGGGATTGCTGGCCTTTCCCGCCATGCTACGCGCCGGCTACGACATCAAGCTCTCCGCTGGCGTGACTTGCGCGGGTGGCTGCCTCGGCATCCTGATTCCCCCCAGCATTCTGCTCATCGTGTATGCGGCGACCGCCGGCGTCTCCGCAGTCAAGCTATACGCTGCCGCCTTCATTCCAGGCTTTTTGCTAACGGCGCTGTATGTCGGCTACGTGATGTTGCGCGCCGCAATCAATCCAGCGCTTTGTCCCAAACTGCCCAAGGAGGAGACGGACATTCCCCTCAGTGAGGTGGCGTGGGCGCTGCTGACGTCCTTCTTGCCACTGGCCCTGCTGATCGTATCGGTGCTGGGCGCAATTCTCTTTGGCCTTGCAACGCCGTCAGAGGCGGCGGGCGCCGGTGCGTTGGCGAGCATGGTGCTCGCAGCCGCCTACAAGGCTCTCAATTTCACGATGCTCAGGGACTCGGTGTACTTGACCGCGCGCGCCACGGCGATGGTGTGCTACCTGTTCATCGGCTCTTGGACGTTCTCCGCGGTATTTGCTGTGCTTGGCGGGCAGCATGTGGTGGAGAACTTCTTTTTGTCGCTCGATCTGACCGCGGTCCAGTTCCTGCTCCTGACGCAGCTCATCATCTTCCTGCTCGGGTGGCCGCTGGAGTGGACCGAAATCATCATTATTTTCGTGCCGATCTTCCTGCCACTGCTTCCCCATTATCAGGTCGATCCCATCTTTTTCGGCATCCTGGTGGCGCTCAATACCCAGACCGCATTCAACACGCCACCGGTGGCGATGGCTGCCTTCTACTTGAAAGGAGTAGCCCCGCCGCACGTGAAGCTCACCGATATTTTCAGCGGTGCATTGCCGTTTGTGTTCATGGTGTTCATGACCATGTTCTTGGTCTACATCTTCCCTGGGTTGGCACTGTGGCTTCCGGATCTTCTTTATGCTCCGCGCTGAGGCCTCGAGCAGGCAGTCCTGAGCATGAGCCTGTGCGCACTTTCGCTCGTGGAGGTCGCGGCCGGCATCCGCGACGGCCGCTTCACGTCACGGGAGCTCGTGAGCGATTGTCTGCAGCGCATCGACAAGGTTGATGGAAAGGTCGAAGCCTGGGCGTTTCTCGACCGCGATTACGCGCTGCGGCAGGCCGAGGCCGCCGACGAGCATCGCCGGCACGGCAGGGAACTTGGCCCACTCCACGGCGTACCGGTGGGCATCAAGGACATTTTCGATACCGGTGATATGCCGACCGAATTTGGCTCGCCGCTGTGGGCCGGCCACACGCCCAGGCGCGATGCGGCGGCCGTCGCCCGGCTGCGCGCCGCGGGCGCGGTGATCCTTGGCAAGACCGTCACCACCGAGTACGCCTACTACACGCCGGGCAAGACCAAAAATCCGCATGATCCCGAGCGCACGCCCGGCGGATCCTCGAGCGGATCGGCGGCGGCGGTGGCGGCGGCGATGGTGCCCGGCGCCATAGGCTCGCAGACCAACGGCTCGGTGATCCGGCCGGCGGCGTTCTGTGGAGTGGTCGGATTCAAACCGACCCATGGGCTCATCCCGCGCAGCGGCGCACTGCTGCTCTCCCGCGTGCTTGATCATGTCGGCGTGTTTGCGCGATCCGTGGAGGACGCGGCGTTGCTCGCCGAGGTTCTGGTGGGCTTTGATGCGGAGGACCCGGATAGCCGGCCCGTCGCCCGCCCGTCGTTCGCGGCGTTGGCAACCAGCGAGCCACCGCTGCCTCCCCGCTTTGCTTTCGTCCGCACAGCGGCTTGGCCGCACGCCGAGCCGATCACGGCTCCCGCCTTTGCCGAACTTGTAAACGTACTCGGCGAGGCGGCCAGTGAGGTCGAACTCGGGCCTAGCTTCGAACATGCCATCCCCATGCATCGCATTGTCATGGAGGTGGACATGGCGAGCAACTTGCACCGGGATTATGCGACGGGTGCCGACCAGCTGAGCCTCCAGCTACGCGAGCTGATTGAGAGGGGCCGCAGCTATCTCGCCATCGATTACCTACGCGCCGTGGCAGGAAGCGAGGCGCTCAACGCCAATCTCGACGCCATCTTCGACGAGTACGACGCCATACTCACGCCCGCAGCCCCTGGCCCGGCCCCGCGAGGTCTCGACAGCACCGGCAACCCGGTATTTTGCACGACCTGGACCTACCTTGGCACACCGGCCGTGACGCTGCCGCTCATGCAATCAGAGGACGGTTTGCCCCTGGGCGTGCAGCTGGTCGCGCGCCGTGGCAATGACGCCCGCCTCTTGCGCACGGCCCGCTGGCTTGTCAAAACATGCATGCGCGATGCTCCTGGCAGTGGTCGCAAGCGGGTCTCGGGTGCTCAGCGCGCCAGCAAAAGGAAGCGTTCGACATGACATTCATAACCGGCATCATCGGCATCGGGCTGCTGGCGACCTTTCTCGGTATCATGCTGTGGTGGGTCCCGGCCGTGCCGTTGATTATCATTGTGGTCGGTGTGCTCATTTTGCTGATCTACGACTTCGTGCAAACTCTGCGCTACGGCGAGAACAGGTAGCAATCGCTGACAGGGGGCTTAGTCGCGCCACGCGTCTGCGGGCGCCCTGCATGGAGCATCCATTGGGTCACCCCGATCTTTCTCGTCTCTCCGCCCTGACCGCCACCGAAGCGGCGGCCCGCCTCGCCAGCAGTCAAATCTCCTCTCAAGAGTTGATCGAGGCTTGCCTTGCCCGTATCGACGAGCTTGAGCCGCAGCTCAAGGCCTGGGCCTTCCTCGATCGCGAGCGCGCCCTGGCGCAGGCGCGGGCGGCAGACGAGCAACGCCGCAGCGGCAAGGGCGTTGGCCCGCTGCACGGGGTTGCGGTCGGCATCAAGGACATCATCGACACGGCCGACATGCCGACCGAGAACGGCACGCCTCTCCACAAGGGGCGCCAACCCCGCCAGGATGCGGCCTGCGTCGCGGCCCTGCGCGCGGCCGGCGCCGTCATCCTGGGCAAGACCGTCACCACGGAATTGGCAACGCTCACGCCCTCCCACACGCGCAACCCACGCAACCCCGAGCACACCCCCGGCGGCTCCTCCTCCGGGTCGGCGGCCGCGGTCGCCGCCGGCATGGTGCCGCTGGCGCTCGGCACCCAGACCGGCGGTTCGGTCATTCGCCCCGCGGCCTTTTGCGGGATCTACGGCTTCAAGCCGACCTTTGGCGTCGTTGCGCGCCCCGGCGTCCTGACCCAGGCCCCCTCGCTCGACACCGTCGGCGCCTTCGGCCGCACGCTCGAGGATGTCGCCCTCTTGGCCGATGCCGCGCAGGGCTATGATGAGCGCGACCCCGCCAGCATCGCCGCGAGCCGCCCCAACCTCCTGGCGCGGGCCACGGAAGAGTTTCCGCTGCCGCCGATGTTCACCTTCGTCAAGACGCATGCCTGGGGCGACGCCGACGCGCTGACGCGGGAAGCCTTCGGTGAACTCGTCGAGCACCTCGGCGACAAGGTCGAGGAGATCGCCATCGACTTTACCACCGAGCGCGGCGTTGCCGCGGCCAAGATCGTGCAGAACGTCGAGCTCGCCCACCACTACGGGCCGCTGCTCGACCAGGCGCCCGAGCTCATCAGCCAGCGGCTCGCCGGCCAGATCGAGGAGGGTCGGCGCGTCAGCGGCATCGACTATGTTGCGGCGCTCGAGGCCCGCAAGGAGCTCTATGGCAGCATTGAAGAGCTCATTGCGCAGCACGGCCAGATCCTCACCCCGGCGGCGCCGGGACCGGCGCCCAAGGGGCTTGAAAGCACGGGCAATCCCGTGTTCTGCGCGTTCTGGACCTATCTTGGCGTGCCCGCCGTCACCCTGCCGCTGCTCGAGGCCGACGGTTTGCCGATGGGCGTGCAACTCATTGGCGCCCGCCGCGATGACGGGCGCTTGTTGCGCTCGGCCCGTTGGCTGGTGCGGCACCTCGCCGAGGCCGCCTGAGCCGCGTTCCCTTGGGGAACGCAGCCCTTCACGCTTTCGCGCGTTGCAGCGTCCCCGCGCTCCCGTGCTATCGTTGCCCTCATGCACTCCGGGTTGGGCGCCACGCCCAATGACATCTTGGCTGACCTGTGGGCGCTCGCCGGTGGCGAGCCCAGCGCCTTGAGCGATGTTGACCTGACGGGACGCGAACCGGCGCTGCCCTCCTCGTTCCGGGTCGGTGCGGTCGCGCAGGCGACGATCGCCGCCAGCGCGCTCGCCGCCGCTCAGCTGTGGCGCCAGCGCACGGGGCGGCGGCAGACCGTCACTGTCGACATGCGCCATGCCGCGGTCGAGTTTCGCAGCGAGCGCTACCAGCGCATTGCCGAGCGCGCGCCCGGCCCGGCCTGGGACAAGATCGCCGGCGTCTATGAGACGGGCGATGCGCGCAAGGTGCGCCTGCATACCAATTTTCCCCACCATCGCGACGGCATCCTCAAGCTGTTGGGCGTCGCCTACGAGCGGGCGGCGGTGGCCGCCGCGCTCAAGCGATGGCAAGCGCAGGCCTTCGAGGATGCCGTTGCCGAGGCGGGCCTGGTCGCCACCATGTTGCGTGCACCGGGCGAATGGGCAGATCACCCCCAGGGCCGGGCGGTCGCCGCGCTACCCCTCATCGAAATCAGCAAAATCGGCGAGGCCCCGGCGCGCGCGCTTGCGCGCAACCCAGCGCGGCCCCTGGCCGGCGTGCGCGTGCTCGATTTGACCCGGGTGATCGCCGGGCCGGTGTGCGGACGCGCGCTGGCCGCGCACGGGGCCGACGTCATGCGCGTGACCGCGCCGCACCTGCCGGGGTTCGCCGAGCTCGACATCGACACCGGCCGCGGCAAGCTGGCGACGGCGCTTGACCTGCGCGCTCAAGACGACCGCGACCGCCTCGCCGGCTTGCTGCGCGAGGCCCACATCTTTGTGCAGGGCTACCGTCCCGGCGGTCTCGCCGCGTTCGGCTTCTCGCCCGAGGCCTGCGCCGAGGTGCGTCCCGGCATTATTGCCGTCACGCTCTCGGCTTATGGGCATGCGGGGCCCTGGGCCGTGCGTCGGGGGTTCGACTCGCTGGTCCAGAACGCCAGCGGCATCAACGTTGCCGAGGCGGAAGCCGCCGGCGTGCCGCCGCCGCGCGAACTCCCCGCGCAAGCGCTCGACCATGCGTCGGGCTACCTGATGGCCTTGGCCGCCATGCTCGCGCTCGCCCGCAAGGCAGCGGAGGGCGGCTCCTGGCACGTGCGCGTTTCCCTGGCGCAAACGGGGCACTGGCTCGGCGGCCTCGGGCGGCTCAGCGACGGTTTTGCCGCGGCGGATCCCACATTGGCCGATATCGGCGACCTGATCGAGGTGGCCGACACGCCGGTTGGACGCGTCAGCCACGTCCGGCATGCGGGCGTGCTGTCCGAGACGCCGCCCTACTGGGCGCGCCCAGCGGTACCGCTCGGCACGCATGCGCCGGTGTGGCCGGCCTGAGGCATGCCCCCTTTTAGAAGCGCGGTGAGCCGCGCGCCGCCATCGCGCGGGACTCATTTAATTCGTGCACAGACCCAGGGCGCGCCCACCGACGCAGACGCGAAAGCCAGGCGTGCTCGGCTGTTCCGCCTTCTGCCGCGCCGGCCGCGTGACCGTCTTGCGTTTTGGCGGACGCGGCTTGGCGACGCAAGTACCGTTCATCTCGGTTTCGCCGGCCTCGCAGGCGATGGGACAGATGCGTCCCTTTTGACCCGCCACGCTCTGCAGCGCGGCCTCGGTCGGCTCGTCGCTGGGCAGCGACAGCTTGCTCAAGCGCTGGAACCGCTGCAGCGCCTGTCGGCTGATGGCGCCCCAGCTGCCGTCGAGCGAGCCTGGATCACAGCCCACGCGCTTGAGCTCGCTTTGCAGCGCGCGCGCCAAGCCCTGCGGGCTCGATCCCGGCGTGGGCGCTGCCCCCGGCTCCGTCGGCAGGCGCGCCATCCCTGTGCCACTGGGGGCGGCGCCAGCGCTTTTCAGCTGATCGATCATGACGCGGGCGAGGCCGGCGAAGGTGCCGCGCGGAAAGCGATCGAGGTAGGTCCCCAGCAGCGCCTGCGACTGGCTGTCTTTGACCGCGTTCCAGAACGCGATTTCCATTTCCTTGTCGTAGTCGGGCGGCAGCGCCGATGTGGTGGAGGGCGCCGGCAGCGGCGGGGGTGGTGCGGGCGGCGGGGCGGCCAGCGCCGCGCGCAAATAGACCGCATCGGTGAGCGCGCTGAACTCCCAGGGCACCTGCTTGCCCGCCGTCACGCTCAATACGTCGTTGCGCACCGCAACCAGCACCCCGCCCACGTCCTTGCCGGGTGTTTCCACGTGTTTCAACAGGGCCGTGGCATAGGGCGAGTTGCGGCCCTCGCCGTCGAGCGCAATGTTGCCGGGTTGGGTCGCCAGACCAACGAGGCTACCAACGCCCGCGCGCACTTCCGCCAAGCCCTGGCCGATCAAGCTGCTGCGCGTGCCCAGCGTGCGTGCCAGGCTGCGTGCCAGAGGATTGTCGCGGCAGGCATCGAGCAGCACGATGCTGGTCTTGGCTTCGCGCTCCATTTGTCGCAACACCAGCGCAAGCGGCAGCGCCTCGAAATCGATATCGCCTTCGCTTCTCAGCCGCGCGTCGATCGGCATCAAGTAATTCTGCCCGCCACTCTGCACGGCGTGGCCGGCGAAGTAGAACAGCGCAACGTCGGCGCGGGCTAATTTTTGCGTGAACTGGCGCATGGTGCGCTCCATCGAGCGTTTGTCGAGGTCGCTGCCATCGACCACGTCGAAGCCGAGCCGCGCCAGGGCCGCGGCGACGTCGGCCGCGTCGTTCCTGGGACTTGCGAGCGGTGTGGTGTTCTGATAGGCGGCGTTGCCAATCACCAGGGCAACGCGCTTCTCCGCCTGGGCGAACGGCGCAACGGGCGCAAGGAACAGGGAGAAGAGTGCCAGCAACAGGACCAGACCGCACCGCATCGCCGCCTCATCGATCCAGGTTCGCCTAACCCTAGCCCATGCTTTTTGCCTCTTCTGTGCTGGGCAACACAAGGGTCTCAGTTGACGACGACAAGGGGGCTGTGGGCAACTTGAGCCGCGTGGCCGATGCAACGCGCGGGGAGAATTGGCCCACGCAGGTTCTGATAGCGCCGGCCTCGCTTTAGCGGCGGCGCGGCTTTTTATTCGCCGCCGCGCGTCGTCCGGCCGCCAGTGCCGCGCGCGCCCATTCGACCATGTCGTCCACATCATCGAGCAGGCGCTCCGGCGCGCGCCAGTAGGCGCCGATCTCGACCGTCTTGCCGCGCGCCTGATAGCGGAACGGCGCGGAGCCCTCGGCCTGATAGTTGGCCCGGTTTTCGGCATCCACCTTGAAGTAGAGGGTGTCGCGCAGGATGAGGGCGAAGATCACGCCGTCGCAGTAGAGGCCAGCGCCGCTGAACATGCGCCGGCTGACGATGGGGCCAAGCGGCGCCATTTGGTCCTTCACGTATTCGACAAACGCGTGGTCCACGGGCATCCTTTAGTGTTCTTGGCCCTTGAGGCCCAGCTCGGCGATGATCGTTTGGGCGACGCGCTCGACGGGCAGGGTAACGGACACCACCAGTGCGTTCTCGTCTTGGCTCGGCTCTTCCAGCACCTCGAACTGGTTCTGCAACAGCGATACCGGCATGAAGTGGTCGCGCCGCTCGGCCATGCGCTTGCCGATCAACGCGAAGCTTCCCTTGAGAAATACCAGGCGCACGTCGCTGCGATCGCGCACGAGCCGGCGGCGGTAGCTGCGCTTCAAGGCCGAACAGGAGACCAAAACGGACTGGCGCGCAGCCAGGTTTTCGTCGATCCAGGCGGCGATGGCATCGAGCCAGGGCCAGCGGTCGCTGTCTTCGAGGGGGATGCCGCGGCTCATTTTGGCGATATTGGCCGGGGGGTGGAAACTGTCGGCATCGCGAAAGGGCCAGCCCAGGTTCTCCGACAGCATGCGACCGGTCGTGCTTTTGCCGGAGCTCGACACCCCCATCAGCACGACCGCCAGCGGCGAGGTTGGCTCGTGCATGGCTTCGCCTCGCGGGCTCACTTGCCGGGCTCAAGGTGCCCGCCGAAGCCCTTGCGCATGGCGGAAAGCACCTTCTCGGCGAAGGTATGGCTCTGACGTGAGCGGAAGCGGGCGTAGAGCGCGGAGCTCAACACCTCCGCGGGCACCGCCTCCTCGATCGCCGCGGCAACGGTCCAGCGCCCCTCACCGGAATCCTCCACATGGCCCGAGTAGGAGGCGAGCTGCGGGTCTTGGCTGAGCGCCGCCGCCGTGAGGTCCAGGAGCCAGGAGGTGATGACGCTGCCGCGACGCCAGACCTCGGCGACGTCGGCCAGCTCCAGGTTGAGCCGCAGCTCCGCGGGGAGCTGGGGCGCGTTGGCATTTTTGAGGATGTCGAAGCCCTCGGCCATGGCCTGCATCATGCCGTACTCGATGCCGTTGTGGATCATTTTGACGAAATGACCGGCGCCGTTGGGTCCCGCGTGCAGATAGCCCTGTTCGACGCGGGGGTCGCGACCCTCCCGTCCCGCGGTGGCGGCCAGCGCGCCCCTGCCCGGTGCCAGCGCCGCGAAAATGGGGTCGAGCCGCTCCACCACGGCCTGTTCGCCGCCAATCATCAGGCAGTAGCCGCGCTCTAGTCCCCACACGCCACCCGATGTGCCGACGTCGAGGTACTTGAGGCCTTGACCGGCAAGGGCCCGCGCGCGCCGGATGTCGTCCTTCCAAAACGTGTTACCGCCATCGATGATGCAGTCGCCGGGCTCGAGCAGAGCGCTCAATTCGGCGATGGCCTGTTCGGTGGCCCCGCCGGCGGGCAGCATGATCCACACCACCCGCGGCGCAGCGAGCGCCGCGACCAGCTCCCCCAGGCTCGGCCGGGCCCGCGCGCCCTCGCGCTCGAGCGCTTGCCCCAGCGCCGGATCGCGATCCAACACCACGCAGGCATGGCCCGCGCGCAAAAGCCGGCGGGCAATATTGCCACCCATGCGCCCAAGCCCGATCATGCCGATCTGCATTGTTGCTCCGTCCTTTCCGCGGTTGCGGCGCAGCTTTTGCGCTTGGCCCGCAGAGAATGCGCGCCATACCCGCGGAAGGCAAATGCGTGGTAAGCCTTTGGCGCTGCGCTAGCTAAGAGCGAGGAAGCAAAGCTGATGGCCGACGATCGGATCGCCTTTACGCCTGCCAGCCGCCTTGCGGTGATGATCCGGGGCAAAGAGGTCTCCGCCGTCGAGGTCATGCGCGCAACGCTCACGCGCGCCGAAGCGGTGCAGGCAAGCTGCAACTGTTTCATTACGCTTTGTGGCGAGCGCGCGCTTGCCGAGGCGGCGGCGGCCGACCGCGCGCTGCAAGCAGGCTCAGAGCTCGGCGCCCTGCACGGCGTGCCGTTCCACGTCAAGGACCTCGTCAACACGGCGGGGGTGCGCACCACGTTTGCGTCCGTGATGCACGAACACAATGTGCCGGCCCAGGATGCCGTGTGCGTCGCGCGCCTGCGCCGCGCCGGCGCCATCCTGATCGGCAAAACCACCACGCCCGAGTTCGGGCACATGCCCTATACGGAAGCGCCCCTGTTTGGCCGCACGCGCAACGTTTGGAGTGCCGAGCGCACCTGCGGCGGCTCGTCCGGGGGTGCCGCGGTGGCCGTGGCGGCCGGCGTTGCCCCGTTGGCGGTGGCCACCGATGCCGGTGGCTCGACGCGCATTCCCGCGGCTTGCAACGGTGTGGTCGGTTTCAAGCAGTCGGCGGGCGTCATCCCGCACGATATGGCGCCGGACTCCTTCGCCAACTTCTCAAGCATCAATCCGATGACGCGCACGGTTGCCGACTGCGCCTTGATGCTGGAAACCATGGCGGGCGAGCACTTCTCAGACCCCTATAGCTACGGGGCCCCGGCGCGCGGGTTCATCGCCGCCGCCCGGCCGCATGGCAGCCTCAAGGGCCTGCGCGTGGCGTGGCGACCGTTGCTGGCCAACAGCGTGATCGACCCGGAGGTGCTCGACCTTTGCGAGCGCGCGGCCATTGCGCTGGGCGAGCTCGGCGCCACGGTGGAGCCGATGGACGACGATCTCGACCCCGTCGAGCCCGCCTGGTTCGCCTACGCCAGTGCCA